>Ga0114931_10010974_pt1 | contig 10734 bp, 7 predicted proteins | sample 2SBtaG_FD_89579 | JGI IMG/M metagenome (GOLD analysis project Ga0114931, IMG submission 89579) | Deep subsurface microbial communities from Kolumbo volcano to uncover new lineages of life (NeLLi) - 2SBTROV14_V59a metaG | ecosystem: Environmental > Aquatic > Marine > Volcanic | place: Kolumbo...
CGACATGGCCGACGACTGTCAGGTCTGCGACTGCAACGGCGTGTGCAAGAAAGACATCGTCACGTCGATTCAACAAAACGGACTGACCACCATGGCCGATGTGCGCGCCCACACCAAGGCATCGGCTTCGTGTGGCTCGTGTGCGCCTCAGGTCGAGCAGCTGCTCAGCATCACGCTGGGCGACGACTATCGCGCGCGCGCCGTTGTGCCCATATGCGCGTGCACCGAGCTGGGCCACGACGAGGTCCGTGCGGCGATCCTGGAACAATCGCTGCAGACCATTCCCGAGGTGCTCGTCGCCCTCGAGTGGGCAACGCTCGACGGCTGCGCCAGGTGCCGGCCGGCGCTCAACTACTATCTATTGTGCGCGTGGCCCGACACGTACATCGACGACGGCCAATCGCGGTTCATCAACGAGCGCGTGCACGCCAACATTCAGAAGGACGGCACCTACTCGGTGATTCCGCGCATGTTCGGCGGCATGACCACGCCCGACCAACTTCGCGCCATCGCCGACGCGGCCGACAAGTTCAACGTGCCGGCGGTCAAGGTCACCGGCGGCCAGCGCCTCGATCTATTGGGCGTGCGCAAACAGGACCTGCCGGAGATCTGGGCGGATCTGGGCAAGGCCGGCCTGGTCAGCGGTCACGCGTACGGCAAGGCACTGCGCACGGTCAAGACGTGCGTGGGCTCGGAGTGGTGTCGGTTCGGCGTGCAGGACTCCACCACCATGGGCCAGCGCCTCGAACATCTGACCTGGGGCTCGTGGATGCCGCACAAGTTCAAGATGGCGGTGTCGGGCTGTCCTCGCAACTGCGCCGAGGCAACGATCAAGGACTTCGGCGTCGTCGCCGTCGAGGCCGGTTGGGAGCTGGTGGTCGGTGGCAACGGCGGTATGAGGGTGCGCGCCGCCGATACCCTGTGCCGCGTCGACACCATGGAAGAGGTCGAGGAGTACGGGACCGCGTTCGTTCAGCTGTACCGGCAAGAGGCGCGCTATCAAGAGCGCACCGCGCCGTGGATCGAGCGTGTCGGCCTCGACTACGTCCGCCAACGCATCGTCGATGATGAGCTCGGTCGCCGCACGCTGAGCGAGTTGTTCATGAAGTCTCAACGCACGGCCCAGGACGATCCGTGGGCGGCTCGGGCCGACGGCGTCGAAGCCAACGAATTCGTACCTCTTTCCCGACTTCTTGCTCAGTGAGGAACCATGTCTGCTGTCGCTAAATTGCCCGTGTTGTCCAGTTGGTTCGAGGTTGGTGCGATCGAAGAGATTCCGCGGCTGGGCTCCCGGGTGATCGAAGCGCCCAGCGGCGATATCGCGTTGTTCCGCGGCTCCGGCGACAGCGTGTTCGCGGTCGACGACCGTTGCCCGCATCGCAACGGGCCGTTGTCTCAGGGCATCGTGCACGGCGGCCGGGTCACCTGCCCACTGCACGCGTGGAAGATCGAGCTCGCCACCGGAGAAGCCGTCGCGCCCGACGTCGGCTGCGTCCGCCGCCACGACACCAAGGTCGTGGACGGGACCATCTATTTGCGGGTGGCCTACCGGGTGGGTTCGTGAGCAGCCTCGTCACCGCCCTGCTGCGCCGGCAGCAACAACTCACGGCTGTCGATCGGTTCTCGAGCTGGCACGACGCCGCAGACTCGCATACCCGGGCGCGCTATAGCGACTCGTTTCCCGGGCATGACCTGAAGCCCGGCCAGCAGCTCGCGTTCGAGGTCGACATGGACGCGTGCACCGGCTGCAAGTCGTGCGTGACTGCGTGTCATCAGATGAACGAGCTCGATCCGGGCGAGGTCTGGCGCAACGTCGGCCGCTTGCACGGTGGCACCACGGCGGCGCCGGTGCAGCTCACCGTGACCGCGTCGTGTCATCACTGTCTGGATCCGGCGTGCATGCGCGGTTGCCCCGTCGGCGCCTACACAAAAGATCCCATCACCGGCATCGTGGAGCACCTCGATGACCGCTGCATCGGTTGCCAGTACTGCACGTTGACCTGCCCGTACGACGTGCCCGTGTTCAACGCGGCGCGAGGCATCGTGCGCAAGTGCGATATGTGCACCAACCGGCTGGCCCGCGGCGAAGACCCGGCGTGCGTTCAAGGCTGCCCCAACGACGCCATCTCGATCAAACTTGTCGACGTGGACCAGGTGCTCGAGGAGTGTGAAGCCGGGTCGCTGGTCCCGGGGGCGCCCGCCGCTCACCACACCTATTCGACGACCCGCTACGTCAGCGACAAGCCCATGCCGCGCAATCTGTTGCCCGCGGACTACTACAGCGTGCGCCCGCAACATTCGCACCCGTCGTTGGTCGTGTTCCTGGCGTTGTCACAGCTGGCGGTCGGGGTGTTTTTGTTCGCGGCGCTGCTCGCGGCGTCCCCGGTCGCACTGATCGTCGGCGCCTGCGCGGGCGTGCTCGGCGTTTGCGCCAGCTTGTTTCACCTGGGTCGGCCCATGTACGCCTATCGTGCCATGGCCGGGCTGCGCACGTCCTGGCTGAGTCGCGAGGCGCTGGCCTTTGGCGTGTTCGCGGGCGCGGTTACCGTTGCCACCGGGCTTTCGCTCGTGGCGCCGGCGCACGCCTTGCTGTCGCCGAGCATCGCCGGCGCGGCGGTCATCGGTGTGATCGGTCTGGTCTGTTCGGCGATGTTGTACGCGGCCACCGAGCGCCCGTTGTGGCGGGCGCCGGCGACGTTGGTGAGGTTCGGCGCATCGGCGGTCGCCCTGGGCGGGGCCGCAGTAGGTCTCGGCTCGTCCGCGCCCGCTGTCGTGTTCTTGATCATCCCCGGGGCGGTGTTGGTGGAGCTGGTGCTGGACTCGAGCTTGCTCTTGCATCTGAGGGATCGCCACAACTCTTTGCTGCGGCGCAGCGCCAGTCTGGTCGCCGGGCCTCTGCGCGGCTGGGCACAGACCCGTGTGCTGCTGGCGACCCTCGGAGGTATCGTGTTGCCACTCACCGTGGGCGCCCCGGCCGCGCCCATCACGCTGATCAGCCTGATCATCGTCGCGCTGATCAGTCGCCACATGTTCTTCGTCGCCGTGTCTGCGCCACGCATGCCGGGGGCGTCGGTTTGATCACGGCGAAGAAACAACCGGTGCAGAGCACGTCCATGGTGTGCGGCTATTGCTCGACCGGCTGCAGCCTGAGCGTCGAGCTGCGCGACGGTGAACCAGTGGGCATCGCACCCAATCCCGACTACTCGGTCAACCGCGGCAGCGCGTGTCCCAAGGGCTGGGAGTCCATGACCCCCATGCAGGCCAAAGATCGCGCGACGACCCCTTTGATGCGGGACGCGCGTGGTCGCCTGGTCGACGCCGGTTGGGACGACGCGCTGATCGCGTTCGCCCGGGAGTTCAAGGCGATTCAGGACAAGCACGGCCCCGAGTCCGTGGCGTTTCTGGGCACCGGCCAGATCACGTGCGAAGAGCTGGCGTTTCTGGGCGCCCTGACCAAGTTCGGTATGGGGCTCGTGCACGGTGACGGCAATACGCGCCAGTGCATGGCCACGGCGGTCACCGCGTACAAACAGTCTTTCGGCTTCGACGCGCCGCCGTATACCTACCAGGACTTCGAGGAGTCCGACGTCATCGTGCTGGTCGGATCGAACCTGTGCATCGCGCACCCGATCATGTGGGAACGCATCTGCCGCAATCCCCACGATCCGAACATCATCGTCATCGATCCGCGCAAGACCGAGACCGCGATGGCGGCGAGTCACCATCTCGCGCTCCGGCCCAAGTCGGACCTGGTCTTGTTTTACGCGGTGGCCAATCACCTGGTCACCACCGGCCAGGTAGATCGCGAGTTCCTCGCCGGCCACACCACCGGGTTCGAAGAGTTCGAACAGCACGTAGAACAGTTTCCGCCGGAGCTGGCGGCGCAGGTCACGGTGCTCGGCATCGAGCAGATCCACGACCTGGCCGACGCCATCGGCTCCGGCGAGCGCGTTTCGCTGTGGTGGACCATGGGCGTCAACCAGAGCCACGAAGGCACGCGCGTGGCGCAGGCGATCATCAACCTGGCGCTGATGACCGGCAATATCGGCCGGCCCGGGACCGGCGCCAACTCGATCACCGGTCAGTGCAACGCCATGGGCTCGCGGCTGTTCAGCAACACGAGCAGTTTGTTCGGCGGTCGGGACTTTGCCGACCCGGCCGATCGTGCCCACGTCGCCGAGCTGCTCGACATCAACGTCGATCGGATCCCCAGCGAGACGGGAATGGCCTACGACCAGATCGTCGAGGGCATCCTCGACGGTCGGATCAAAGGTCTGTGGATCATCGCCACCAACAGCGCGCATTCGTGGATCAATCAGCTCGACTTCAACGACGTGCTCGAGCGCCTGGATTTCTTGGTCGTGCAGGACCTGTACGCGGACACCGAAACCGCGGCGAGAGCTGACTTGTTCTTGCCGGCGGCCGGGTGGGGCGAGAAGGACGGTACGTTCATCAACTCGGAGCGGCGCATCGGCCTGGTCAAGAAGGTGCATCGCGCCCCCGGCGACGCCCTCGCCGACTTTCATATTTTTCAGGCCATCGCCCACTACTGGGGCTGCGAGGACATGTTTCGCGACTGGAAGTCGCCCGAGAGCGTGTTCGCGCTGCTGGCCGAGCTCAGCCGGGGCAGGGCGTGCGACTTCAGTGGCATCGAGGGCTACGAACACCTCGAACGGGCCGGCGGCGTCCAGTGGCCATACCCCGAGCTCGGCGCCGACGATGCCGTGGAGCGTCGGCTGTTCGCGGACGGAACCTTCTTTTACCCCGACGGTCGCGCGCGGTTGTTGTTCGAACAGCCGCGAGAGGTTCCGGAGCCGGTGAGCTCGCGCTATCCATTCGTGCTGCTCACGGGCCGTGGTAGCTCGAGCCAGTGGCACACCCAGACGCGGACCAAGCGCTCCCCGGTGCTGCGCGTGCTCTATCCGGCCGACGGCTACGCCGAGATCAACCCGGTCGACGCTCGGGCGCGCAAGATCGCCTCCAACGATCGCGTCATCGTGTCCTCGCGCCGCGGAAGTATCGAAGTGCGAGCGTTCGTCACCCACACAGTGCAGCCGGGGCAGGTGTTCATTCCCATGCACTACGACGTGACCAACCAGCTCACGTTCCCCGCGTTCGATCCCTATTCGCGCCAACCGGCGTACAAGGCCTGCGCCGTCGACATCCGGCGCCGCGAGTCCTGGGAGGGGTAACTGCACGCATTCAGTGCGCTACGTCGGCGCATCAGCATCAGCGGGATTCTGGATCGTATGGGGCCATAGGAGCGCCCGGAACTCTCGCGATTCTCGAAGGAACGCCTCATCCGTGGGCGATACGACGTCCGGCACCACCCTGACCATCACCGCGCCGTCGAGTCTCTCGGTGGATGCTACAGGGTCGCGCAATGAGCACTTCGACCGCGCGCCGCCACCTTCGCCCGCCCGCTCACGACGGGTCCGGCAGGATGGGTGACACCAGCTCCCAGCCGTTGGCCCGACACGTCGCCGTGGTCACGGTGAGACCGCAGCTCCTGACGAAGCATTGCTTCCCGACGCGCGCGCACGCCGCCCCGGCGGACAGCACGTAGGGACAGCCGTCGGGTTTGAGCAGCGTGCGATCGCGCGGAACGCAGCGCCAGGTTCCTGGTTGTGGTCGCAGCGGCGGGTTGGGCGTGGCTCCCCCGCAGATCGGAGGTGGACTGCAGGTGCAGTCGGCGTCGGTCACCGCCACCGGCGCGCGATCGCCGACCACGCATGCGCCGCCCTCGAGCTGGCGAAACGACGTCGCCGGGGCCACCCCGCCGTGCTGCACCGTCGGCTGCCCGCCAGCGCACGCCATCACGAGCACGAGTCCTATCGCCGGCAGCCACATGCGCACGTCCTGAGCATGACACGTCGTGCTCGCGCAGGCAGGCATCCCCGGCGCAGGCGGCCCAGCGGCCCGGCTAGGCGAGTTGCCGGTGTCGCTGGATGCGACCATTTCGGCCAAATTTTTGTGACGTAGGTGCCTGAAAACGCGTGCTCGGTGGTTGAAGGCATAGATAGTGCGCTGGCGACGGGTTGCTGTGCGCACGACGCAGGTGTGCACTACGAACGCATAGAGCTCTTGCGCAAAGGCATCGGCAAAACGAAGCCCCTTTTTCAGGTGGGGCCCTGGGCATCGATCCGGCGGAGACGATCCGGCGGTGGGTGCCGAATCCACCCATCAGACCGGATCGTGTGTGGAACCCTACGCAAGTTTCTGGCTGGGCGCGCTCGGCGACGAGCCGCAGTGGACCGATCTCGCAACGATCCGGATCCGGCTCGACGTGCACGCCGGCAGCTCGTGCAGTCCAGCCGGCCGGGGCGCAAGTGTTGTAAGCTGCCAAAATGTCGACCGCGGACCAGCTCTATCAGAAAGCCACGAGCTTCGATCATGTGCGGCGGGCGATGTGTCGGGAGATGCTCGAGCTGATCGAAGAGGGCGCCTACCAGGACGCGCTCGCCATCGCCGACGCCCTGATCCCGATCTATGACGTGGAGCTTTACGGGCTGTGCAACGCGCTGTGGGTGGTTCAACACGACAACACCGGTCTGCCCTTGGACGAAGCGCGCGCGCGCCGCTACCTGGCGGCGACGCTGACGCGGGCGCCGGCCAACCCGGAGATGCATCTGAACGCGGCGGCGGTCTGGATCGAGCTCGGCGACGAGGAGGCGGCCATGCGCCAGCTCCTTTTGGCCAAGCGACACGAGGTGGACCTGGCGCCGCACCTCGACGCTCCGCTCCTCGCCCCGTTGAAGTCCCACGCTCGCTGGCCGGAGCTCGTCGACGGGCTGAAGGCCAGCGTCGAGGACGTGACGTGGATCGAGATCGCCGAGGACTGCTTCGCCCGGGGCTGCTTCGACGACGCCGTCCCCGCGACGCTGCGGCGCTGGCGCCAGACGCGTTCGCCGGGTCTGGCCGATCTGTTGGACGCCATCGCGCAGGCCACCGAGGTGCGCAGCGGCTACTGCGCCGGCCGCATCGAGGAGGCCATCGCCAAAGATCCGGCGGCGCTGGTCTCGACGCTCGATCAAGGCACGCTCTGGCGGGTCGCGGAGGAGACCAACGAGTGGCTGCTCTACGACCTGGATGATCCGCGCTTCTCCTCGGCGCTGATCCCGCTGCTGCTCTCCAGCCCGCGGCAGCCGGCGGCGAAGCTGGTCGAGATGGGCTGGCGCGCGCTGATGAAGAACGTGGCGGCCGCCCGCGACCGGCGGCTGATCGCGCCGCTCCGCGAGCTGTCGAAGCACGCGCGAAGAATGGTCCCCGGCGCGATCGGCGAGACGCTGAACGAGACCTTCGAGGCCGCCGCCCAGAGGATCGAAGAGGCCCCCGCACCGGAATCGTCTCTCAGCGCGGACGAGGCGGCCTGTTTGGCGCGTCTCGAGGCCGTGATCCCCCGAGCGGCCGACCCCTTCACCGTCGACATCGAGCTGCCGGAGGTCGCGTCCGCCCCGTCGGAGCGCGACGCCCTGCTCGAGCTCTGGCGCAAAACGCGGTCGCCCCGCGTGGCCGAGCTGATCACGCTCAGGGAGATGCGCTCGCCCTCGCTCGAGCTCGAGACGCGAGTTCGAGACCTCGACCCGAAGCTCGACCTGTGGGATTACGACGACCCGCGCCTGTGCGGCAAGGACGCGGCCCAACTCGTCTGGGAGAAGCGTCACGAGGGCCGAGACCCGCGCGTGGTCGACCAGTTGCTGAAGCTGCTGATCGACCCCCCGTTCGTCTACCCGCGGGCGGATAACGGCGTCGAAAACTTCTGGGTCGAGCTGATGACCACGCTTCGGAGCTTCGAGGACGTGCGCGCCCTCGAGCCGCTTTGCGCCTTCGAGGGCCGGATCCACGCGCTCTGTCAAGAGGCGGACGAGGTCGCCGATGAGGAGATGTACGGCGCCTCTCCTTTGGGCGGCATCCTGCAGCGAGAGGTGGGGATCGTCATCCGCCATCTGCGATCGGTCACGGTCGAAGCGCTGAGCGAGGATGATCGACTTCGGGTGGAGGCGCTCGAAGTCGAGTACGCGGCAGAGCGTCGGGCGCGCGACCAGGCGCTCGAGGCCGAGGCCGGCTCACGCGCACGCGCCCAGCAGCTGCTGCGCGCCGTGCTGGAGGATGTCGACGCCGACCCGGCGCGGCTGGCCTACGCGGAGCACTTGGCGGAGCGAGGCGATCCCTACGGCGAATTCATCCGTCTGCAGGTCAAAGGCGAAGATCCACAGCGGCAGGCGGAGCTGCTCGAGGCGCACCGAGGTCGCTTCGTCGGTCCGCTCGCCAACGTCGTCACCTCGGCGGTCTTCGAGCGCGGGTTTGTCACCGAGTGCGAGATCGACAAATACAAGCTCGAGCGTGCCGACACGACTGAGCTGCCGCTGCAGACGATCCGCTGTCTGCACCTCGATGGTGGGGACTGGGGACGACACGTTCGGGCGTCGGGCGAGCTCGTGCCCAATCGCGCCTTCTTCGAGCTGATGGCGCACCCGGCGCTCGCCTCGCTGCGCCACCTCGACGGCGTCACGGCGGAAGCGCTCCCGACGTTGGTGGAGGGAGGCTGTCCTGACGTGGAGACGCTGACCTTCGACATCTCCGGCAACTCGGAGGTCGACTGGAGCGCGCCTCTGGCGGCCCTCGGTCGCCTTCCAAGGCTCCGCCGCGTGCGGGCTTCGATCGACTGGCCGGATTATTTCGCTAGCACCCTCCCTCTCTTGCAGGGGGAGCTGCCGGAGACCGTGGAGGCTATCGAGCTGGTGATCGGCGAGCGAGATCGGATCAAGGACTGGGCCGGAATCTACGACGCGTGGTCGAGCACGCGGTTTTCGGAGCTCGTCGTCTGCTCCCCGGGGCTCGACGTCCGCTTGGCTCGCGAGGGCCCGCGGGTCTCGGTGCGGGCCGAGCAAAAAACCGATCAGGAAGCATAGTAGTTACGGTAGTAGCCGATCGCAATCTTGTATTTGCCTTGCAGGCGGTGGGCCAGCCCAAGATTATGAATGAAAACCGGCTTCGCTTCGATCAAGTAACCGCGTTTGTACGACTTGATGGCGAGGGCGTAATCGCGCACCTGGAGTTTTCTGTTGCCTTCGATGAGGTGGCGATACGCGTCGCGGGACTTGGGTGGATCGAGGGGTCCCGCGTGCACGCGAGCAGATAGCACGAGTAGCGCGGCAAGAACGATTGTTGCGATGGATGCTGTTGCTCGGTGGTTCACGCGTACCATGGTTTCGGTCAATCGCTCACTGAGAAATACTCAGTCAGGAACTCGCTAAAGCTCGGCCATCGCGGTTCTAGTTCCCCACGCACCAATTCTTCGTCGCTGCCTTCAAAGTCCACGTCGTACACCGCGTCGCTTTTTGTGTCGTACACGAGCACCGCATTGGCGATGGGTTGGGTCATCACCAGAAAGCGATCCGGGAATCCAAACTCCTTCCGACAGGTGAGCGTGATCGGTTCCATTGCGTTGATGTCGAGCAGCTCGTAGCCGAGAGGTTCGCTGCCGAAAGTCCCGCGATACGTCTCGAATAACTCGCGGAAAACTCCGCAAAGGCTGACACCCATGCGCGCCTCGACGGCCTGCACGTCAGCGGCAGTAGGCCGCTTGTACACCGGATCAACAAGGGCTCGACTCACGTTGTTTGGTAGGTTCGACATGACTTTCCTCGCTACTTATTGGCGACTCGCCACTTCCAGTATTCGGGACCTTCAATCCTCTGGAAGGCTTCGCGCAAAGACCCCTTGCCCCTGCCAAGCGGGTTATGCGGATGCTGCTTGCCTCGGTGCGGATGGAGTGGAGGCTTTTTGGCTCTCCCGATGTGATGCACCCCTGTTGACATCTCGTACCATGGTCCTTTTGCGTTCTGCTGGGAGTGGTGAAGCGTTACGAAATTCCCGTCTGCTAGTTCTGGACGATACCCCTTAGCGGCCGCTTCGGCATTCGTTTTGCCGATGAATTTCTGCTTGCCCTCCGGGTTCTTGCGAATCAAGCTCCAGTTAATATCGCCACGCTGAAAGACCTTGTAGTTGCGACCAGTCGTCGACTTGAAGATCGCCACACGCGTGAAGGTGCCCGAAGGATTCTTGATCGGCGTTTGCTTGCCATAGGGACGCCGGAACTCGGTTCGACTACGACGATTCGCTTTTCTCCCATGTGGGCGATGCCCAGGCCACCGACGTCTCTTGGAACGGCTATGACGAACGGGTCGCGCCCGCCGCTTGGGCTTCGCCTTTGGTGGAGTGAGAACCTTGTGAGCCGGCTGCGGCGTGACCTCTATGCGTACGCCCTCGGGGGTGACGGCGGTGGGCTGCGGAACGTGGTCGTGGTAGAGCTTGACGATCGTGGCCTTAGCCGCCGCGACCCGCTCGAGTGCTTTTTTGACGAGCGCCTGTTTTCGAGCGCGGATCGAGTTTCGGACGCTCCTCGACTTGGGTCTTGGGGGAGGGGCCTGTTCGCCGCTGTGGCCGCCGCCCATGGACATCCACGTGTCCACCAGGTCCATGGCGAGCATCAAGGCGCCTTCCTTGGTGGACACCATGCGCAGGTAGTTCTCGATGCCGCCGACCTCGGCGATGTCGATGCCGATGCTGGTGATCAGCGTCGCCACGGCGGCGGCGGCCTGTGGTTCGCTCGATGCCCACACCCTGACGGCGGGCCAGACGGCGGCGCTGCTGGCGCCGAGTCTTTGGGCCATCGCGGCCAGGGCCGGCGCTGACACAATGACGTCGGCCATCAGTGCGCCGGCGAACGGA
>Ga0114931_10010975_pt1 | contig 10734 bp, 5 predicted proteins | sample 2SBtaG_FD_89579 | JGI IMG/M metagenome (GOLD analysis project Ga0114931, IMG submission 89579) | Deep subsurface microbial communities from Kolumbo volcano to uncover new lineages of life (NeLLi) - 2SBTROV14_V59a metaG | ecosystem: Environmental > Aquatic > Marine > Volcanic | place: Kolumbo...
CCGCCTCCAGAGACAGCGATTCCATCTCAATCTTAGATCGTGCGGGGCTTTTGTCAAGAGGTGTGGACCTACTCCGTCCTGGTGGACACTATGATGCTTGCGTCGTCGTCGGGCCTGGGGGGGCTGTGGGAAACAATATGGTGCCAGGGCCGACACTTTTGGCACTTTTCCAGTGGCCTCGGGCTAAGATGGTGGAGCAGGTAGTCGCCATGCTGAATCTGCCGAGGGCCCGGCTCCGAATGATGGTCGAGGAGGCGCTGAGCCCCGGAAGCCCTCGCAGAGACCACCTGCCTGTCGCAAGCCGCATGACGAGCTGCGTCGGAGACCCAGCGACTTCTACAGGGCACAGAAGGAAAGTGTCAAAGGTGTCGGCTCTGGCACAGAGCATCGCCTGGCGCACACCGGGCTCCGTTATGTTGAGGCTGCGCCGGGGAGAACCCAAGACGGTGGATCGACGTAGTATGTGAATGACGTGCGCGCGTGATGGTTTGTGCCGGCGGGCCTCTCGTGGCCGGCCGGCAGATGTGCGAGGGTTGACGAGGAGCGCGCCCGGCAGGGGGAGGAGCGTCTCATGAGAAAAGCCGTGACAGTGCTGTTCGCCGCGTTTGGGGTTCTGTGTCTCAGTACGGCCGCGTGGGCCAGGCAAAACGCTCGCCCCCTGGTCGTCAGCCATCCCACGCTGAGCGCGACCCAGATCGCCTTCGCCTACGGTGGTGAGATCTGGATCGTTGGCCGGGACGGCGGGACCGCCCACCGGCTCGTGACGGGGACGGCCCGTCTTCGAGGGCCGGTCTTTTCACCTGACGGAACGATGATCGCGTACACCGGGGATTATGACGGCAACGCCGACGTGTACGTCGTACCGGCGGCGGGCGGCGAGCCGCTCCGGCTGACCTATTTCCCGGGCGACGACGTGGCCCTCGGCTGGACGCCCGACGGCGCACGGGTCGTCTTCCGGTCCTCGCGCAAGAGATTTGCGGACTCCGAGCAGATGTTCACGGTCCCCGTGTCCGGCAGTTGGCCGACCGAGGTGCCGCTGGCCCGGGTCGAGGAAGCATCGTATTCGCCCGATGGAACCCGGGTAGCGTACCAGCCGAACCTGCAGTGGGAGCCTGCGTGGAAGGGGTACCGCGGCGGTCAGACCGCCCGCATTTGGATCGCCAACCTCTCCGATTCCAGCATCGTCAAGGTCCCGCAGGCCGGGAATTCAAACGACAAAGATCCGATGTGGGTCGGCCACACGATCTACTTCCTCTCCGACAGGAAGGGACCGGTGACGCTGTTCGCCTACGACGTGCCAACGGGCCGCGTCAGGCAGCTGATCACGAACGATGGCCTCGACATCCACTGGGCTGCGGCGGGTCCGGGGGCGATCGTCTACGAGCAGTTCGGCGCGCTGCGAATCTACGATCTCGCCACCGGGGCCGTTCACGATCTGCCGCTTCGCCTCGCCGCCGATATGCCGCAGCTTCGCCCGCATTTCGAGGCACTCGATCCCAAGAAGGACATCGTTCAAGCCGAGATCTCGCCGACCGGGAAGCGAGCGGTGTTCGAGGCGCACGGAGAGATCTTCACCGTGCCGGCCGAGAAGGGGGATATCCGCGACATCACCAGGACGGTTGGGGCGGCGGAACGCGACCCGGCCTGGTCGCCCAACGGCGAGTCGATCGCCTATTTTTCCGATCAGCCGGGGGAGTACACCCTCTTCATCCGGAAGCAGAACGGGCTCGGCCCAATTCGCCGGATCAACCTGAGCCGGCCTCCGTCCTTCTTCTACCGCCCGGTCTGGTCGCCGGACAGCACGAAGATCGCCTACAGCGACAAGCGGCTCCAGCTCTGGGTGGTCGATCTTGCCCATCCGAAGCCGGTCCTGGTGGACCATGATCGCTTCGACTCCCCACTGCACGAATTCGATGTCCAGTGGTCGCCCGACAGCCGCTGGCTAACCTATACCAAGCAACTTCCCAGTCAGCTGCACGCGGTCTTCGTCTACGAGCTGGCGACGCACACGGTCACTCAGATCACCGATGGGATGAGCGATACGCTGTACCTGGTCTTTGACCGCAGTGGGAAATACCTGTTCTTCACGGCCAGCACGAATGTCGGGTTGAGCGCGGGGTGGCTGGACATGAGCAGCATGGACCGGCCCGTCACCCGCAGCGCGTACGCGGTGGTCCTGCGGAAGGATCTACCGTCTCCAATCCCGCCCGAAAGCGATGACGAGAAGGTCACGAAGGCCGGCGAGGCGCCGGAAGGGGAGGTGGCAGCGAAAACGCCAAAGGCGAAGACGGCAAAGAAAAACGAGAAGCAGCCGGTGGTGACGATCGACTGTGCCGGCATCGATCAGCGGATCGTCGCCTTGCCGGTCCCCGCGCGCAACTATACCGGCCTGTACGCCGGGAAGGCGGGCGTGCTCTTCTTGACAGCCGAACCCAAGGTGCCGCCGCTCGACGGTCCGGCGAAACTTGCCGTGTTCAGGTTCACGCTCAAGAAGCGCAAAACAACGCGGCTGCTTGAGGGCGCCTCAGATTTTGCGCTCTCCAGCGACGGCGCCAAGATGCTGTACCAACGGGACGGTGGGTGGTTCATCTCGGCGTCGAAGGCGGCGCCCGAGGGTGACAAGGGCCGTCTCGATCTGCACGGTTTCCAGGTCTGGGTCAATCCGCGGGCCGAATGGCGGCAGATGTACCACGAGGTGTGGCGGATCGAGCGTGATTTCTTCTACGATCCACACTTCCACGGGCTCGATCTCAAGGCCGCGGAGAAGGCGTACGCCCCATACCTCGACCGGATCACCAGCCGGCAGGATCTCAACGCCCTGTTCCGGGAGATGACCGGGAACATGACGGTGGGACACATGTTCATTCGCGGCGGCACGATGCCGAAGGTGCAAAAGGTGCCCGTCGGGCTTCTCGGAGCCGATTACTCGATCGATCATGGACGCTACCGTTTTGACCGGATCCTCAACGGCGAGAACTGGAACCCGGCGCTCCATGCGCCGCTGACCCAGCCGGGAATCAACGTCAGGGCCGGCGAATACCTGCTGGCGGTCAACGGGCGCCAACTCCACGCCGCGGACAACCTGTACAGCTTCTTCGCCGGCACCGCCGGGAAGCAGACGGTCATCACGGTCGGCGCCGATCCAAACGGCAAGAGCTCCCGGGATCTGACCGTCGTTCCGGTCCGCAGCGAGCGGCGGCTGCGCCACCTCGCCTGGGTCGAGCACAACCGCCGACTGGTCGATCGTCTCAGCGGCGGACGCGTAGCGTACGTTTACCTGCCCGACACGGCCAACGGCGGCTATGCCAACTTCAACCGGTATTTCTTCGCCCAGGTGGGGAAACAGGCCGTGATTCTCGACGAGCGATACAACCACGGGGGCCAGCTGGCCGATTACATCATCGATTATCTCAAGCGTCAGCCGATGAGCCGGATCGCCAGCCGTCAGGGCCAGGACGTCACCGAGCCGGTGGAAGCGATCTACGGGCCGAAGGTGATGATCATCAACCAGTTCGCCGACTCCGGCGGCGATGCCATGCCGTGGTACTTCCGGAAGGCCCACATTGGTCCCCTGGTGGGTGAGCGCACGTGGGGCGGCCTCGTCGGCATCGGCGGCTATCCGCTGTTGATGGACGGCGGCCGGATCACCGCGCCACGGTGGGCGATCTACGGCCTGAACGGCCACTGGGAGGTCGAAAATCACGGCATCGCGCCGGACATCGAGGTGGAGCAGGATCCGAAGCTCGTCCGCGAGGGCCACGATCCGCAGCTCGAGAAAGCCGTTCAGGTCGTGCTCGGGCTGCTCGCCAAACATCCGCTGCCAAAGTTCGTGAGGCCGCCGTACCCGGTCTACTCGCATCCGCTGCCGCACCGGGGGCAATAAGCACCGCCCCCATTCGCTCCCGGCTGGTCGCAGACAATGTGGGTGTTAGAATCTCACCACGTATCCGAGATTTCTTTCGTCGCGGGTCACGGAGGCTCTTCGGGATACGCCTGTGGTGGCGTTAACCGGGGCACGTCAGACGGGCAAGACGACTCTGGTCCGGGAGATGGCCTCCCGCACCGGGGTTTTCGTGAGGCCGCCGGCGACCGGTTCCTCCGGGGTATCGTGCTCTACGGAGGTTCCGAGACGCTGACCTTCGGCGAGGACGTCTGGGCGCTCCCGGTCAGCGCGCTGTGGAGCAGTTGAGGCCCGAACATCGGCGCTTGTCGGCGCCGGCTGGAGCATTGAGACCCCATCAGCAGATCGCTGGTACTGGCGCCCTGTTGCCGACGCGGCACCTATGTGGCGCGCATATCATTGGTGGATGACGGAAACGTGCCGGTCACGCCGTTCCGTCATTGTAGTGGGATGTGGTTGGAGCTGGTTGATATCGAGACCTGATCGGGCGTTCTTCGCAGGGGCCGAATACCACGTCTACAACTGGTTGGCGCGGGGAGAGAGGGTGTTCGGTGAGGAGCAGACCTTCACCCGCGAGCGACACTCGATCACCTGGACCAAGCCAACGCAGCCAACGGAAGGGGGGAGAAACCAAGCAATGGCGGTACGGCGTGAGTGGCATGTTTTGTAGGGGTGGAAACAACGCTCGGATCCGGCGGACGCGGTCTGACGATGGTGTCGGTGGGTCCGGCGTGGCGGGATATTTGAGCACGAAGCTGCAGTCGTCGCTTCCCTTCGTATACATTCTGACGGCCGTGGCGGCGGTCCTGCGTCTGGCTACCCTGTCGCGGAAGTCGCTGTGGGTGGATGAGGCGTGCACAGCTCAGTACGCTACCTTGCACTCGGCCGCGGCGTTGTTCACACACCTCGTCCGACATGAAATCCATCCGCCGCTCTTCTTTCTCATTGAGCGGGTTTCCGTTCGCCTGCTCGGTTCCGGTGATGTGGCGTTGCGCCTGATCCCGGCGGTCTGCGGTGTCCTCCTCGTCCCGGTTGCCTACGTACTGGCTCGGAAGGCGCTCGATGATCGGACTGCAGTCGTGGCCGCCGCCATAGTTGCGGTTCACCCCTACTTCCTTCAAAACTCTCAGGAGGCGCGCGCCACGGTTCTGGTCGGCTTGCTGGTTGCCGTTGCCGTTGTGCTGCTCGCCATCCTTCTGGAGCGTGGCCTGAGCCCCCTCGTGTGTGTCGCGTTTCTCGCCGTTGTCGTCTCGGCGTTTTGGGCCGACCACCTGGCCCTGCCAGCTGTGGGAGGGATGGCCGTGGCCGCGTCACTCCTCGTCAGCACGAAGCGCCGCAAGGAGTTGCTGCGGTGGATCGGCTTCCTGACCGTACTGGTGATCCTCACGGTTCCGTCTCTATGGCTCCTTCATGTGCAGCTTCACAACGACCCTAGCCGGACGGCCGCAGGAGGCTCGATGATCAAGGCAGCCGCGGGTGTAGTTCTTCACCTCGCCGAGGGCTACCGTTTTGCGAACATCACGGTCGCGGAGCTGTGGAGTACCCTGCGGCGCCCGCTGGCCGCGCTGTACCTGGCTGTGGGTGGTCTCGGGTTCCTGACCCTGGTCCTCGCGGGAGCCCTGGATGCCCTGAAGGAACGGCTGCGCGTGGGGACGGTCCTTCTGGTCGGAGCGGCGACCGCTCCGTTGATCGTGATCCTCGTTCTGGGCCGGGTAGACCTCATGAAGGCCCGTTACCTGCTTCAGACGGGCCTGCCCCTTCTCGCGGTCATGTTGCTCGCCCGAGGCATAGTCCGCGCGGCCGAGGCCCGGAGGCGATGGGTGCTAGGTGTGGCAGCGGCATGGGCGGTGGTCGCGGTCGTCGGCCTCGTGCATGGCCTCACGCTTCGCGTCGACCCGATCCATAAGGAGAACTGGCGTGCCGTCGCCGCGGTGGCCGGGTCGACCCAGCCGACGCCGACCGTCCTGCTGTGCGCCGGGATGTGCTCCGACTGGGTCTTCGACCACTATGCGGGTCCGGGCATCGCCTCTCGTGAAGTGGCAGCCGCGGCGATCGTGCCCCCCGACGAACGGACCGCCCCGGCTCTGCTGCTGGTTCTGGGGAAGAACGGCTTTCCCTGGACGCCGAGCGCCTTCCAGGATGTGCACGAACAGCTGGGAGCGGCCGGCTACTCTGTGGTCCGCGATGAACCACTCGGAGCCGATCTCCGCGCGATCCTAGCGTACCGGCACCATGGGTGCCAGGGCCGACACTTTTGGCACTTTTCCAGTGGCCTCGGGCTAACATGGTGGAGCGGGCAGTCGCCGTGCTGTATCGGGCTAGGGCCCGGCTCCGAACGATGGCCAAGGAGGCGCTGAGGCCCGGAAGCCCTCGCAGGGACCACCTGCCTGGCTAACCCGCATGACGAGCTGAATCGGAGACCCAGCGACTTCTACAGGGCACAGAAGGAAAGTGTCAAAGGTGTCGGGTCAGGTAAGCCAAGGGTGCTGAGGGAGTTAGACTCTCTCAGCAGCCCTTGACTCCCCACAGAACCGGACGTGCGGGACTACCGCATCCGGCTCTTCGAGATGAGGTTTCGCTACGCACGGCAGACCGAGTGATAGGCAACGGCCGGAGGCAGTGGATAGCGCTTTGACAGCCTGTGAAACCTGGCCCACGTCATCTTCGCCCGCTGGCTGCGCCGATTCAGCCACACCCGCCAGGCCCGTTGGACCTCTTGGCGAAAGCGGCCGATCTGCACGCTGTTGCCGGTGATCCCGTAGTAGCGGCAGTGCCCGATGACGACCTTCGACAGGTATCGGTGTTGGACCTCAACACGCCAATGGCGATGCGAGGCGCACCACCAGCCCACCGCCTTGATCGCGCGGCGCATCCTGTCTCGAGCTGTCTTGCGGCGCACATACCACTTCCCCCGCCGGGACCTCGCCCAGCAGTGGGTGAAACCGAGAAAGTCGAAGGTCCCGGGCCGGGCTCCCCGACCTGATCCCCCGCTCCCGGGCGGACGCGGCGGCCGCCGAAACGGCACCAGCCCGCATATCTCACCGATTTTCGTGGCGAGACCGCGGAGACGTCTGTCAGTGTGGCGTTTCTACCCAGGCGCTGCCGAGGCGTGCTGTACGCACGCGTAACCCACGCTGTCGCCTGGCGGCGACTCGGGCCTGATGGCCCGACCACCCTACGGGTGGAGCGCGTGTCCCTAGGCGGCGCCGCCGGGAGAAACACCGCAATGGCGGGCGTCTCCGCGGTCGCAGCAGAAAGTCGGTGAGATATGCGGGCTAGGCAGCCCCTTCGACGAAATTGACCATGCGGCGGGCCGTTCGGCCCGCCGTTTTCTGGAATAGCGCCCCGGCCCCTCCCGTTAGGAATCTCACGGACCGTTGCACGAACCGGGAATGGAGTCGGGATGGACAGGCAGCCGCTCGATGGGGTGGAAATACTCGGACACGAGGTCGAGGGGTGGGAGCGCGCGCTCACTCCGGAGGCGCTCGAGGTGGTGGCCGCGCTGGAGCGCCGCTTCGGAAAGAACCGCCTCGAGCTCCTGACGGTCCGGGACAAACGGCAGCGCCGGATCTCGGCGGGCGAGCTTCCCGACTTCCTGCCGGAAACCCTCGAGGTGCGGGAGTCCCGGTGGCACGTGGCGGAGACGCCGCAGGATCTTGCCGACCGCACGGTGGAGATCACCGGACCTGCCAGTGACGCCAAGATGGTGATCAACGCCTTGAACTCAGGAGCCAAGGTCTTCATGGCCGACTTCGAGGACTCCCTGTCCCCGACTTGGGCCAACGTGGTGGCGGGTCAGGTCAACCTTCAGAATGCCGTCCGGGGCGTGCTCGAGTACCGCGCTCCGGGGGGTAAGGAGTACCGCCTGGCGGGGAACCCCGCCGTGCTCATGATCCGACCCAGGGGATGGCACCTGGAAGAACCCAGGGTGAGGGTGGACGGACGGCCGGTGTCGGCGGGGCTCTTCGACCTGGGACTGTACCTCTTTTACAACGGAAAGGAGCTCCGTCGGAGAGGGACGGGACCCTACGTCTACCTTCCGAAGCTGGAGTCGCACCTGGAGGCGAGGCTCTGGAACGACGTCTTCCTGGCGGTTCAAGAGATGGTGGGAATCCCCCGGGGTTCGATCCGCGCCACCGTGCTGGTGGAGAATATCCTCACCGCCTTCGAGATGGAGGAGATTCTCTTCGAGCTCCGGGAGCACTCCGCGGGTCTCAACGCCGGTCGTTGGGACTACATCTTTTCGATCATCAGGAAGTTCAGGGATGCGGCGCCGGTGCTGCCGGACCGGGCTCAGATCGGCATGAAGGTGCCGTTCATGCATGCCTACACCGAGTTGCTGGTGGCAACCTGCCACCGCCGGGGTGCCCACGCCATTGGCGGTATGGCGGCGTTCATCCCGTCCCGGCGGGACGAGGAGGTGAACCGGGTGGCGCTGGCCAAGGTTCGCGAGGACAAGCTGCGGGAGTCCGGGCAGGGCTTCGACGGAACCTGGATCGCCCACCCGGATCTCGTGCCCGTGGTACTTCCCATCTTCGAGGAGTCCCTGGGAGGGCGACCCAACCAGAAGGAGCGCCTGAGGGAGGACGTTCGGGTGGGCGCCCGGGAGCTCTTGGATTTCACGGTGCCGGACGGACGGATCACAGAGGACGGGGTCCGCCTCAACGTCAACGTCGGCCTCAGGTACCTGGTCTCGTGGCTCAACGGTGTGGGCGCCGCGGCCATCTTCAACCTGATGGAGGACACGGCAACGGCAGAGATCTCGCGGGCTCAGCTCTGGCAGTGGGTTCATCGCGGAGGGAGATTGGACGATGGGCGTGACGTGGATGCGGACCTCTACAGGAAGATCAGGGACCAGGAGATGACTGCTCTCGGAGGGCTGAACCGCGTGGCGGCGGCGGCACGGTTGCTCCATGGTCTGGTGGAGCGGGAATGTTTCACCGAGTTCTTGACCGTGGAGGCCATGGACCTCCTCGAAACCACGGATGCGTGAGGAGGGATCGCATGACTGACAGGTTTGAGCGGGAAGTCCGGGAGCTGGAGCAAGAGTGGAAGACGAATCCGCGGTGGAAGGATGTCTCCCGCTGCTACACTGCCGAGGACGTGGTCTCGCTGCGGGGCTGCGTGCGCTTCGACCACCCGGTGGCGCGCCACGCCGCCGAGCGGCTCTGGGCGGCCCTCGGGGAGGACGGCTACGTGAACACCTTCGGCGCCCTCACCGGCGCCCAGGCGGTTCAGATGGTCAAGGCGGGCCTCCGAGCCATCTACATCTCCGGCTGGCAGGTGGCCGGAGACATGAACCTGGCGCTCAAGACCTACCCGGATCAGTCCCTCTATCCCTCCAACAGCGTGCCCGTGCTCGTGGAGCGGATCAACAATGCCCTGAAACGGGCGGACGAAATCGAATGGGCCCGCGAGCGGCGCTCCATCCACGACTGGTTCGTTCCCATCGTGGCCGACGCCGAGGCCGGTTTTGGCGGACCGCTGCACGCCTTCGAGCTGATGAAACGGATGATCGAGGCGGGGGCTGCCGGGGTCCACTTCGAGGACCAACTGGCTTCCGCCAAGAAGTGCGGTCACCTGGGGGGCAAGGTCTTGGTGCCTACGGTCCAGTTCATCAACACGCTCAGCGCTGCCAGGCTGGCTGCAGACGTGCTCGGCGTGCCCACCGTCCTCATTGCCAGGACCGATGCCCTGTCGGCCAAATATGTGACCTCGGACATCGACCCGGCGGACAAGGAGTTTTTCACCGGGGAGAGAACTCCCGAGGGACACTTCGTCGTCAAGGAGGGGTTGAAGGGCGAGATCATCCGTTCCAAGGCGTACGCCCCCTACGCGGACGTGCTGTGGTTCGAGAGCTCCCGCCCGAACCTGGAAGAAGCGAAGACCTTCGCCGAGGCCATTCACGAAGATTTTCCGGGCAAGATCTTCGCCTACAACTGCTCCCCGTCCTTCAACTGGGCGAAGAACCTTACGGACACGGAGATCAAGATCTTCCAGCGGGAGCTGGGCGCCCTGGGCTACAAGTTCCAGTTCATCACCCTGGCCGGCTGGCACCTGATCAACTACCATACCTTCCGCCTGGCCGGGGACTACGCCGAGTGCGGCATGCCGGCCTACGTGGATCTTCAGAAGGCCGAGTTCGCCGCGGAGGAGCTCGGCTACACGGCCACCCGCCATCAGCAGGAGGTAGGCACCGGCTACTTCGATCGCGTGCTCGAGGTGGTCACCCAGGGCCGGACCGCCACCACCGCCATGTCGGATTCCACCGAGGCGGACCAGTTCTGACCCGGTGCCGGCCGGTGCGTTTGCGGCACACCGGTACGCACCCCGGCGCGGATACGGACCCCGACACCGACACGGCCACGGGCCCGGGCATGGCCACGGACCCGGTGGCGGGCCCGGCGGGTGTAGTACCTTGCGCTGTCCGATGGGAAGGATCCGCCTCGGGTCGCTGAAGCTGACGGGCTTCAAGTCGTTTCCGGACCCGGTGGAGCTGAAGTTTCCGTATGGGTGCCAGGGCCGACACTTTTGGCACTTTGCCAGTGGCCTCTGGCTAAGATGGTGGAGCAGGTAGTCGCCATGCTGAATCTGCCGAGGGCCCGGCTCCGAATGATGGTCGAGGAGGCGCTGATCCCCATCGGTGCCAGGCTTTAGGAAGTTGGGAAGTTGTTCTCCCGGGTCCCCAGGTCGTGTCACAGCTCATCTCTGACGTGCTTCTTCCCCGTGATCGGCCCAGCAGTCCTTGCTCCCTCCGCCAACGCTCGGTCAAGGTCATCCAATCTCTGAGCATACTCTCGATCCTCGAGGCGGCGTCGCGCTCCCTGCCCCAC
>Ga0114931_10010976_pt1 | contig 10734 bp, 10 predicted proteins | sample 2SBtaG_FD_89579 | JGI IMG/M metagenome (GOLD analysis project Ga0114931, IMG submission 89579) | Deep subsurface microbial communities from Kolumbo volcano to uncover new lineages of life (NeLLi) - 2SBTROV14_V59a metaG | ecosystem: Environmental > Aquatic > Marine > Volcanic | place: Kolumbo...
CGGCCGCGCTCGCCTCGCCCGCCTGGAAACGGTGGGGGATGCTGTGGGCGGCGATCCTGTGGGGGTGGTTCACCGTCGAGGTCATCGCGCGACCACTCATGCGAGCGGTCGGCGCCGACTCCGCAACCGTCGAATCGCTCGCGTGGCACCCGGTGCGCGTCGTGTGCTACGGCCTGTGGATCGCCTCGCTGGTGTGGTTCTCCGTCAGGGTGCTGCCGCGGAACGGACGGAGCGCGACCTCAGGCTGAACCCCCGGGAACCGCCGCTTCCAGGCGCGCCGCCATCTCGTCGGCTGAGCGCATCAGAGACAGATCGAGGTGGAAATCCGGCCGCTCGCGCGGCTCGAGCTTGGCCAGGAACTCGCGCACCTCGCGGGCCGACATCCCGAACTCCTCGAGTCCGTCGGCCCCGAGCGGGGAGGCCCCGGGGCGCGAGGCGACGCGATCACCTTCCACGACGAGCAGCTGGTGGAGCGCCCTCCGCTCGGCGTCGGTGATCCGCTCGCCCAGGACTTCGTAGTCGAGCCACGCCTCGTAGCTCAGCGGCGCTACGCGCGCCAGCATCCCGGCCATCACCCGGCCATACTCCTGGATCTCCCATTGGGCGTGCGCATCGACTCTCAGCCGCAGGAAGTGAAGGAGGTTGTGCAGATCGATCTTCCAATACCACTGCGTATAGGTCGAGAGCGGCAGGTCGATCCGCGCGAGCTCGCGTGCCACGTCTTCGACCACGAGCCATCCGTAGGTGTCGGCAGCCTGCTCGCGAGCCCGCTCCCAGCGCGCGATTGCCTCGGCGTACAGGTCGGCCGGTGCCGGCTCCGCCTCGCGCCCCTGGTTGTTGGTGCGGCTCTGCAGCGCGAAGCTCGACGCGGCCGGCTCGTAGAACAAGAGCGGCATCAGGCTATAGCGGCCGCTGTATTCGTTCACCGAGTTGTGCGTGATGATGCCTTCGGCGACGAAGTTGTGAAACGGTCCCTCCACTTCGAGGTCGTAGGTGTCCTTGAGACCCCGGTATTGGAAGGATTCAATCCTGACGAGGGTGGCCTTCGTAAGCGTGTTGAATGCGACACGAGGCCGTGTGGCGCGCTTTGTAATAATCGGACGAGCCGATAGCGGGTTCGCGGGCTCCAACTCTTCCGCTACCGAGCCGTTTGCGTAGACGTAGTGGTCTCCGGCATTCCAGCATGCCCGGCCCTCGCGCATCTCGAGGCCGGTAGCGGCGCGGAGCGTCTTCCAGCCATCGGCAAACAGGAAGCGGTGGTCGGACGTGGCTTCGATCTGCTTCCCATCGGAGAGCGTCATACGGAAGACCGGCCTGGGACCACTGTACATCACGTCCACGAGGCGCGTGTGCTGGATGTCCAGGGTGTCTTCGTTCACCTGGCGAAGGCGCAGCGCACGGATGCGGTCGCGCCTCCGGTACGAGTTCCTCTGCTTGTCGTGGCGAGTCGTGTTCCGGGCAGGCTGCAATCGCGCCCAGAGATCCTCGACCGAGATCTCGTATGGCTGATTCCCGCGACGGTCGATTCCGCCTGGCAGGTCGAAGTAGACCCGGGTGCCGGCTGCAAGGCAGGCCGTGCGATGACGGATCCACTGACGCGCGACGAAAATCGGCATCGCGCAGTGGAACTTGAACTCGACCATCTCGCTAGGCGTCGTGTGGGCGTGGCGCCGGAGATAGCGGATCAGGCCGCGCGTCGCGCTGACCTTCCGTGTCCCATACCCGTAGCTGACGCGTGCCGCGCGCTCGATGTCCTCGTCGGTCCCCATGTAGTCCACGAGGGACACGAATCCATGGTCGAGGACGGGAAAATAGCCGCCCAGAATCTCCTCGGCGGCGGCGCTGGTGGGTCTCTTGGTCTCGGGCATGAGCGAGAATACGAGTGCTCCCGGAGCCTCGCTACCCGGCATCGCTCTCCGACAGGACCCGCGTCACGGCCCGCTGCCAGCCTCCGAACAGCGCGGCCCTCCGCTCAGCGTCCATTGTCGGTTCCCAGGACGCATCCATCCGCCACGTCTCGGTGATGTCGGCCGGCGAGCCGAACACACCGCTCGCCAGGCCCGCGAGGTTCGCAGCGCCCAACGCCGTCGTTTCCGTCACGACGGGCCGCTGCACCGAGACGTCGAGCAGGTCCGTGAGAAACTGCATCGCCCAATCGTTTCGGCTGAGCCCTCCGTCCACCCGGAGGGCGGAGGGCGGACTCGCACCGTCCGCCACCATCGCGTCCATCAGCTCCCGCGTCTGGTAGGCCACCGCCTCCAGCGCGGCGCGGGCGATCGCCGCTCGTCCCGTGTCCCGCGTCAGACCCACGAGTGCACCGCGAGCCTCGGCGTCCCAGTACGGTGCCCCCAGCCCGACGAAAGCGGGCACGAGGTACACTCCGCCCGTGTCGTCGATCTCTTCCGCCAACGCAGCGGTTTCGCCTGCGGAGTCGATGATCTCCAGCCCATCGCGGAGCCACTGAACGGTGGCCCCCGCCACGAAGATGCTTCCTTCTAGCGCATACGTGGTCTCGCCGCCGATCCGCCACGCAATCGTCGTCAGCAGGCGGTTCCGCGACGTGACGCGGCGCCCGCCGGTGTTGAGCAGCGCGAACGCCCCCGTCCCATAGGTGCATTTCATCATGCCCGGCTCGAGAGCCGCCTGTCCGAAGGTCGCCGCCTGCTGGTCGCCCGCCACGCCGCGAATCGGGATCGGTACCCCGAACAAACCGGGCTCGGTCTCGCCGAAGTCGCCCGCCGAATCCCGTACATCGGGGAGAACCTGGGGCGGCACATGGAACAGGTCGAGCAGTTCGGGATCCCAGTGCTGCGCATCGATATCGAACAACATCGTACGCGACGCGTTCGACACGTCGGTCGCATGCACGGCGCCGTTCGTCAGACACCAGAGTAGCCACGTATCGATCGTCCCGAAGGCGAGTTCACCGCGGGCGGCCGCCTCTCGGGCGCCGTCTACGTGATCGAGGATCCAGGCCAGCTTGGTCGCGGAAAAATACGGGTCGAGCAACAGGCCCGTCCGTTCCTGCACCCGGGTCTCGCAGCCTTCCTCCCGAAGCTTTCGACAGCCTTCCGACGTCCGACGGTCCTGCCACACGATCGCGGGGTGAACGGGTCGGCTGGTCGCCCGCTCCCACACCACCGTCGTCTCGCGCTGGTTCGTGATCCCCATGGCCGTGACGCTGCCGGCCTCGCCGCCCAGGGAATCGATGACCTCTCGGCACACGGCGATCGCGTCATCGCGGATCGTCTCGGCATCGTGTTCGACCCAACCCGGTCGCGGGAAGCTCTGCGGCAACTCGCGTTGGGCGGCGGCTACCGACCGGCCCTCGTAATCGAAAGCGATCGCCCGGTTGGAGGTCGTCCCCAGGTCGAGGGCGAGGAGAACGGGGTTCATGGACGCGATCGGCTCCACGGGGGCCCGAAGTCGCCGCGCCGCAGCCAGGCGTAGACCAGCAGCAACAGTGCGGGCAGGAGCGGCACCGGGATTTCCACGACCCGCAGGGGCCGTGCAAGCACGCTACGCGCAACCTCGACTCCGGCCCACAGGCCCCACGCGACGACCAGCCACCACCCCCAGACGCGCCCATGCCAGAACCCGAAGCCGGTGGCGGCGAGCACGACGCCGAGAGCGAGGGCGAAGGCGCGCGCGAGGGGGACGCTCATGCCGCCGGAGGAGGTCAACCATCCCAGGCTGGGGACGAGCCCCGATGCGAGCGCCAGCGCACAGGGCACACCGACACCCAGGGCAAGGAGCACCGAACCGAACATCGAAAGCCGCATCAACCGATCCCGTTCCGTCATCTGGCGTTTCTTCCCTTTGTCCCCACAGTTGTCCGCCGACCGTCGGGTTCCCTCGATCACTTCGGCGGCGCGAAGCGCTCCGGCGCGGCCGCCTCGAGGGCGTACACGCGCAATTTTGTATCGTAGAGGGCGATGAGCCGACTGCCCACCACCGCCGCGTCGATCAACCCTTCATATACGGCGCGCTCCGCGACCACGACGGTGAGACGCTCGTCTCTCGGCGTCGGGATCGACATTGCCACGAGGCGGGAACTCGGCGTCGGGATCAGCCAGAGCCGATCGCCGACCGCATGCATCCCCTTGAACGGCACGAAGAAGTCACCCGTGGCGAATTCCTCAGGGGCCGTCTTGCGCACCCGTTCCGTCTCTTCATCCAGAATCGTGTAGAGCCAGCGGGGCAACCGCAACGAGCGCACGCCCCGGATCCGAGAAGCGGCCGAATCGAGCGTGACGCGCCACAGGGCGAAGGTCGTTCCGTGCCGATTCTGAAGCATCGCGACCGACCCGTCATCGAGCCCGGACAGCAGCAGTCCGCGCAGCGACATTCGGTCACGCGGCCCCCCGCTGATCTCGGTGGGCACCAGGGCCGGGTCGACCGCGAGATCCGACCCGCCGGCACTTGAGATCGCGGCGAACAGGGTGCGCGCGGTAAGGGTCGGTACAATCGGGATCCCGGCCGCGGTGACCCCGAGGTTCACCGCGGGATACGGCGTCTTGTAGTCCCCGATCGGCGTGCCGTCCGGCGCATACCGCGACACGCGACCCGCGGCCGGGTCGGCCACCCACAACTCGCCGCCCACCCCGCTGGCGATGCCCACCGGGGATTTCAGTTCGCCGGGGCCTTCCCCCTTTCGGCCCGCACGGCCGAGCACCCGGCCGTCTAAGCCGATCTTCAGGACGCTCGACGCGATCCCGTCGAGCACGTAGACAAAACCCTCACCCACGGCGAGCCCGAGGGCGCCCTCGACCAACGGCGCCGATACCATGTCGGCGGGGTCCGCCGGGACGCGAGCCAGAAGCTCGGCGGGTTGGAGCACGCCGTCTATGGGTAGGTCGGGAGCGGCGTCGACCGGATTCGATCTCTCCGGGGCACAACCCCACACTCCGAGCATGGCGAGCGTCAACAGGAGCCGGGGTCGACCGCGCCGTCGCGCCGGCGCGATCGACGCACCCAAGGACGCGTCACTCGACAATGGTGATCCCGTCGAACACGGCTCCGCAGCGCATTGCCGCGTTGCGCTTGAAGATCTTGTTTCCGAGCGCGTTCGTGTAGATGTACCAGCACTCGCAGATGTTGCAGTCGACGTCGAGCGCCGGCCCGATCTGAACCGCCCCGATCTTCACCGCCCCTCTCCACTTGACCGCGAGCAGGCAGAATCCCGTCGCGAACGTGGCCGTACAACCGATTCCGCAGCTCACCGTGTGGGGACAGCCTGTCGCCGCGGCGGTCGTCGTGGAAGCATCCGCCCTCGCGTCCACGCTCGCCGCGTCTCGTGACGCGGCCCGGGCCGCGGGGACCATCCCGCCAGCGAACAGCCACACCGCCAGCACCGACGCCACCCACCTGTTCCGTCGAATCCTCTTCATCCGCACCCCCTCCCTCGAGTTGACGGGAGGACCGACGGCCCTCCCGCGATGCAAGGTGGAAGGGCTCGTCAACGGGGTTTCAACTCGACGGCCACACCGCCAGCCCCTGAGGGTGACCCGCCAGGGTTTCTCGGCCGCGCTATCTAGACGTCGAGATTGCGGACGTACCGTGCGTTGGCCTCGATGAAAGCCCGGCGGGGCTCGACCTCTTCGCCCATCAGCGTCTCGAACAAGCGGGCCGCCTGTGTGGCTTCGTCGATGGTGACACGCAGAAGCGTCCGCTTTTCCGGGTTCATCGTGGTATCCCAGAGCTGATCGGCGTTCATCTCTCCCAATCCCTTGTAGCGCTGGATCGCCACCTTCCCGCCCGAGCCGTTCAAGCGCTCGAGCGCCCCGTCACGCTCCTCATCGGAGTAGCAGTAGAAGTCCTGCTTTCCCTTCCGCACGCGGTAGAGTGGCGGTTGGGCGATGTAGATGTATCCGGCCTCGATCAGGTTCTTCATTTGCCGGAAGAAGAAGGTGAGCAGCAGCGTGCGGATGTGGGCCCCATCCACGTCTGCGTCCGTCATGATCACGATCTTGTTGTACCGCGCCGAAGCCAGGTCGAACTCCTCCCCGATCCCGGCGCCGATCGCCGTGATGATCGCGCGGATTTCCTCGTTGGAGAGGATCTTGTCGATCCGTGCCCGCTCGACATTGAGGATCTTTCCCCGGAGCGGCAGGATCGCTTGATACCCACGATCCCGCCCCATCTTCGCCGTCCCTCCCGCGCTGTCTCCCTCCACGAGATAGAGTTCCGACATCTCGGGATCCTTGATCGAGCAGTCGGCCAGCTTACCGGGGAGGATCCCCGTCTCCAGGGCAGATCTCTTTCGCGTCAGATCGCGCGCCTTCCGAGCGGCATCGCGCGCCCGGGCGGCCTGCGTCGCCTTCTCGATGATCCGCTTGGAATTGGCCGGGTTCTCTTCCATCCACGTACCGAGCTTCTCGTTCACGAGGCTCTCGACGATCCCACGCACTTCACTGTTGCCGAGCTTCGTCTTCGTTTGCCCCTCGAACTGCGGCTCCATGACCTTCACGGAGAGCACGGCGACGAGTCCCTCGCGTACATCGTCGCCGCTCAGACTCTGGTCGGACTTCTTGAGGATGTTGTTCTTCTGCCCATAGCTGTTGATCGTTCGCGTGAGCGCACCTTTGAAACCGGAGAGGTGCGTACCGCCTTCATGCGTGTTGATGTTGTTCACGAAGCTGAACGTGTTCTCGTTGTAGGCGTCCGTGTACTGCATGGCGAGCTCGACCTCGGTGTCGTCCTGCGTCCCGGACACGTAGATGACATCGGGATGCAGCGCCGCCTTGGCGCCTCTCAGGTACTGCACGAATTGCGCGATTCCCCCCTCGTAATGGAACTCCTCTTCGCACCCCTCACCCCGTTCGTCGCGGAGGCTGATCCGGACGCCACGGTTCAGGTAGGCCATCTCCCGGAGCCGTTCAGCGAGCGTTTCGAACTTGTACTCACGAACCGTGAAGATCTCCTCATCCGCCTTGAAGGAGACCGTGGTTCCCGTTTCCTTCGTCTTCGCGCCCTTCTTGAGGTCGGCGTTCTTTATCCCTCGCTCGTAGGACTGCGACCATATGAATCCGTCGCGCTTGATCTCGACGTCGAGCCGGCTCGAGAGCGCGTTGACAACGGACACCCCGACGCCGTGCAGGCCGCCGCTCACCTTGTAGCTGGATTTGTCGAACTTCCCGCCGGCATGGAGGGTCGTCAGGGCGAGCTCGACGCCGGGGACTTTCTCGGTCGGGTGGATGTCGACCGGAATGCCGCGGCCATCGTCGGCGACGCGGATGGAATTGTCTTCGCCGATGACCACTTCGATCTTCGAGCAGTAACCGGCCATCGCCTCGTCGATCGAGTTGTCCACGACCTCGTAGACGAGGTGGTGGAGCCCCCGCTCGGAGGTCGACCCGATGTACATGCCCGGTCGTTTTCGCACCGCCTCGAGACCCTTGAGGACCTGGATCTGCCGGGATGTGTAATCGCCGTCGTCATTCTTCGCGGCCGGCTTCGCTTTCGTGGTCGCAGAACGTGCCATCAACCCCTCCCCCTTGTGTGCCGCCCACGCCTCGATGGCGCTGCGGTTCCAGCGTTCTCGGCTTGCACGAACATGATTCGCTCGATTCGTCCGTGGTCGCGATTTTCGTTCAATCGACGCAACAGCGTCCTGCGCATCATGGTCAGCTCCGTCATCCACGCGGCGCCAGACACCTCGATGAACAAGGTCGAGCCACTCACCCGCCCGACCTTCGTCACCTCGGCGATATGGGGGCCGACGATCTCCCCCCAACGGCCGGCTGTTCTCGCCTTCTCGACGCGCTCGCGAATCCCGATCCGCTCGAAGACCTCATCGAGCATCGACCCTACCGCCGTCGGTCGAGACCGGCGCCGCTCGGTAGCGTCCATCACGCGAGGAACCTCCCGTTCTGGATTCGCCAGCGCTCGAGAGCCCCGCCACGCAACTCGACGTCGCCGGTCTTCGGCGCCGTGAGAATCACCTGCCCGGGACGACCGGTCTCGAACAGGTCCAGCAGGCGGCGCGACCGGTCCTCATCCAGCTCGGCGAAGACATCGTCGAGCAAGTAGATCGGCTCTCGCTCGAGCCCCTCCCGCAAGCGGTCCGCCTCGAGCAACCGGAGCGCCAACGCCGCCGTGCGTTGTTGCCCGCTCGACCCGTAGGTCCGGAGATCACGCTCTCCGTCCTCCGCCGCGATCGGGAATCGGAGCTCATCGCGGTGAGGTCCGACGACCGTCATCCCGCGACGCCGCTCACGTTCCGCACTCGCTTCCAGCGCTTCCCGGAACCGGTCCATCCAGTCCTCGGGAGACCGGGGCGCTCCGGCTTCTCCGTCCGGCTCGCGCACCCCTCTCGCGATCGATGCCGTGTACGTCACTCGTGCGGCATCTCCCCCGGACACGGCCGCGTAGTACTCGGAGTATCGGGACTGCCCCTCCCACACCCACCGCTGTCGAACGGCCGTGATGCGCGCACCGATCTCGACGAGCCCCTCGGACCACGCCGCCAATTCGCTACCCGCGACCCCACGTCGCAGCGCCTCGTTTCGCTGGGCGAGCATGCCGCGATATCGCTGCAGCTCCCCCACGTACATCGGCTCCGTCAAAGAGAGCGCGACGTCCAGGAAGCGCCTTCGCGCCCCGGGTCCGCCCCGGATGATCTCCGCGTCCTCGAGGCGGAACACCGCGACTCCGAGCCGCCCGATTCCATCGGAAATGCGTTCGACGTCCTGCGACGCGACCTCGACCTTCTTGATCCGCCGGGTGCGGTCGTACGCCGCCACTACCGAGTCTCCCGCTCCCGTAAGCGATCCCTCGACGCGGAAGACCTCCTCGCCGAATCGCACGAGCTGCCGGTCGCGCACGCCCCGAAACGACCGGAAGACCTCGAGATAGTAGATCGCCTCGAGCAGGTTCGTCTTGCCGGATCCGTTGGGGCCGATGATCGCCACACCGTCTTCGGGGAACTCGCAATCGAGCGTTTCGAAGTTGCGGAAACTACGTAGCGAAAGTCGGCCGAGACGGGGTGACGCGGGCGCCGTCGAGGCCCCGAGAGATCGCGCTTCGGAGGTGACCATTATGGGGAATGAAAATAGGCCGAAAACCCTTGTGGCGCAAGGCAATTCTCGATATTGTCCACCCCGCATGAAATGCTCGACATGGCGGTTCGATCCTCCCGAAAAGTGGTGGCTTCTTCTCCTCGGGCCCCTGGTCCTGTCCGGGGGGTCCTTCGGGGGCGCCGCTGCCCAGGAGGCAGACGTCTTACCCGCGCCGGCGACGGGAGTCAGGTGGCGTGGAGTGACTCGAGATCTCCTTCTGCTCGGCGGACTCGTCGCGCTCGATGAACCGGTTCACGATGGAAACCCGGACGTCCAATCGGGTGTCGGGGACGCGTTATCCGGTTTCGGGCGCTGGTACGGAGACTGGCACCGCTCGGCGCCTCTCATGGTCGGAGGGGCGCTCGCGCTGGGGGCCGCTCTCGACGGATCGCGCGGGCTCGCGCGCGGCGGATCGGTCGTGCTCGGTGTCCTCACCGGCTCGGTGGCGAACGAAGCCGTCAACATCGCGGTCGGGAGGAGCCGGCCGAGCAAGGGGGTGGGTCCATGGCGGTTTCGTCCCTTTGCCGGACATCAGGCGTTCCCCTCCGGGCACGCTGCGTACACGTTCGTGTTGGCGGGAGCCATCGACGCCGCCACGGACTCATGGATCGGGGCGAGCCTCGCGTACTCGGCCGCCACCGTGACCGCCCTCTCGCGCGTCTACGACGATCGCCACTGGCTCTCCGACGTAGTGGTGGGCGCGTTCATAGGCGGTTGGACCGCTCATCGCGCCACGAAGCGCTCGATGCGCCTGCTCGGAGTCTCCGTAGACGAATCCACCGACAGCCACATCTGCGACACGAGGGGCGTCATCGAGCTGCTTCGGCGCCTCGAGCCCGTCGCGGGCGGTCGATTCATCGGGTTCAGGTTGTTGATTTAGGAGACTGCTGAACAACCCCGGCGGCTTACTTCACGAAGTCGGAAACGACCGGCTCGTCGTCGCTATAGTCGTAGAAGCCGCGCCCGGTCTTTCGGCCATGATATCCCGCCAGGTACATGCGCCGCAGGAGTGGAGGCGCGGCGAAGCGAGCCTCCTTGTACTCATCGTACATGATCTCGGTGATGTGATAGAGCGTATCGAGGCCCACGAAGTCACCGAGCGTGAAGGGGCCCATCGGGTATCCGCATCCGAGCCGCAGTCCCGTATCGATGTCGGGAATCGATCCGATTCCCGCCTCGTAGGCCCGAATCGCGTCGAGCATGTACGGCACGAGCAAACGATTCACGACGAAGCCGGTGTTGTCGCGGCATGCGATGGGGTTCTTCCCGAGCGACTCGCCGAAGGCGAAGGCGAGCCTGAAGGTTTCCTCTGAGGCCTGCCCGCACCGGACGACCTCGAGCAGAGGCATCACGGGCACCGGGTTGAAGAAGTGAAGCCCCACGAAACGGTCGGGCCGATCCGTCGCGGCCGCGAGCTCGGTGATCGAGAGGCTGGACGTATTCGACGCGAAGATCGCGGGCACCTTGCAAACCTCGCCGAGCGCCGAAAACAGCTCGTTCTTCGCATCGAGATTCTCGACGATCGCCTCGATAAGCAGATCGCACTCCGCAAGCTCCGACAGTTCGAGCGTCGGTGTCAGGCGTGAGACGGCCGCATCGCGGTCCGCCTAAGACATCTTGTCCTTCGCGACGGCCCGATCGAGGTTCTTGTGGATCGACGCGAGACCCCGGTCGA
>Ga0114931_10010977_pt1 | contig 10733 bp, 13 predicted proteins | sample 2SBtaG_FD_89579 | JGI IMG/M metagenome (GOLD analysis project Ga0114931, IMG submission 89579) | Deep subsurface microbial communities from Kolumbo volcano to uncover new lineages of life (NeLLi) - 2SBTROV14_V59a metaG | ecosystem: Environmental > Aquatic > Marine > Volcanic | place: Kolumbo...
GTTTGTTAGAAAAAATATCAAGACCGTTTTTTAGAATCAATCGATTATTTTTTACAGAAATTGATGCACCGTAACCTGTTAAAAATTTGATGTTGTGGTGATTTTTCTTTCCTTTTAGAGTCATGCATTAGAAACAGGTTCAATGGTTATGATAGTGTCTTCACTTGATTGAGAAATAACTGCATGAATAGTACATAATGGAACTTTAATCCCAAATTTACTTGAAAAAATTTCTAACGACTCCAACGGAGTAATCATCTGAGTATGAAAATATCTTGCATCTTCTTTACATGATTCAACGTGGCATTTCATAAAGTAATGACGTTTAGCATGATCTTAAAGAATTTGTAAACAATACTATTCTGATAAATCATCTAGACACTAGCACAAAATTACTCACAAAGAGGGGGCGTTCCCTTTTTACTCTTTATCAATAAAAAGGGAACGCCCCCTCTTTAGGTATGAAATTGTGCTATGTCTAGCGAGATTTTACAATTCTGTTTTGTTGCAAATTCTTTAAGATCAGGATTCAGAATTTAACAGAATACTGTATCAAATAATACTTAAGTTTAGAATTTAAGAATCTGACGTATGAGAAAATTACGTTGTTCTGAATTTTTAGATAATGTAGATGAAATAAAAAAATTCATAGAATTTTTCCTGCCATCTGACTATGTCAAATCACAAATAACTCAATATGATGAAATTAAAAACAAACAATTTGCTCAAATTGATGTTCCAAAAAAAATTCATCCTACAATACCCGTTATGGAATTAATAAGATATCTAATTCAGAAGAATCCTGAAACCCTTGAAGAGAAATTCAATGATAGAATTCCTGATTTGATGGATTTATCATTTGTAGTGAAGGATGCATGGACATACACTCAGGGTGACCTTAACAAATTTCTAAATCCAAATTATCTTAAAGAAGCAAAATCAAGATTCAAAGATTTAGATGCTTATAGACGTTTGATGTATGAATTCAAAATTGCAGGAATGATGAGGGCATTAGGTGAAAAAGCTGATTTTGAGCATAATATGGACAAAAAATGGCCTGATCTTAAAACAGGGAACGTAGAAACAACATATACCGAATGCAAAAAATTAGAAGGGCCTGATCACATATTCAAAATTCAAATTGCAAACAACATTGTAAAACAACTAAACAAATTCCAAAAAAACGGAATTATCAACATAAGTTCAGAAAAATTTCCCAGTAAACCAGATCAAATCAAAAGTATTTTAGAATCTGTTGAAAACATATTGAAATCTGAAAACACAGAAATATCTGAAGATGGTATAACAATAAAATTTATACCTTTAGAACAAAAAACAACTGGGGAAGGAATATTTTTTCCAAATGATCAGCCTTTTGAATATATGGTCAGTGCATTACAATTTCAAAAAACAGAAAAAGAGGCAATTTGGAGAGAACCACGTGCAGTAACTATCCATAGTGATGAAATACCATCTCCATTGGTATCAATAAAACACCAAATAGCTAAAGCTTACAACCAATTGAAAAATGTCTCAGATGAATTTCATCGAGTGTTATGTATCGATATTTCTGAATTTGTAAATGCAGGCTATGTTAAAGAGAAAAACGAACATGAAAAAATTATAGACTCTTGTAAAATATTCATCTCAAATATTTTTGAAAAGGGACATTATTCAAAATTAGGGGGCATTGTTTTGTCATATACTTTGACAAGTACAAAGCCAAATCAAATAGGAGCAATATTCAAGCCAGAACTTATTGTAAACACAAAATCTATCAAACCAATATCTAAGTATTTTTTATACTCAGAATACCATGAACATAAAACAAATTTTGATATGGGAATGAAACTGGCAAAAGAGGGCAAGGAAAAAGAATCAATAACTTATTTTGAAAAATCAACAAAATTACAACCAAAAATCAAAGAAGGCTGGTTAAATTTAGCTACTTCACAAAGAAATTCAGGATTCATAATGGATTCGATTAAAAGCTTTGAAAAAACAATAGAACTAGATGATAAACTAATTCCTGCATATACGGGATTAGCAGATTCTTATGCTCGTTTAAGAATGAATATCACTGCCATAGAGATATTGGATAAAATATTAGAATTTGAGCCAAAACACGCACAAACTTGGTACAATAAAGCAGGATTGTATGAAAGTTCATTAGATTTTAAAAATTCACGAATTTGTGCTTTCCAATGTTTAGAGATAGATCCAGATTATCAAAATGCCGTTGACTTACTCAACAGGTTAGAAAGAAGATAAATTTCCATATTAAAAAAATCAGATATTGGTATTATTCACAATAAGGACATTCAATTTCTTCTTTAGTTGACTTTACATAGATAACTATCAACTAGTTGCATTGACATCGACTGCAGAATATCGTGTAACAAAACATGGCAGATAAAGTAAAACACTGTGTTGTTTTTGATCAGATTAAGGATAATTATGGTTCTATATCTCCATTATCAATAGACGCAATGGAAAATGCATGAATCATTAAAAGAGATTTTGTAGATGAGAATGATTTACAAACTGCGTTATTACAAAAAGCATTTTTGAGTTTGAGAAGATTACAAAATGAATTGAAAAGAAGAACGTAATTTTGTAAAATTTTACTTATACACACAATTTTTTTCATGCGTAAAATGATCATTTTACTAAATTTTACTGGGCACAAAAATGAAAATTTTACTAGTTTTACAGAGTTTTATTCACGGTTTTACTAAATGGATGGCAAAATTGTTTTACAAGTTTTACAGATTCTGAAAAATTTTTACAAAACAAACAGTAAAATCATTTTACAATAGTTTACTGAATTTTTGTAAATTTTACAAATCAAATGTTCTCTTTACTGATCCAGTTAAGTGACAATGGCATTGAATTGTTGTATGACCCATCATCAATTCCTGTCAGTTTTCCAAACCACTGGCGTTTTCTGTCGGCATTAAGATCAATTTGTTTTGTCTTTGGAATAATTTTACCGATATTTTTCTCATTATTTTGAATAATTGCCATCTTGAGTGTAGTATTCTTCTTTTCTACATATGTCATGAACAGTCTATTGTCTTTCTCAAATGTCTTCAAATTCTCAATATTTTTACCAGATAGTTTTCCTAAACCTCTTTGTTTCCATTTGTCAAATCTGTAAAACCCATTTTGCAAATAAAGTACGTTATCTGATGACTTTTCAAAAGAGAATTCACCTAGTTTTTCAGAATTAATGTCCAGTTTCTTGGTCGTACATATGGAATCTGTAGCAAACGCTACAACTTCACGATCAAGACCATTTTCAGTCACAAACCTGTACATTTGGGCTCTAGTATGACCTGTAATATGGGCAAACAATACAGGATTGAACAGATTCCCAATTCTCTTGGAGAGTTTGTCATATTCTCCTGTTTTGCCATAAATTGAGTTTAAAATAATCTTAAATGGCAATTGAAGTGGATCCTTTTTTTGCTTTAATTCTAGTCTTTTTTGATACATCTCTTCGATGAATTTTTTGTATGGATATGTCACATTGGAATTGGGAATGAACTGAAAAGAGTCCAATATTTTGTAATATTTTGAATTATTACATGCTTGCAGTTCTGGAAGTGTAACATATGTTTGAAATTTTCCTGAAGGAAACAGAATAGTGTTGTTTGCTCTGAATGGAAATGGTGGAATGTATTTGTCATCAGGAATCTCTGCAAGAATTTTGAAAAAGCCTAGTTTGGCATTTTGATTAATTGATTTTCTCTTTACCCATTTGCCCTGTGTTAAATCTGGTATGGTTGTAATGGAATAGGGATATGCAGAATTGATATCATAAAGATGTGCTTTTCCTATGAATCCACGCTGTAACATCTCAAATCGTCCACCAAAGTATGACCTGTATGCCAAGTCTTGAATTGGAAAAGGAATTGATGCAAACTTTGGAAAATCAATCCCATGATTGATTAGAACTTTTTCTGCTGCATATCCAGAACTAATCCAGCGTTTGAGATAAAACCCAAATGCATTATGAAATAGTGTTATCCATTTTTCTGCCAACTGTTTTGTAAAAATGCAATCATTAATACAGTATTGTCTTACTTTGTTTGTGTTTCTTCTGTAATATGTTGCAGAAAACTCTGCACGCTTTTTTTTCATGTCAAGATATGATTGAGGAAGTTTACCAATGTTTTTCTGATATGCAACAGGCAAAGAGTCCTGATAGAACTGCCAAATGTCAAAAAATATTCTAGAGTGATGACCTTTAGATATTCTCAATCTTTTATGTGGTAGATAGTCTATCACATACCTGTCATACTCAAAACGAAGTGTTTTACTGGTTTTGAATTTATACAGTCTTTTTCCCAATAATTTGAGGATAACTCCTGCATCATAGTCAATATTGTAAAAGAAATTCCAAGCATTCTCGAATTTCTTGGCAAACAGGAATTTTATGACTGAATCAAGCGTGATTTTGTCCTCAAATCGTCTATCTGAATCTGCAATCAGAAACATGTTGCCCTCACGAGTCTCAGTATCTACTGCATTGATTTTGTGAAGTTTTGTGGCTCCCTTGTCTCTATTCTGAATTGCCTTCCAATACAGATCTGAGACTTTACGGTAATCCGTTACGGGGATGGATTCTGCCATACTGCATCAGGTATCTTGCTTGGTTTTCCTTGACTTCTTTTGGTTAGTTCATGTCGAATTACATTGTATGGTAAATCCGGAAAATTATTTTTTATCTGTCTAATGTAACTATGATATCGTTTTAGTTTTCTTGAACGTGATTGATTTGCTTGTTGTGTTGTTTGTAATGTTGTTTTCTTGTCTTGCTTTCTTTGCAGGTTTGATAGTTGTTTTTTAATTCTGTCTCGAAGAATTTTTACTTCTTTGTTGTTTGGAAATATCTTTAGTGCATCTAATCTTTGTTGTAGTTTTTGAATTCTGTCCTTATTCATTAATTATCACCAAAAAAAGAGTTAGAGGTTCATACTGAACCGTCTAATTGGATAGCCATTTTTTGATTCACCAAGCCAAGTATTCAACTTGATTGTAGAATCTTTTTTGATCTTCTTTTCTTGAATGGATTTGTTCCACATCTTTAGCAGTGATGCATTCAGAGATGTGTGAGACTTTAGTGGAAGAATTCTTGATTCTAATCCATTGGTTGTCTCTAGTAACACTTGAATGTTTTCTGAATACTCTGTCTCAAATGTATCAAGATCACACACTTTGATTTTTAGTGTGTCCGGATTGTTACTATCTGAGGATTTGTAATCTCCCCACTTTACAAATGGTATTGTATCAGTACTCATTTGTTTTTACCTCTTGCAGGAGATAGTTTGAGAAATTTTTCTCCGTTTTCTTGGACTAGTTCGACTTTGACTTGAGTTGAGGCTCCGAGATTTTTGACTGCTGTTTTAGGAATTGCAATCACTTTGGAAAAATTCTGATTGCTAATTTTCCTTGTGCCAAAATCAGTAGTCATGGCGCTTGACCTGACTTTGGTATTGTTTTTGGTAGATTTTCTACCTATTTTGGTTGAATTCATGCCTAGTTTTTGTTATAGTAATAGATATAGCGGTACGATGTGTACTGTACAGTATATGACATACGGTACAATACGAGATAAGACCAGAGATGAAATTATTTTAACCTTAAAAGAATATGAAAAATTACGTTATGGTGAATTATCAGAAATAATTGTTGTAAAGAAAAATATCTGTTCAGATAGAATTTTTCGTGAAACTCTTGCATATATGACTAATGGTAATTTGGTCAAAAAAATTGTGATTGCTAGAAACAATACCTTATACACAATTGATTCTAAAATTACCCCTCTTGCAGATGAAGATGTAAATGACATGATTGAAAATATAGATGACCTAAAAAAAGAGACAGATGAAATATTGAAAGTGATTTCTTCAGATGCAGATGATTCTGATAAATCAAATGAGATCATGAAATATCTATTATTGTTATCCATGTATGAAATGCAAATGACTATGTTGTCACATGTGTCAGGAAAATCTAAATTAAAAAAATATGTTAACGATTTAACAAAATACAAAAAAACTGTTTTAGAATCTCTTAACACAAAATCATCTTCTATGTTTAGTGAAATAGGTGCATTAGTTTATTTTAAATTATTCATGGAAAGTATCAAACAAGTTCCAGAAGAGATGGCAAGTTTTGCAAATAGCATTAACGATATAAAAAAATTAAAAGAAAAAACACACTAAGTTATTTATATTTTTTTCAAAGCAATTTCATATTGCTAAAAGCATCCAAAACCAATTCATACATTCTATCTTTTTTAAATAATACAGGTTTAGTTTGATAAGAATAAAGAAAACGACTAAATTCTTTACTTTTCATAGGACGGATAAATCTAGATTCGAATGGTTTCATTTCAAGTAACTGAAATAATGAATTAGATTTGTTAAGATAATCAATAGTTGAGTTTACTAACATTTTGAAATTTACTTTCTCAGGATCTCCAAATTGATCACATAGTTTTCGATACACTGAATAGACTTTTTTACGATTAATCTTGACTTCTTGGAGTACTTTAATTGAAAAATAATCCATTGTGATTTGTACATTTGATCTTCTAATGATGTAAAACAGTAAACCTACTGAAAATATCTCATACGAAGGAGAAACATACTTGATTTTTGACTCATTTTCTGAGAAGAATTGAATGCAGTGATTTACCCAATCATGTTCAAAACTGCATTTTTGACTAATCTTCTTCAACTCTGCCTGAATTTCGTAAATTGCACGTCTTTCAACTAACAATTTGTGCCTCCAATGTGCCACAAAAAAATAGTTCTTTTAAGGCAGATCTACAGTCCATTTTTAAAAAATTCGCTTGTTTGGTCTAGGACATATGGTGCTAATAGCATTACCATGTCATAGATGAATTCAGGATTTAATAGATCCTCCATACCGTATGGTACGGCACCAGTACTTTATAAGGATCACGTTAGTTTAATTTGATTTTTTCAATATGCTTAAGTTTATACAATTTTGACAAAACCTATGAGTGAAAAAGAAGATAAGAATAATTCTGAAAAACCAAAAGGAAAAGTTCACACATTCATAGATGTGCCCTATCCCAGAACAATTTGGAATAAAATACGAAAAGGTGAGGAAGTAAATTTTCAAGAATTAATTAAAACAGGAATGGTGATGGCATTTATTACACCATATGAAGATGAACTGAACTCATTACAAAGTCATATTGTAGATTGGGCTCAAAGAAACAAAGATGTTTTTGTTTTCGTAGATTTTGATTCTGATCAAAAATTTTTAAATCGATTTTTAGAAATTAACAAAAATAATGATAGGATAGATTATGCAGGATTAAATCAATTATTTGAAAAAGTTTGTCTTTATTCTTCAGTACTATCAGAACATCAGGATGTAGAACATCCAAGTTTGGTTTCCTTTAAAACACGCATCATTGAATTCAATTCAGGAAAATACACTGCCTATTATCTTGCCATCTCTAGTCATCCCGATTTAATAGATGATCAAAGATTGGAACAATTCATGGATCATTCTAGGCAAAGATTTGAAAACAATATTTCAAAACTAGAATCAGATAAAAATTTATCAAATTCTGATAAGGAAAATCCTACAAACATATTCAACGTTAGTATTGGAGAAATGAACAACTCAAATCTTCAAGTGGGAACTATTAATTCAAATCAAATGATCCAGCAAAATGATTTACAGGCAATTAACGAATTAATTGCACGATTAGAAAGTTCAATTGAAAAAATACAAGGTTCAGATAAGGAGAAGATTCTAACCAAAATTGAGTCAATAAAATCACAAACAAAATCAAAATCGCCTAATAGACAAATAGTGGCTGATGGACTAAAATCAATACATGGCATATTGCATGCCATTCCAAGTGCCCATAGTACAATTACTACAATAATATCAAATTTAGAGCCCATTCTCAAATCTTTAGGAGTTTCATAAATTAAACAAAAACCAATAATGGAAATCATAGATATCAAACAACATTATGTTCCACAATTTTATCTCAAAAATTTTGGTGAGATGTTACATGCATTTGACAAAAAGACTGAGAATAGATTCAAAACAATCTCAAAAAATATTGCAATGGGGAAAAATTTCTATGGTGGAGAAATTAGAGATGCTCCTTCTTTAGAACAGGCTCTAAGTGGAATTGAATCTAATTTTGCTAAAGCTATTCAGGAGTTAATTCAAAAAGAAAATTATCAATTATTATCAGATAAATCAAAAATTAAGATTCATAATTTTTTATCATTACAATACATTAGAACTCCTGCACATAAAAAAGAAATTGTTGAAAACTATAATTACATATTAAATGAAATTGCCAAATCTAAAGGAATTGAGGATCATGGTGTTAAATTAAGTGAACAAGGTGAAATCGGAACTAATCTAAAATCAATTGCAGATTATCCATTATATGGTATGCTAATTGGACACATGAAATTTGTAACCATGATTAACAAAACACCTATTCCTTTTTGGATATCTGATAATCCAGTTTGCTTTGATAATTTTGTTCCAAGTGCTATGGGGAATATGGGAATTATTTCTAGAGGGATTCAAATCCATGTTCCCATCACGCCAAAGATAATGCTGGTTGCACTAGATCCTGTATTTTTTGGTCACTTAGAGAGTGTAAACGAAGTATACAACAAAAATGGAATATTGTTTGAAAATTTCTTACAAGTGGAGAATTCTTCAAGATGGATTTTTTCAAATACAAAAAAATTCCATGAATTAAAAAATATGTTAAAAAAATATCCCGATCTAAAGAATCCTGAAAGAGAACGTGCCCATATTTCTTCAGGAACTATGGGGAAATCTGATGTAATTGGGTTTACGAGGCAAAGTCCAAGATCAGGAGTGTTAAGAGAAGGAGGTATTGAAACTTGGATGCCTATAGAACAGTATGAAGAAATAAAAAAATTCTATGATAATGTTTCTAAATCTCAAATGAAGAAGATTTCCCAAGACAAAACTCAGCAAGATTCTGAACCAAAATCTTAGAAATTGTAATCTCTTGAACTGACTTTAAACCGGATTCTGTCTTCTTTCCATGCCTAAATTCGTATTTTCTTTCCTGTGAAAACTGTCTTTCTAAAATCTCTAAAAATCGCTTGATCAGAGCATATTCAATTACTATGGTTCCATCTTTTGTGTAACTATACTCTTTGAGTTTGATTCTGTTTCTCTTCTCTTTGTTGTTGGCAATTTTGAACACTGAATAATCTACTAACCATCGAAATATCTCAATAATGTCATACACAAATGGTTGAAATCCGGTATGGGAATGATGCATAAATCCAAAGTATGGGTCTAATCCAAATCCGCAGACAAATTTTGAGATTTCTCCTGCTAGTACAGAATAGCCATAATTTAGGAGAGCATTGATAATGTCAGTTGCATCTTCTTTTGAATTTCTAATTTGTGATTGATTTCTAGAATTAAACTCGTATCTTTCAGGGATGAATTTGGCAAATTCTGACCAGTATGTTATGGCTGCCACATTTTCTTTCTCAGATAGAATGGTAACATCACTGCCAATTAGTTTGAGAAGTTTTAGTTGAGATTCTTTCTTACTTTGTATAATCTGCTGTCGTAAATATTCACATTTTGATTCATCACGAAAAGTATCATATTGTGCCATGCGATATTTTGTGGCAGTAAGTGAATCCATCATACCATTCATGAACGTTACAGGCTTTCCGTGATTATCTAACAAAATTACATTTCGATAATTCTCTGAAAGTAACGCCAATGCTTCAGTACTAACATATCCTTTACCTGAAAGAACTATCTTTTCGTAAGGCATGTTTTTGACAAACCATTCTTCTTGTGTAGGCTCTGAGAAAGGATCATGATTGTCTTTGAGGATGATTTTGGAGTTTTTTACAGAGATAGAGTGACCGTATCCCTTGAGAAACTTTACGTTGTAATGATTTTTTTGATTTTTTAGAGTCAAATTATATTTTGTAATATTGTATTGAATTCATCATTTGTTATCCCTTCAACCTTAGAAGTAAATTCTTTCAAAACATTATGTATTCCAGTATCATTTGAAACTAAATAATCTACATTTTTTTTAAATGCAGTAAATGAAATAGTGATATCTGCTGCATTGCCCAGAGGATGTGTTTTGGTAAGATTTCGTTTCACTTTATTTACAATTTCATTATCTTCTTCATTTACTGCTATGAATGCATCAGTTCTTGCTCCTACATACCCTCTTGAAGTAGAATCACTAGTTCCTACAAATCCCACAGATGCAACTACAGGAGTGTAATAAACAGTCTTGATTTTTTCTCTTTTCTCTTCATTAGAAATTTTTTCTATCTCATCAAGCTGTACGTGAGTAACATACAATTCAATTTGTTCTGCCGTTACTAATTTATTGACAAATCCAATCAGATTATTGTCATAAATAAAATCAAATGCATTAGTGTCCATCATGAATTTCATATTTTAAATCTCAAATTACGATGTTTAAAGAATTTCCAACAAACAAACTTCTCAAAATCTCTCTAGATACAGCACAAAATTACTCACAAAGAGGGGGCGTTCCCTTTTTACTCTTTATCAATAAACTCGTTAACACCAGGTGGATCTGGTGCTAATCCTTTTCTCTTCCTAATATCCGCAACTGCTGGCCCCAACATAGATTTTGGAACCTCAGTCCATTCCTTAAA
>Ga0114931_10010978_pt1 | contig 10733 bp, 7 predicted proteins | sample 2SBtaG_FD_89579 | JGI IMG/M metagenome (GOLD analysis project Ga0114931, IMG submission 89579) | Deep subsurface microbial communities from Kolumbo volcano to uncover new lineages of life (NeLLi) - 2SBTROV14_V59a metaG | ecosystem: Environmental > Aquatic > Marine > Volcanic | place: Kolumbo...
GAATGTTTCACGTGAAACATTCCCCCTCGGCCCCCTCGGCCCCCTCGGCTCCGTCGTCCTCCGCAGCTCGCTTCTCGACGACGAGAACCCATCCGCTCGGTATGGAGTGCTCGCGCGCCGGTAGCAGGCAGGAGGGGCCGGAGATCGAGAGCCCGTCCCAAAGACGCTCCTGCGCCGCGGCCTTACGGAGATGCTCCTCGGCGCTGAACCACAAGAATCGCCCGCCGGGGCGAAGCGCTGCCAAGATGCCTTCCTGCATCGGGCGCGAGACGCGCACACCGCGCAACGTCACGACATCCACGGATTGCGGCGCCGCCGCCTCGTAACGAGAACGCGACACCCGTGCGTCCAAGGACAGCTCCCGTATCGCCTCCTCCAGAAACATCGCCTTGCGTTCGTTGGACTCCACCAGAGTCCACGACACCTGCGCTCGCGCGATCGCAAACGGAAGCACCGGGCTCCCACCGCCCGAGCCGACGTCGAGGGCGGCGCCCTGCCCCGGAAGCCGGGCCGCGACGGCGAGCGGCTCCGCGAAATAACGTCTCACTCGGGCCGCATCCGAAGAGAATCCGGTCAGCCCGACAACCCGGCTCCACTTGACGACGAGCTCATCGAGTCTTTCGAGCTTCCGCAGAGCGGCCGCATCCACGCGCGAGAACGCCGCCGACCCCAACTCGCGCGCCAACATCAACGGGAACTCCACCGCCGGCTCCGTCCGCGCGCCCGAGGCTAATCAGGCAAGATGATGACCCGTTTCATCACGCCGTCTCCTTCGCTTTCCGTCGTGACGCCTTCCATTTCCGCGACCGCAAGGTGCACAATCCGGCGCTCGTAGGGGTTCATCCGACCGAGCTCCTCCTCTTGCCCCGATCGCTTCACCCTCTCGGAAACACGCGCCGCAATCTCCTTGAGCTCCGCCTCTTTACCGGCCCGATATCCGTCGCAGTCCACAACGAGCCGCCGGCCTTCGAGCTCACGACCGAAAATGCGGTTCGAGAGATATTGAAAAACCTCGAGCACCTCCGCTCGATTTCGGATGAGCTCCTCCCGATCCTCACCAGAGAGCTCAACGCGGAGCGTTTCTGGGTCCGAGTCCTCCACCGAGACCGAAAGGTCCCATTGCAGGTGCTCGACCATCTCTTCGATCAGGCCCCGAATCGTGTCCCCTAACTGTTCTGACGCTCCCGAGACTTCTTCCGTCACTTCGATCGTCCTCCGCTCTAACCCATCGATGCTTCACGTTCTGTAGCTGAATCCTCAGCCAGGCTCTCAGGCCGGCTGGCCTTTACCGCTTTTCTTTCCCTTGCGCTTCTTGACCGCTTTGACCGCCGCCGCGGTCTCTTCCCTCTCTTTCAAGAAGCGGTTCGTCACCATTTGTTGGGTCATGGATACCAAATTGTTGGAGAACCAGTACAACACGAGCCCGGACGGCGCCCACGCAAGAATGAAAGTGAACATGATCGGCATGAACGACATGATTTTTGTCTGGACCGGATCGGCGCTCGTTTGCGGCGTCATTCTCTGAATCGCCAGTTGGGTTCCGCCCATCAACACCGGCAACACGAACAGCGGGTCATAACGGGACAGGTCGCTAATCCAGAAGATGAAGGGCGCCTGGCGTAACTCGACGGATGCCATGAGCAAGCGGTAGAACGCGAAGAAAAAAGGAATCATCAGCAGCATCGGCAGACAGCCCGAGATCGGAGAGACGTTGTGCTCCTTGTAGAGCCCCATAATCTCCTGGTTCATATGCTGGTACCGCGGGTCCGTCGGCTTGACCTTCTTGTACCGGTCGCGGATCTTTTGGATCTGCGGCGAGAGCTTTTGCATACGCCGCATCGAAACGAAACTGTAGTGCTTCAGTGGAAGGAGCACGACGTTGATCCCGACCGTGAGCAAGATGATGGCCCACCCGTAGTTCCCGACGACACCGTCGAGCTTCATCAAGCCCGTGCGCAGAAGAAGCGCCGGGTACCGCATCCAGGATCCGAACTCGATGATCTGCCCCATCCCGGGCGCGAGCGCCTCGAGTCGCTCCAGCTTTTTCGGTCCCGTATAGAGCGTGAAGACCGCGGGGGATCTCGGCGCCTCGAGAAGCGCCGTGATCACCGTCCGCTCCGGGTGTTCCGCGTCATCGAGCGCGATCACGTGTTTCTCGAGTCGGGCCCCGTAATTCCCCTCGTCGGCCGGCACCATCATCCCAACGAAGTAGTGTGACGCGACGCCAACGCCGCTCACGCTGACGCCCCCCCCGCCGCCTTCTTCCAAATCTGACGCCTTGAAGAGCTCGACCTCCCCTCGCGCGACCACCACTCCTTTTTCGACACCCACGTAGCGGCTTTCCGCGAACTCGTTTCCGATTCCCGCACCGTAAACGACGGCCTTCTCTATCTCCTCACCTCTATCTTTCGCCGACACCGACACCGCAACACGATAGGTTCCATCGGTGAACGAGAGCTTCTTCTCTATCTCGAGACCGCGCCCATCCGACCAGACGAAGACCGCCTCACGGCTCTTGCCGCCGTCGATCGAGATTTTCTCCGGGGCCTCCGTAACGAATAGCGCGTCCGCAAGGGTGGTCGTGTCCCGAGCATCCTCGAGCCGCACGTCGAGAGGCCGAACGTTTAGGGCCTCGGCGGCGGATTGAGTCACCATCTCATATGGTTGTCCGCCCTCATCCCCAAAGTGTTTTAGCTCTATCCCAAGAATCCGCGCGCCTCGGTTGGACAGAACCATCCGATAGAGGCTCGTTTCCACCACCAGCTCGCGCTCTGTGCTCGCCTGCACCGCATCGCTCGGCACCGAGCCTTGCGCCAGGACCTCCGCGTCGTAACGCTCTTCCCGCGCCTCGCTTTCCTTCACCTTCGGCGTCTCCGCCGTCACGTCCTCCGGCGGCCCACTCGCGGTGACGGCTGCCGGTGGCGGCGCGGCCGCGTCGTCGACCGCCACCGGGGCCGGCGGCGGAAAAATTCGCCACCACAAGGAGACGATCAGAAACGTCACCCCGAAAAACAACAGTAAGCGTTTTTCCATCTTGCCTCTCGACGCCCCTCGTCAGGGCACCGGGTCCACGCCGCCCGGATGAAACGGGTGGCATCGGAGAAGCCGCCCTATCGTCAAATAAACACCCCGAAGGGCCCCATGCCGGCGGATCGCCTCCTCGGAATAGCGCGAGCACGACGGGTGGAAACGACACGCGCCACGAAAAACGAGCCCCAACGTGATTTGATAAACATAGATCAGGCCTCGCAGGACGTTCCCGAGAACGACACGATCTACGAAATCAAGGAATCTTCTCAACGAGCTTCCTTACACTCCTCTGGTATACAGTATCGACATCCCAATAAGTCGCTTCGTTGATGGCACCCCGCGCCACGAGCACGAGGTCCGCGGACACGGCGCGATCCGGCTTGCGCTTGCGAAACACTTCCCGTAACAAACGCTTCGCTCGGTTACGCGCGACCGCACCGCCCACTCGCCGGCTCGCCACGACGCCGAGTCTCAACCCTCCGTCGCGCTTCGCCAGAATAAACGCCACGAAGTAGCGCGACACGACACGCCGCCCTCGTTCGTAAGCATCGCGGAATTCACGGTTGTGGCGGAGTCGTACCCCCGCGCGCAAGGATTCGTCCCGGTGCTTGGTGCTCACACCGCCAAACGGCGGCGCCCCTTGCGGCGACGGCGCGCCAGCACGGCGCGGCCCGCCTTCGACCGCATCCGGATTCGGAAGCCGTGCGTTTTCTTGCGCCGACGGCGATTGGGTTGAAATGTTCTCTTCATTGCTGTGCTCCACTCGAGAAAAACGTCCTAGATCGCGTTCCGCGGCCGCCGAAGATTCCTCATCTAGGACCGAGAGCGAAATTGGATATGCTACCGTGCCCGCCCCTAGGTGTCAACTACACCGAAGAGCAATCTTTTTTGGATTCGTAGAGGATTTTTTCTTGTCCCCAAAACGACCCCTATGCTAGATTACCTCCCTCGTCCGGTCACAAAGACGAAATTTCTACCTTCGGGGAAGGGGTCCCTCGGGTGGCTTATTTTCCACATTTGTTGAAAATCCTGTGGATAACTTCCGCTTCCCCCCTCTCGGGATCGGCGCTTCACGCGCACCCTCGACTACCGATAACTCGTGTTGTTTCAGCAAGATAGCGTATGAATCTCTGGGAAGAAATCCTTCATAAGGTAGAGTCCAAAGTCAATCGACATAGTTTCAACACTTGGTTCCGCCCTACTCGCCTCCTCTTCGAAAACGGCAACACCGTGGGTGTTTTGGTCCCGAACACCCACTTTCGTGATTGGCTCAACAAACACTATTCCGGGATCATCCATGAATCGCTCGACGAGATAGAAAGACCGGGTCTAGAGATCGTTTTCGAGACCGACACCCCCGCCGAACCCAGCAATCTTCCCAAGGGGCAGCCTCACTCCACCTCGTCCAACCCGACGACCCTCGTCCCGAATCGCCGCGCTGCGGCGACGATACCGCCGCCGAGGCTCAACCCACGGTATCGCTTCGACAGCTACGTCGTCGGCACCAGCAATCAATTCGCACACGCTGCCGCCAAGGCCGTCGCGGAGGCTCCCTCACGAGCCTATAACCCGCTTTTCGTCTATGGTGGGGTCGGCCTTGGAAAGACACACCTCTTGCACGCTATCGGTCATCAGATTCTCGAGCAATCCCCGAACACCAAGCTCGTCTATATCTCCGCGGAAAAGTTCATGAACGACCTCATCAACGCGATCCGCTACGATCGAATCCTGGACTTCCGCGAAACACACCGCTCTTTCGACGTCTTGCTCGTCGATGACATCCAATTCATCGCGGGTAAAGAGCGCACCCAGGAAGAGTTCTTCCATACGTTCAACGCCCTTTACGACTCTCAGAAGCAAATCGTTCTCAGCAGTGACGCCTTACCCCGCGAAATCCCTACTTTAGAAGAGCGTCTTCGCTCCCGTTTTCAATGGGGTCTCACGGCGGACATCCAGGCTCCCGACCTTGAAACCAAAATCGCCATCCTCCGCAAGAAAGCAGATGCCGAGGACATGCTCCTGCCTGACGACGTCGCGATCTTTATCGCCTCCCGGATCAAATCCAACATCCGCGAGCTCGAGGGTTCTCTCATCCGCTTGATCGCCTATGCTTCTCTCACGGGCCGCGACATCGATTTGCCCCTCGCACAGGATGTCCTCAGCGATCTGCTCCCCGGTGACGACCGCATCATCAACCTCGACGCCATTCAGAAATTCGGCGCCGATCGCTATCGGCTCAAAGTCGCTGACCTCAAGGCGCGGAACAACGCTAAATCCGTCGCACTACCGCGCCAGATTGCGATGTATTTGGGAAAAAATCTCACCAAAGCAAGCCTCCCTGACATCGGCAAGGCGTTCGGTGGCAAACACCACTCGACGGTTATCCATTCTGTCCGCAAGATCCAAGCGCTACGACAGACGGATCCCGCGTTCGACAAGACGATTCAAGGCTTTCTCGATTCTTTACGATGATTTTCCGACGCCACCCACGAACGGCCTCCCGGGTCTTCCACATGAGACGTTCACAGCCCTGTGGATTTGCCTGTGGAATATTGTGCACACCCCGAACGTGCCGATTCTTCGACGCTGTTCCTAATTTCTTCCTCACCTCTTTCCACCGCCAATGTTAATTATAAGTTGTTTCTTTTCATACTTTTAGAACCTGTTTTTACTTTTATACACAGCCCCTTATTGATATAATTACAATATAGGTTCTTTTGATCTTTATAAGGTAAAGATTACTAGGTACGAGAACGTGATGGAGTTTACTGCCAACAAAGACGATCTCCTCCGGGAGCTGGCCCTAATCCAGGGGATCGTGGAGCGGAAAAACACGATACCGATCCTCGCCAACGTGCTCATCGACGCGAACGCGGAATCCGTTGCGCTTGCGGCTACCGATCTGGATGTCGGTTTTCGTTGCCGGTTCGGAGCCAAGGTGAGCGAGCCCGGCGCACTCACTCTTTCCGCCAAGAAACTCTTCGAGATCGTTCGAGCTGTTCCAGAAGACGAAATTCACATCAAAGAGCTCGAGAACAGCTGGGCGTCCATCGAGAGCGGCCGTACCTACTTCAAGATGGTGGGACTCGGAAAGGCGGAGTTTCCGTCTCTGTCAGAACCCTCCGACGAGGGGTTCACGACGATCTCGGGTGCGTTCCTGAGTGAGCTCATTACCAAGACGAGTTTCGCGATCACAGCGGACGACAACCGATATTTCTTGAACGGAGCTCGTCTAGAGCTCACCGCAGAAGACCTCCGTATGGTCGCGACCGACGGGCACCGCCTCGCGTTTATTTCCATCAAACGGGACGGCAGCGAGTCGGGCGAAGCGAACGTGATCGTCCCCAAGAAAACGCTCATGGAGCTCGTGAAGATCCTAGGAGATGAAGAACAGCCCGTGGAATTTGCCGAGGGGGAGAATCACCTCTTCTTCCGACTCGGTGAGCGCTTGTTGGTGTCGAAGCGTGTCGATGATCAGTTTCCGGCCTATGAGAAGGTTATTCCCCAAGGGAATGACAAAACGGTGACCTGCGGCAGAGAGGCGTTGATCGGCGCCATCCGGCGGGTATCGCTTTTGGCCAATGAGAGATCCCGGGCGGTTCGTTTTGGGATCGAGCCCGGCCGCGTCGAAATATCTTCCCAGAACCCGGAGCTAGGCGAGGCGAGAGAGTCGATTGAGGCGAGCTATGATGGGGAGGCCCTGCAGATTGGCTTCAACGGTCAGTATCTTCTCGACTTTCTCAACGCATCGGGATCCAAGGAAGTACGCTTAGAGTTGAAGGATGACTCGTCCCAAGGACTGCTCCGACCTGCGGGAGACGGCGACGGGCGAGACTATTGCTACGTCGTCATGCCGATGAGGCTCTAGCACGACGACCAAAAGTGATACCGGGGTAGCGAGGCTAGGCACCCCGGGATGAAGACGACTCGCCCGCGCCGAACGATCGGCATCGAGCCCTGGCCAGCTTAGATAAGAAAAATGCAAGAAGAAGAAACCGGAAACACGAACACGGACGAGAGCAAGAAGGAAGAGTACACCGCCGATAAGATCCGGGTCCTCGAAGGGCTCGAGGGTGTCCGCATGCGGCCGGCGATGTACATCGGTTCGACGGGTCTTGCCGGACTCAATCACCTGGTTTACGAGGTAGCGGACAACAGCGTCGACGAAGCCATCGCCGGATATTGCTCCGAAGTGCGCGTCACGATTCACGTCGATAACAGTGTGACCGTCGTTGACAACGGGCGGGGTATCCCGGTCGACGTAGAAAAAAAGACGGGCAAGCCGGCCGCCGAAGTCGTGATGACCCAGCTTCATGCCGGCGGCAAGTTCGATAACCGATCGTACAAATACTCCGCCGGTCTCCACGGTGTGGGTGTATCGGTGGTCAACGCGCTCTCCGAACGGCTCGAGCTCGAGATCCGCCGTGAGGGTAAAGTCCACCGGATGTCCTTCGAGCGGGGTCGTCCGACTAGCTCCCTCGAGCTGGTGGGAACCACGGAAAAGACCGGAACCACGATCACGTTCCGGCCCGATCCCACCATCTTCGAGACGATAGAGTTCAGCTATGACACGCTGTCGCAGCGTTTTCGAGAACTCGCGTTTCTCAATCGCGGTATCACGATAACGCTCGTTGACGAGCGCGCCGGCAAAGAAAAAACGTTTCACTTCGAAGGCGGCATCGCATCCTTCGTCGAGCACATGAACAAGAACCGCAACGCGCTCCATTCTCCCGCCATCTACATGGAGGGAAAGATGGACGACATGGAATGCGAAATAGCCTTACAGTGGAGCGACGGTTATCAAGAAGCGATCTTTTCCTTTGCGAACACCGTGAACACTCATGAAGGTGGGACGCATCTGTCGGGATTGCGGGCAGCCCTCACGCGTTGCATCAATCAGTACGCGACCCAAAACAACAAGACGAAGGTTCTCCAAGGAGGGATAGAAGGAGAAGACATCCGCGAAGGCCTGACGGCGGTTGTCAGCGTCAAAGTGCCATCTCCTCAATTCGAAGGGCAGACGAAGACGAAGCTCGGCAACACCGAAGCGAGGGGTCTCGTCGAGAATCTCGTCAACAAGCAGTTCGCGCGATTCTTGGAAGAGAATCCAACGGCGGCCAAGCGGATCATTGCCAAGGTTGTCGACGCGACGCGCGCACGAGAGGCCGCGAGGAAGGCAAGAGACCTCGCTCGCCGCAAGGGTGCTCTCGAGATGACATCTTTACCGGGCAAACTCGCGGATTGTCAGGAGCGAGATCCGGCGCTATCAGAGATATTCATCGTGGAGGGGGAGTCGGCTGGCGGATCCGCCAAACAGGGGCGAGACCGCCACTTCCAGGCGATCCTCCCGCTCAAGGGCAAGATCCTGAACGTCGAGAAGGCGCGGATCGACAAGATGCTCGAGAACGAGGAGATCAAAGTGCTGATTGCCGCGCTCGGCACCGGGATCGAGGAAGACTTCAATATCGCGAAGCTTCGTTACCACCGCATCATCATCATGACGGACGCCGACGTGGACGGCTCGCATGTCCGGACACTTCTTCTCACGTTCTTCTATCGAAAGGTGCCGCAGATCATCGACAACGGTTATCTCTACATCGCCCAACCCCCGCTGTACAAAGTCAAGAAAGGGAAGAAGGAAATCTATTTCAAGGATGACCGAGATCTCGACCACCATCTGCTCGAGCGCGCCGTCGAGAAGCGTGTCGTTCGCATACCGAGTATCGACAAGGAGTACAGCGGCGAAGCCCTCGCGGAGCGCCTCGAGCAAATGATCGCATTTCGAAAACACCTCGACCGTCTCAGTCAACGCGGCTACCCGACGGTCATTCTGAACGAGTTCCTCAGAGTCGGTGCAGACGAGACGATGCTCGCCGACAAAGAGTGGCTCGAGGAAGCACTAGAGCCATTCCGGGAGCACGGACTCGAGGCGAGGGTGCTTCCCGACGAGGAGCACAACTTGTTCAAGATCGTTCCGGGTGAGACCAACAACGGCCATCGCTGGGTAAAGCCGATAGGGCGTGAGTTCATGGCGGCGCCGGAGTACCGATCTCTGCTGGGCCTGTACAAGGAAGTCGAGCCCTTCGTAAACCCGCCGCTCATCGTTCGGGACGGGAACGGTGACGGGAACGCCGCCCAGGAGACCGAGCTTGGATCTCAAGGTGAGCTCATCGATTTCCTGCTCACCGCGGGCAAGAAAGGGCTCGCCATCCAGCGTTACAAGGGCCTAGGGGAGATGAATCCGTCACAGCTTTGGGACACGACGCTCGATCCGGAACATCGCGTCCTCTTGCGCGTCACCGTCGACGACGAAGTCGACGCCAACGAGATCTTCACCGTGCTCATGGGCGACCAGGTAGAGCCGCGGCGACACTTCATCGAGGAGAACGCGCTCGAAGTCGTGAACCTCGACATCTAGAGCGGTTTTTTTCGAAAACACCAGTGCCCATGAATTCGCGAACCCTGAGCATCAGGAACCAGGAGTAGAGAATGGTTACCGCGGCGGAACGTTTACCCGTCAACATCGAAGACGAGATGAAGCGGTCCTATATGGACTATGCCATGTCGGTGATTATCGGCAGGGCGCTTCCCGATGTGCGCGACGGACTAAAACCCGTTCACCGACGCGTGCTCTACGCGATGTTCCGCGAGGGGCTCTTGTCGAACCGTGCTTACTCGAAGTGCGCGGGTATCGTCGGCGAGGTCCTCAAGAAGTACCACCCCCACGGTGACTCCGCCGTTTACGACACGCTCGTTCGGATGGCGCAGGACTTCAATTTGAGGGCGCCCCTCATCGACGGCCAGGGCAACTTCGGGTCCGTTGATGGAGACCCACCCGCGGCGTACCGCTATACCGAAGCCCGCCTGACGCCTCTCGCCGAGAGCATGATGCGGGACATCGACAAGGATACCGTCGACTTCGTCCCGAACTTCGACGGTAACACCGCCGAGCCGACCGTCCTACCGACCGTGGTTCCGAACCTCCTCGTGAACGGGGCCACGGGAATCGCCGTCGGGATGGCCACCAATATTCCGCCTCACAACATGCGCGAAGTGGTCGATGGCATTTTGTACACACTCGACAACCAAGGCCTCGACGAGGACGAGCTCACCGCGGCTCTTCTCGCCATCGTGCAGGGACCGGACTTTCCGACCGCCGCTTTCGTCCACGGCCGCCGCGGCATCGAGCAAGCCTATCGTACCGGCCGAGGAACCATTCAGCTCCGTGCGCGAGCGACCATCGAGGACGTGGGAAAGGACCGCCAGGCGATCATCGTCACCGAGATCCCCTACCAGGTCAACAAGGCGAAGCTGCAAGAGAAGATCGGCGAGCTCGTCCGGGACAAGAAAATAGCAGGCATCACGGATATTCGCGACGAGTCCGATCGACACGGGATGCGAATAGTCATCGACCTGAAGCGTGGAGAAGTCGGTCAGGTCGTCTTGAACAACCTATACAAACACACAACGCTCCAAACGGGTTTCGGCATCATCCTCCTCGCCATCGTGGAGAATCGCCCTCGCGTTCTGAAGCTCGTCGAGCTCATCCGCCTCTTCATCGAGTTTCGGCGAGACGTCGTCCGCCGGCGAACGGCCTTCGAGCTCCGGAAAGCGGAGGAACGCGCCCACCTCCTGGAGGGTTTCGTCATCGCGCTCGATCACCTCGACGCCGTGATCGAGCTGATCCGGGCGTCGGAGAATCC
>Ga0114931_10010979_pt1 | contig 10733 bp, 7 predicted proteins | sample 2SBtaG_FD_89579 | JGI IMG/M metagenome (GOLD analysis project Ga0114931, IMG submission 89579) | Deep subsurface microbial communities from Kolumbo volcano to uncover new lineages of life (NeLLi) - 2SBTROV14_V59a metaG | ecosystem: Environmental > Aquatic > Marine > Volcanic | place: Kolumbo...
CGGGCGTAATCTTCACTGCATACAAGCACCGCCGTGGCGCCATCGGTTAGCGGTGATGAAGTTCCGGCCGTTACGCTTCCCGATTCCAAAAATGCGGGTTTGAGCTCGGATAAGGTTTCCAGATTGGTTTCGGGTCGTATACATCCGTCTTGATCTACGGCTTCGGTATTGGCTGCCTGAATCGGGATAATTTCATCGCGCAGTTTATTTTTTTGTTGTGCTTCGAGGGCTTTTTGCTGACTGGCCAAAGCAAATTCTTCCTGTTCTGTGCGACTGATTGCGAATTTTGACGCCACATTTTCCGCGGTTTGTCCCATACTGATGTACGCTTGGGGGTATCTTTCGTAAAGTCCGGGGTGGGGTAAGGGGTTGAAGCCGGTTATAGGGACCCGCGACATCGATTCCACTCCGGCGCAGAGGAATGCATCGCCCGCGTTCATCTGGATAGCGCCGGCTGCCATGTGTATTGCCTGCATGGACGAGCCACAAAACCGGTTCACGGTTACGCCGGCTACACTTAGGGGTAAATCGGCCAGAAAAACCGCGAGGCGGGCTAGGTTAAATCCTTGTTCTCCCTCGGGAAACGCGCAGCCCAATATAAGGTCTTCCAGGTCATTGGCCAATACATCGGTGTTTTTTACCAGTCCTTGGATGACTTGGGCTACCAGCTCGTCAGGTCTGACGCGTTGCAACGCGCCTTTGTGCGCAAGGGTAAAAGGAGAACGGTAATATCCGGTTATGATCACGTTTTTCATGAGGGTTCCATTTGTTCGCGCAGCTCGCGGCGCAAAATTTTTCCGATATTGGATTTCGGTAGTTCATCAATAAATACGATGCGCTTGGGTATTTTGTACCGGGTCAGTTTGTCGTGGCAATACTTGCGTATGACGGTTGCGTTCAGATTTGGGTTTTTTTTAACAATGAATGCCTTTACCGCTTCGCCGGTATCGTCGTCTGGAATACCGATTACGCCGCATTCCATTACTTCGGGGTGACTGCATATTACGGATTCTATGTCGTTAGGAAATACGTTGAATCCTGAAACCAGGATGACGTCTTTTTTTCTATCCACTAGATAAATATATCCATCGTCCATGATTTTCGCAATGTCACCGGTCTTAAACCAACCGTCCGCCGTAAAAACATTGGCGGTTTCCTCGGGTCGATTCCAGTAGCCCTGCATGACCTGGGGGCCACGAATGCACAATTCTCCGGTTTCGCCGAACGCGAGCTCTTGGCCGTTTTCATCGATTATGCAACAGTCTGTAGATGAAATAGGCAGGCCAATGCTGCCGTTATGCTCCTCAGCATCTAGTGGGTTTATGCAAACCGCAGGCGACGTTTCGGTCAAACCGTAGGCCTCAATAATTGTACAGCCCGTTACGGCTTTCCATTTTTTGGCGACGTTGCGTTGTATTGCCATGCCTCCGCCTATGGTGATTTTGAGTTCGGAGAAATCCAACTCCGAAAAGCCGGGTGTATTTAGCAGGTGGTTGAATAGCGTATTGACACCCGGGATAGCTGTAAACCGGTTGTTACGCAATTCCTTGACGAAGTTAGGTAGGTCGCGCGGATTTGTTACCAGGTGAATCAGGCTGCCTATATTCATGAAAGTAAGGAAGCTCGCGGTCAGGGAAAAGATGTGATAAAGCGGTAGCGACGCGATTACAACCTCTTGTCCAAATTTTATTTTTTTGCCATTTTTGGCGCCATGACTGATCCACTCGGTCGCCTGTTGCATATTCGTCAACAAGTTGCCGTGGCTAAGTATCGCGCTTTTGCATACGCCGGTGGTGCCGCCTGTGTATTGCAAAAATGCAATATCATTCAACGTGGTATCAGCGGGTACGTAGGCATGTCGGCGGCCGACATGTAAAGCTCGTTTAAAATGCAGTCGATTTGGGATCGAATAAGCTGGAACAAGCCGCTTTACATATTTCACCACGAAATTAACCACAACCGATTTGGGTGTGTGCAACATATCGCCCAGACGCGTAGTAACTACATGCTCCAATTGTGTTTTGTCGAGTACGGTAGCGAGGACATGGCAAAAGTGATCCAGTACAATAATGGCTTTGGCACCGGAATCTTGGAGTTGGTGCTCCAGTTCTCGTCGTGTGTACAGTGGATTGACGTTGACCACAACCAATTCCGCGCGGAGTATAGCCAAAATTGCTACGGCGTGTTGTAACAGGTTGGGCATCATGATTGCTACCCGTTCGCCCTTTTTTAGCTTCAATTCGTGGCGCAAAAAGTTGGCCAGATGACGGCTATGTTCTTCGGCTTGTTGGTACGTCAATACGGTTCCCATATTCGAGAAAGCGGGGTTGTCGGGGTGTTTTTGGGTGACCGTTTCGAAGAAATTGGGAATAGATGTATATCCACCGGGGCCAATTTCGGCTGGTATCCCCTCCGGGTATTGTTTTAACCAGGGCTTGTCCATTGGGTTAATGTATGTGGTGCTTAGGCGGTCAAGGGTTTGGGATCGATGGAGTGAATTCCATTTCAGATGCAAGAGTTGAAGCGCTGCGTTTGGTCAAAAAGCTTAGTAACTTCTCTTGGGTATAGTCAATGTTGTCCATTAATATACCGTGTTTGTATGAGTTAATAGCTACCAGCTCTTTTTGGACGGAACTCAATTTCTTATAGATAATTTCAGCGCTTTTAGGGTCCACGGTGGGGTCGTTGTCACCCTGAAGAATAAGTGTGGGACAATGTACGTCCACGAGGCGTTTTTCCAATTCGCCGATCAGCAGGCGTAATTCGTAAAGGCCCCGCACAGGAATATTCTGGTAGTTGATTCCAGGGTGCTCGGGGACATTTTGTAGAAAAGGTCTAACGCCTTCATAGCGGGATAACCAGCCTACCAATTTATTGGTGCCGTGGACCAGAGGTACAAACATCATTTTCGCATCGCGGAATTTGATCGGAACCGAAACCACCGCTATTGCCTCCAGTCCATCGGGTTGGTCTGCTGCAAGTTGCAGTGCCAATGCGCCGCCTGTAGAAAATCCAACCAACATGATTCGATCGGTATAGCCTTGCATAATTTGGTAGCAGCGGATAACCGATTTATACCACTCTTGCCACGATGTTTCTCGCAAATCCTTGGGTGATGTGCCGTGGCCTTTCAGACGAACTCCGATGGTCGTAAAGCCGTTTTGCGCCAACCGGTCCCCAAAACCTCGCACTTCGGCCGGTGATGCCAGAAATCCGTGGATCAAAACAACCCCAATGCCGTTCCGATTGTGCGGCCTTATGAAAAAAGGTTGGGCATTCTGATCGGCGGATTCCTGATCGTTGATGTCAGCAAACCAGGGCTTGGTGAAATAGGCTTTGTCCCAGCGCCATGAGACAACCTCGTCATTAAAATACAGAGCGGCTAAGTCCCGCTGGGCCAACTGTTCAGCTTCGTGGAAGGCTTTTGCGGTGATGTTTGCAATCGCATTAATGGGTGCGACTTCGTTGGCATAAACCGCAATTAGGTTCTCCGTGCGTATGGTATCGAAATCCTGAGCTTCAAGTAGCTTGGGAAGAAAGCGGTAGCTTTTCTGGTCGGGTTCGATCAGTCCGCTGGATTCCGCCATGCGAATGAACTGTGCCAGGCGCTTGCTGTTGCCTTCTATCAGATTGCCGTATTCTTCCGGATTTTGCAGGCTTCGATGAAGGTGAATGGATGTGACCTGTTGGACCGCTTTTACACTTAAATACAAGGTTTTATAGAAGTGTTCGCGGTTGACAATGGATTTACTGCGATTGACTAAATTCATGATGATCGAGGCTGCCAAATGGCTCAGATTCACGGTCACTGTTTCGTACATATTCTCCATATACACATTGCGCAGCTTCTTAGCGTTGCGCAGAATACCTTTTGCGAGAACCCTCTCGCTTTTGGTTTTAGACTCGGTGCGAAGATTAAGGATGTGGCTTATCGATTTGATGTTCGGAGCGAGTTGCTCGATCAGCTTGTTTTCCCACCAGCGCCAAGCGTCGCCGGGTTTAATCGGTGATCCGAGGCGGATATCCATGTCCGTGTCTTTTAACAGAATATTGCCCTCGATCAGCAATTCTTCCGAGTGACGACGGGTCAAGCCTTTGTTGAGCAATTCAGCGCCTTTGCGCAAAATATTGTCATTGATGCGCATCGGGTAAAATGTGATGTTAGCCGGAATAATAACTGTAGGCCGCAATGCAGCGGTTAGCAAATCGCCTAGTTTTTCGAAGTGGAATTCGCTGGCCCACCGCTGGAGTCGGTCCAAGTTTCCACTAAAGTAAGTCTGCCGTATGGTTTTTTTGAATGCATCGACCCCCAAGCCTAAAACTGCTGCACCGGTGTGCTGTTTGCGGCGGTCCATGGATGTGCGCGAAAAAATACTGAATTCACCCTCTGCGTCGATAACCTGACGGTCCTTAACCATACCGCCTTCCGGGAAAATGATAACCTTACGACCACGCAATATCTGTTTGGTGAGTATCGACAGAAGGTTTTCGTGATCATGCGGAATTGCACCGACCGCGCGGAGATAGTTGGATAATACGTCATCCCCTTCGAAAAATTCGCTGTGCGCAACCGAGCAGCAATAAGCGCCGGTTTCTTCGTAAATCAGATATTGTGGTATGAATGTTTCGAAGCGTGCGAAATGGTTGAACAAGAAAATCTCGCCTTGTTCGAGCTTCTCTTTCTCGGAGTGCAGTTTGACGTTAACGCTAAGGAGCTTCTTAAGCGTCCTGAATACGCGCACTGACCAATCGTAGGTTGATTGGTTTACTTCGTATTCAGGGGTAAAGGTTTGTTCCTCGGCCATGGTCTGCGCGATGCTAAATAATATGATCGAAATACCTAAAAAGAACGATCATTTGCTTTCATCTAATGAGTATCCTAATACCTATTAGAGATCATTATGGGGTTTTTGGCAATGACTGTATGTGTCGATTGGAATCGGCGCGCCAAGGGGTTGAGTCGATCAGGCTGATCTACTGTTGGTCTGTATGTTTTAGGCGGGGGAGGCGCGCATTTCTTACCAGAATAACAAGCCTTTGTTTGATCTTTGTTCTCACAAGGGATTTTCTTCCCTCAGAAAGACAGCCCGTATTCAGCTCGGTCAGAAATCCTTTGCGAAAACAGATGCCGACGCGATTATCTTGATTTTTGGTGAAATCTGCGGGCTAGCCGATGGCAGAAATTTTGCCATGGAATTGTAAATTGTGTAAATGCGCGTAATAACCACCTTTAGCGAGCAGAACCGTGTGGCTACCCATTTCAACAATTTGCCCTTTGTCCAATACCACAATCATATCGGCTTTTTCGATAGTTGAAAGCCGATGCGCAATAATCACAGTCGTACGTCCGTGTAGCGCTCTTTCCAATGCACTTTGAATGATACGTTCGGATTCAGTATCTAAAGCCGACGTTGCTTCGTCGAGGATTAACAAGGGTGCATCCTTCAAAAGTGCGCGCGCGATCGCCAGGCGTTGGCGCTGTCCTCCAGACAGTTTGATGCCGTTCTCACCTATCAGGGTATCGAGCCCATTGGGAAGATAGTCGATGAAATCCATAGCATTCGCTGCCGTAGCAGCTTCGATGACTTGTTCACGGCTTGCGTTGGAAAGCTCACCGTAGGCGATGTTTTTTTCGACTGTATCGTTGAATAACGTGATGTGCTGTGTAACCAAAGCGATTTGCGCACGCAAATTTTTGAGTGTATAGCTTTTAATGTTGACATCATCGAGTAGAATTTCGCCGTGCTCATAATCGTAAAATCGGGGTATCAAGCTCGCTAAGGTAGTTTTGCCGCTGCCCGATTGTCCCACCAATGCAACGGTTTGTCCGGGTTGCATCCGAAACGAAATTTCCTTTAGTACCGGTGCTTCAGATGTATCGTAGCCGAAACTTAGATTGCGAAATTCGAGTTTACCCATGATCCGGCTAACTTCGTGTCGGCCTTGATCGATTTCCTGGGCTTCGTCTAGAACCTCGAATACACTTTCGGCTGCGGCGATGCCCTTTTGAATTGTTGCGTTAGCGCTGCTCAGTTGTTTTAGCGATCGTGGGATTAAACCAGCTGCGGTAATATAGGCAACAAATTCGCCTGCGGTAGCTTCTGTCATTAATACGAGCGCCAAGTAAATTAGGATTGATAAGGCGATGGCTACGATGAATTGCAGCAGCGGCGAATGAATAGCTGTGGTTTTCATCAATTTTAATTGCTGGCGATAATTGTATCGGCTGGCTGTCGAGAAGCGGGCTTTTTCGTATTCTTCGCCGCCAAAACTGCGTACCATACGGTGACCGGTAACCAACTCTGATGCCACATGGGTGATATCGCCCATCGAGACTTGAATCTTCTTGCTGATAGCGCGGAATTTCTTGCTTGCGTAGTTGACCAGATAACCGATCACGGGTGCAATAGCCAGGAAGATTATAGATAACTGCCAGTTCATGTACATGAGATAGGCCAGCAATCCAAGCAGTGTTAGGCCTTCGCGGACTACCACTTTGATCGCGTTGGTTGCTGCCGATGTCACCAGGTTAACATTATGAGTAATTCTGGAGATAAGATGTCCGGAATTCGAATTTTCGAAATAGGCTGCAGGCAATACCGTATAGCGTTCGAAAATTTGGCACCTCAGCGTATGAATGATGTTGTACGAGACCATCGCTAGAAAGTAGCTGCCCAGAAACGATCCAACTCCACGAAATAATACGATTCCCACAAAGGCAACCGGAACCCAATAAATTCCTTCGCGGTTCAGGGATTGCAGCGAATCAACGATGTATTGCAGAAGACGGGCAAACATAGGCTGCGAGGCCGCGTACATCAGGTATCCGCTGATGCTGATTACGAATTTTTTCCAATGGGGGCGGATATAAGCGAGCAGCCGCTTATAGACTTGTACCCCGGATTGTGGGTCGGCTGGATCGGCCACGTTTAGAGTTATAGGAGGTATAGGAAAATCTGAATATGTTGTAAAATTTTAACAAAATAAAAACGTTAAAGCCAGATTTTATTAGGTGTTTATTCTGCGATGTTGTAGAAAAACGACAGGGTTGGGGCGTAATTGGTTGTTAAAAACTTGGTATTCCAAGATTGTTTGGGTGCATGTTGAATATTGCGATGATCGACTTTTCCAATTCTTTGCAAATAGCGTTGGTCAAGTGTAGCTTTTAGCTTTAAAAATCGGGTAGTGCCACATATTTTCTGATTTATATTTCTCAAAATATCTAAAAGATATCTGAAACACATTGAAATAGAACTTTAAAAGACTCGTGCTGCTAACAAATTATAAAATACGAATAGATAAAATACGTAGAGAGTTTGCAAAGGCGATCGCATTGTTGATTTTTATTGAAGCTATAGGTCAAAGTCGCGTGCGGCACGATTCTACCTACGCGGCTTTGGTGTTCTTTGCACTGGTCTGTTTGGCGGCAAATCAGCGTAAACTTTTGCTAAAACCTACTCAAACTTGGTTCTTTTACTGGCTTCCTGTCGCTATGGTTGCCGCGCTGACTCTTGGGACTGGATTTGATCCCACAACACCATTCAGTACTATCGATACCTGCGATCGGCTAAATCTGTGCCGGGGCACGGAGGTTCGAGACCGGCTGCGTAACAGCTCATGAGAAGCTTAAACAGGGTAGAGATCCGTGAGGTGCTTGGCGCCATTCAACCGGGTTGTTGTAGTGTTGATATAAGCTTGGATTTGTCGACTGATCTTAGAGATCCCGATCCACTTGAATGCTCCACGCTTTATCGTTGTATATACCAAAAACGTATCGCATGTTTGGGGCGTTGGCGCGGTCGTCGAGTTTTCGTAAAAATTTTTCTGGATCGACGCCGCGCCGGAATTCACGCGGCAAAAGAACAACGCGGGAGTGAAATACTTAGGGCTGCGCGTGTGAATGCACCAGCCTTGCTATACCATACGGATATCGGACTCGCCGGGATTCAGGTTCTTTTATTCGAATACGTGCAGGATGGAAGCAACGGCGAAGCTTATTGGAATACTACGCTGCATAGGGACAAAAAGCTTGTTTTGTTGCAACTTGTACGTCTAATCGCGGGTCATCACAAGTCTGGGATTCTGCAAAAAGATATACACCTCAATAATTTTTTGTTTGCTCGCGGAACGATCTATACATTGGATGCCGCTGATATCGTTACCCTGCAACAAATCTCCGCTAGCAAACGAGGGTTGGATAATTTGGCTTTGCTGCTGGCCCAATTTCAGCCAGAATACGATGTGTGGTTAGACGACGCTTTTGCCGTATATTTGACGGTCCGAGGTATCGAAGCCGAGCCCGGAGACAGGCTATTTTTGCAAAGAAGTTTATCACGTTGGCGTCGGCACAGAAAGTCGGTGGTGCTGGAAAAGATATTTCGGAGTTGCACCGATTATGTGTGTTCCAGGTCGTGGTATAAAATCGCGGTGATTAATCGTAAGCATGATACGCCAGGCTTACGTGGTTTGATCTCGGATCTGGACGCTGGCATGGAAAACGGGACGTTTATAAAGCGCGGTAATACCAGCACGGTCGTGCGTATTGAAGTCGATGGGCGCGAATTAATTGTAAAACGTTACAATATAAAGAATTGGAGGCATGGGTTTAATCGGGCATTTCGAGCCAGTCGAGCCGCGGTTTCATGGCGCAATGCACATCGATTGCGCTTCTATGGTGTAGATTCACCTAAGCCTGTGGCTCTAATCGAAAACCGTTGGGGGCCGTTACGTCTCAAAGCATATTTTATAAGCGAATCCTTTGAAGGAATGGATTGCCTGCAGTATTTTGAAACCCACGACATTGACCAGGATTCGGTGCGCCAAACTGCAAAAAATATTGGTGCGACACTTAAACGGCTAGATGCCTGTAAAATAAGCCATGGCGATATGAAGGGAACGAATATACTGGTTGAGGGCGATAAGATCGTGTTGATCGATCTGGACGCAATGCGAGAGCATTGGTGCGAGTGGCTTGCACGCCGCCGGGTTACGCGGGATCACAGGCGGTTCATGCGTAACTGGCGTGCGAATGCCAAACTGTCTGCGTTGTTTGTCGAATATTTGGAGATACCACAAGGTTCGGACGTTTGAATATTTTGGAAATGTCACCTCAGTTGCTAGAAGATTTTTCTGGCAAACCGTCTTTCGATGCCCTTATGTCCCTAAATGGAATGGTTTTTCGGGCTGTAGAAGACCGCAAAACCTTACGCTTTACGGCGGGCGATCATGCGTATTTCATCAAGATGCATCATGGTGTTGGCTGGCGTGAGATTTTTAAGAATTTGTTGCGGGGACGCTTTCCGGTGCTTGGCGCGATTAACGAGTATCGAGCGATAAAGCGGCTGACCGAACTCGGCGTCGAGACAATGAAACCCATGGGTTACGGTTGTAGAGGTTGGAATCCCGCCAAGCGTGAGTCATTTGTTATTACTGAAGAATTACCTGCGACTGTTACGCTTGAAGAGTTTACCTTGGACTGGTCGATAAAGCCGCCGCCGGTTTCACTTAAGCGCGCGTTGATTCGCCGCATTGCCGAGACCGCCAGGACACTGCACAGCAACGGAATTAACCACAGAGATTTTTATGTTTGCCATTTCAATATCCAGACAGAAACAGCTTTGTCCGGCCCACTGCGATTGTATCTGATGGATTTGCACCGTGCCCAAATCCGGTCAAAAACACCGCGTCGCTGGATCCTGAAAGATATCGTCGGCATTTGTTTTTCAAGCAGGGATTTAGGTCTGACTCAACGCGACTTGTTTCGCTTTATTAAAATATACACGGGTCAGCCATTGCGCCGGGCTTTGGTTTCCAAGCGCGGGTTTTGGACTGCTGTTGAGCAAAAGGCCGATAAACTGTATAGGAAACACCAGATAGCCTTGCAGCGCCACCGGTTACAACAGGTGCCATGAAGAGAACATCCTTCAGGTTTGAAGTAACCGTGGTTTCAACTATTCAACATTGGAGACAGTAATGAAACCACTGGTCGGTGTCGTCATGGGATCCAAGTCCGATTGGGAAACGATGCGTCACACCCAACAAATGCTCGATGAATTGAATATTCCCGCCGAAGCCAGGGTTGTCTCAGCGCACAGAACGCCGGATTTGTTGTTCAAATATGCGCAAGACGCGCGCAGCAGCGGATTGGAGGTGATTATTGCGGGCGCCGGGGGCGCAGCGCATCTGCCCGGTATGATTGCGGCTAAAACATCGCTGCCGGTGCTTGGCGTCCCGGTTCAATCGCGAGCATTGAACGGTGTTGATTCGCTTTTGTCGATCGTGCAAATGCCGGCCGGCATTCCGGTCGCGACGCTCGCAATTGGCAAAGCTGGCGCGGTCAACGCGGCGTTGCTCGCCGCTGCAATATTAGCTAATAAGTATCCACCCATTGAAGCCGCGTTGAACGAATTCAGGCGACGCCAAACAGAAACTGTTGAGTCTAATCAGGATCCGAAGTTGTAATCATGAAGGTAGGTATCGTAGGTGGCGGACAACTAGCCCGGATGCTGGTTTTAGCGGGTTATCCCGTAGGCTTGGAATTTTTGGTTCTGGATCCGGCGATGGATGCCTGTGCGGGTCAGGTGTGTGAATTGATCCAGGCTGACTATGCCGATGAGTCGGCGTTGAGGCGCTTGGCCCAAGAGACAGACGTTGTGACCTTCGAATTTGAGAACGTACCGGATAAAAGTATCCACATATTATCCGAACAACATCCAGTATTTCCGCCGCCTCGC
>Ga0114931_10010980_pt1 | contig 10732 bp, 9 predicted proteins | sample 2SBtaG_FD_89579 | JGI IMG/M metagenome (GOLD analysis project Ga0114931, IMG submission 89579) | Deep subsurface microbial communities from Kolumbo volcano to uncover new lineages of life (NeLLi) - 2SBTROV14_V59a metaG | ecosystem: Environmental > Aquatic > Marine > Volcanic | place: Kolumbo...
GCCGATTACGATTGTTTGATCGCAGGGCACACCCGATCATTCGCAAGCTCACCATCTGCTGCGGACGATCGGCAAGGCTTGCGTAATACTAAATACGCGGCGCCTTGCCGCTTGCCCACATCAGGCACACCCTGCGGCCTATTACGATTGTTTTTATTCTTACTCGGTGATTGGTTACTTCCTGGTTTGAACGGAGCGCCCACCTATAAAATCCGCTGTTTTTTTTAAGCCCCCTCTGCCATGAACAAGACCAGGCTTCTTGCCGCCTTTTTTATATTTCTTGGACTGATTGTCCTCCTGACCTTTCTCCTTGCCCCCCGGGTTCTCAAGATCGAGGGGGTCAGGAACCAGGTCAGCCAGGCACTGGCCAGGAGTACCGGCGGCGAATTCACCTGCTCCCGCATCGACCTCACCTGGTTTCCCGTCCCCCATTTCACCTTCAATAATGTCTCGGCAAGGTTTGCGGGCAGCGAACTATCCGCCCCCGAGATCAAGGTCTATACCGGACTCGCCTTCCTGGTCGGCCACAGCCGACGGATGCGATCCATCGAGATGATCAGGCCTAAGATAAAAATCACCTCATCATCCCGGCAGAACCAGAGCGAAACCATGATCCTGCCGGCCCAAAAGATCAGGCTCAGAAAGACAAAAATAATAATCCCGGCCATTAAACAATGGACCAGCAGGGAGATCAGGATAGGTGATCTCGACCTCGACATCAGGGAGCATAACGGATCTCTCGGAATAAAGGGCAAAGGGAGGAGCGACGTGAGCGGCCCGCTGGCGGTAAACTTCTTCTTGGACAAGAAAGCCCGAACCTTTCGGGGTAACTACCGGATTGAAGGATTGAACCCGGCCGTGATCACCCCCCATCATGGCGCGGGCAGGGTCCTCTTTACCGAGACCCCGGTAAGTCTCAAGGGCGACTTTGACGGAAGCGGGGACGTCTTCACCTTGCGAGGCGAGGGGACATTCCCCTGCCTAATGGTAAAAACCCAAACAGGGAATGGAATTGAGATCCGCTGCGGAGAGCTTCTGTTCAGCGCGGAAAAGCGCGGCGGTGATTTCAAAATCTCCCTCGACCGGCTCAAGATACCCCGCCCGGGATTGAACTTAAGCGGCAGCATAGAAAGAACAGTCCGCCCTTCGGACAATGGTACCGGAAAACCGCGGTGGAATATCGACCTCCAGGGGGAGGATATCGATCTAAGCGAGATCCGTTCCGATCTCCTTGCCCTGTGGCCCAAGCACCATGTGGTCACCACTGTCTGCGACGTGGTCCGGGGAGGCCGGACCAAGAGCGTATCCTTTACCTTCAAGGGACCAGCCGAAGATTTCGCCCATTTGAGAGCCATGCGGATCACCGCCGATGTGGCCGGGGCCGATATCCACCCGCCCCATACCCCGCTCTTTCTGACCGACGCCAGGGGCCCGATCACCATTGAGAACGGTTACCTCGAAGGGCACGACCTCAAGGCCGGCCTGGGTAACAGCACCGGGAACAATGGCGCTCTCCGCCTGGACCTCCTCCACCGTGACCGGGCCTTCACCCTGGAGCTGGACCTTGACGCCGACCTCGCCGCCCTGCCGACGGTTCTGAACGGCCTGGTAAAATGGGAAAAATTCAGAGAGGAGCTAAAACACTTCAAACGGGTAACCGGAAGAGGCAAAGCCCACCTGAAACTCGGTGACAGCCTTAATAATCTCAAGACCTCGGTGCTGGTCCACGACTCGGTCGGCCAGGCCTATTACGACCGGCTACCCTGGCCCTTTACCATCGGGGGCGGAACCATAGCCATTGAACCCGGGAAAGTCAGCTGTAGAAGATCAGCGGCCGGGCCGGACCTCATCAACTCGCCACTTCAAGCGGGCGGGTCTCCTGGCAAAAAAATGGTCCGGCCAGCTTTGAGGTCCTTCCCAGCAGCGGGACGATACACTCAGGCAACCTCCTATCGGTCATGCGTTCCCACCACTTCCTGCCGGATATCTTCGGCAAGACGATCAGCAAACTCTCCGGCCCGGTTGCGGTTGATAACTTTACCTTAAAGGGTGATCCAGGCAAACCGTCAGGCTGGCAATACAGTATGGAGATAAGACCAAAGGGCGCCCGCTGGAAAAGCAAATTGATCCCGGGCAGCTATCTTATGGAAAAGGGTCGCGGGCTGATTTCCAACCACTCCATCAAGGTCAGCGGGGCCCGGGCCTGGAGCATGGGACAGCCCATCACCGTCAACGCGACGATAAACCACAAAAATTTCCACCACTTGACCGGCGGAGTTGAGATCGACGGCCAGGTCCGCAAGAAACTGGCCGACTGGGTGATCGACAAGGGATGGCTGCCCTCCTCGCTCAGGCCGTTGACCCCGGTCCGCCTCAATGATTTAACAATCCACTTCGCCCCCAAGTCGGTCCGGATCAGAGGCGCCATAAGCGCGGGGGTGGCGGCAAAGGCTGCGGCCCGAATCAATCTTGATCTTGTGAAAAAGACCGACAGGCTGAAAATAAAAAAACTCCTGATCAGCGAGGGAGGGGAAAAGGCAAGCATTGCCCTGAGCCAAAACAAGGCAAAGAAGGACAAAAAACTTAGCGAAATATCCTTTAAGGGCGAGCTTTCCGGAAAGACGATAAACTCCCTCCTGGCCGAGCCCGCCATATCTTTCGGCCGTCTTTCCGGAGACTTCCGCCTGAAGCTGCCGGCGAATAGTCCCCCGATATTTACCGGCAGGGCCGAGGCCAACGATATTTATCCCGACAAGAAAGAGAATGGACAAACAAAAATCGCCCGGGTCAAACTCGATGGATCCCGAAAATCCACCATAGTCAGAGAATTGGTCATAGAACGGGGTGGAGAGAGGATTGAAATCGGAGGGGAACTTCACCCGGAAGCGGTCCCGCCAGCATATAACCTGACGATAGAAAGCCCAAAACTCAGCTGGGACAACCTCAATAAAATCCGCGAAGAACTTGCCCTTAAGGGGACCGACCAAAAAGGCGGCGGCAAAATATCCTTTAATATAAAAAAGCTGGTCAACGTCACCGGCCTTATCGGAAAAAACTACAGGATAAGCATGACTCCGGCGGTCGGCGAGCTTTCCCTCAATGGCGACAGATGGCAGACCATCAAGGTCAGGGAATCAAGGTTATGCGGCCTGGAGTTCGCCGGGATACTGCATCCCTTTGCCGGTGAGCTTGAGACCTCGTTCAACCTCTATTCGGCCCGGGACCAAACGGTTAAATTCAAGGAGGTCCTTCCCTGCCTGGGATTCACCGACAATCTGGTCAGCGGCCGGGTAAGCGTGGACGCAAACATGAAGGGGAAAAGGTCCACCTGGGAAGAAGGAAGGCTCAACCTTTACTCCGACAAGGGATTTATCCGCAGACTCTCCCTGCTCTCCAAGGCCCTTTCGATCCTCAACCTGACCGGACTGGTCTCGGGCAGTTTTGTCAGCGACCTCAACCGGAACGGCTTCACCTATTCGGAGCTTGACATTAAAAGCCATGTTAAAGAGAACCGGCTGATAATCGACCAGGCCACGATAAGGGGGAGCGGACTTAACATCTTTGCCCAGGGGTGGATCGACCTGAAAAAGCGCACTTGCGAGATAGTAATGCTCCTTGCCCCGCTCAAGACCCTGGACACGATCATCGGCAATCTGCCGATCATCGGCCCGGCGGTGGGCGGCCGCGACACCGCCATCGTGGCCCTGCCGGTGAAACTTACCGGCCGAATAGACGATCCCAGGGCGGAAGTCCTGCCGGCCAAGGAAGTGGGAGCGGGGGTAGTGGCTTTCATAACCAGGACTCTGAAGATTCCCTTTGCCATCTTTTCTCCCCTGATGGACGGCGCGGGCAAGGGAAGGAAGAATAATACACGATAAGGCAGAAGCCCTTGGGAAAGCTCGAAGACAGAGGAAAGGGCTCTCGCAAAGATGGATGAGAATAATATAGAAAAATTGTGGTCTCTGTTGATTGCAGGCCATCGGGATTTTGGCCGGGACTACCAGCGACGGTCTGCTAACGCTTTACTTAAATAGAAAATCCCTTGGCACTCTTGGCGAGAGAAAAAATCCACAGTTCGAGCAATCCCCATGCTGTCGGATGCTCGTACCTCGCGCCGTTGATGGGCACAATATCCCGCCCCGGCAAATTGCCGGTTTTCTTTTTCATTTGTCGGGATATAATCAACCTCGCCTCGATCACCGGGACAAACACTAAAACATAAATCCGAATCAAAAAATGACCGTAACCTGCCCTAAATGCAATAAACAATACCTGATCGAAAAGGATAAAATTCCCGAGGTCAAATCCGTGGCCCGCTGCAAGGATTGCGGGGGCAAGATCATCATTGATCCATTCGCCATCGAAATCGACCCGGAAGAGGAAAAACCACTCCCGACCTCCCAGGAGGCAGAGGAGGAGACCGCGGAACCTGAGAATCCGGGTGAAGATAAGCCTGATATCGAAGAGGAGGAAGCCGGTCTGGACCAGGAAGACCTGCTTCGAACCTTTCCCTGGCTTGCTGAACTATCCGCGCTCCCCCTGGACCTTGGCGAGATCTTTTTAAACAGCCGAAAAAAAGGTTACCTGAGCCGGCGGAACAGGAGAGCTGCCGAGGCCTTAAAGGCGGTGGCCGGTTGTCTCCCCGCCATTCTCGCCGAGGATGAAAGGATCATCAAGGCGGCGAAGGGGTCGGCCTATTTTCCAGCGGAGATTCCCTATGCCAATACCATCCTGACCCTGCCGGCCAACCATTATACAGTCATCGCCACCAATAACCGCCTGATCTTCTGCAATCTCGACTGGAGGCAGAAACGCTGCGGCGAATATTTTTACCAGCTCCCATACACCAATATCAGGGAGATCAGACGGGGGGTATTCCGCGACTGCCTGGTGATAAAATCCCGCTCCGGCTGGCAGATGAGGCTTACCTCGCTCTCCATTTCCCTATCCCGGGAGATAGTCGAGAGCGTAATTGAAATAAGGCATAAAATCGCCAATTGGAATATAGCTCCGGTCAGGATGGAATTCCTCTGCCCGGTCTGTTTCGCCCCACTGGCCCCTTTAACCCCGCAATGCAGCGAATGCGGCAGCCATTTCAAGTCTTCAACCACCGCCTTTATCCGCTCCCTTCTCCTCCCCGGCCTGGGGGCCTCTTATCTCAACCACCGACTGCTCGCCGCCTGCGAGTTCGCCATCTTTATCTCCTTTCTGGCCATCCTTGGGCTAACCATAACCTTAAAGCTCATCGGGGGAATCATCTTCACCCTGTGCGCCCTTCTCCTCTTTCACGCTTTTTCCGGATTCCTGAGCTATATGACGGCCCGCAAAGGCCTCATGATAGATGATAGGAAAAACCGAATTGAAGAAAAAGCCCAATCCCCGGAAACTATATTGCAAAACACTGAAATAGGAGTAATATCGCAATCTGAAGGTCAAGAAAAAGTTGAAACCACAGACGGTAATTGATGGTCTCAAATCAGGAAAGACGCAGACATAGACGGTATATGGTCAAAAACGGCGCCTACACCGTAAACGCCAGCAAACCCGGGCTGATCATCGATATCAGCTCGGGAGGGATGTCCTTTAATTATATCGACCGCAAGGAATGGCCGGACGAGTCCTTCACCCTCGACATCGTCTTTGAAAACGGTAGCGAATTCAGGCTCTCCGACATACCCTACCGGGTCATATCAGACCGGATCACCTCAGACTTCCTCCGAGACCCCTCCCTGGTAGTCAAGCGCCGCGGCATAGAATTCGGGGAGTTGAAGCCGGAACAGCAGCGCAAGCTCGACTAATTCATCGCAAACCACACCGTCTCCGCCAACTGACCCCCCCTCATCCATTCCCGCCTTGCCCTGCCCGCATTTGTCTTCTGGGAACCCCAAAAAGCAGTGGACGTCTCTTAACCCAGCCTGTTAAGATTTCGGCAAGACAACCTTTTTCCTATCCATACATAATCAGGGGAAGATAATTATGGGCCGGGACAACATCTTTTTTCTCGAGGTAATCGAGTGGTTCGACGACTCGGGCCGCGAAATGATCCACCGAATCCCGGAACAGGGCTCGGGCGAAATCAAATACGGGGCCCAGCTCACCGTTCGGGAGAGCCAGGCGGCGATACTCTTCTACAACGGCCGCGCCTCCGATGTCTTCGCGCCGGGCCGCCATACCCTGAAGACCGGCAATATCCCGATCATCAACAAGCTCATGGCCATTCCCTGGGCGATGACCAGTCCGCTCAGGGCCGAGGTCTATTTTGTAAACCTCAAGATATTCAGCAACTTAAAGTGGGGAACCCGTGAACCGGTGGCCTTCCGGGACAGCGAACTGGGCCTGATCCGCCTGCGGGCCCACGGGGTCTTCAATATCAGGATCATCCAGCCGGCCTTGTTCATCAACGCCATGGCCGGGACCATGGCCTCCCTGGATGATGACAGCGTGGCCGAATACCTGCGCCGGGTCATCGTCTCCCGCTTCAACGATTTCCTGGGCTAGAAACTGGATTCAATCCTCAACCTGCCCGGCCGCTACGACGAACTCTCAAGCGGCTTAAGCGAACGGCTGACCGGAGACCTCTCCCGCTTCGGCCTTGCCCTCGACCGCCTATATATCACCTCAATCACCCCGCCGCCCGAGGTACAGCAGTCCATTGACGACCAGAGCCGACTCAACACCATCAAAGACCTTGACCGGCTGGTAAAACTGAAGGCGGCAAACGCCATGGAAAAGGCGGCAAGCAATCAGGGCGAGGCCGGAGGCGGAATGGGGATGGGGATCGGGATGATGATGCCGGCAATGTTCGCCGGAATGGCATCCGGCCAAAAGACGGGGAATAAGGGCAAGGCTGAAACGGCCTGCTCGGACTGCGGTAATCCGGTGCCGCTAAACGCCGGTTTCTGCCCGTCCTGCGGTCATCACCTGATAGTCCATAGCCAGTGCGCAAATTGCGGCAAGAACCTGCCGGTCAACGCCCGTTTCTGCCCGCGCTGCGGCACCCCGGCCGAGGAAGAAAAAAAGGAAATAAACTGCCCCAAATGCGGCACAGCCAACCTGCCCGGCGCGGCCTTCTGCAATCAATGCGGGGAAAGGATCAATCACCTGTAATCCTACCGACGAGCAATATTTCCCTATTAATCCGTCATGCCCTTTACCGTAAGCTGCCAATGCCCCCAATGCGGCGCCGCCCTTCCCCTGGGGGAAGGACAACGTTTTCTCGCCTGTGAGTTCTGCGGGGCAAATAATTTCTTAGGCAACCGGAAGATGCCCTGGCTGACCATGCCGGTAAATAGCGACGGCGACCGCACCGTCTTTATCCCCTATCTCCGCTGCCGGGGCCCCCTTTTTACCTGTATCGACGGCAAGATTGACTTCAAGGTCATTGACGCAACCAGCCTGATCGCCCAGATCCCCGGCGTCCCCTCCTCCCTCGGCATAAGGCCCCAGGCAGTTAAGCTGAGCTTTCCCGACCCCAAAAAAATAGCCATCCGACTCCCGGTCAAAGGAAAGACCTCGAAACACCTCGGCGTCATGGTCAGGCAGGGATATCGGCGACCTAACCATCCCCCCCAGTACCAGGCCCTGCTCGGCGAGGTGATGGCACGGGTATATCTCCCCCTGGTGATTCGGGAAGATTGCGTCTGTGACGGGACCTCGGGGCAAAAGCTTGCCATCCCCCCCGAGACATTACGGGATACCCCGGCAAGACAATCCTCCTGGCAGCCGATCTTCCATGCCGCCATCTGTCCCGGCTGCGGATGGGACCTGGATGGTGACGAGACCAGCCAGGTCCTTTTATGCCGAAATTGCGCCACGGCATGGACCGGAGACGATGACGGTCTTGCCCGGGTAAACCTTGAACTCATGCCCGGCGGCAAGACAGACGATCACTACCTCCCCTTCTGGCGGGTGCGGTTCACCCTGCCGGCCCAGGGGGTGGAATCCGCCGCCGACCTTGAAGACCTCCTCACCCTGCCGACCCGGGGCCTGACCCGAAACCAGAGAATGCCCGCGATATTGACCCCGGCCTTCAAGATAAAGCCGAAAGACTTCCTCCGTTTGAGTGTCCAGCTAAGCCACGCCCGGCCGGAGAGCGTCAATTGCGAAACCGTGCCCAAAAGGGTTCAGCCGATGTCGGTATCGAGAAGCGAGGCAGCCCAGGCGATCAGGACGGTACTCGCTGCCCGGGCCACCTTAAAGAAAAAATTCTTCCCCCGCCTCTCGGAATTAAAACCGATGATCAAGGCAATAGATCTGCTCCTCCTCCCCTTCAGCGATCGGGGATACAATCTCTTTCAGGAGAGCCACCAGATAAACGTCAACCGGCAGGCCCTGAACTTAGGGCGGCTCATTTAGTCTTCTCGCGGCCCATGGCCGTCCGGTTGGAATAGCGTTAATCCCCGACCGGCAATCATCCATCATCCCGCCTGCCCGATTTGACTAAGATACGGCCGCTGCCCTACTATGGGCTATAAAAAGAGGCTTGGCGGTTCCATATCCCCGCCGCCGTTTTTGGATTGCAATAAATCGAGGGAAACATGAACGACACAGCCCAATGCATCTTTAACCCCACGGCCAAGGCCAAACCATGTCAGGTCGTAATCCTCGGCGCCACCGGCGACCTGGCCGGCCGCAAACTCCTTCCGGCCCTCTTCACCCTGTTCCATGAAGGCCACCTGCACCGTGAAAGTCGGGTAATCGGCTGCGGCAGGGGGGAGATGGATGATGAAGAGTTCCGCCTGCTAGTCGAAAAAAAGGTCCAGCCCGGGACGGAAGAAAAAGAAGAGTGGCAGGCCTTTAGAGAAAAAGTCTCCTACCAGACCCTTGACTTTGACTCGGACGCCTCATTCACCGGCCTTGCCGAAAGGCTCAACCAATTAGCCGACGGATCAGCGGTAGACCGCCTTTTCTATCTCGCCCTACCTCCAAAAAGTTACGAAAAGGCGGCCCGGGCCCTGGGCCGGGCCGGTCTTGGCCGCGAGAGCAAAAAAAACTGGTCCCGGATCGTGGTGGAAAAGCCCTTCGGCCATAATCTCATCTCGGCCCGCTGTCTCAACTCCGCCCTACACGCCTATTTCAGCGAGGAACAGATCTTCCGCATCGACCATTACCTGGCCAAGGAAACGGTGCAGAACATCCTGGTATTCCGTTTCGCCAACGCGATATTCGAGCCCCTGTGGAACCGACAATACGTTGACTCAGTAGCAGTCCTGGCCACCGAGACCCTGGGGGTCGGCCACCGGGCGGCCTATTACGACACCGCCGGGGTGATCCGCGACATGTTCCAGAACCACCTCCTTCAATTACTCTCCCTGATCACCATGGAGCCACCGGCCCGTTTCGAGGCCGATCAGGTCCAGGATGAAAAGGTCAAGGTCTTCCGTTCTCTAAAACCCCTCACCCCGGACGGAACCGAACTGGTCACCGGCCAGTACACCGCGGGCACAATGGGCAAAGAGCGGGTCCCCGCCTACCTTGACGAGGAAAATATCCCAATAGACTCAATCACCCCGACCTACGCCCGCCTGACCGCCCATATCGACAATTGGCGCTGGCGCGGGGTGCCATTCACCCTGATAAGCGGCAAACGATTGGGCCGGAAGGTCACCCGGATCATCATCAATTTTCGCCGGGTGCCCCATTCCCTGTTCACGGATATCATCGCCGACACCATCCAGCGCAATAAGCTGATCATCAATATCTACCCGAACGAAGAGATCAATCTCTCCTTCCAGAGCAAGGTTCAGGGCAGCCACTTCTGCCTTGACCAGGAGGTCATGCGTTTCGCCTTTGCCACCGCAGACGGTAAAATCGACGCCTACGGACGGGTCCTGCTTGACTGCCTCGGCGGCGAGCGTCTCCTCTTCTGGCGGCAGGACGGCCTTGAGGAGACCTGGAAATACCTCGATCCGGTCCTTTCCGCGGCCAAACCACCGACAATATACCCGGCCGGCAGCCTCGGCCCGGGAGAGGATGATGAACTGGTCAGTCATCTTTTAAGCATCGGCAAACAGTGATAGCGTCGTGAAAATAAATATCAGACAATTCCCCGACCCCGAGGCCATGGCCCGCCATGCCGGTGAACTTATCCTGGCCGTGGCCCGCGAGGCGATAGGGAAACGGGGGGTATTTACCCTGGTGCTGCCCGGCGGCAGGAGTCCCCTGCCCATATTTGCGCAATTGGTATCACCCGATTACCGGGACAAGTTTCCCTGGGAAGAGACCCACCTCTTCTGGGGAGATGAACGCTGCCTGCCCCACGAGCATCCGGAAAGCAACTTCAACCTGGCCAGACGCGAACTCATTGAACCGGCCGGTATCGTTAAGGCAAACATCCACCCGATCCCGGTGGATATGGACCCGGGCAAATCAGCATCCGCCTACCGGGAGCTGATAATAAATTTTTTCGCAAAAAGATCGATACCGCTCCATTTCGACTGCGTACTGCTCGGCATGGGTGAAGACGGCCATATCGCCTCGATCCTGATCGAAGAGATAGAACGGGCAAGAGAAATGGCGGTATTTGCAACAAAGGGTACCAGCGGCTCCCCTCCGGTACCCAGGGTAAGCCTGGGTTATCCGTGGCTCACCGGGGCCGGGCTGATTATCCTACTCATAAGCGGTGAAAAAAAAGGCAGGACCCTGGCAATGGCCGCGGGCGGGACAGACGAAAACCTGCCGGTCGCGGGTATTATCGGCCTCCCCCAGACCGTGAGCCTCAAGAGTTGAGAGA
>Ga0114931_10010981_pt1 | contig 10732 bp, 10 predicted proteins | sample 2SBtaG_FD_89579 | JGI IMG/M metagenome (GOLD analysis project Ga0114931, IMG submission 89579) | Deep subsurface microbial communities from Kolumbo volcano to uncover new lineages of life (NeLLi) - 2SBTROV14_V59a metaG | ecosystem: Environmental > Aquatic > Marine > Volcanic | place: Kolumbo...
CCGCCCGGCTCAAGCCAGCCGCATCTGACGGCATAAGCCACCTGATGAACAGTATCAATATACGTTACAGGCCCGTGACAGGTATATCTGTATTGAACGGCTACCGGTTTATGCCCCTTTACAGGAATGGTATCATAAATGATTTTCATGTTTTCCCATTTCCCCTTATAACGGTATTAGTTCAGGTTTTTAGGATTTAACCGATACACATATAAATCCTCGGCATCGGTACGGAAAACGGTCAGCCCCCAGGCTCCGTAAGAATTATGTCCGATGGAAACACCCGGTATTTCCGGTTCGCCGCCGCCAATTACATTCCATCCGGGTGCATGTAAATGAACCATGTAGCGTAGCGAAGGAACTGCAATGGTACGGTGCGGGTCATTGGCCAAAATAGGGTAACCGCTTTGTGTATGTTTTCCATTTACAACCCATGAATTGCTCCCTGTCATGGTTAGCTGAACTTCCTGCTCCGAAAAAATATCCTCGAGTCTTGAAATGGCTTGTCGTGCCTTTCGGCTGTTATTATTTTTTAGCAAAGCCGCTTCCAAATCATTTTTAAAATTAACCCGATGCCGGAAAGCGTTGTAAATTTCAAGGATCTTTGAGCTCAACAGTGCTTTTGCGTTTATGGCTGTGTCTAATTTAATATTCGGATCTTTTGGATGATACCAATTTAGCTTTTTTACTTCTTTCACGCCAGCCAAAGCAACAGCCTGACCGGTTTTAAGTTCGTCATTGATATTATATAACAATCCCTGATGGCGCGAAATAACAACCTCAGGCGTCCATTCGTAAGGGGTAATGCCAAGTAGTTTAAACTCAATCGGTAGCAGGTCTTTGTGCTTATTTATCTTGCGAATATAAGTGTTGATTCCTTCCACAAAAGCAGTGATAATTTCTTTTCCCTGTGGGTGGTAATGATTCATTTCCTTATTCATATTGCCCCTGAACTTGAATAAGCGAGCGCCAATATCTCTTTTTAATTCTTTTGGGCCCAGAATTTCAGCAGTAGTTCCGGTGGCTTGTCTTCTCCATAATTCGAGTTGAAAAAGACGATCGCGGGCTACACAATAACCTTGTGTAAAAAACAAGTCATGTTGATTTTTTGCATAAATATGATTGATTCCAATACTGTCGCGAAGAACCTCAACTTGTTGATAAAGCCCTTTAATGCGCAGGGTTTCGGTTTGAACCTTTTTACATCCTATCGAAAGGAAAAACAGGCTTACGAAGAGGAATGGGGCAGTAAATTTTAGAATTTTATTCATGACATAAAGTTTGAAAAACACTATAAACTGCATGGTAATATTTTTTAAATGAAAAATTAAAAATTCTTTTCAAAAAAAGATAGTTTCTTCGCTCTCCCTACAACCCTTTGAAGCTCATTGCTATGACGACCGTTTTTATAGGACTTTACTGTCATTGTTAAACACTATTCTCTTTGCCGAAAATATCAGGCACAAAAGTTTGTTCCTGCATGGGCGGGCGAACATAGCCTTTTTCGGGAATGCGGGGACTGAGTTCGATGGGTGGCGGTGTTAAGTCTTCATAAGGAATTAACTTTAACAGATGGTGGATGGTATTCAGCCGGGCTCTTTTTTTATCATCGGAATTCACTACATACCAAGGTGATATCTTTGTGTCAGTATAAGAAAACATATCGTCTTTAGCCTTTGAATATTCCACCCATTTGTCTCGCGACTTTAAGTCCATAGGACTGAGTTTCCATCTTTTGGTCGGATCGTTGAGCCGCGCCTGAAAGCGTTTTTCCTGCTCTTCTTCGCTTACCGAAAACCAGTATTTAATCAGGATAATCCCCGATCGAATGAGCATGCGTTCAAAATAAGGACACGCCCTGAGGAATTCCCAATATTGGTCATCGCTACAAAAGCCCATTACACGTTCTACGCCAGCTCTGTTGTACCACGAGCGGTCGAAAAGCACCATCTCTCCGGCAGCTGGTAACTGCGAAACATATCGCTGAAAATACCATTGGGTTTTCTCTTTTTCCGTAGGTACTCCAAGGGCTACCACACGCACCACACGTGGATTGGTACACTCGGTGATACGGTTGATAACTCCGCCTTTCCCTGCTGCATCACGACCCTCAAAAATAATCACGACCTGTTTGCCTTTTGCCTTAACCCACTCCTGAAGTTTTACCAACTCTATTTGCAGTTTGTGTAATTCCTCTTCGTAAACCGATTTTTTCAGCTTACCATGCTTGTTAAAAAGTGAACCTTCAGCTTGCTTTTCCATGTTTTTCTTTCAAAAATAATAAATTTTTTCAACTTCAAACGCTCCTCCGTGGGAGTGCTGCGGGCAAACTTTAGCACACTTCAGACACTTTATCTTCACATTATTTAGAATCATTTTAATTACTATCTTTGCAATTCAAAAGTGTAAAAAGATTCATGAGTACAAAAAATAATTCCTATTCATTAAATTTAACCAAAGAAGAAATATTATCTGATTATCGCATTGCCTACGAAAGCAGGCAAGCCAGTTTATTGGGGCGCAGGGAAGTCCTGACCGGGAAAGCCAAATTTGGCATTTTTGGTGACGGCAAAGAAATTTCCCAGCTGGCAATGGCACGGGTTTTCCAAAAAGGGGACTGGCGCTCGGGTTATTACCGCGATCAAACCTTTATGTTGGCCAGCGGTATGATGAGCCTTGAAGAATTTTTTGCGCAATTGTATGGTGATACTGATATAAATGCCAATCCGGCCAATGGTGGCCGCCTGATGAACAATCACTTTGCCAGCCGCAGCCTGGATGACAAAGGACATTGGAAAAACCTTATGAAGCAAAAAAACAGTGCTGCCGACAGCTCTCCCACAGCCAGTCAGATGCCCCGGTTGTTGGGTTTGGCGCAGGCTTCCCGACTATTCAGGGAAAATTCTGCTTTACACAAGCTCTCCCAATTTTCAAACAAAGGCAATGAGGTGGCGTTTGGTACCATCGGTGATGCTTCCACATCCGAAGGCTATTTTTTTGAAACACTAAATGCAGCCGGTGTGCTGCAAATTCCCATGGCATTATCGGTGTGGGACGACCAATGGGGTATTTCGGTCCCCAACCGCTATCAAACCACCAAAGGCGATATTTCTAAAATTCTCGAAGGGTTTCAAAAAGAAAAAGGTACCAATGGGATCGAAATATTCAAAGTTAGCTGCTTTGATTATCCGGGACTCCTTGACACTTACCGGAAAGGCATTGCCTTATGTCGTAAAAACCACACCCCTGTTTTGTTCCATATTACCGGCTGTACCCAACCTCAGGGACACTCTACTTCCGGTTCACACGAACGTTATAAAACGCCTGAGCAATTACGTGACGAAGAAAACCGCGATGGCATTCGCCATATGCGCGAGTGGATATTAAAAGAAAACATTGCCATGGCCGATGATCTTGATGCCATTGAGCAGGAGGCTGTTAAACGTGTTCGTGAAGCCCGGAAAAAAGCATGGAAAAATTATAAAGCCCCACTTGAGAGAAAACGTTCTGACTTATTGAGTATCATGCAATTATCGCATTGTAAGTGTCTGCATCAGAATGAAATTGAACAGATGGCGACTGAATTAAAACGTGTGGGCGATCCCTTGCGAAAAGATATTTACAGTACGGCCCGAAAAGTGATGCGGTATTTATGTGACGATTGTCAATATGGAGGGAAAACCCTTAAAAACCATATCGCCGAATGGCTCAAAAAAGAGATGCAGGAAAGTCAATTTCAATATGATGATTTTTTGTATAGTGAATCTGAACTTTCTGCGTTAAAAGTAGAATTTACACCCGCAAAATATGTGGATGATTCCCCCACTGTTCCCGGCAGGGAAATTTTAAGGGATAATTTTGATCACATTTTTCAACATAATCCATTGGTGGTTGCTTTTGGTGAAGATGTAGGAAAAATTGGAGGTGTGAACCAAACCTACGAAGGACTTCAGGAAAAGTATGGCGAACACCGTATATTTGATACCGGAATCCGCGAGGCAACCATTATCGGTCAAGGACTTGGCCTTGCCCTGCGTGGTTTTCGTCCCATTGCCGAAATCCAGTATTTCGATTATCTGCTTTATGGTTTGCAAGTGATGAGCGATGACCTGGCGACAACGCATTATCGCACCCGGGGCGGACAAAAAGCACCCATGATAGTTAGTACACGCGGCCACCGACTCGAAGGGATTTGGCATGCAGGCTCCTCTCTGAGCATGGTTATCAATTCCATCCGGGGTGTTCATGTGGCGGTTCCACGCAACATGACCCAGGCAGCAGGTTTTTACAATACCTACCTCGAATCGGACCAGCCGGTGCTGATTATTGAGCCGCTGAACGGATACCGTTTGCGTGAGAAAAAACCTGAAAATATCGGTGAATTTAAAACGCCCGTGGGTGTTCCTGAAATATTACGGCGGGGAAAAGATGTTACACTGGTCACATACGGCTCGTGTGTCCGTATTGCCAATGATGCTATTCAACAGTTGGAGAAATTTGATATTGACGTGGAACTTGTTGATGTACAAACTTTAATTCCGTTTGATATTAAGGGCATCATTCTTGAGTCGTTAAAAAAAACCAATAAAATTGTATTTTTTGATGAGGATGTTCCAGGAGGTGCTACGTCGTACATGATGCAAAAAATCTTGGAGGAGCATAATGGGTTTAAATTCCTGGATATTGAACCGCTTACAATCACGGCTAAAGCACACAGGGCTGCATATGGAACAGATGGCGATTATTTCTCTAATCCCAATGCCGAAGATGTTTTTGAAGGTATTTATCAGCTCATGCATAATTATCACCCCGATAAATTCCCTGTATTTTTTTAGCCTGAACCACAGGCTGACAACATTTTTAATATACTTTTGCCGAAATTTTGAAAATTCATGGAATGAACGAATATTCCCCAAACGGTTCGGGTAAAAGGGAATCACAGTTACCTATGTCTATGCAAGGTAAACAAGTTAAATTTCCGGTTACCTATATGCTTAAGGCTGTGATGGATGCCACTATTGATGATGATGTCAACAGAGAGCACCTGGTTGCCGTTTTTAAAAACCTGAATATGAATTATCTATATAGTGGCAAGAAGATAAGCAGCAGGGGAAAATATGTCAGTTTTACCTTTAAAATAACTGTAGTAAATAAAATTCAATTTGAAAAGCTATACGCCATGCTTCGTCAGGTTGAAGGTCTTAAATATGCTTTGTAATGTTGATTAAATTATTAGCGGTGGCTTTTGGGGGCAGTGTAGGTGCTGTGCTTCGTTTTTTGGTGTATGAATTTGTCGATTCCCATCATCACAGCGACTTTCCTTGGGCTACACTTACCGTAAACCTGCTTGGTTCGCTTGCCATCGGTTTTTTATGGGGGTATTTTACCCGAAATTATGCTTCTCCCGGCCTTCGATTATTTATCTTTGTGGGTATCCTGGGAAGTTTTACTACTTTTTCCACCTTTGCTTTTGACAACTTTAGTTTAATAAAAGGAGGTGAGTTTACCTTGATGACAGTCTATCTTTTGATAACCAATATCCTGGGGATATCATTAAGTATCGGTGGCTATTTATTTTCAAAAGGCATTTAAGTTTCAAACTCTTCCTAATTACTCATGTGATGCATACTATTGAGCCTTTTTACAGCTGGAGGAACCTCTACATTGCTTCTGAAGATGAAAAATCACCTTTTTTCGGCAGACAAAACAGCGAGGTATATTTTGAAAATACCATTTATAATTATTATATCCATCCACAATGGGATTATTTTGGTTCGCAAACGCTTTATCTGAAAGTGTTATTTGCCGATTATGAAAAGCATCATGCTATCATTGAGTTGTTTGGAGAGTGGAATGATGTGTTGTACAACGATATTATGTTTTTGTATCGCAATGTGATTGAGCCATTGCTTGATGAAGGCATTCAATATTTTGTGATGATTGGGGACAATATACTTGATTTCCATGCCGATACCGATGATTATTATGCCGAATGGTTTGATAATCTGGAAGATGGATGGATAGTCGCCCTTAATTTTCGTGATCATGTCAGGAAAGAATTTGAAACGGCCAACATCGATCATTTTTTTGCCTTTGGCGGACAATTCGATGAGTTTGCCTGGCGAAAGCTCTCCCCTGATCTATTATTCTCCCTTTTGGATGATCAAATGATCAAGCGACTGCAATAATAATTTTTCTGCGCACCCCTATTTACTGCCCGGCATATATTTCGCTTTCGTACTTTTGTAAAAAAATATAACATGAAATTATTAATGATTTATTGTGAAAGATTTGCTTTTAACCCAGTGAGTAAAACCCTGGAAGATTTTCCTGAAGTTAATGATAGTGGTGTATTTGAAGATACCCTGGTGGCTTTTATCCAAACAGAAGCTGAAGATGAAGAAAATGCCAAATCGGTAGAAACCAAACTGGTGAAAAACCTGAAATGGGGTGCTAAAAAGAATAATACACGAAAAGTTGTGTTACACTCTTTTGCTCATTTATCGGCAAGCAAAGCCGATCCGCATTTCACTAAAGATCTATTTGATAAAGCCGAAGCAAGAATGCACAATGCCGATTATGAATGTACACAAACCCCATTCGGATATTTTCTGGATATTGATGTCAAAGCCCCTGGGGTTTCGCAAGCCCGTATTTTTAAGAGCTTTTAAATTTTACTTTTGAAACAATCCTTTAGCTTTTATGGATTTCGCCACAATCATGGGAACATATTTTTCCCAATCGGGATTGTTGTCCTGTATCATTTTTAACACGTCACGCGATCTAACGTGCAATTGCTTTGACATATCACTATGCAGGTCTATAATAAAGCGGTTTTCATGCAAATACTCATATAATAGCCGGTGTTTTTCGGCAAGGCGGATACCTTTCGAAGTAATTAACGAATCGCCTTTTAAAGTAGGATAAACATAAAGTTTTGTATTACTTGCAAATAATTTCCCCATTGCTTCCAGTAATCCGCCTTTCAGGTGGGTGTAATATTTGGGTTCCATTACTTTTTCCAGTGTGGGGACACCCATCACTACCCGTAGCTGTTTTAATTTAAACTGGCTGAAAAACTCCGCAAGACGGTAATACTCCTTGAAGTCGGAGACCATCACATTTTGGCCGATTTCGTTAAGCATATTAATTCTTTCTAAAAAATCACGCTCGTCTATTTCACCTTCTGATAATAAATTGTTTAGTGTTATCTCACAAAAGGAAAACGTGTTATCTGCTTCATAATCTTCATCTTTTTGGAATAATTCAAAGCTTTTTCGAAGAATATCCCTTGAAATATAAGTAATGGGACGGAAACTGCCTCTAAATGCTAAAACATTCTTTTTATAAAGCATATCCGAAGGTTGCTGTACATGACCATCCTTATCAAACATCATGGCATGCGACATTCCGTTTTTAACCAATTGCACAGCCAGCAGGCGATTATCAACATAATTTAAATCGGGGCCCGACATCTTCATGGTAGTTACGCGAAAACGGTCGCGTGAAAGGTTATCGAGGAGTGATTTTAAAAATTGAGTTGGGTTATGGTGATAATATTTGCAGGCATAAAGCAAATTGACTCCCAGGATTCCCAAAGTAGTTTGCTGTAACTGTGCATCATTTTCGAGCAACTTAACATGAATAATGACTTTGTTGGCTTTTTGGCCGGGGTTAAGTTGAAACTTTACGCCCATCCAGCCATGACTGTAATTGGTTTTAGAATAATTTAATATTTCGACCGTATCAGCGAAAGCAAAAAAGTTAGTTTCCTGTTTCGTATCTTTAAGTAATTTAAACACTTCGTGATACTCATGTCGGAGCATTTTATTCAGCCGGTCCTCCGACACGTAGCGACCCTTTTTATTTTCGTTGTAATGGGCATCGCTAAAACTTTTATCGTATGCTGATATGGTTTTGGCAATGGTCCCCGATGCGCCTCCTGCCAGAAAAAACTGCCTGGCAACTTCCTGTCCGCCACCAATTTCGGCAAAAGTACCATAGAAATTGCTGTCGAGGTTCAATTGTAGAGCTTTACGAGCTGTTGGAATAATTTCGTGTAGCATGTGAAGATATTATTTCTGTTCCAGTAATTTTTCTAATTCTTTATTCTCGTCCCTGAGGCGGGCAGCCTCAATAAAATCAAGTTCTTTCGCAGCTGCCTGCATATCTTTTTTGTTTTTCTCAATATTTTCCCTGATATCGGCGGGGCTCATGTATTGTACAACAAGATCGGCGGCAATACCGGATTTTTCGTTTTCGACATAAGCATGTAAGCCTTTTTGACGTGAATTGGCTACTGCCGTCTGCCCCATGATGTCGTCCGTCGATTTAATGATTTGTGTGGGAGTAATACCGTACTTCAGGTTGTAAGCCATCTGCTTTTCGCGTTTTCGATTGGTTTCGTCTATGGTCCGTTGCATGGATTTCGTGATTTTATCGGCATAAAAAATCACTTTACTGTCGAGGTGCCGGGCGGCACGGCCTGCTGTCTGCGTAAGCGACCGTTCCGATCGCAAAAATCCCTCTTTATCGGCGTCCAAAATTGCCACCAGTGACACCTCGGGCAAATCGAGCCCTTCGCGCAACAGGTTTACCCCCACAAGGACGTCGAAATTACCCAATCGCAAATCGCGCATGATTTCAATGCGTTCCAACGTATCCACGTCCGAATGGATATACCGGGTTTTGATGTTCAGGTTCAGCAGGTATTTGGTGAGTTCTTCAGCCATTCTTTTGGTAAGTGTCGTAACCAAAACACGGTTGCCTGCTTTTGTCGTCAGGCTGATTTCATCCAGCAGATCATCCACCTGGTTCAAGCTTGGACGCACTTCAATTTGAGGCTCAAGTAAACCTGTAGGCCTGATAATCTGTTCAACAACAACACCTTCCGATTTTTGCAATTCATAATCGGCCGGTGTGGCACTCACGTAAATGGTTTGTCCGCTTAACTGTTCAAATTCGTCAAATTTCAAAGGACGGTTATCCATGGCCGAAGGCAGCCGGAAACCGTATTCCACCAGATTTTGTTTTCGCGAACGATCCCCGCCATACATGGCCCTTATCTGTGAAACGGTCACATGGCTTTCATCGATCACAGTAATGTAATCGTCAGGAAAATAATCGAGCAGGCAAAAGGGGCGTGTACCGGGATCCCTGCCGTCAAAGTAACGCGAATAATTCTCAATACCCGAACAATAGCCCAGCTCACGCATCATCTCAACATCGTACGTTACCCGGTCAGCCAGCCGTTTGGCCTCCTGGTGTTTACCTATTTCGTGAAAATAATCCACCTGTTTCTGCATATCCATCTGGATTTCCATGAGGGACGATTTCATTTTGTCCTGAGAGGTCACAAAAATATTGGCCGGATAAATGGTTATCAAATCCAGGTTTTCGATTCGTTTCCCTGAAAGTGGCTCAATACTTTCGAGGGAATCTATTTCGTTTCCCCAAAAAATAATCCTGAAAGCAATATCCGCGTAAGCGGGATAAACATCTACCGTATCGCCTTTCACACGAAAATTACCACGGTTCAATTCCACATCATTTCGTGAATAAAGCGAATTTACAAGTAATTGTAAAAAACGGTTACGGCTAAGCAATTGTCCTTTTTGCAGCTTAATGACATTACTTGTAAAATCGTCAGGATTTCCAATGCCGTAAATACAGGAAACCGAAGAGACTACAATCACATCCCTTCTGCCCGACAGCAAAGACGATGTGGCACTCAGGCGTAATTTTTCAATTTCTTAGTTAATCGAGAGGTCTTTCTCAATATAAGTATTGGTCACAGGAAGATAGGCTTCGGGCTGGTAATAATCGTAGTATGAAACAAAATATTCCACTGCATTTTCCGGGAAAAACTGTTTGAACTCGCCGTACAGCTGCGCGGCGAGTGTTTTGTTGTGGCTGAGAATGAGAGCCGGTCGGTTTACCTGCGCCAACACATTGGCAATGGTAAAGGTTTTACCCGATCCGGTAACACCCAGCAAAACCTGTGCATCATCACCCCGGTTTAATCCTTCCACAAGCTGCTGGATAGCTTCCGGCTGATCACCTGTAGGTTGATATTCTGATGTGAGTTTAAAATCCATTGGATTTGCAAAAATACGGTAAATCTTAAAATTTTAACGGCAATCCACAAAAGCCGGCAAATGATTCACCAAAAAAACAAATGGTTTGATTTATAAAATAGAGCGTTGAAATTTGTATTTTTGTTTTTCATCAATTATTATGAACTTTCAAAATAATTCCAAGTTACAACTGGCCTACGATTTTGTACATTTTACCGGGCGAAACATCTTCCTGACAGGAAGGGCAGGCACAGGTAAAACCACCTTTTTACACAATTTAAAAAAGCATTCACCAAAAAGGATGGTTGTTGTTGCGCCTACAGGTGTTGCAGCCATTAATGCCGGCGGTGTTACCATTCATTCTTTTTTCCAACTCTCCTTTGGCCCGCAATTGCCGGAGTATCAGATTGCCGAATCGGGAACTTCGGGCGGCCATTCCCAGGCAAAGCGGTTCAACCGCGAGAAGATTAACATTATCAAAAGCATGGATTTGCTTGTAATTGATGAAATCAGTATGGTGCGTGCCGATTTACTGGATGGTATCGATGCGACGTTGCGCCGGTTTCGAAACAGAAACATGCCTTTTGGCGGCGTTCAGTTGTTGATGATTGGTGACCTCCAACAGCTTGCTCCTGTAGTAAAAGATGACGAATGGC
>Ga0114931_10010982_pt1 | contig 10731 bp, 5 predicted proteins | sample 2SBtaG_FD_89579 | JGI IMG/M metagenome (GOLD analysis project Ga0114931, IMG submission 89579) | Deep subsurface microbial communities from Kolumbo volcano to uncover new lineages of life (NeLLi) - 2SBTROV14_V59a metaG | ecosystem: Environmental > Aquatic > Marine > Volcanic | place: Kolumbo...
GATGAAGGCAGGACAGGCAGCCGGCTCGCTGTCGCTTTCGCCTCTATCGCCCGCCACCTGGATCGCGGCCAGGAGGCCATCGACCTGATGGAGCGCGCGCTCGCCGGGCCTGACCTGACCGTCAAGCAGCAGCAGGATCTGCATTTCGCCCTCGGCAAGGCGCTGGACGCCGCTGCTGACTTTGACCGCGCATTCGCCCATTACACGGACGGCAACCGCCTGGTAAAACGCCATTTCGACCCGGCCGGTCACAACCGGCTGCTGGACGCCCTGATCGCCTGTTATGACACCGAAGGGATGCGCAGCATGCCCCGGTCGGAGGTCGATGCCGAGCAGCCGGTGTTCATCGTCGGCATGCCCCGCTCCGGCACCAGCCTGGTGGAACAGGTACTCGCCAGCCACCCGGACGTACACGGTGCAGGCGAACTGACCACACTGTCGGATATCGCCAGCCGCTCGTCCGGCTCGCTGGGTTTTGGCAACCAGTACCCGGTCAACGCCCGCTCACTGACCCGGGAAGAACTGGCGCAGCATGCGACAGACTACCTGGAGCACCTGAAACAACTGTCTCCCGACGCCCGTCTGGTTACTGACAAAATGCCCTACAACTACATGCTGCTGGGTTTCATTGAACTGCTGTTTCCCAATGCCCGGGTCATACACTGCCGCCGGCATCCGCTGGACACCTGCCTGTCGTGCTACTTCCAGTATTTCGCCGGCCGTCACGACTACGCCTATGAGCTCGAATTCCTCGGCCATTACTACAACGGATACCGCCGGCTGATGGCCCACTGGGAGCAGGTGCTCAACATTCGCCTGATGCACGTCGACTACGAAGACATGGTGACCGACCAGGAATCAACCACCCGCCGGCTGCTCGATTTCTGCGGACTGGACTGGCACGACGACTGCCTGAATTTCCATCGCCAGCAGCGGCACGTGAAGACGGCAAGCTATGACCAGGTGCGGCGGCCGATGTACCGTTCCTCGCTGGAACGCTGGACGCATTATGAGAAGCACTTGGCGCCGCTGACCGAGGTGCTGAAACAGCAGGGCAATGTCTGACATGAGGACGAACACCGGCGAACTGTTGCAGTCGGCGCAGAGCCTGCTGCAGGCCAACGACCTCAAAGGCGCCTGCGAGGCTTATACCGAACTCTCCACGCTACTCCCGGAAGACGCCCATGTCTGGTTCACGCTTGGCGCCCTGCAGGGGAAACTGGGCGACATGCGCATGGCGGCAAACTGCTTCGACCGGGTAACCCGGCTGGCACCCGGACAACCCGAGGCCTACAGTAACCTGGGCATGGCCCTGCACAGCCAGGGCGACTTCGACGGGGCCGGGAAGGCCTATCTGCGCGCCCTGGAACTGCAGCCGGGCCGACCGGATATCCTCTCGAACCTGGCCTGGCTGAGGGGCCAACAGCAACGCTATGACGAAGCCGCCGACCTGTACAGGCAAGTCCTGGCCACGAACCCACGCCATGCCGCCGCCCACCAGGGACTGGGTTCCGCCCTGCAAGCGCTGGAACAGCTGAGCGAGGCTGAAGCCAGTTACCGGCAGGCGCTGGAACTCGACCCTCACAACGCGGCGGCACTGGATGGCCTGGGCGTGGTGCTGCACAAGCAGGGGGAGCTGGAACAGGCCGTCACCACACTGGAACACGCGGTCGCACTGGCGTCCGAATCCGCCCAGGCACACTATCACCTTGGCATGACGCTGTTCGACAAGGGTGCATTCGAACAGGCAAGCGCGCACATCCGCAATGCCATCCGCCTGCGACCCGACTACCCGGAAGCCTACGTCACCCTGGGGCGCATCCTGCAGGCGCTCGGCGCCCTTGAAGAATCAATACGTCATTATCGCTACGCCATAGACCTGAAGCCGGACTGTGCCGAAACTTATGTCAATCTCGGCATGGCGCTGCAAGGGCAGGGCAAGTACGACGAGGCACTCAACGTCTTCAGGACAGCCCGGGAGATCGCTCCGGACGCCATCGACGCCATTGCCGGCGAAGCAGGCGTACACGAACGCCGCGGCGACATCGAACTGGCCAGACAGCTGCTTGATCCCCCGATCGAGCGCGGCGTCAGGGACATCGGTCTGGCCACGGTATATGCCGCGATCAGCACCAAGCTCGGAACAACAGAGAAAGCCATAACGCTTCTGGAGCAACTCCTGCCCGGCAAGGAACAGTCACCGGCCCGACGCGGGGAAATCCACCTGGCGCTGGGCAGCGTCTACCAACACACCAAGGACTACGACCGCGCCTTCCAGAATTTCCAGACCGCCAACGGCCTGTACCCCTACCATTTCGAGCGGGAGGCCTTCCGCCAGCAGGTAGACCGCATCATCCGGGCTTTCGACAAGAAGGCCATGACAACACTGCCGCGCGCGGCCAACACCTCCGACAGGCCGGTATTTATCGTCGCCATGCCGCGCTCCGGCACCAGCCTGACGGAACAGATTCTGGCAGCGCACCCCCTGGTGCACGGCGCCGGCGAACTGCCTTTCATCGACAATATCACCAGCGGCATGGCGGCGCGCATGGGTGTGAGCACACCCTACCCCGACTGCGTGGCGACCATCACCCATGAAGTCATGGAGCAATTTTCGCAGGAATACCTGGACGGAATCTCCGCCCTGGCCCCTTCCGACGCCGTCCGGGTAACGGATAAGATGCCGCATAATTTCATCGATCTCGGCCTGATTGAGTTGCTGTTCCCGCAGGCCCGGATCATCCACATATCACGCGATCCGCGCGATACCTGCGTGTCCATCTATACCCACCACTTCGCCGCCAGCCACGCCTACGCCACCGACCTGGGCGATCTCGGCTTTTACTACCGCGAGTACCAGCGACTGATGGCGCACTGGCGCAAAGTGCTGACCATGCCGCTGCTCGACCTGCGTTACGAAGACATCGTCGAAGACCCGGAAGGGGAGATACGAAAAATCATCGACTTCTGCGGTCTCGAATGGTCTGACAATTGCCTCAACTTCCATGAAAACCGGCGCGATGTGGCGACGCCAAGTTATGACCAGGTGCGACAACCGATCTACAAGGGCTCGGTAGGCCGCTGGCAGCGCTATGAGAAATTCCTTTCCCCACTGATTGACGAGTTGAACCGGGCACCGTGAAAGCAGGCAGGAATCCAGGCTCCCGGTCTCACGGCCGCCGGTCCGACGAACACAAAAGACAACAGGCGCTGCAGGCCTTCCAGCTGCAGCAGTGGCAACGCGCACAAACACTGTACCGGGAGCTTTGCACCGCCAACCCGGCCGACGCCAACGCCTGGCTCATGCTTGGCGCCATCAGCGGCCAGGGCAGTAACTATCCGGAGGCGGAGCGCTGTTTCCGCAAGGCACTGAAACTGATGCCGGGGTCTGCGCCAACGCTCGACAACCTGGGCAATGCGCTGGCCTTTCAGGGCAAGTTCGATGCAGCGGAACAGTGCTACCGAAAGGCGCTGCAACAGGACCCGCGGCAGCTTTCCGCCTACACCAACCTGGGCAATCTGCTGTGGCGACGCGGCGAAGTCGATGCGGCGGCAAAGCAATTCCAGGCCGCGCTGCGCCTCAACCCGGACTACGCCGAGGCGCACAACAGCCTGGGACTGGTACTGCGGGAAAGCGGTGACCGGACAGGCGCCATACGCCACTTCGAAAAGGCCATCGGGATCCAGCCGGCCTATGCCGACGCGCACCACAACCTGGCCGATTCCTTCAAGCTGGACGGTGACTTCGACCGCGCGCTGCGCCACTACCGCAAGGCGATTTCGCTGCAACCGGGCCTGGCCGCTTCCCATACGAGCCTGGCCTCACTGTACGAAGAACTCAAATACACCGGGCAGGCGTTAGAGCACTTCCAGACAGCCCTGCGCATCGATCCCCGGCTCCCCGATGCAATAACCGGCGTCGCACGCATCAAGGCGGACGAAGGCCGGCACGACGAGGCACGGGAATTACTCGAAGCAAATATCCGGCGCCTGCCTGACAACCCGGATATCGCCGCTACACTTGCCGGGATACTGATCCGGCAAGGTGAACGTGATCGTGCCGGCGAACTGCTGGAACCGTTCATCAAGCAACGGGAAACTGACCCGCGTATTGCACTGGCCTACGCCGCCCTCAACCAGCGTACCGACAAGCGGCCCGAAGCCATCGAACTGCTGGAGCATGCCCTGCAAGACAAGCAGATCACGACATTCCAGAAGGAAACGGTGGGCCACGCGCTGGGGCAGCTATACGAACGCGAACAGCAATATGACAAGGCGTTCTCCGCCTGCGCCCTGGCCAACCGGGCGCGCACCGAGGAAAGCGACCTGCAGCGACACCTGACCGAAATGCAAACCATCAGAGAGACTTTCAGCGCCGACCTCCTGGCTTCGAACCGGCGTGCGACTATCTGCGATTCCCGCCCGCTGTTCATCGTCGGCATGCCACGCTCCGGCACCAGCCTGGTGGAGCAGATACTCGCCAGTCACCCGGACGTTCATGGCGCGGGCGAGGTGACATACCTGTGGGAGATCACAGGAAACCTGCCGGGTGGCGCCTACCCGACTTCGGTACCCGGCCTGTCCCCCGGCCAGCTCGATGACTGCACGCGCCGCTACCTCGATGCCATTGGCACGCTGTCGGACAGCGCCACACGCATCACGGACAAGCTGCCGCATAACTTCCTGCACATCGGTTTCATCAATATGATCCTGCCGGATGCGCGCATCATCCACTGCATGCGTGACCCGCGCGACACCTGCCTGTCCATTTTTTTCCACCGCTTCAACCTCAACCATGTCTATTCGCGCGACCTCGGGGAACTGGGCAACTACTACCGGCACTACGCATCGCTCATGCGCCACTGGCATGCGGTATCACGCCTGCCGATACTGGATCTTCATTATGAAGAACTGGTCGACAACTTCGAAGACAAGGTCCGTACACTGCTCGATTTCTGCGGCCTCGACTAGCACCCGGCCTGCCTCGACTTCCACGCATCGGGACGTATCGTGAACACGCCGAGCTTCGACCAGGTATCGCGCCCCCTGTATTCAAGCGCGGTGGGACGCTGGAAACACTACGAGGCGCAGATCCGGCCGCTGCTGGAGGCGCTGTCGGCCGATGACTGAAAGCACCACAAGGCAGGACTCCGGGCGGGGCGGGGCCGCACAGACCACCCGCTTGCAGGAAGCCGCAGCACTATTCGACGCGCAGGACTATGACGGTGCACTAAACCTCTACCGGGCGCTGTACGAACAAGACCCGGCCAATGTCCAGGCCCACTATGGCGCCGCTGCCACCCTGCATGCCCTGGGCCGACACCAGGACGCCATCGTTCTGCTGCGTTCGCTCATAGAACGGCAAGCGGATTCCATCGCCTGCCACAACCTGCTCGGGCTGGTGCTCAAACGCAGCGGCGACCTGGAGAGCGCCGTAACCGTGTTCAGGAACGCGCTGGCAATAGATGAAAAACGTCCCATTCTGCACCTGAACCTCGGCAACGTCCTGGTACAACAGGACAGGTTTCACGAAGCAACGGCGGCCTACCGGCACGCGATCGAACTGAGCCCCGGCTTTGCCGTCGCGCACTACCGGCTGGGCAACGCCCTGTTCAGGCATGGCCGGTTTGAGGCGGCGCTGTCCAGCTACCGCAGGGCGCGACAGCTGGCGCCCGGGCTGTCCGGCGCCTGGGCCGGCGAGGCTAACATTCTCATGTTCCAGGGCCGGTCTGCGGACGCCCTTGCCCTCATCGAACCGCTCATCGACCGTGGTGACTACGACACAACCCTGGCCGCACTCTACGCCGAACTGTGCCGGGAAACCGACCACGGCGAGCGCGCCCGCGACATCCTGCAAAAACGCCTCGATACCCCGCAACTGGCACGAGCCGATGAGGCCAGCCTGCGCTTTGCGCTTGGCAGGCTGCTGGACAGAGCAGGCCACTACGATGAAGCCTTCGTCGAGCTGGAGCAGGCCAACCGGCTGAAGGAAAACCCCGATGTGTACCGGAAGGAACTGCGGCGCATCATCGCCACCATGGAAGTGTTCGACCGTGATTTTTTCACCACCGCCCCGCGTGCGTCCGGTGGTTCGGAACAACCGGTGTTCATCGTCGGCATGCCGCGCTCCGGCACATCGCTGGTGGAACAGATCCTCGCCTCGCATTCGCAGGTGGCCGGCGCAGGTGAACTGTTATTGATGAACGAACTGGCCGCCTCCCTGGATGATGTTGCAGAAGCACGCGCACCCTACCCCTACGCAGCCCGTCACCTGACATTGAAAACGGTGAATGCGCTGGCGAAAAACTACCGGGAAGAAACTGCCGCGCTGGCTGCGGGCGCCGCACGCGTGACGGACAAGATGCCCCACAACTTCATGCACCTGGGACTGATCGCCGTGCTGTTGCCGCGCGCCCGCATCATCCACTGCGTGCGCGACCCGCGCGATACCTGCCTGTCCTGCTTCACCCAGGATTTCGGCGAAGCCCATGCCTACTCCTACAAGCTGGAGTTTCTTGCTGAATACTACAGGTTGTACCGGCGCCTTATGGCACACTGGGAAACCGTGTTACCGATACCGTTGTTCACCGTGCACTACGAGGAACTGATCGCGGACCAGGAGGGTGTGAGCCGTGCGCTGATCAACCATTGCGGCCTGGAATGGGAAACCGCCTGCCTCGATTTCCACACCAGCCGGCGGCGTGTGGCGACCGCCAGCCACGAGCAGGTCAGGCAGCCGCTGTACAACCGTTCCATTGGCAAATGGAAACACTATAGCCGGCACCTGGATACCCTGTTGAGAATACTGGAGCAAGACAATGAATGAAGCCGCACAACTGCAGCGGATCCAGACACTGGCTGCCAACGGCGCGCTGGACGACGCGCTGAAGGCATGCTCGGCTGCCGTCAGGACGCAACCGAAAAACCTCGAATTCCTGTACCTGAAAGCCACCCTGCACGGTATGCGCGGCGAGACCGAACAGGCGCGACAGTATTTCCGGCGCGTCCTGAAGCACGCGCCGAACCACGCCGTAACGCATCATGCACTGGGCTCCGTACTACAGAGCGAGGGCCGGCTGCAGGAAGCCGTACAATGCTTCCGCAAGGCCGTGCAACTGCAACCGGACTTCACCAAAGCCCGCAATGACCTTGGTGTCGCCAACCAGCTGCTGGGCCGGCTGGATGAGGCGGCCGCCAGCTACAGGGCGGTGCTGGCGCAACAACCGGGACATGCACTGACCTGGTACAACCTGGGCTGTGTCCTGCAACAGCAGGACAATCCCGGCGAGGCGGAACGCTGCCTGCGCGAGGCGCTGCGGCTCAAACCCGACTTTGCCGAAGCCCACAACAGCCTTGGCATCACACTGCAGGCAACGGACCGCACGACAGAGGCTGAAACCCACTACCAGTCCGCCCTCAGGATCCGTCCCGGTTACCTGGACGCACTGCTCAACCTTGGCGGCCTGCTGACCTCCGAACCCTACCGTCCCGAGGAGGCCGCACGCTGCTTCGAGTCGGCACTGGCCACCGATCCGAATAACGCCAAGGGCCATTACGGACTGGGCAATGCCCTGCGTGAATGCGGTCACATCGAAAAAGCCCTGGCAAGCTACCAGCGCTGCCTGGCGCTGGACCCGGGCAACCAGGACGCCATCGCCAAAATTGCGGGAGTAAAGGAACGGCAGGGCGATTACCAAGGCGCCTTCGCGCTGCTGGAGCCGCTGCTGCAGGACACCCGCAACAGCGAAATTGCCATCGCCTTTGCCGCCATCGCCCGCTACCTGGAACGCGAGACCGAGGCCATCAGCCTGCTGGAACGGCTGCTTGACGACAGCGGCATGTCCGAGGTACAGAAAATGAACCTGCACTTCGCGCTAGGGGAACTGTACAACCGGCAAGCGGGCTATGCGCAGGCTTTCAATCATTTCAGCGCCGGCAATCAACAGAAAGGGATGGTATTCGACGCGGACGAATACAGCCGTATCATCGATTCCATCATCACCACCTATAGTGCAGACAAGCTGCCGGAACTGGCGCAGGGGAATCCCGTATCGAGACAACCGGTGTTCATCGTCGGCATGCCGCGCTCCGGCACTACGCTGACGGAGCAAATCCTGTCCGGCCACCCGCAACTGCAGGCTGCCGGCGAACTGAACGAGATCAATGCCTTCGCCGTTCGCATGCACGAAAGACTGCCCGCGGACAAACCCTACCCGGCCTGTGCAGCGTCGTTGACACGCCGACATATCGAACACTTCGTACACGATTACCTGGAAGCGCTGCCCGTGGAAGGAAAAGCGCGGCCGGTATTCACCGAAAAACTGCCGCACAATTTCCTGCACCTGGGCCTGATTCAACAACTTTTCCCCAATGCCCGCATCGTACATTGCGTCAGGGACCCCCGCGCCACCTGCCTGTCCTGCTACTTTCTCGACTTCCACGGCCTGCATCCCTACGCCTACGACCTGACGTCACTGGGCCGTTACTACAAGCTCTATGAACGACTGATGGCGCACTGGCAGACCGTGCTGGATCTGCCCATCCACACACTGCACTACGAACACCTGGTCACCGACCAGGCGCAGGAGACCCGGCGCCTGCTCGAGTTCTGCGGCCTGGACTGGGACGAACGCTGCCTGGATTTCCACCGCTCGCAACGCTACGCGAATACCGCCAGCTATGCGCAGGTGAGGCAACCGCTGTACCGTTCCGCACTGGAACACTGGAAACATTACGAACCCTGGCTCGGGCCTCTGATGGAGGCCCTGGCATCGGAGAACAAAGGACCATGACGAACCCTTCCGCGGAACACCTTCTCCAACAGGCCGACGGCTGCCTGGAAACCGGACACATGGCCGAAGCACTGTCTCTTTACGAGCAGGCCTGCCAACTGGAGCCGGGCAACGGTGAGGCCTGGATGATGCGTGGCGCGCTGCTGGGCGAAGCAGGCCAGTTGCCACAGGCGGTCGAATGCCTGCAGCACGCCCTGGACATCGACCCCGGCATGGGCGAAGCGCAGCACATACTGGGAAGACTGCTGGCCGCCACCGGCAGGCCGGAGGAAGCCGCGCGGCACCTGCGCGCGGCGCTGCAGACCAGCCCGGAAGACGGCGATGCCTGGTGCCTCCTGGCCGCTATTGAGGGACAGCTCAGCCACTTCAGTGAATCGGCTGAAGCGGGCCGAAAGGCAGTAGCGCTGCAACCCGACTCTGTTGAGGCTCACGTGAATCTGGCCAATGCGCTCAGGGAAAGCGATGAACTGGAAACGGCTATCCTGCACTACCGCAAGGCGGTGGAACGGGCGCCCTCCCTGGCGGATGCCTGGAAAGGCTGGGCCAGCGCCTGTTCCGAACTCGGCCGCAGCGACGAAGCGTTGCAGGGATTCCGCAAGGTGCTGGTATTGCAGCCAGGCGACCCGGACGCTGTTGCCGGTGAAGCGTGTGTACTGGCGCAGCGTGGTGACTTCGACGCTGCCTGGCAACGCGTGGCCCCGCTCGTCGACTCCGGCCGGGCGAACGCCGATATTGCACTGCTGTACGCCTCCCTGAGCCGGCGGCACGGGCGCAGTGAACAGGCCGTAGCACTCCTGGAGGCGCAACTGTCGAACCCGGGGCTTGCAGCCGGCCTGCAGTCCCGCATTCATTTCGCGCTGGGCAAGCTGCACGACGCCGCATCGGAATACGACCGCGCCTTCCGGCATTTCGAACAGGCCAACCGCCTGCGTACAGCGGCTGATTTCGACCCCGGTGCGCAGCAACGGCTGGTCGAGGCGCTGACGTCTATCTACAACGAAACCTTCGTCCGCACCCTTCCCGGCGCCGTGAACGCCGATGAACGGCCGCTGTTCATCGTGGGCATGCCCCGCAGCGGCACCACCCTGGTGGAGCAGGTACTCGCCAGCCACCCTGACGTGTACGGCGCCGGGGAACTATGGGATATCGCTCTGAGCGCACAAAGACTGCATACCACGCTTGGCGACCCACGCCACTACCCGCTGTGCGTGCCGGCACTGGACGCCGCAACGGCCAGCGAACTGGCACAGGCCTATCTGGACAGGCTCAGCGCACTGGGCGGCAACGCCGCGCGCGTCACCGACAAAATGCCCCACAACTTTATTCACCTGGGCCTGATCGCCCAGCTGTTTCCCCGCGCCCGCATCATCCATTGCACGCGCAACCCGCTGGACACCTGCCTGTCCTGCTACTTCAGCGACTTCCAGCGCAAGCACGAATACTCGAACGACCTCGGCGCCCTGGCAGGCTACTACCGGCTGTACCGGCAACTCATGGATCACTGGAACCGCGTGCTGGACATTCCGATGCTGGAAGTCCGCTACGAAGACCTGGTACGCGAGCAGGAGACCGTCAGCCGCGAGATCGTCGCCTTCGCCGCTTTGCCCTGGGACGACGGCTGCCTGGACTTCCACGCCACGGCGCGCACCGTCGTCACCCTGAGCTACGAGCAGGTCAGGCAGCCGATCTATTCAACCTCCATCGACCGCTGGCGGCACTATGAGCCGCACATTGGCCCGTTACAATCAGGCCTGAACCAGGGCATTTCTGATTAATCAGAGGCTTAGGGTCCGATCTGCGTCACTGCGGCACTCACCCCGGACAGTGCATTACCATTGGCGTCAAACGAAAGCACGCTGACAGTCTGCAGCCCGGTCACGCCGCCCGCCACGTAAAACTTGAAGTCGGTCAGACTTTCCACGCCGGTGTCGCGCGCCGC
>Ga0114931_10010984_pt1 | contig 10731 bp, 16 predicted proteins | sample 2SBtaG_FD_89579 | JGI IMG/M metagenome (GOLD analysis project Ga0114931, IMG submission 89579) | Deep subsurface microbial communities from Kolumbo volcano to uncover new lineages of life (NeLLi) - 2SBTROV14_V59a metaG | ecosystem: Environmental > Aquatic > Marine > Volcanic | place: Kolumbo...
CACTTTCGGCGTGATGTAATCCCACAATTCAATTGCCTCTCGCGGGTCAACGACAACGTAGAGCATCCTTGCCAAGTCGCGAAGTTTCAGCAATCTGGGAATCAGTGTGTCCGCTTCGGCCTGCGTGGTGATTCGGACGCCGAGCATCACGTTGTTCCGTTGTCGCTCATCTTTCCACAGCGGAGAAGCAATACCGTCCTCTTGGCCTTTCGTTGCAGGCCACATTCGACGCACGTTTTCTGGATACTGAGTCTCGATCATCCAGTCGAGATTCGGCGTTTTGCCGATCAGTCCGAATAGCCTGTGACGGAGATCAGATAGGGTGAGATTTTCACTCTCATCGGCAAATCTGTTTGTGTCTACAATCGGACCGTCGAAATCCTCGAACAAGTCTGGCGTGACATGAACGCGCGCGTTTTCTGCGTAATAACCTCCCAACGCGGATTCAACATTCCACTCCACGGGTTCTCGCCATTGCTTTTCGTCGGCCAGCACCCGTGCGTCGCCATCCACAGTCCACGGAGTGAACGTGTGTTGGTAAACTTCAGTCATGCCGTGTCCCCTTTCAATCGACTCAACATGCGATCCAGGTCAATCGCCTCAACATACGATTCGATGTAATGATGTTCCAGCAACGTCGCCCGCCTCTGTTTCAAGTCCCGCCAATACTGCCTGATCCGATCGGCCTCAACATACAGTCGCGGCGGATTGTGATACCAGCGTTCGTTTGAATCACAGAATGCCATCGGCCCGACGTGTTTGTAGAACCCACACCAGCGCAACCGCGGCGGCCAGAGTTGCCACTGAAAGCCAAAGTGTGGCACGCGCGGAACCGGATCAATGCCGTTAACGTATCGGATATTCAGATCGAGCCGCTGTTGAAGCCAGTTCGCAAAGCGGATGGTTCCCACGCGCGGGCAACCGAATGTGACTACCGCAAGGTTGCTGTGATGCAACGATGCCAGCCGCCCCGCACAGAGCGTTGCCAGAGCGCCGCCGAGCGAATGGCCGACAAGATGAATTGCCAACGGTTCCCGCCGCATGATCTCCGCGTGCAGATCGGCCCACACGTACTGCAAGGCGCGGCTGAATCCCTGATGTGTCTTGCCGCCGCTGTCCAAATGGGGAATCAGATCGACGTCCAGATCAGCCAGCCAGTCTTGTATGCTGTCGGGATCAGTGCCACGGAACGCAATCACCGCCTCGTCGTGCGGCAGATCGGCGATGAACCCCTGTGTTCCCTTGTTGCTGAGGAACATTGGATTCTGTGCCTGAGGCGGCAAGCCTGCCGCCAGTCCTCCCGCTGATTGATATGCCAGACGTGCGAGTCTTACTGCGAGTGTGGGCGTCATGTTGAGAGCCTCCCGCAGATAGTGTGGCCGTTTTCGGCAGATGCGTCAAGATGCGTTGTCCATCAGTTCCTCGTTCATCCACCCCACATACGTTTTGACGATATCCACCTCCCTGGATTTCCGTGATCGCAATCTGGTGATCTCCGTCACCGCACATTGCAGATAGTCGTAGACCGACGCACCCTCAGGAATGTCGGGCAGCACCTTGGCCGCTCGCTCCATGACCAGATTCCGCTTGCTGTTGGATCGCATTGACTTTTCTTTAATTGCTTGCTTCAAATTAAATAAAACCGATCCATATTTTATTTCTGACATGGGGCATCATCCAACACCCGCTCAACCGCACCGACCTTGGCCTTTTCGATCTTGGCAATCTCTCCCGTGGGACACAGGCCAATGCCCTCGACGTGTTCTCCGAACCATTCGTTAACCGCCTGCGTCACTCCGGGGAACTGCAAGGTGTTGTAGTCGTGAACCAGCAGCACGCCGTCGTCGGCCAAGTGCGGCCACCACGCCTCGATGTCCGCCTTTGTGTCCTCGTAGTCGTGGCTGGCGTCGAGAAAGATGATGTCGAACACAGTACGAAACATGAATGCTGACCATCGCGAAAATTTCTTGGCCTCACCGAGAGATGTTTCCTTGGAGAGCACAATATCTAGCCCGGAAGTGTTTTCCATGAACATTGCCTCAATGTCTGCCATCTCTGCAAGGCGTCCAGTCCAGTCTCCACTGTTTCCCGTGAAAGGATCGACGCACAGCATCTCCGCTCTGGGAACGCACAGCGCAACGGCCGACTCTCCGACCCACGATCCAACCTCCAGAATGAAGAATCTATCCAAACGGGTTCTGTGCCCAACAGTCGCCTCTGCAACGTCCCGCAGGCATTGCAGATGTTCCATTGGAGTCTCGTGCCCGAATGTCTTGACTGTGCGGCCAAAGATGTCCCGCTCGCCAACCTCGACTTGAACGCTCGGCTGGTCGTTCGATGGGTCTACGCCAAAATATACTCCATTCGTCAGAGGCTTTCCGTTTCCAGATTCCACGTTCGGATTGTCCTCTGCCAACGGCGACACGAGTTGCGGTTCGGGAAACCCCTTTCCATCCAAGTCCACGACCCGCTCATTGGCTCTCACGTTCCGCAGAACCGAATTCCGCAGTTGAGTTGCCACAGCATCAACGGGATACAAGTCCGGCCTGCCGACATTCCACGGTTTCCAGTGGCCGATCCATGAGTCCCAAGCGCATCGCAGCGGGTTGTAGCCAAGTTCCTCAATGCCCGAGAACGCCACATTGCGGGTGAACGTCACATCCTCGGTGGACGCTTTCTCCGACGCATGGCAGTTCGCCCATTCGTAGTAGAACCAGCCCTCAGCCAGTTCCCGCTCGCCCTGCTCGGCCGAGATCGTACCCGATGCCACGTCGTTCAGGATGTCGAGTTTCTTTCGGCCTGACGGTTCGACAAGATCGAATATCCGCATGTCGATTAGAATCAAGCCCGTGGGCAAAGCGGCAACCTCTCCCACACCCGTCATCACCGACGCCTGTGCGCGGGTGTACTGCTCCAGCCGCAGATACGTCTCGTCCCCGTGGTTGCCCAAGTTGTCGAACTGGAACACGTAGACGTTCTCGTTCGGCGGCGGTCCGCAATAAGGAGCGCCAACAACTCTCTGCTCTCCCTTGCTGTAGGCGTCGTAGACCTCCTCAAAGGCCGCATCCCAGAATGGAACGAAACCCGGCTCCCCGGCGTGCTTGTTCGGGGATTGATCGGAATCGACGAACATGAGGAGATGGACGCCCTCAGCGCGGGCAATCTCTACCGCTTTGTTACGAACAAGCGTGCATGGGGTATCAACCAAATCCTTGATGAGGATGCGCCCAATCCGATCATCCTCTTTCATCTTGATAACCGTTTGCAGTTCCCATGCACGGATGTCTGGATGCTCGGCGGCGGAAGCCCCGTTGCCGGCGTAGGGTAGATGGACAATCAGAATATCGAGAACTAGGGGTGGGTTCACTGTGTCCCTTTCGTCATTTCTCTCGCCTACTCTCCGGTATCAACAATCTCCGGTTCTGGCCGCGTCCACGGAAATGTCACGGGAACGCAACTGTCGCCGCTGGTATATGTGCAACCGTCGTTGTCGCAAAAGATTTTGCCACTGATCCACCACGCGCCGGTATCGTCCTTGAATACCTGGCCGTCCCTTGTGTTCTGATACAGGGTGCCTTTGGGCGTCTCGGCAATATACATCCATTCGGAGTCGTCTCCAGTAAGCGGGCCGAGCGACTGGAATCGGGCGAGTTTGTCAAAGATGCCCAGTTGATATGCGGCCGACGTCCCGCTGTGCCCCTGTTTTGCGAACACGGACAGCATTTCGGTGACCCCGTGGCAGATGGCTTTCTGCATATCGTCATCTCCCGGCCATCCAAGTGCTGCAAATTCTCGCTCCGCATGTTCTACAAGACCCATCGATTACCCTTTCTGTAGCTCAGAATTACGTGGGTTCACTCTGCTTTCTCCTCTGCAATGTCACCGAACAGCGTCTTGAATGCGTCAAGTCCGGCGATTTCCTTTTTCAGTGTGTCACGCTTGGCTTCCAGTTTCGCAATGCTCTTGCTGATCGCACTCTTGTATCCTTGAGTTCGCTCAACATCATGTCGCATCAACGATACTTTTTTCTCATACGAATTCAGGACGAGAGACGACATCCTCTCGTCAGCAGCGCGGCGCGCGTCTCGCTTTTCGATGATTGCCGTTCCGCATTGGACGCAAGCTGTGAGTTTTCCGATGGCATATTGCATGAACACTCTTGGGTGCTCCTTTGCAACATCCCTGCGGTTGCGCCCGCAGATGGGGCAGTAGAGATACCGTTCGCTCTCTGGAACAGTGTGGAATGACTTGCGAGATGGTGTTGCGTCGGGCATCGCATCCCTTGTCGTCTGAGGGTGTAGCCCGTTTTTACAGCGTGCGCCTGTGGGCGTCAATAGCACTCACCAGAGCGTCGAACTCATTTTCAATGATGAACTCCCATCCGTGAACCAGTCCCGGATCGGATTCCGCATCGATGGCGCAGTCGTTCAGGATGGCGTCGGCCACACGCTCCATCATGCGGGAGACAGCCCCGTCCCACTCAGGCTTGTGCCGTTCCTCGAACAGCATGTCGCAGGGCACAAACACATAAAAGCCGTCTCCAACGCATGTCAGCGCGGGACGGCTTTCAATCTCACTGATGGTAATCTGGTAGTCGCGGTGGGCAGGGACGAACTGGTTCAGGCGGAACAGCATCGCTTGAACAGATGCGTGGATCGTATTCATTTCTTTGTCTTGGACTTTTTGGGTTTCCTCATCGGCTTGGCGTTTGACTTGGCATACCATTCCGCCAGAGCACTCTTGGCCGGGAGATTGTCCATCTGTTCCGGGTGCAGGATGCGAGCCACCAGATCGTGTTTCTTTTTCATGGTTCACCTGTAAGAAAAAACGGCGGCGGTGCTACCCGCCGCCGCCACCCCAAGGAATCCGCCGACGCGCGGAAGCCTGTCCGATTGTCAGAGTTGGATGCAGGCGTCAACGAGAATGTCTGCCCCGGTTTCGCCCGTGGTTCGAGCACTCATCGCTCGCCCGACAAGGTTCGCAGCCTGATTGAACGCCGCTGACGCGCCCGTGGCCGTCATCGTCACGTTGCTGATTCGCCCGGATGCCGTCCCCTGTGTCGTCGCGGCCGTTCCAGCAACCAGTTGATCGCCAACAGCGATGTCGCCGTTGAACGACGCACCGGTGTTGCCCGTGACACAGGTGACGGGACCATTGTAGACACCAAGGAAAATGTCATCGTCAGCCACACCGGACGAATCGAGGTACTCGTCGATGATGACGATTTCCTTTTCGGCCAGTGAATCGGCGTAACCGTCTACTGCCTCCTGTAAACTGAATCCGGCAGACCGTTTCAGGCGGGCAACCCGTTTCGGCAAGAGCGCAATCCCCGATTCGTTGCGGAGAACCACGACGCACAGAGGTTTCCCCGTCTGACGCGCGAGATTCGTTGTCGGCGCCGATGGAAATTGGTTAGCCGGGATTTTGAAGCATTGTCCCAGCCAATGCCCGTTGATGAGATTGCCGTCATCATCGGTGCCCTTGAGCGTTTCGCCCAAGGGAAACGGAGGTACTGAATAAACGGCCATTTCATTTCTCCTGAGAGTGTGTGTTTCCGTCAGGCGATGGCCTGAAGTTTGAAGCAGTTACGCGGCGAGTTGAATTTGAGGTTGCTGAGGGTGCTGACAACCGCATTGAACGACTGAGTGTAAATGTCGTACTCCGGCCCCTCTGTCCGGAACAGATCGTCGTCCATCGACAGCAATTCGACGTTGTTGAAGTTCATCCCGTAACCAACACCAGTTGGGACGGCGTTCTCGGACGAGACCTCAATTCCGTCGAATCCGATGACATTCTTGAATCCCATCGCCCGCAGAGAATGCTCAGAACTGATGATGATCCGTTCTTTGTCATCCAGCAGGTTTTTGAAATCGATATACTTATCGCGCGACAGCCACACATTCGTGATCTGGCCGTCAAGCGACGTGTTCCGCATGGCGTGCGTGATCGCGTACCGCATCGCCTCGTCGCCCTGTGCGTCAAAGGTTTTCGTGGCTCCGCCGAACGATGAGGAGGTGTAGTTCACGTCGATCGGGGACCAGAAGTCGAACTCCTCGTTCGCGATGCCGTTCGGCCACGATTGGCCGCTCTCGTTCTCTCCACCGTAGTTTCCAAGAACCGTCGAGATTCCGGCGTAAGTCGCGGTTGGAGCGCCAATCTTGTCCGCCGCATTTGCGGTCCGCGCCGCACCGGTTGTGATGTTCAACGTCTGCGTCACCGTGCCGAACAGCGACTCCAAACCATGCCACGCCTCAGCGTTGGCGGCGAGGTTCCCGTCAACGTAGTATTGCGGGCCGAGTTTTTGCTTGAGCGACACCACCAGATTCGACGTCAACTTGTCGAACACCCTGGTGATGGCCTCATCACCCTGTCCCTCCAGCATTTCCTTGTAGAACATCTGATCGCTGGCCTTGTAGCCGCGATACTCAAGATTCGCGACTTTCCAAAGATTCTTGCGGGCGAAGTTACGGTTCGTCTCGCCGGTGTTCGTCTCGACGTCATAGATGCGGTACTGAACCTCCCAGTCGAGTCCACGGCCGCCGTTGTTGTACGAAATGCGTCCGGCCGCATCGAGCAACGCACCCATCGCGTAGTTCCGCAGCATTGCGGATTCTTGCTCGCGGATATGCTTTGTCAGGACGGTCGTTGCCGACCGGGCAAAATCAGTCTGCGAAAATCCGCGATAATCGAGAGCCATCACTGTCTCCTAGCTTTATTGAGTTAGGGCCGCATCAGCCCGAAGCTGTTCAATGAGTTTCTGTCCGGCCGACAAGTCCGGATTCTGTTCGGTGTTCGTGTCCTGTGCCGTTGCAACCGTCCCGCCTCGCCCGCGCCCGCCGCGTGCGGCGTTCTGGAGATGCTGCATCTTTTTGTCCACGGCCTTCTGAGCCGCCGTAGTCGCAGTAGTCGCTCCGTTGTGTTCAGCCGCCAGAACGTCCCGGTGGTGCATCGCCGTGGCGTATTCCCATTGCTGCACCGGATCGGAAATGCCGATCGATCGGGCGTACTGCGAATACTCCATCACCCGCTTGCCATCAGCGGTGAGAATCCGATCGCCGGTGATTGGATCGACGCGAGGCTGGTTCGTGCGGGGATCAACCTCGTACAGCCAACCGCCATCCTCCTCGACCACTCGCTCCGCAAACCGATCCGCTCTCTGTGCGGCCTGCAATTCGGAAAGGCGCTCGTCGAGCATCCGAGTGACAACGCTCTCGATGACCGGATCAAGCGTCTCCTGCGGCCGGTAGGCCAAGCCGTCCACCCAGTTTTCGAGATATTGCTGATGAGTGCCGTACTGGGTGCGAATTCCGGCCGGGGTGCCGTCCACCCATTCCTGAGTGACTTCGCCTGTTTCAGGGTTGGTGACCGACTTGCGATAGCGATCGACGGCCTGCTGATCAATTTCGGGAGGATTCCACCATCCCTTTTGTTCGGCCGGTTGCTGAGCCTGCTGCTCCTGCTGCCGGAGCATTTCGAGATGCTGATTGCCGTACTGAGCCAGTTGACTCAAGTTCTGGTTCTGTTCCTGCAACTCCTGAATCTGAGTCGAGAGTTGGGAATAGGACTCAAGCAGACGATCGCGGCCTTGCGATTCGTCCTCAACGCCGTCAAAGCCGAGTTCCGTCATCCGTTCCAGAAAACCCGGAGCCGCCGGTTCCTCAACCGTTTCCTCGGCGGGCGTTTCAACGGGAGCCTCAACCGTCTCGTCAACGGGAGTCTCGGCAGTTTCGTCAACTTGAGTTTCGTTTTCTGCGGTAGCGGGCATGGGGGTGTCCTCCTGCGCGTCAGGCAAATTGGGGTGTACTATCTCTTGTCACTCTGAAAGAATGTTGTCGAGAAAGGGAATTGGACGATCTGTCCGCAAATGGATGGGATCGGCTCAAATAGACGGGAGAACACGGATGTTGGAGTGGCGAGACGGCGAGGAACCACTGACGATGGCTCAGGTTGCCAAGCTGCATCCGAGAGGCGTGTCAGTCGGCACGGTTCGGCGGTGGGCGCGAATCGGTATCGCGGGCGTGATTCTCGAATCATGGACAGAGGGCGGTGAGCGGTTCACCACCAGAGAGGCGTACCAACGGTTTGTCGTCCAGCAGAATCATGCCAAGCGGCAGGCGAAGGTGGACAACTTGTGTCGAGTCAGGCCGACTCGGCCCACATCAACAGGATTGCCACGGGAGGACGAGGAATGAATTACCGGGAAGTTGTTGCCGAACGTATCGGTATCACCGCCAGCGAGAGAATTTCAATGCGGGGACTGGAATCGCTCCGTTCGTCTACGGAACTATCGCATCGAATCGACGATGCGACTCGCTCGCTGGAAATAAGGCTCACCGCCGCTTTCCCGGCCATCCTGAAAGAAATGGTCCTCGTGGACGAAAAGTGGCCCGAAGACTGGTGGCAAGCTGTTCGGGAGCGATGGTGCCCCCGCTGGTGGCTGGCGCGGCATCCGGTGCGGTACAAGTCCGTCAGCATCGAAAAGCCAGTATACGGCCCCGTGTGCCCTCACCTGCCGCTGGATCAGGGCGATACGATGGCTCCTCACGTCAGATGGATTATTGGAGAAACAGAATGACACACTCACCTGAACCGTGGACCGTCGAGGAAGGCGTCATTTTCACCAGAGGACCGTCAATTCTCGACGCTCAAGGAAATTTCATCATCACGTCGGGCTGCGACGATGCACACGACTCCGGCTCAAAAGAGAATATGGAGCGTGCCGTCGCCTGCGTCAACGCCTGCAAGGGCGTCTCGACGGAGCATCTGTTGTCCGGGCAAGTCACCCTCTGCTGGCACGGAGCAGAGGGCGGGCCACAGGTGATTATGGCCGAGAATCGGGAAAAACTCGTCGAGGCCGCTCGCGAACTTCTCTGGACCGAAGGATACAAGGTTCAGGACATGCACGAATAATTCCCACCATCTGACACCAACTGACGGCCAAGTGACGCCATCTCACGGCAAGTGACTCACAAGTGACACCAAGTCACATCAACCGACACATTAGGACATTGATCCAGCAAATGACTAAACGCCAGTGGATATGGGATTCGGCAGATGGGTGGATATTCGCACCAAAAGGCGCAGCAGCCCAACCAACACGCGGATACCAATCTCTGCCAGAGGCCGAAAAGCAATGGTGGCAGATATTCTTTCCATTGCCTCACTTTCGGGCGAGAGTCGTGTCAACAAGAGACTTTGCCGAATACATGGCACAATCAAAAGTAGCCAAGAGATTGTGGCGCGAGGTGTTTCTGCGAGTGAAGGCCGCCGAGGAACAGTACCGCGAACAGACTAGAAAAAGACAAATCGCATCACAGGAGACGACATGAAACCAACGGATGAAGCAATAAGAGAAGCGATGGCGGGATGCTTTGAATCGCCGCCCCCCACCGTCTTCCTCAGCACCCACCCGCCAGACATTGCCCACCAGCCGCTCGTCAGCCAAATTAACAAATGGCTGCACGATCGCCACCGACTTGCCACAACCTTCAGTGTCGTGGAAGCACTCGACGATATGGGGAAACTCGTCAAAGACGACGATCCATCCTGTTACAGAGAGACAGACATGCCCAAACAACGTGAAATACAAGTCGCGTCCGAACGAATCACAATCCGACAACTCACCGCAGACGAGCAAAAGGAACGCGATCAAATGTGGGAACGCGAGAAACAAAAGGCAGCAGAATTGAGAGCCGAAGTAGCCGAAACACGAAAACACTACCTCGGACACTGACAGCGCACATCAGCCAAATCGACGTAACATCGCAGTTTCGTTAGCCTTAACGCCATTTTCCCACACTCACCCACACATCGCCAAATTCCCGCTTGTACACTACTTTTTCACGCACCAAATATGCCATGTCCCCACCGCTGGGATAACAACCGCACTTCGCCACATCTCCCCATCACCACACACCTTACAGCAATTCATCCCAAAAACACCCCATCTACGGCCTAAACAGTTCTGTACACTACCCAAACAGGACCTATGGGGGCGTCAACCCCACAGGTTCCAAGGCCCGATCTTAGCGGATAGACGCAAGTCGTGTGGGCCACTGAAGTTACGATTGGGAAAAAATCTCGGCGGTGTATATACTACTAAGAAGAATCAGCGATTGGGGACCTACCCGGCGGCCCTCAGGTACGCGCAAGCCGTGAGCTACCAACAGGTTGCGGCGATCTAGATTGAACATACGTTTGAGATCGTCCGAAATTAGTTAGCGCGCTAACCATTAGCGCGCTAACTATCTCCGCTTGGCGCTTGTCTGGTAGTGGGGGAGACTGTTTATTCCGTGCGCGCGTCTGGGCTGGTGGTGCCTGGATCATCGTCGAGGATCATCTGGTGCTGGTGTTCAGCCGGCCGATCTGGTGGTGTTCTCACCGAGTCGTTGTCAGTCTGTCTCGTACTACGTTTGCAGCGCGCGGACGCAGGCGTCTTATACACCACCATTCCGCCGCCGCCCTGCGATTCCCGACGTTTCCCGTTCCCGTTGTCTTGAATCCCAAGTGTCCAGTTCACCGATTTTGCTATTGTGTACAATCGCATCCTGTTGCTGTATAGTGCCTTGCGTTCATTCCTGGGAATTCTCCGGATTTTTCGGCTGACGGCGCCTATCATCGGTTGTCCGGCGAATCGGCTGGAACGTCTCACACAAGGGAAAGACCGATGAAACCAAGACCGAAACTCAAGCGGCTAGGCACTGGAGTCTATTCATTCAGCGTCTGCGACCG
>Ga0114931_10010985_pt1 | contig 10730 bp, 8 predicted proteins | sample 2SBtaG_FD_89579 | JGI IMG/M metagenome (GOLD analysis project Ga0114931, IMG submission 89579) | Deep subsurface microbial communities from Kolumbo volcano to uncover new lineages of life (NeLLi) - 2SBTROV14_V59a metaG | ecosystem: Environmental > Aquatic > Marine > Volcanic | place: Kolumbo...
GGCTACTTCACAAGCTCGAGTTGATGACCACGCATAAAAGGAAAATGCTCTAGAAAGGAGCGAGCATGGTTGTTGGCGATATTGCAATGGGAACCGAGGTTTTGGTTATCGGTGCCGGGCCGGGCGGGTACGTGTCCGCCATCCGGGCCGCTCAACTGGGCAAGGACGTTACCCTGGTTGAAAAAGAGCCTACCCTGGGCGGCATCTGTTTGAACCACGGCTGCATTACGTCCAAAGCCCTCATCCATGCCGCCGGTGTATTCGACCAATTGCAGCATGCTAACGTGTATGGCATCAAGGCCAAAGAGGTTTCTATCGATGTGGCCGCGTTGCAGGGTTGGAAGGCCGAAGTGGTCGGCAAGCTCACCGCAGGTGTGGCCCAGCTTTGCGAGAAAAACGGCATCAACGTGATGCAGGGCAAAGCGGTGTTTACCAGCAATAAATCGGTTCGGGTGGAGTCTGAATACGGCGTCAACAACATCGATTTTCAGGACGCCATCATCGCCACGGGGTCCCGCTCTATCGAGCTGCCCGCGCTGCCCTTCGATGCAAAAACCGTCCTCAGTTCGCGCCAGGCCCTGGCGCTGAAAAAAGCCCCCAAATCCCTAATCGTAATCGGAGCGGGCTACATCGGGATGGAGCTTGGGATGACGTACGCCAAGCTGGGCACCAAGGTGACCGTGGTGGAACTGCTGGACAGCATCTTGCCCGGGGTGGAAGCCGACCTGGCCCGTCCGGTCAAAAAAAATCTCAAGGCGTTGGGGGTAGAAACGCTCACCGGGGCCAAAGCAACAACGCTCAAAACAACCAAAACCGGAGCCAGTGTGGTGGTCCAGACCCAAGACGGAGAAAAGACGCTGAAGGCCGAAAAAGTACTCGTTTGCGTCAGCCGCCAGCCCAACACAGAGGGTCTGGGGTTGGATGAGGTCGGCGTTCACACCGATGAGGGGGGATTCATCACGGTGGATGAACAGATGCGAACCGGGAACCCGCACGTGTATGCGATTGGCGATGTGGCCTGCCAGCCGATGTTGGCGCACAAGGCCTCCCACGAAGGCATCGTGGCCGCCGAAGCGATTGCCGGGTTGCCCAGTGCGGCGGATTTTCAGGCGATGCCGGCCGTGATCTTCACCGACCCCGAAATCGCCACGGTGGGCATGACCGAAGCGCAGGCCAAGGCTGCCGGGTATGACCCCAAGGTGGGAAAATTTCCCTTCCCGGCGCTGGGACGGGCGTTGACCACCGGGGAAGCTGATGGTTTTGTGCGCATCGTCTCCGACAGCAAAACCGACCTCGTGTTGGGGGCGCAGATGGTGGGGCACGAAGTGTCCAACCTGATCAGCGAAGTGGCCCTGGCCATTGAGCTGGCGGCGACCACACAAGACCTGGTCCTGACCGTACATCCGCACCCCACCATGTCTGAAGGCATCATGGAAGCGGCTGGGGTGGTGTTAGGAAACGCCATCCACATCGTGCTGCCCAAGAAGAAGTAAGGTCCGTTTTATCGCAGCATCGGGAGTGCCTTTCAATCGGGATGATCCAATGAAACACGCCACCGTTCATCGAGGAAATTTTCTTGCCTTCCAGCTTTTTTTCAAACGCCTGCTGGACCTGCTCATCAGCGGGGCGGGGCTGTTGATATTGGCACTTCCCTTGGGTCTGATGGCTTTGGCCATTAAGTTGGATTCCAAGGGACCGGTTTTTTTCTTGCAGGAACGGGTGGGCAAAGACGGAAAAACGTTTTTCATCTGGAAGTTTCGCACGATGGTGGAAGGCGCCATCCATCAAGGGCTGGGGGTAAACGTGGCCCATGACGACGAGCGAATCACGCGGGTGGGCCATTGGCTGCGCCACTGGGGGGTGGATGAGTTGCCCCAGATGATCAACGTTTTTTTGGGGCAGATGAGCCTGGTGGGGCCGCGCCCCACCCTGGCGTATCAGGTCCAGCGGTACACGCACGTTCAACGCAGGCGCCTGTTGATGAAGCCGGGCATCACCAGCCTGGCGGTGGTCAATGGCCGCAACGACCTGAGTTGGAAAGAACGGATCGAATACGATGTGTGGTATGTAGAACGGTGGTCCTTGTGGTTGGACGTTAAAATCCTGTTTAAAACGTTGTGGGTGGTGTTGGTCACCCACGAAGGCGTTTATGGTGCCGAAGGCGTCAACGACGATTTTACAGGGGGGTGAGGCCGTGGGGGACGTCATCCTTTACGGGGCCAGTGGGCACGGCAAAGTCGTCGTGGACACGCTGGTGCAAGCGGGCGCAACGGTGCTTGGCTATTTGGACGACGCGCAAAGCAGTTGGGGAAAGAAACTCCAGGGGGTAGAGATTTTGGGGGGGATTGATGTTTTATCCAGGTTTGATTCCAAGCGGGTGCGCTGCCTGGTTTCGGTGGGGGACAACGTGGTCCGTAAACGGTTGGTGGCGCGCATCGAGCAAACGGGATTCAGGTTTTGGGTGGCCCGGCACCCGTCTGCATCCATTGCCCAAGCCACCGCAATCGGCGCAGGCACCGTTATCATGGCTCAGGTGGCCGTAAACCCCGGCGCTGCCATCGGCAGGCACGTGATCTTAAACACCGCGTGCAGTGTGGACCATGACTGTCAGGTCGGGGATTTTGCCCATCTTTCACCCGGCGTGCACTTGGCAGGCGGCGTGCGGGTGGGCAGCGGTGTGCACCTTGGCGTGGGCGTCAGCGTGATTCCGGGGGTGGAAATTGGCACCAATACGGTGGTTGGAGCGGGAGCTGCGGTGGTCGACGATTTGCCCTCGGGGGTGACGGCTGTGGGGGTGCCCGCCCGGGTGATTGACGCCAGCCTTGAAGGGAATGAAGCGTGATCGAAATCCCACTTTCCAGCCCCGACATCGACCCCAGCGACATCGATGCGGTGGTTGAAGTTTTAAACAGCCGCTGGCTCAGTCTGGGCCCCAAAGTCGAAATATTTGAAAAGAACATCGCGGCCGTGGCGGGTGTGAAACACGCCGTGGCCGTCAACAGCGGCACCATTGCCTTGCACCTTGGCGTCAACGCGCTGGGCCTAAAGCCCGGCGATGAGGTGATCACCACGCCGTTCAGCTTTATCGCCTCTGCCAACTGTCTGTTGTTTGAAGGGCTCAAGCCGGTTTTCGTCGACATTGACCCGCACACTTACAATATCGATCCTGCATTGATCAGCGCCGCCATCACGCCCAAAACCCGTGCGATCCTTGCGGTGGACGTGTTTGGCCAGCCCGCGGATTGGGACGCGCTCAAGGATATCGCAAGACAACGGCACCTTCTGTTGATCGAAGATTCTGCCGAGGCCATTGGCGCCCGCTATAAGGGGCAGCCTGTGGGCGGTTTTGGAGAATTCGGGGTGTTTGCCTTTTACCCCAACAAACAGATAACCACGGGCGAAGGCGGGGTGTTGGTCAGCGACAATGAGCCACTGGCCGCCCACTGTCGCAGCCTTCGCAACCAGGGTCGCGGGCAAGGCGCCGCTTGGTTGCAACACCAGCGTCTGGGGTACAATTACCGCCTCAGCGACATCAACTGCGCCCTGGGCATTTCGCAACTGGCCCGCTTGCCCCAGATGCTGGCCCGACGCGCCCAGGTGGCCGGCTGGTACAACGAATTACTGGCGCCTTTTAAAGACGTCCATCCGCTCAAGGTGTGCGGGCACAACCAGATCAGTTGGTTCGTGTACGTGGTGCGGTTGGGAAACCGCTTTTCCCAGGCCGATCGGGATGAGATTCTAAACAAAATGAAAGCGCGCGGCATCCAGTGCAGCAACTACTTTGCGCCGATCCATTTGCAGCCTTTCTATCGGGAAATGGGGTACGCGTCAGGCGACTATCCGGTCACCGAGCAGGTGGGTGCGCGCACCATTGCTTTACCTTTTTTCAATCATCTGCAAAAAGATCAGGTCAAGCAAGTGGTTAAAGCATTGTCAGCCACAGCAGGGTTGGGAGGGTCCCAATGAAAGGCTGGCTGCAACCCACCCGCGCCAAACGAATCCTGTTTTTCATCGCTTTTGATTTTGTGGCTGTGATGGCGGCGTTGTTCCTGGCCTTTTGGCTGCGCTTTGACGGCAGCATCCCAAGCAGCTACCTGAACCAATTGCTTTTGCTGTTGGGGCTCTTTGCGTTGTTGAAGCTGCCCATTTTCTACTTTCAGCGCTTTTATCGGATGAGCTGGTCGTACGTTGGATTAAGCGAGTTGATCACCGTGTTTAAGGGGGTGATCTACGGTTCTTTCTTGTTGGGGACGGTGTCTTTTTTGTTCAGGGAAACGGCGCTGTTTTTGACCTTTCCGCGCTCGATCCTGTTTATCGACTTTGGCATTACGCTGATGCTGGTGGGCGGCGTTCGACTGCTCAAGCGCGTGTATTTGCAGTTGCGCCAAAAACCCATCGCCGGGAGCCCCACACTCATTGTGGGCGCCGGGGACGCCGGGGAACAATTGCTGCGCAGCATCTTAAAAGAGCGCCGTCCCGAACATCTGCCGGTGGGGTTTGTGGACGATAGCCCTGCTAAACAAGGGTTGATGATTCACGGCTTCTCCGTGCTGGGGCCTTGCAAAGCCTTGCCCCAGTTGGTCAAACGCCACGCCATTCAAACCATCTTGATTGCCACCCCGTCTGCCACCAGCTCGGCGATTCGCAACATGGTGGACCGCTCAAGAAAAGCCGGGGTGACCGACATCAAGGTGCTCCCTCCCTTAAGCGAGCTGTTCTCCGGTCGGATCAGCGCAACCCAACTGCGCCAGGTCAATCTAGAAGACCTGCTGGGCCGTTCTCCGGTGACCGTTGACACCAGGGTCGTCGAGCGCTTTTTGAAAGGCAAAACGGTGCTGGTCACGGGCGCGGCGGGTTCGATTGGCTCAGAACTCTGTCGACAGATCGCCCGCTTTTCGCCGGCGAAGTTGTTTTTGTTGGACCAGGATGAAACCGGGATCTTCTCTTTGGAACGGCAACTGAACGTCCACTTTCCCGACCTGACCTTCGCCGGCCTGATGGCCGACGTGCGGGACCGAGAAAAGGTGTTTGCCGTAATCGCCCGGCACCGACCCCAGGTGCTGTTTCACGCCGCCGCCTACAAGCACGTGGGGCTGATGGAGCGCTTTCCCGAAGAAGCCGTTAAAAACAACGTGTTGGGCACGAAAGTGGTGGCCGAGGCCGCCATCGAATGCGGGGTGAAAAAATTCGTGCTGATTTCTACGGACAAAGCGGTGAACCCCACTTCGGTGATGGGGGCGTCCAAGCGTTTGTGTGAAATCCTGATTTTGGCCCTGAACCAGCGGCAAGTCACCCAGTTTTCGGCCGTGCGCTTTGGCAACGTGCTGGGCAGCCGGGGCAGCGTGGTGCCCATCTTCGAGGAACAGATTAAAAAACGAGGTCCCGTGACGATCACCCACCCGGACATGCGGCGTTATTTCATGATCACCTCCGAGGCCGTGCTGTTGGTGTTGCAGGCGGCTGCGATGGGACAGGGCGGAGAGGTGTTCGTGTTGGATATGGGCAAACCGGTCAAGATCCTCGATTTGGCCAGGGAACTGATTCAGCTTCACGGATTCGAACCCGACAAGGATATTCCAATCGTGTTCACCCAACCGGTGCCGGGAGAAAAGTTAACCGAAAGCTTGCTCACCTCGGAAGAAGGCACCAAGGCCACCCAGCACCAGCGCATCTTTCAAGCCCACCTCAACGCACAAATCCCCGAGCGCCAGTTGTGGGAGGCCATTGAAACCTTCGAATCCGGCCGAATCGTATCTTCCCGTGATGTCCTTGCGTGGCTCAAGACACTGGTGCCCGAATACAACACGCCGGACTAGAGCATTTTCCTTTTATGCGTGTTCGTCAACTTGAGCCAATGGAGCAACCCTACTGCTTTTACTTGATTATGACTCATCGAAAAATGCCCTAACGTTTACAAACAAAGACTCAATCTAAACCGCGAATCTCGGCGTTTAGCTTTTCTCGCAGGCCTTTTTGGATGGTTTCGTGCACTTGGGTAACGTCTTCATCCGTTAAGGTGCGGTCGGGCGCCTGGTAGGTCAGCGCGTAGGCCAGGCTGCGTTTGCCTTCAGGCACGTGCTCGCCGGTATAGACGTCAAACAATTGGGCGTGGCTTAACAGCGGGCGTCCCAATTCACAAATCAGCGCCTGCACCCGGGTATGCGGCAACGTTTGATCGACCACCAGGGCGATGTCTTGCATCACCGACGGGAAGCGCGGCGGTGCTTGATAATCGGGCACACCGGGCACCAACGTCAAAAGCTGGTCGAGGTTTAGTTGTGCTGCGCAAACCCGCCCTTCAAGGCCAAAGGCGTCTGCCACCTGAGGGTGCAGTTCTCCAAACGTGCCCAATTGTTTGTCTGCACAATAAATGTCGGCGCAACGTCCAGAGTGGTAGCTGGGGTGGACGCTGATTTTACTTTCGAAATCTTTGACGCCCATGCCGCTTAATAGCCCTTCAATGACCCCTTTGATGTCGAAAAAATTCACCTTTTCGTCGGGGTTCAGCCAACAAGAAACCTGGCGTTCCCCCAACATCACGATGCCCAGATAGGTGGGCTCAACGGGGAGTGGCTCGCCCGCCTGTGGCAGGAAGACCCGCCCCACTTCAAAGACCCCGACCCGATTTTGAAAGCGCCAGTTGCGCTCTGCGGTTTCCAGCAGGTTGGGCAGGATCGACTGGCGCATGAGGCTACGTTCGCTGGAGAGGGTGTTCGCCAGTTGAACGAAGTCGTTGGGGTCAATCGGTTTGTCCGCAGGGTTCATCTTCCCCACGGTGTCCGGGTTGGTCAGGGTATAGTTGATGACCTCTTGCAGCCCCAGTTGGGTGAGCGTCCGCTTGAGCTTAACTTTCCCTTTGAGGGTGAGATTATCCCGCTGTTGCGGAAGCCCGTCTGACAGCAAGGTGGTGGGCAGCTTGTCGTAATCCAACATGCGGGCCACCTCTTCCACCAAGTCCGCAGGTAACCTTACATCCAGGCGATAGTAGGGAACCCGCACCCGAATGTGGTCGCCTGCAAGCGCGCACTCAAATCCCAAGGGGTTTAACAGCTCGATGAGGCGTTCCGGGGAGAGTTCAACCCCCAACAGTCGCGACGGTTCCGTAACGGGCAAGTCGATGGCCTTGCTTTCGGGTTTCTTTGGATAAACGTCCAAAAATCCTTTGGCAACCGTACCCCCTGCCAGTTGACGCATCAGGTCGGCCGCCCGCTTGAGTCCCAGTTCGGGCAACTCGGGCGGCAGCCCTTTGTTAAAGCGGTTGGAGGCCTCGCTGAATAATTTAAGCTTTTGGGCCGTTCTGCGATTGTTGACGTAATCGAAGTTGGCCGCTTCCAGCAAAATGTCCTGAGTTTGGTCGGTCACTTCGGTGTCCGCGCCACCCATCACCCCCGCCAGGCCAATGGGCCCACGCCCGTCGGTGATCAACAGCATGTCGTCCGTCAGCGTGCGTTCGACGCCATCCAGAGTTTTTAGCATTTCGCCGGCTTTTGCGTTGCGCACCAGAATATAAGGGGTATCGCTTCCTGCTTTGGGTTTGAGCGTGTGATGATCGTAGGCGTGCAGGGGTTGGCCCCACTCCAGCATCACGTAGTTGGTGATGTCCACGATGTTGCTGATGGGCCGCATCCCGGCCAGGGTCAGCCGGTAGCGCATCCAAAAGGGAGAAGGCGCGATGTGAATGCCTCGAATCAACGCCGCGGTGAAGCGCGCGCAACGGCCGGGGTCCTCGATATCGACGTCGATTTCGCTTTTGATAGGATCGCCTTCATCTACCCAGTCGGAATTTTCCACCTTGAGGGTGCCGCCGGCCAGGGCAGCCACCTCGCGGGCGATCCCCACCATGTTCAAGCAGCGGGCGAGGTTGGGTGTCAATTCCACTTCAATGACCACATCGCCCAACACCTCGCTTAAGGCAGCGCCAACGGGCGCATCGTCGTCCAGCAGCAGAATGCCTTCGTGTTCGTCGGAAATATTCAGCTCTTTTTCCGAGCACAACACGATTTCAGAGCGTTCGCCCCGCAGCTTTGCCGGACGCACTTTGAGCGTTGCAGGGTCGTTGCCGTAAGCGTTGACGATGCGGGTGCCGGCAGTTGCCACCACCACTTTCTGGTCCGCAGACCCCACATCGATGTTGGGCGCGCCCGTCACGCTTTGTTTGGGGCCTTGTCCGTAATCGACGATGGCGATTCGCAAGCGGTCCGCATTGGGATGGGCCTTTACCTCTAAAATCCGGCCGATTACGATGCCGTTCCAGTCCAGCTGGTTTTCGGGCAGATCAACCCCTGCGGCAAGCGTGGGGCTGCCGTAGACGTCGATTTGGGCCACCTCCAACCCCGCGCCGTTGAGGCGTTGGGCCAATTCGGGGGTGGGCAGGTCGTAATCCACCAACTCTTTTAACCAATTGATTGAGATGCGCATTAAATATTCCTTTTGTACGGCGTTAGAACTGGGTCAAAAACCGCAGGTCGTTGCCATAAAACTGCCGAATGTCGTCGATCCCATACTTGAGCATGGCGATGCGCTCCACCCCCATGCCAAAGGCAAAGCCGCTGTATTTATCCGGATCGTACCCGCCGTTTTTAAGCACCACCGGGTGCACCATGCCCGAACCCAGAATTTCCAACCAGCCACCGCGCTTGTCGCTCATGGCCACCTCCATACTGGGTTCGGTAAACGGAAAGTAACTGCACCGAAACTGCACCTTGCGCTCGGCGCCGAACATGCGGTGTACGAAGGCGGTCAGGGTGCCCTTAAGGTCGGCCAGGGTAATGTGTTGGCCGACGGCCAGCCCTTCGATTTGGTAAAACATCCACTCGTGGGAGGCGTCGGTTTGCTCAAAACGATAGCATTTGCCGGGTAAAATGGCGCGGATGGCGCCAGGACAGCGTTCGTGCATCAGCCGAATCTGCCCCGGAGAGGTGTGGGTGCGCAACACCACACCGGGCGTTTTGGTGTAAAACGTGTCGTGCATGTCCCTGGCGGGATGATCGGGCGGGATGTTGAGCATTTGAAAATTCATCTCATCCGATTCCACCTCGCGGGTTTGGTACACTTGAAACCCCATCTCGGCAAAAATGCCGTACAACTCATAAAGCGTCTGGGTAATGGGGTGCAAGCGCCCCAAGGGCAGTGAACGGCCCGGCAGAGTTACGTCCACCGCTTCTTTCAACAGTTGTGCGTCTTGTTCCGCCTGTTTGTAGTTTTTCAGCGCCTGTTCGATATTTTTTTGAAGGTTCTGCTTTAGCCCGTTGAGCAACTTGCCTGCTTCAGCTTTTTGCTCTTTGGGGACATCTTTAAGCTTTTGCATCAACGGGTTTATGCGGCCACTGCGGCCAAGGTACCGGATGCGGATCGCTTCGCAGGCTTCGGTAGAACTTGCCTGATCTAATTCAGCGGCGGCTTGTTGTTGTAACGCATCGATTTCTTGTCTTAATGACTCAATCATGGGAGAACCCCTCGTTCTTTAGGGAGTTGTTGTTTGTATGTCTTGTATCTAAAAACCGAACAGCACTGTGGAAAAGATTTATACCCCCGAAGGGGCAAAAAAGAAAGTGTGAAAGAAAACAAACTCGCAGATAGGCTTTTGTAGCAGCATAGTGCCCGTATCCTATCAATTTGGGGCAATCGTTGTCAAGTGGGGCGACCACTGAGGGACTTGAAGGGATGATTCGTACGAATTGAGGTTGGCTTTATGCCGTTTGCTTTTCCTGCTTCAGGCGTTTGTAGATGTCGCGAAGACGGTTTCTGAGTTCGGGAAGAGATAATTCATCAAATTCCTTTTCGATTTGTGAAAAACTCCCCATGATCCAACGCCAGCGTTGGTGGCCGTCCGTTTCCCAGAGCTTGGAAATGTGCAACATGCTGTTTTGCAACAATTCAAGCTTTTGCTGATGCACGGTACTCATTCTCCCATTATATCCTATTGTGGGACTATTTTTAGGGAAAGAACGCGCAGAAGATGTAGCTTGCATCACGCCTGAATCAAACCCGACAATTCAGCGCGACTCGCACCTTAATTTGCTCACGAAGTATTGGCCAGTCGTAGCAGCGCCGCGATTTGCTTTTTTTACGCTTTTAACCGACCAATTCCAAGGGAAGGGCAGACGCGGTTTCGGAGGTATCGGCTGACATTGCGGCCAATAAATCACGATGCGCAACGCCACTTGCGACAAGCGTTTTCGCCTGCCTTAAGACGCCGACTGCATTGGCGTCAAATAAAAAAGGTTGTCCCGGGTCACTGGTGCAAAGCGGCTGCATCAAAGGCTTCAGCGACCAGATAAGGCGCCAGGTTCGCCAACGGTTCTGGCTTAATCTCAGAGAAAGGTCATCTATGGTTAACATATCCTCTCATTGTGTCAAGAGGTCGAGCGTTCTCAATCCCACAGGTATTACTGCTCGTGGACATGGTTCCCAGAGTTTCACGAGATAAAACGTACTCTAAAATTAAGTGTTGTTGTGAAAACAAGGAGCCTCGACTTATGGTCGAGGCTCCTTTAGTTCGCTGATTCGGTCTGCAACGTCAGCGACTTCCTGTTCCAGGTCCTTTTGGTACTCTTCCAGTTCGCGGATGATTTCACGTCGACTGCGGTATCCCATCCCTGGTTCGTGGTGTGCGCCCCAACGGCCGTGTTCATGATGTCCGTGACAGCACTTGCGGCGACCGTGCATCCGGTATCCGTGTCCACACATAACTATCCCCCCTTTCCAAATTGTGATTCGTATAAGTTCAA
>Ga0114931_10010986_pt1 | contig 10730 bp, 5 predicted proteins | sample 2SBtaG_FD_89579 | JGI IMG/M metagenome (GOLD analysis project Ga0114931, IMG submission 89579) | Deep subsurface microbial communities from Kolumbo volcano to uncover new lineages of life (NeLLi) - 2SBTROV14_V59a metaG | ecosystem: Environmental > Aquatic > Marine > Volcanic | place: Kolumbo...
AGGAACATGGTCAGTTTAGTTTGCACTCGTGCAAACTATAATTCGTCCAGGACGAATTATGTCTGGGCTGGCATGAATAGTTTTAGCTATTCAATGCCATTCATGCCACAGACGAAGTTTTTGTATGAAGCCCTCCAAACCAAAACAATTAAATATGCAAAAACAGGAAACATCACACACAAAAAGAGGGTAAATGAAAAGTCAGATAAGCGTTTTCATAGTTTTTGGTATGATAAGTCTCATAGTTCTAGGTCTTGGAATGTATCTTATCAATAACACTACCCCTTTGCCTGATACATCATACCGAGTCCACTCAAGTATAACTCCTGTAAAAAATTATGTTGAAGATTGTCTTATGCTCTCAAGCATAGGCCCTATTGATAAAATAGGCAGAAATGGTGGAACACTAGTGCCTTTAAGGTACCGTTCATATTTTGGTGAAAAATACAACTATCTTTGTCAGAATGTGCAAGGAGAATGTGTAAATAATCTTCTTTTGCGACAAAACATGGAACAAGAACTCTCAAGAGCGATCAAAAAAAATCTTACAGAGTGTATTGATCTTGGAATATTTAGAAGACAGAAATTTGAAGTTACTGATGGAGATATGAACTTAAGTGTAAATATTGGAAGCGAAAAAGTGTCTATCAGACTCAATTATCCAATCATTCTCAAAAAAGAAAATACTATTTTGAAGATTGAAAAATATGATGTAGAGATAAGAAAACCATTAGGACTTTTATATGAACATGCAATTGATATTGTTAATAGTGAAAACACAATTGGTTATTTTGATGCAACAGAGTTCATGCAGAAGAATGGAGGCCATATAACAGTCCAGAAACACAGGCCATATCCAGATGTTGTATACAATATATCCTTAGGAGATTATTCTTTTCTGTTTGGACTTGAAGGCGACAAACAACATTTAGAAAGTACTCAGGGATGTTGTTATAACTCATATGACCAGATGTGTTTTAAGGATGTACCACAAACAATATGCGAAAATATGGCTGGGATATTTGATAAGAATAATAAATGTATTTGTCCTCAAATAATAGAACCAAAGAGTACTCTTTGTGATGGTATGGAATGCAAAGACTGCTCTGAGCATGAACATGGTGAATCATGGTGTGAATATGACAGAAAAGCTGGGAAAGGTTATGATTATGTTGGAACAAGACACTACCTGCATTCATGTATTGATGGTGTAGAATATATTGAAGAGTGCAAGGATTACCGGGATGAATTATGTACAGAAGAGACTGTCCTTGGTAAAAATAAAGCCATGTGTAGACCTAACAGATGGCAGGATTGCTATAAATGCACTAGTAAGTCATGCTGTGAGAACTTAAATTTCAGGGATTGTCAGTGGAAAGAATGGCTGACAACTGAAAATAAATGTGTTCCTTATGTCCCCCCAGGTTTTAGTTTTTGGGACTATGAAGGTATTGATGTATGTTCTCTTGCAACCCAGACAAAAGAGTGTGAAGGGTTTAGTTGCCCTAATATATGGGTTGATGATACAGCTGCTGAGTGTTACATGCAGGGTGACTGCGGTAATTACAGAAACATCCAGGATAAACTTACAAAAGAGGGTTTTTTTAATTCAGATTTACATGACAAAGTAAGAGATTTTGTATATCTTAAGGATGGAGAAAATGAAAAAAGCACTATAAATCTTGGAATAAATAACAGGAACACAGCAGAGATTGTATCTACTGTCATGGACAGTGGCGACAACTTTGCAAAGCTCATCAGTGTTGGACTAAACTATCTTGATACATTATCAACATTATCTCCCTCTGATTTTCTAGATCCATTGAAGAAACCTGAATTTTCTGTTCTGGATATTGCTGTCTGTGATGTATGGCACGCACCAAATGGTGGAAAAGACTGCCAAAAATGTGGGGATTCCATTCATCCTTGCTCTGAGTATTGGTGCAAAAGTTTAGGGAAACAATGTGTTTTTTCTGAAGAAGACGGTTTTCCTTACTGTAACATTGCACCAGATGATAAAAAAGGGCCCATAATCACATTTGAAAGTGTTCCTGGACATGAAGTAAGACCTGCTGTTCTTTCTCTTACTGGAAAAACTTATCATGGAGAAGAAATATATCCAGAGATTGCACCCTATGAACTGATAAATATCAATCTGAAGACTGATAAAGATTCTGTATGCAGGATGAATTACCTCCCTGACTTGAAATACCTAAGAAGCCCCTCATATTATCTTGGAAACTCACAATTTGGAACAAACCATAGTCTGAATATAAGATTACCAGGTGACCTAAAAGTTCCTACAAGGATACTTGATTTTTTTAATATCACATCGATGTCAATTTTTGCTGATATTTTTGATAATCCAGAAGGATTTTATGGCACCTACAAAAATCGTTATGAATCTCAGATTGCAACATATGAAAAAGCAAGTGGTAAAGATATCAATGATAAGATAGAACCATATCTCGGTCTTGTAATCACATTTATTGATGAAGCATCAAATCTAGTACCACTCTATAAGTCTCTTTTCCAAAAACTGATAACTGAGTTTGAAAATGGAAATTATTATGTCTTTATTGAATGTAAAGACTTTGCAGGCAACAGGAATGCTGAAGATATGTTCATAAAGTTCAGCATAAGTAATGAAGATTCAAAAGCTCCTGAGATTGTGGGTTTTGTACCAGAAAATAATTCTTTTTTGACACATGGCAAAGTGAAAGTATATGTCAATGAACCTGCTGAGTGCAGATTTGATTATGAAGATGTACCTTTTTCACAAATGAAACAAACACTTTCATGCCCAACATCACAGTATGAAAGTTCATCATACTATGGAGGTTCTTATGAATGCAGCGGTAGTATTGCAGGAGGAGTATACATAAGATGTATAGATAATCCACAGAGAATCTTTAAGTATCCTTTGTCTGTTGCAGTTGGTATCAATAAAACACCTTCTGTAAACGTAACAGGCAATAAGATTATTGCCAGGGCAAAATCATTAAATCCAGATTTGGTCATTGAGGTCCCTAACAATATGTTCGAACTTGAACTTTTTGTTGATAATATGATGAATTGCAGTCTTGATACAACTGCATTTAGCAATTGCAAAAAAACAGATAAATTTGAATTAGGCCAGTATTCATGCAATGCAATAGGATATATTGGTTCAGAAAAAAAAGAGGAAAACACAAGTTTTACTTTAAGTCTCATCAAAGAAAACATAACCAATACACAAGTAACACTAAAACAAGATAAAATGTTTTTTAACTATACCTCACAATCTCTTGTTCAGGGGTTTACAATGGATGATTCAGTAAATATAGAATTTTTAATTGATAAAAGTATGACTTGCAGGTATAGTTCTCTTTTAAGTGGTCTCGGTGGAAATTTTGTCTGTAGAAAAATCAACAATCAAACTGCTTGTAATGCTCAATTGTTTACTAATAATTCATACGAAGTTATGTGTTTTGGACAAAGTTTAACATCCGCATCAGAAAAAACAATAAAATTCGAATTACCTCGCGAACGAAAACAAAATGTAAATGCAAAAAGCACATACTATGTCATAAAGAATGAAAGTCTTGAGGTTACATTACAGGTTAATGGATCACAATTGATTGCCAAAACCAACAGAGTTGCAACGTGCGGGTATTACCAGGATATTTCTCTTGGTATAATAAAAATGCAAAATAATGGCCTTGAAAATCATGCCACACTTGAATTAGAACCAGGTTATCACACCATATTTGTAGAGTGCAAAGATAGTGTTTCTACAACCAGCGAAATTAGTTTTTTTGTTGAATAGAATAAGATTAAGAAAATTAGGCTGAAAAAAAATAGCGAGGGAAGGATTTGAACCTTCGACCTCCGGGTCTCTCAGAAATAATCCTATGAGCCCGACGGGCACATACAGCAACATAACCACCATGGTCATATTGTTCCTGACTGCCCTACCTCGCTGAAACAGAAGAAAAATGGATTATTTATAAATATTGCCTAAAAACACTGATTATTAAGAAATTCTATAGGCTAATTTCAGTAAGAAAAACCAAAAGATAAATATTGTATAGATAATTTCTACTCCTGATGAGTAAACACCCACAAATTAAGAGTTTAGAGCATGATATTGAGAAACTTGAGACAAAAGTCATGGATTTGAAAAGAACAACTGCAAATGTTCATTGGGCTGTACTTAATAATGATAAACCAGGACCCTTTTTTAAAAAAAGACATGATTTTATCATTCCAGACATCCATAGAAGTATAAGGAAGTTTTATATCAGTGATTCTAATGAATATAAATCTGATGAATATGAAATAGTTTATTGTGCTATTGCAATGGAATTAACAAATGCACTTAAACAAGTGAGAAAACAAGAAAAAAAGTACATGGTTTTGGATGGAAACAATATAAATAATGCTGTTCAGTCAATATATGATAACCCAAACCATTTTTTACAAGAATACCAGGATCTTCGAACTTGGCAATTGGATGGTTCAGAACCTGAAGCAGGCACTTTTTGGATCTGTGAATTTTCTTTGCTTGGAAATATCATGAGCCACCTTGAAGATTTGCAAAAGATACACAATGCTTATTATAAGTCAGTTAAAATAGGAAATATGCCTTATGCACTAAATGCGATAAAACTCTATGAAAGGATTAGAAACTTATAAAGCCTGACGCAGAGAAACCTTTAAAAACAGATTATTATTCCAGAATATATATCTTGCCGAGGTGGCACAATCTGGTACTGCGCTGGATTGCTAAGGGCTGTGGTTAATATGATTACCACGCTTGTATCTGCAAAGATCCAGTGCCTTCGGGCTTACGGGTTCAAATCCCGTCCTCGGCGTTTTACTTCTCGAACGGGATTTGAAATGCTCAAAAATCAAAGATTTTTGGCACCCACACATAACAGCTTAGGGAATCCCCTCCTCGGCGTTTTACTTCTCGAACGGGATTTGAAATGCTCAAAAATACTATACATTTGAACTATTCAAACTTTTTCATAAGCTCTTCAACAAGTTCTTCATATTTCTTTTCTGTCGCAAGCATCCCAACACTCTGATTTGGAAAACCCTCAACATTTTTTACTTCGTCAAGATGCGTTGTTAATGCTTCTTTAATAAGCACTTTATCTTCATCTTCAAAATAATCTGCATTTTCCAGTTTTTCTTTAATATCTGGCAATATTTTTGAGTTTTTTAATGCTGCTTTAATTATTGTTATTTCATCTTTACTAAATTCCATTTAAGCACCTCTGTTCTTTGTTTATAAGTGTAAGCATCTATTATCTTATAAGCCATAAGCAACACATTTATTAATCTTTTTCTATTGTGTAAGATAGATTATGATTGATTTAAAAGAATGGGATATTGACACACAAGTCTGTGAAGAAGTTGAAATGCAAAAGAATCCTTTCTCTTCTAACAGAAACTGGCTCATCAACAACAAATATTTTCTAAAAGCTAGCAACCATGATTTTGAAAAACAAACAAAACTTTTACGCAGACTTCTTGGTAGAGGACTTCCTGTCCTTGCACCATATATGTGGAAAACAGTAGAAAAGGGGGGTTATTATTTCCAGTTATATGATTATATTCCTCAAAATATGTCTAGAATAGATTACGAAAAAGAAGAATATGCATCAAAGATTGCAGATATATTATCAAAATTTTCAAAACAGGATGCAGATGATATGCTAAATCTAAGAGAAGACACAATGAAAGTTCTCTCTCTTCTTAGTACAGAAGACCCAGACATCTTATCAGTTGTAAACAAAGCATTAGCACAGCTTGAAGAAAATCTTTTTGTATTTCTTGTGTATTTTGAAAAGAGATTTTCACATGGTGATTTTCATCCATTGAACATCCTGTGGGAAAATAATAAAATAAAAGCAATCATTGATTTTGAAGTTGCAGGCAAAAGAGAAGAACTCTATGACCTGGCTTTTTTAATTGGATGTGTTGGAATGGATAACCCAAATGAACTTCAAAACAAATGGATTAAAACATTACTAACTGAATATGTAAAATTGGCACAACCAACAAAACTTGCATATGAACTTCTGCCAGAACTTATAATTGCTACCAGGCTTAGATGGCTCGTAATATGGCTTTCCAGTTCACGCGACAAAAAAATTGCAAAAATGGAAACAAAATTCATAAGTATCATCCTAAAGCATATTGAACAGTTCAGTATATTATGGATTTCATATGCTGGTGATTTTTTATATTCAAAGAAGAACTGGGTTATGCAGGATGCATATATTGTACATGATATTGAAAAAGCAAAGAAAAGAACAGAAAATATTGATATATTTAATCCAAAAATTATCAGTGATAAACAAGCAGAAGAATTATCAACTGACCTTAGGTTGCTTGCGATTGATTTTGGAATGAAAAATGATATTATTTCTGTACTTAAAATCCTAAAGACTCAAAAAAAGTTATCAGAAGAACATGATTTAGCACATGTTAACATGGAATATAGTGTTACAATGGGTAATTCTTCTCTTGATTTTAACAAATTCCGGCTTGTTTGTGGGTTAAAAGAACTTGTCAGGAATTATGAAGAGCTGCTTAAGAATAATCCGCATGAAGAAGAGCTAAGGATGGGATTTTCTTTTATTCTTCGTAATTCATCAATACAGATGGCAGAAATTGGCAACTATGAAAAAGCGTTTGAATTTGTTGACAAACAAATGCTCTTGGCAGAACTCTATCCACAGATTGAGATATTTGGTGAGCTTGCGCGTACTCTTTCTAATGCAATTACTTCAAGTATTTCAGAAAATTTTGATAAGCATGAATTATACTGGCAAAAATTAAAAAAACTCTATGAAGAACATCCAAAATCCAGAAAGATTGAAGTTGCTTATAAAGTTGCAAAAACTAATCTGAAAAAATTCACTTAAATGATAAAATAATGTTCATTTAGTATAATAACCATTTTGCTCATCTTTTATCAAAGTGACATTTCTGTACTTAAGCAGAGCAGTAGTATTTTCCTGGTTTATGACAATCATCATATCTTCCAGTTTAATAGGTTTTGAACCAATAACTGGTTTCATTGTAATTATTAATGTGTCTATCTGGTTATTGTCATTGGTTTTTGATACAATAGTCTCAATATCAACACCAGTATTTGCATTATCAAGTGCAACATCATTTGATTTTGTCAATTGTGAATTGAAACTCTCTGATTCATTATAATAGAAATGCAGGAAAGTCAGTATAAGAAAAAAACCAAGAATCAACAAAATAAACATACCCATCGTACCTTCTGCTTTTTTCATGGGTAGACAACCTCATATTCCTTTAATATCTGTTCTGGTGCTCTTAGTTCTTTTTCTGTTGGAAGCCCAACTTTTGGTATGAGTTTAACTGAAAAACTCTCATCATCGCTGATTTCATAGCCAGGTTCACAGAACATTCTAATCTTATCACCTTCACTAAAATAACCTTCTCTATAATTTGGGCTTTTGGTAATGTATTCAACTGTGCAATATCCTTTTTTAAATCCTTTTTTTCTTACAATACTTGCATTATCTGTCAGATTAAGTGTTTCATACCCTGTACCTGTACATGTCACATTCCATTCATGATTTTCATATGTACTAAAATTCCTTGTGTAAACATATAGCCCAGATTCAAATATCATTGGGATATAAGTGCCATTGAAACTTATATTACAACTCCCTGTAATCGGAAGGCCTGAGGTCTTGTTTGTATAATTTGCATAGAAAGAAACTAAATCACCTGGATATTTTTCATACCCCTCATCAGTCTCATCATAAATTAACAGATCTGAGTTCGCAGATGCACTATAGCTTGTAAAATGAGAAACATCAAATACATAATCTCCAGATATATAACTAAGTGGTGTGCAGATGCTTGCCGGACATAACTGATTGCCTAACATAGGTATTGGAAATTCTTTAAATTGAAGGTTGTATAGTGTAATCCTTGCGCTTTTGTTGAGCATTGGTAACTTCACAGAGTTTAAACTAACATAATTATCATCAAACAAAATCCCATTATCAATGTCAGGTCCTGTAGAAAGATTAGTAAACCCACTGAAATTCACTTTGGCTTCTGATGACTCAAGAGTAAAATTCTCAATAGCTCCCACATCAATAGTTGAAAAATCTATTGTAATAAACTCTGTTGTTGGAATGACTGAGATTGTTTTTATTTTGCTTGTATTACTTGTACCATATTCATCACTACAGTTCACATGCCAATTGTACTGTCCAGATGGAAGATACAAGACAGAAATCTGCTCAATAGACTGATTAACGCTTAAGTTAGTGTAAGAAGGGGTATTATTTACAAAAACAGTGCATGAACTGATATTGTATTTTGAGTCAAGATTATATTTAAAAGCAACATATCCATCATTATCTCCTGTTTGATTTACTGGATTATTTGACGAAATGTTCAAACTCGAATTTGCTATAAGGAAAAAGCTTGTTGTTTCAGTGTCATTCATGTTGCCCAAAGTGTCATTTGCATATATTTCTACATTATACAGACCTGGTGAATATGTATCTGTAAAACTTAGATTGTATATGCCATCAGTATCTTCATCAATCATCTCCAGGAGAGACCACGTCCCTTCAAAGCTTACATTCGCATATACTTTATCAACAAAGTAACCATCAGTTACATTAGCAGTGATATTAATTATTTGCCTGATAACCATAGTTCCTGAAGCACTTACATCTGTAACATTTGGTGGAGATGCATCAATGCGGACAAATATAATGCCAGAAAAACCAGTATTATTGCTCTCATCAGTGCAGTTTATGTGAACTGAATAATTATTATCCTGCTGTGACGTGCTTGGCCAGGTAGGGCTTTGTGTATTATTGTTAGTAGTGGTATAATTTACGATCAAACCATCGAATATCAGACTACAGTTTGCAGTGCTGCTTCTGCTATCTGTAAAATTAAAAGACACCCGCGGCCTATTGTTAGCAGTAATTGTGTTGTTAGAACTAAGGTTTATGTTCACTATTGGTGGTATTATATCTGGCGGAAGAGTTACATTAAACCATGTTGAAGTGATATTAACATTATCAACTGAATCATTTGCAATTATTGTTACATTATATCTTCCAAGAGTATTAGTGTTCATAAATATAGTATCATATACACGATCACCATCACCATCAATCATTTCCTGCCATGCATTTCCACCACTCCAACTTATGTTTGCAAAAACACTTTTCACACTAAATGTATCAGTAACATTTGCAGTTATATTTACCTCATCTGATTTGTTATACACTTTTCCTGCAACAGGCTTTATGCTAGTAACATTTGGCGGAGTTGTATCTATTGCATAATATATTATGTCAGACGTTCCCTCATTGCTCATGTTGTCTGTACAGTTTATATGAACAGAATAATTTGTATCAGTAAGAGTTGTATTAACTTTCAAAACATTTGCTGTATTATTCAATATATTATTTGTCGTGTTATATGCTATGTTATCAAAAAATAATGTACAATTTGCAGTTGCAGACATATTATCTGTGAAATTAAATCCAATGTTTGGCATTTGCACATTTGTGATTGTATTATTATGACTTTTGTTTATGTTTACAAAAGCCGGCCAGATATCAGGCGGCATCTGCACTAAAAAATAAGTTTCCTGTGTATTGTTTGTATTGTTAATTGTATCATTTGCAATGATTGTTACATTATACCTGCCAAGTGTAAGAGTATTCATAAATATAGTATCATAGATTTCTGCCTGTGACTCAAGCATTTCCTGAAATGCACTACCACTAGCCCATGTGATATTTGCGAACACGCGATACACTCCAAAGTTATCAGTAACATTTGCTGTAATATTGACACTTTTTGATTTGTTAAATATTCTCCCTGCATCTGGAGTTACATTATTCACATTTGGTGGTGTTGTATCAATTGCCAGATATATAATTTTGCTTTGCCCAGTATTGTTTGTCTCATCTGTGCAATTGATGTAGACTGAATAGTTCCAATCTGAGAGCGATGTATTGACAGTAAGTAAATTCATAGTATTGTTAAGAACACCATTTGTTGTGTTATATGCAGTGTTATCAAAAAATAATGTACAATTTGCAGTTGCAGACACATTATCTGTGAAATTAAATCCAACAATTGGCTGAGAACTAAAACTCAATGAATTATTGAGCGACAAGTTTATGTTTACCAATGGTGCTGTTTTATCTTTGTATATTTCACATGTGATTGAGATGAAATCAGCTTTACCATCCTGATTACTGACAACACTGAAATTTGCAGTGTTATTTCCATCAAACTCATCATCGCATGTGAAATTAATTGTCAGGTTTTCAGAGTAGCCAAGATTTATGCCATCTGTAAAATTATGACTTATTACACTACAATTGCCAACACATGTTACTCTGACATTATTATGGATCCCATTACTTTGCAATATGACTGTACTGCTCAGGTTTCCTTTTTTATACATTCCAAAACCAAGATCAAGAATTGATTGGTTCCATACAATATCATATTCAGGTAGTTCAATCACCTGATACGAAACACCATGAGTATTACCAGTACTTTCTCTCCTTAAGTAAAAATGCGTGCTGTTGTACAGATAAAAATCAGTCAGGTAATTTGAAAAGGTTGTTCCACCACCTGTATTATACCATGAATTGACAAGTATTGTCCTATTTGTTTCAACTGGATTCAATCCTCCTACA
>Ga0114931_10010987_pt1 | contig 10730 bp, 10 predicted proteins | sample 2SBtaG_FD_89579 | JGI IMG/M metagenome (GOLD analysis project Ga0114931, IMG submission 89579) | Deep subsurface microbial communities from Kolumbo volcano to uncover new lineages of life (NeLLi) - 2SBTROV14_V59a metaG | ecosystem: Environmental > Aquatic > Marine > Volcanic | place: Kolumbo...
GAAATAGTCGATCGTGTGATGCCCTCCAGCAGATTCTACCGTTAATGTCGCCTGTGCAGTACCTACTGTGACCGTAGCACTCGGCACTATAATTAATAGCATGACGTAACTGCGAACTACGAATAAATGCAAAATATTAGAGCCCTTTTAGGGAGGGCTTTGTTTTGTGAGCTGTCCGGAGATCAAATTAGTAAACAGTTCACGATTTTCTTTGCGCTCTTCGATGCAGACAGATTCTTGATATTTTTCTTTATTGTCTCAAGCCGTGTTTTAGCCACGATCAATTTATCGATTTTATAAGCAAGCGTCGGTAAAGTATTGCATTTGATCGCACAGCCCTTTTCGAGCAGATGATCGGAATTGCGTTCTTCTTGCCCGGGGATTGGGTTGACGATGATGAAGATCAAGCCCTTTGCGAGCGCCTCGGATGTTGTTAAGCCTCCCGGTTTGCCAACGATCAGATCGGACGCCGACATAAGCTCATCCATTTGGTTTGTGTAACCAATTGGAAGAAATTTAACGCGCTCGTTGTTTAGTTTTTCTACGCTGAGTTTGTCGATCTTTGCTTTCAGTTTTTCGTTGCGTCCGCAGATTGCGATGATTTGAGAGGGAGTTTTGAGTTCGCTTAAAGCTCCAAGAAGATTTTCTATATTTCCGACACCAAAGCCTCCAGCCGAAACAATGATCGTGAGTCTGTCTTTTTCAAGCCCGTGTTTTTCGCGCATATCGTATTTGTCTTTTTTCTCGGCAAACACGGGATCGATAGGGATTCCTGTTACGGAAATAGACTCCGGGCGAATCCCAACTTTTTCCAAATGCACACGTGTTTCGTCGAGCGCGACGAAGTAATGCTCATAATTGTGCATCAGCCACATCGCGTGTGCGTCGAAATCTGTAACGACAATCGCCTGTTTTGTGTCGATTTTCCCTTTGGCGCGTAGCCATGAAATTATTTCTGCGGGTAGAAAGTGTGTACAGATCGCAATATCGGGTTTTTCTTTTTTAATGAGCTTGATAAAAGGTTTTGTATTTAGCCTATCAAGTGCGAGTCGTCTTTTCTCGTTTTTCCAGGGCTTATCAAGCGATTCGTAAATCCATCCTAAAACTTCCGGCATTTTGTTGACCATATCAACATAGGCTTTGCCGTAGAGACGACGGAAAAGCGGATTAGTGTATTCAAGAACGTCGATGTTTTTGATTTCTTCGGCGGCGTTTTGGTTTTTAAGTTCTTTTTCTATGGCATTTGCCGCACTTGTGTGACCGGCACCGACCGACGCTGACAGAATTAAGACTTTCTTAAACATAGAAAATTCTTCCAAAAAGTAAAAGCTTATTTATCTGAGACCAAGAAGAAGCCGTATAGACCTGTCCGAAATTTCTCGTTTATCTGATGTGCGCCACATTTCTAATGCTTCGAGGTCGGAATCATTCAAAGGTGCATTGATCATCTTAGACGTTTGGGTAGCGTAAAATGCGCGATTGGTTAAAGCGACGTGTTGGATACTAGCGGAAAGAGTGTCAAAATGTTTGAGAGCCGCATCCGCTGTTTCCACATCGAGAAACATCTCGTGGTAAGCAGCGATATGCCAAATTGTTTCGCCTTCCGAGGTTTCGACATCAAGAACGCGTAAAAGTCCAAACGCCGACTCGATCTGAAACACTAAAAAATCCCCTGCATGAAAATCTTGTGACATAGCTAAAACTTATGGAAAACTAAACTAAAAAGACTAGTAAAACAATAAAATATCTGTGACAATTATAGTTGCTAAGCAGAAGAAATACCAAAACGAGAAGATATGATAATAAGAGTGTTTAGGGCAAGTGTTCAAAAGGGTTTGCAAAAAGAGTTTGAGGAAAAATTTATTGAGATTTCGGCACCAATGGTCAAATCTCACGCGGGACTAGTTTCGCTAATGTGCGGCAGACCGACAAAATATAATCCAAATGAATTTATCGTTACAACGGTTTGGGAAAGCGAAGATATGCTAAAAGATTTCGCCGGTGATATTTGGAACGAAGCAGTAATTCCGGATGGTATGGAAAAATACTTTTCAAGCTGTTCGCTTGATCATTACGAAAGTATTGATTTCTGAGTCCAGGCATAGAAACCCATGTGTTAATAAGAATGGAATTAAGGGGCTAGCGTCATGATTTTCAAATTCGATCACTTTCATTCTTGTTTTCCGATTCCGAAATATCCGCTGGGCTGGATTTCGAAAAGTCTGCCGGTATAACAGGCAGAAACGTGACTGCTAAGGAGCGTGCCCACTGTCATCCGAGCTTTCGGCGGCGGAAAGGATGTGGTTGAGCCTTCCGGGAACATCATTTGAGATCACTTACTTTCATTCTTGTTTTCCAATTCCGAAATATCCGCTGGGCTGGATTTCGAAAGTCTGCCGGTATAACAGGCAGAAACGTGACTGCTAAGGAGCGTGCCCCACTGTAATCTGAGCTTTCGGCGGCGGAAAGGATGTGGTTGAGCACTTCCAGGGAATATCATTTGAGATCACTACGCGCACACTCCCTTACGGATCGTGTTTCCGCCTGTTTGATTATCTCTCATTTTATAGAAAAAAGACCGAAGTAAACGAATTAACAAATCGCGACATAAGGTAGTATATTCCGAGGTAGTTTGAAAAGTGTCGCGCATGCATCCCGAGGGTTGGTCTGAAATGTGTCTCGCTCTCAGATTTGCGCAATCATCCAAATTGATGTGAAAAGTGTGGCGGCGAGACGCACACCGCGAGAGCCTCCGTGAGGGTTGCACTACATTCCGTGACTTTCGCACCGCCTCTATCTTTTTTCTTACGCGTTAGTGTTAAAGTAAATTATGGAAATTAACCACAAAACTATGCTTGATGTCGCAATCGACGAAGCAAAACAAGGTTTAGCAGAGGGCGGCATCCCTATTGGCGCAGCACTTTTTGACCACGCTGGAAATTTGCTTGGGAAAGGGCGTAATCGGAGAATTCAAGAAAATGATCCTTCGATTCACGGTGAGACGGATGCGTTTAGAAAAGCGGGTAGGCAAAAATCCTACCGTGATAAGATTATGGTAACGACACTAGCACCTTGTTGGTACTGCAGCGGACTTGTTCGCCAATTTAAGATCGGCACAGTTGTAATTGGGGAATCGGTAAATTTTGACGGCGGAATCGAGTGGCTTCGCGAAAATGGCGTAACGGTAATTGATATGAAATCTGACGAATGTATCGAAATGCTGCGAAAATACACATCGGAAAATCCGGATGTTTGGAATGAAGACATCGGGGAAGAATGAATTGCACATGACATATCAAATCTTCAGACATCCGGTCAGTTAGCTCCTTTTGTTGAAAGCACTTGGTTTCAGGAATACAAAAAAGATGCCGCGCTTGAAGACTATTGCCCGACGAGAATTATTCCGAGGGGCAAGATTGATCTATTATTTCATTACGATGACCGAAACAGCGATGACATTAGTATTTTTCTAAATGGAAAAAAGCCAAAAGGGGACATTACCCTAAAGAGAAGGAAATAGTATAAATCGATTTTCATTATTCGCCATACAGATGCGCCTGTGTCAACCAGCTAATCGGGTCAACACTATTGCGACGTACGGATGAAAGAAGTCTTATTCCAGTTGTTATTAATCGATTTTTTATCTGTCCCGTTATCTCCCTCTTCTCAGCGACACCTTTTAAAATGGAAGCACCCGCGAATCCAACCACCCGCGGTTGCATATCAAACCAGAACTTTTCCATTACCATACTGTATTTCGTGAGGGCTGCCGCGACAGTATCTCGGCTTTCAATCTTGGTAGATGTAACGATTGCCCAGAAAATATAATGACCTAGAAAACCTCCAATATCAAAAGCCGGATCCCCGACCCCTGAGCTCAGCTCAAAATCGATGACACCAATTTTGCCATTATCAAGAATAATGTTTTTTGGTAAAAAGTTAAGATTAATCAAACAGATTCTTGTCTCATTTCTGCTTTTGTGCCGGAGAGTTTCTAAATCCCGCAGGGTTTTGTCGGGCAGTTCGCTTACCTTGATTTTGCTCGTTCCCATTTCTAACATCGTTTCCCAATGTTCAAGATCCGCTTCGCGATCATCCCAAAGTGGTTCGATTGGCTTCACTGTGGCGTGACACTGCGCTAAAAAATCACTCACTCTCTTTGCAATATCGCAGTCGAAAACACCAGTTTTAAGATGGCTTAAGAGAGATTTCCCACCGGGACAAACTTCTGTAAGTATCAGTGTTCTGGTTCCCTTATCGAAAAATTTAACTCTCGGAATGTCAATATCGCGGATATTACTAGTACGAATCGACTTTATGGCGACAATTTCGGCTTTTAAACGTTTGCGTGGTTTTGAACCCTGGGGTTTACTGAATCTCGCTGCCTTTACCGTATCATTTGCGTATTTAACGAAAAGATTTTCTCCCGATTTAAGATGAACTCTAAATACTTCATCTACTTTGTTTCTTTTTGCAACCACTATGCTTTGTATTTTTTCAAAATTTTCTTTTTCAATAAGCTTCCGAACATTTTCCATCGCAATTTCGCGCGTTTCCTTCATTCCATTTCTGCATTCTGACCATACTTCCGTTCTCTGAACCTCATTTAAAAATTCTGGAAGCGATGCCATAAACGCTTTCTTGCCAGCGACACCTTGAGCGAGTAATTTTCGAAGGTCCGTCGCCCTGATTGGAACGATGTTGTTCGTGCCCCGAATAACAGATGCAGCGATTCCGGTTTTTTTAGAAAGTGTTTCGACTTTATTGAAGCGTCCGTCGCTATCACCAATACAAAACAATAAAGTATCGTTCGCGTTTACCCGATCGAAAAATCCGAGGGCGTGTTTGACCGCACTCTTTTTTGCCAATTCAACACGAGCTTTTGGTAAATCGCCTAAATAAATATCCCAGATTTTTTGTGCGACATTTGGAGGGAGAGTTTTGGTAGTCCCTGGAATACCGCGACATCTGTTGGTAATAATGACGACTACTTCATCGATGTCGCTCCTCTTCGATAAATCAAATACCGTATTGAAATGGTTAATGTGGGGTGGACGGAATGCTCCGGCAAAAAGCGCAATGCGGCGGCGTTCGTATTCAGCTCTCGACCGGTTCTTTTTAAGCATGTCATTTTCTCCTTTCTTGTATTCCTAAATATGCTGTTTGGAACGATTACCTTTCTGCGCATTTTGTTGCAGTATTACAGCGATAAGGTACGGAGTCTATTTGATTGTAACTCTGCGTTTATTATAAGTGTAAGGCAAAATATTCGAAAGCAAAACTGTATTTTGTGCAGATATTCTAGCTGACGCGATATCGCTCATGTATTAACCAGGACGGTCAGTGTTTTTGCTTTCGAATTCGGTCGGAAAATTGTGGGAACGGTGTTTAATTATTTTTAGTTAACTATTAGCAAATATTATTCTTAGATTTAGATTAGGCATCGTGATGGAATAAAAGCAACTACTGGAGTAATCTTAACCAAAGAATTTAAGCCCCTGTAGGAAGTTTACAAAAATGCAAGATTATTTTCAGGATATAAATTGGGTTCATTACCTGCCGATATTGACTACCCTTTTTTCGGTCTATTTCCTTTTGAATATAAGTGGACGCTATCGGGTAAGAGGTGGTAATCATCTTCTCTGGTGGTCGATTGGTGTTTTTACCTATGGATTAGGAACATTTCTTGAATCGACTATTACCCTATTTGGAAACACGATTTTTCTAAATAAAGCTTGGTATGTGGCAGGTGCCGTTCTCGGGGGTTATCCCCTCGCTCAAGGTTCAGTTTATCTGCATATGAAGCGCAAAACGGCAAACGTTTTGTCCATAGTTACCGTTCCATTTATTATCTTTGCATCTGTCTGTGTATTTCTGTCGCCCGTAGATATAGATGCTTTGCAAATTCATAAACCAATCGGAGATATATTAGTTTGGCAATTGGTTCGACTTTTGACCCCATTTATCAATATTTACGCTGCAATCTTTTTGATAGGTTCGGCGTTTCTAAGTGCTATAAAGTTTTTTATGCGCGAAAATGAAAAAAATCGAGCAATAGGAAATGTACTGATTAGTATTGGAGCTTTGCTTCCCGGAATCGGCGGCGGAATGGCAAAAGCTGGGATGGTCGAAGCACTTTATGTTGGAGAGTTTCTAGGGATAATTTTGATTTGGTCAGGGTATCGAAGTTGTCTTAAAGATAGCGTGCCATTAAACTAACAAATGGTTATTTATAGAATTTTATAAGGAAAAGGAAAATTTATGTCAGAAATTAAAGACGCAGTAATAATTAGTGCTGTACGAACGGCAACAGGAAAGTTTTTGGGAAGTTTAACGCCGTTTTCGTCAACGGATCTTGGCGCAATTGCAGTAAAAGAGGCGGTTAAACGTGCGGGAATTAAGAAAGAAGATGTAAGCGAAGTAATCATGGGCAGCGTCGTGCAGGCGGGGCTTGGACAGGCACCTGCAAGACAGGCTGCAATAAAGGCTGAATTGCCGCCGGAAGTTTCGGCACTGACGGTAAATATGGTTTGCGGATCTGGGCTTCGCGCGGTTGCACTCGCAGCACAGGCGGTAAAATTAGGTGATTCTGAGTTTGTTGTTGCCGGCGGAATGGAATCTATGTCAAATATTCCTTATTCAATGCCCGGTGCGCGTACGGGATACCGTATGGAGAACAAAACGGTTGTCGATTTGATGGTAAATGACGGTTTGTGGTGTCCGTTCGAAAATTGGCACATGGGAAATACCGGCGAGGTTGTGGCTGAAAAGTATCAGATCGGGCGTGACGCACAAGACGAGTATGCGACGGATTCTCACAGGAAAGCCAAAGAAGCTAGGGACGCGGGGCGGTTTGATGAAGAAATCGTTTCAATCGAAATACCACAGCGAAAAAAAGATCCGATTACTTTTGATAAGGACGAGACAATCAGGGACAACACTTCGGTTGAAGGATTGAGTAAACTGCGTCCGGCATTTAAGAAGGATGGCGGCACGGTAACAGCCGGAAATTCACCAAGCGTAAACGACGGTGCGTCGGCGGTCGTCGTAACCTCGGCGGAAAAAGCTAAGGAAATGGGCGTGGAGCCGATGGCAAAAATTGTTGCCTATGCGACAAGCGGAATTGAACCGAAATTGATTATGCTGGCTCCGGTTCAGGGCATTAAAAATGTTTTAGCGAAAGCGGGTTGGACAATGGATGAAGTCGATCTATTTGAGCTAAACGAGGCTTTTTCTGTTCAAGCACTTGGCGTAATGCAGGAGCTTGGTATGGACATGGAAAAAGTAAATGTAAACGGCGGGGCTGTTGCATTAGGACACGCGATCGGTAATAGCGGATCGAGAATTTTGACGACTCTGCTTTACGAGATGAAACGACGTGGCGTGAAAAAAGGCGTTGCTGCTCTTTGCTTGGGTGGTGGAAACTCGGTTGCAATGGCGGTTGAACGGGTTTAGGAATTGCAAGAAAACACCGGAGATTCGTTCGTCTGATATGGACGATTTTCCGAACAAAAATAAGGCGTTTGGCGTATGATATTATTGAGATACATCGTCAAACGCTTTTTTTTATTAAGGAGAAATCATGACTGAACGAGAACACCTAAAATTATTGGCAGGTTTCTTTTTTATTTCGGGTCTTTTGTATGCTTTTTCATGGATTGTGACGGGAGGTTTGCGCGGAAATAATTTGCTTTTAGGATTATTTGCAGGTTTTTATATGGTGACAGGTTGGAAGATGCAAAATCAAAAACAGGGAGCGGGAACTTTTGGAATTATCGCGAGTTTTCTTAGCTTGTTTAGTGTTCCGCTTGGAACTGCTTTAGGAATATACGGCTTGTGGTTTTTTATACAAAGACAAGGTAAGCATTGAATCTGTATTTTTTAGTGTCCGGTTCTCTAATTAGTAACAATAACCAGTTGAAAGAAACGCTATTTATTAGGAGTTTTTAAAGAGAGGAATAAACAATATGACAGCACGAGATCATAACAAGCTTTTAGGGATTTTCTTTTTGATTAACGGAGGTTTGTCTATCATTGGGGCGTTTATAATAGCCTTATTCTACGGCGGCATCGGCGCAATTTTGGTTTCGAATTCGCGAAAATCTGAAGATGCAGCAATAGGCGGAATTTTTGTTGTGGCGGCAATAGTTGCTGTAGTCTTTGTCACGATATTTGCGGTTTTTTATCTGTTTACAGGATGGAAACTCTATAAGGCACAGTCAATTGGGAGAATACTGGGTATTGTAGGGAGCAGTCTGTGTCTTCTGAGCTTTCCTTTGGGGACAGCTCTTGGCGTGTATGGTTTGTGGTTTTTACTCGGCGAACAAGGTAAACATTTCTATGAGGCGGGAGGAAACAATATTGCCAAGACCCCGCCGCCGCCTAATAGTTGGCAGTAATCGGGGAATCGAAAAAATGTAAAACGAGCGACAAGATTGCTCTAAATCTTGTCGCTCGTTTGTTTTAAATGAGGTTTTTGGTTATTTTTTATGTGTCAGTTTTACAAATTTATGTTTTTGAAAAAGGTTTAATAAAATGAGCGAAATTATAGGAGTTATTGGTGCGGGCACGATGGGCAATGGGATTGCTCAAACAGCAGCGAGTAAAGGGTTTGATGTCGTTATGTGCGATATCGAACATGAATTTGTCGTCAAGGGGTTTTCTGCGATTGGGAAGAGTTTGGATCGGTTCGTCAAGAAAGAGAAGATTTCCGAAGGGGATAAGGAGGCGATTTTAGGACGCGTAAAAACTACGACTGAACTAAAGGATATGAGCGAATGCTCTTTGGTTGTGGAGGCAGTTACGGAGAATTTTTCGATAAAAAGGAATATTTTTGAAGAATTGGATGAGATAACCGATGATTCCGCAATTTTGGCAACGAATACTTCTTCGATCTCCATCACAAAGATAGGAGGGGTAACGAATCGTCCGGACAAAGTGATCGGAATGCATTTTTTTAACCCAGTCCCGCTGATGAAATTGGTTGAGGTGATCCGAGGAATTGCAACAAGTGATGAAACTTATTCCGCGGTTAAAACGTTGTCTGAGAAATTAGGCAAAGTTCCGGTCGAATGTAATGATTACCCTGGTTTTGTCTCAAACCGCGTATTGATGCCTATGATAAACGAAGCGATTTTTTGCTTGCATGAAGGTGTAGCGACGGAAGAATCAATCGACGGCATTATGAAGCTTGGTATGAATCATCCGATGGGACCGCTTGCACTTGCTGATTTTATTGGTTTAGACGTATGTTTAGCGATTATGAACGTGATTCACGAGGGTTTTGGAGATTCCAAATATCGCCCGTGTCCCTTGCTTAAGAAGTACGTGGATGCGGGATGGTTGGGTAGGAAATCCGGTAAAGGCTTCTACGATTATTCAAAAGGCTAGAGATTGTTGCGATTAATAAAGCAGTCTTTGGTCGCGATCATTTTTATGGATGAGGAACGACGGTAGTTTTTTGAGAGAAAGTATCCAGTTGATTTCGGGTAAAAAGGGAAATAACTATGTATAAAATTTTGTTAGTAGCGTTTTTGTTTGTGTTTGGTCTAACGGCGGCAGCGCAAATTGCGCCTTTGCCGATTAAAGAACGGACACTTCCAAATGGAATGCAAGTCGTCACGGTTCGCGATACTTCGAATCCGGTTGTAACGGTTCAGGTATGGTATCGAGTTGGAGGCAAGGATGATCCAATTGGAAAATCGGGCTTTGCGCACATGTTCGAACACATGATGTTTAAGGCAACAAAAAATATGCCGAATGAGAAAATGGATCGGCTGACGGAAGATGTCGGCGGTTGGAATAATGCTTTTACGGCTGAAGATGTCACGGCTTATCATGAAGTAATACCTTCTAATTACCTTGAATCTTTGCTTTGGGCAGAATCTGACAGGATGGTTAATTTGTCGGTGGACGGCAAGAATTTCGCCTCCGAGAGAGATGTTGTAAAGGAAGAGTATCGGCAGCGGGTTCTCTCCAATCCCTACGGAATGCTTTTTAGATTATTCGACAGCCTTTCATTTAAGAAACACCCATATAAACGGGGTGTAATTGGAAATTTGGACCAATTAAATGCGGCGTCATTAGAAGATGCATTCAAGTTTTACAGGGAATATTATCGTCCCGATAATGCTTCGTTGGTGGTCGTTGGTGACTTTGATCAAGCACAGTTGGATAAATGGATTAATAAGTATTTTGCGCGGATTAAGAACCCAAGCGGCAGTATAAAAATGCTTGATATCATAGAACCTGACAGGATTTCGGAGGAGAGGTTTGAGAAAAAGGGTCCGAATGTGCCGTTTCCTGCAATTGGTATAACTTATTTTGCCCCTCCCGCCACTGATAAGGATGTCGCTGTTTTAGATGTGGCGGCTGCGATTTTGTCCGACGGGAGAAGTTCAAGACTCTATCAGGAATTAGTTTATAAAAAGCAGATCGCACAGCAATCGACTTTTTACACTGATACCCGTGTGGATAAAGGCTTGATAGTGTTTTATGCGATTGCCGCAGGCGGAAAGACTTTAAAGAGTATTGAAACGGCTTTTTCACAAGAAATTAAGAAAATGCAGGATGGAGGTCCAACGGCGAAAGAGCTCCAAAAAGCAAAAAATAAATTGATTATGGGGATTCTTCGAGGAAGAGAAACTGTAAATTGTAAGGCGCAGGCAATTGGTCGAGCCATAATTTATCAGAAAAACCCCAGAGCAGTAAATACGGATGTAGCAGAACTC
>Ga0114931_10010988_pt1 | contig 10730 bp, 16 predicted proteins | sample 2SBtaG_FD_89579 | JGI IMG/M metagenome (GOLD analysis project Ga0114931, IMG submission 89579) | Deep subsurface microbial communities from Kolumbo volcano to uncover new lineages of life (NeLLi) - 2SBTROV14_V59a metaG | ecosystem: Environmental > Aquatic > Marine > Volcanic | place: Kolumbo...
CAGAGCTGATGATTGTTTTTTTTGGGGACAACTCTGGATACAAATATATCACAACCACGCGATTTGGAAACTGTTGAACGGCAAGCGCCCAGGACAGGCGCGCGCGCCCCCCGGCCGGCCGGGCAGTGCCGCGAGGCCCCGCCTGCAGATCAGTGCCGCGCCGCGATCCCCTCGAAGGTTTGACCCTGAGCAGATCCACCGGCAGAATCCGACCCATGAAGCCCGCGGCCTATATCACAACATCTGCACAGTTGCTGGACCTGTGCGCAGCGCTGCGCGACCAGCCCTGGGTCGCGCTGGATACCGAATTCCTGCGCGAAAAGACCTACTGGCCGAGGCTGTGCCTGATCCAGCTCGCCACGCCGGACATCGTGGCCTGCATAGACACCCTGGCCCTGGTCGATCTGAGCCCGCTGCTGGAGGTCATCTATGAGCCGCAGCGCACCGTGATCCTGCATGCGGCGTCTCAGGACATAGAGATTCTCAACCGATTGTATGGCACCCCGCCCCCGAGCCTGTTCGACACCCAGATCGCCGCCGCCTTTCTGGGCTACGGGGATCAGATCGGCTACGCCTCCCTGATCCAGACTCTGCTCGGCGTGCAGTTGGACAAATCGGCCACCCGTACCAATTGGGAGGCCAGGCCGCTGTCTCAGGCCCAGCTCAGCTACGCCGCGAACGACGTCCGCTATCTGGGTGAGGCCTACCCCAGGATGCTGGCCGAACTCACCAGCAAGGGGCGCCTGCACTGGGTCCAGGAGGAGTTCGCTCGGCTCAGCGCCCCCCAGACCTATGGCATCGACCCCGAGCACATGTGGACCCGGATCAAGGGACATGCCCGACTGCAGCCCCGCCAGCTTGCCGCCCTGCGTGCACTGGCGGCCTGGCGCGAGCGCGAGGCGATCGACCAGGACCGGCCCCGCCGGCATATCCTGGGCGACACCCCGCTGCTGGCCCTGGCCCAGGGGCTCCCCAAGACCCGGCAAGAGCTCAAACGCCTTCGCGGTCTGGCCGCTGGCCAGACCGCCCGTTGGGGCGCCCTGTGGCTAGAACAGATCAAACAGGCCCTGGAGCTGCCACCTGAGGCCTGGCCGACCGCAAGGATCCGTCCCGCCACAACCCCGGAAACGGAGGCCGCAACGGAGCTGATGATGGCCCTCGTCCACCATTCCGCCCGATACCACAGCATCTCCCCGTCCGTAATCACCATCCGGGCCATGCTCCAGGGTCTGCTGTCGGGACAGACCGACTCGCCCCTGCTGCAGGGATGGCGTGCCAAGATCGTTGGCGACCGACTGAGCAAACTGGTGCACGAGCAACTCAGCATCGGACTCGACGAGGGGCGGCTTCGCGTCTATGAGTGACCGTCCGCAGGCCGCAGATCCTGCCACCGAACATCCGCCGGAGTGCCAACAGATACTGCGCAGCATGCTTGAGGCACTGCACCCGACCAAGCTGCTCATCATCGCCCCGAAGCAGATGGAGGTGCTGGGAGGCCTGTCCGAGTGGGCCGCCGAGACCCTCGACCCAGACACGCTCCTGGACGCGCCGACAGACCCCGCCCGCTTCGAGGCCGCACTCGTGGTCGATACCCTCGAACACATGAGCAAGGCCCGCGGGGGCGCACTCATTGCCCGACTTCGAGACGTGTACACCCAACGGCTACTCGTACTGACCAGGCTGGAAGAGACGACCCGCGAAGACCCGGGAAGATGGACCCGGCACGAGCTGATGGCCCTGGGCCTGCGCATGATCGGTCCCTGCACCCACCGGAGCCGGACCTGGGGGCTCTTCCATTTCGATATCTTTGATTACAAGACGACCCCGGAATGGCTGAACCCAAGACATTGGGCCAATCCACAGATGTGGGACAGACGGCGGTGGTAGACTGTAGTCAGACCTCTACCCCCACCACAGGACAGCACGCATGACCGCCGAACAGATACAGAAGCTCATACAGGATGCCTTACCCGACGCAGGTGTAGAGGTCCGGGGCGGCGAAGGCAAGTTCGAGGTGAGCGTGATCAGCCCCGCCTTCAAAGGGCTGTCCACCGTCAGACAGCACCAGATCGTCTATGCGGCGGTCAACGCGCAGATCGCCAGCGGCGAGCTCCATGCCCTGACCATCAGGACCGCCAGCCCGCAGGGCTGACCGGCAGCGGCCACCCGGCCCTCATACGAACGCAAAGGGTTGGCGGCCATCGGCGCACCCATCCCGCGGGATGGGTGTCATGCCCGCTACTTGGCCTCGAGTTCGTAGCTGACCTTTATGGTACGCAATCCTTCCTGGCTGGAAAAATAGGCGGCCAGATCGGCCATATCCTCCTCACTGAGTGCAGCAACCTGTGGCGCCATGATGGCATTCTTACGTGAGCCGTCCTTGTACGACTTCAGCGCCTGGACCAGATAGTCGGCATACTGCCCGGCCAGCTTGGGAAAATTGGGTGCCGCACTGTTTCCATCTGCACCATGGCAGGCCTGACAGGCCACGGATTTTGCCTTTCCGGCCTCGGCATCACCACCGGCATGGGCAGGCGCCACGACCAGCGTGGACAACCCCACTACGAGCAACGACCCAGCAAATCGACGAACCAACATAGATAGATCTCCCTGACAAGTAAAAATCATGAGGGCCTCGAACCCCGGGATGGCGTCAATCGCCACCGCACGCCCAGCACCCTGATGTGCCAGACGCAACAGATCGCAGAGCCCGTCAGTAGTTCGAGAAAAAGGCGGCCAGATCGGCCATATCCTGCTCGGAGAGGCTCGCCGCCTGTGCCTGCATGGTCTTGTGACTGCGATCACCCGCCTTATAGGCCTTCAGTGCCGCAACGATATAGTCGGCGTGCTGCCCGCCGAGCTTGGGCACATGGTAGGTAGGATAGACATTGGTATAGGACGGGATGCCGTGGCACCCCATACAGGGCACACCCTTGATACGCCCCTGCTCGGGATCACCCGCCGCAGTGGAGACCGTAGCACTCGCCAACAACATCGCCGCCACCAGCGACGGTAGAATACGTCTCATCCCATCATTCTCCTCTCTAGCTGTCTCTTGATTGTGATCACCGCTCGGGCGGGGCACCTCACCACGCCCCCCCCGGTGACCCACGCCGTCAGCCGTCTCACCGGACGGGCCGACGCAGGCCGCGATACCGGCCGCGCGCCTTGCCCCACGTCTCTTCGGTGACGACCCGCTGCCGGGTCCGCCAGGGAGCCTCGACGGTACCGGCAGGGCCCGCGGCCGGTACCGCCGCAGCGGCGAGCCGTCTCGCGGACCACCCGAGCGAGCCATGCCGGTCGGCCGTGGCCCCACGCGGTCCGGAAAGGGCCGTAGTATACCTTCCTAACGAGATTTTGCATCAGAGAACTTGCGCAGGGATTCCGAACCCGCGCCCCAGGCCCGGGATGCGGAGCTCGCCTGTACTCGCCCTGTCGCCAATGCCACAATGGACGGGTCGCACCTGGTTTCAGCCCCCGGGTCCTGAAATCGGGGCTGGGCAGGCACACCGGTTCAGGCGGTGATCCGTTCCTGCCCCACCCGGGATCTCGGCCTCCAAGCTCCGGGCCCACGAGGGCGTTGGAGACACGTGCCCTATGCGCGAGACACCTGCAGCGTGCGCCTGGGTCCTGCACCCGGAGCCACGCACCGAAAGGCCAGGTGCAACAGCTATACTCACCGAAGACCCACAGGGAGAGCCCTCATGGTGATGAAACGCCCGACAACGGTGGAAGACTACCGGGAGCTGATCGAGGAGACCCTATTCGATGTCGACGAGCTGCGCGCCGCAGCCGATTTCGATGAGGACGAGACGGGAGAGTCGCTGGGCTTTCTCGACCCCCTTGAGGACGAGCTGCGCCGATTGCTCCAGGCCCTGACCGAGGACAGCTACCGGTTCGGTGGGCAGGACCTGGCCTTCATGCCCATCGTCAACCGGCTGGGTCTCACGGCCCTGCCCTTCAAAATCCAGCTCATACAGATCAACGAGACTCACGTCCATGGGCTCGAGGTGGACTGAGTACATCCACCCCGGTACTGAACATGCCGGGGCCGCCGGATCGGCGGCGGGGCTCGCCCTGCTGGTGGCACTCATGCTGACGGCCTGCCGGCACGCGCCCGTCACCGACCCCCATTCCCGGTTCTTCGTGCCCCCCGTCGGATCCCGGTTCACTGTGCACCAGACACTCACCGTTCCGGCACGAAGCGCACAGGTCTATATCCAGGACGGCAGGGTCACCCGCTCGGTCAATTTCTACCTGCCCCACTGCAAGCTGTGGGTGAGAGATATCAGCGATCACCCTCAGCACATCGAGCCCGACCAGTTCACGATCACCGCCGTGGCACGCCATACCGACTGTGTGGTCCTGGTCCGGCACAGCCCCCTCCAGGTGGCCTCCCTCGATCCGCCGCGTCTAGCCCGGGGCGGCCTGGACGACGGCCCGACGGATTGCCGATACTATATCGAGATGCGACTGCACTCGGACCGCCAGCCACAGGTGCGCAAGCTGGTATGCCAGCAGGTCGACGATGCGGCCCTGGGCTGGTATCCCACCTTCGATGAGATACGCCTGACCCTCGCTCCGCTGGCGGACTTCACCCGCCCGGACGGGAGCGAATTCCCTCCCCCGCAGGCGCCCCCCTACTGAGCAAGGCCCCTTCGGGGCCGGCACCGTGCCTCGCTCACTGAGCGTCGTCCCCGCCTCCATCGGCCTCCTTTTTCGGGGGCGTCTGGTGGTAGTAGTCGTAGTTCCTCAGCATCTCCTGGGTGAAGTTCCAGGCCTCGTTATAGGACAGGCCGCTGTGCTCAGGGATGATGATCTTCACGTACAGCTGATCTCCGTACTTGTCCTTGAGCGCCTTCAGCCGCCGGTCCAGATCCGTTCGGCTCACTGGGCGCCGCACCGTGTTCTCCCCCGGGGCCTTCAGACTGATCTGATACCGCCCATCCGCCTTTGAGTATCGCACCTCCACGACATATTTGCCCTGCGCCGTGCGCGCCGGCCGCACCAGCTTGTCATACTTCACCTGGAGACTGGAGAACTCATCCTTCAGGCTCGCCAGCTGCTGCTGGGTCTGGGTGCTCAGGTGGCGCAGGCGGCTCAGCTCCGCGCTCTGTTGCGCGCTGCTCTGCTCCAGGGAGGCCAGCTGTTCCAGGGTGGTCTCGAGCTGGGAACTCTGCTGGGTATAGGCCGCCTGCACACCGGACAGCTCCCCGGTCACCTGCTGGAGGCGGTCCTGGAGAGACTGGTTCTGTTGACTGACGGCGGCCAGGTGGGTGCTCAGTTGTCGGGCCTGCGCCTCCGCCTCCACCAGCCGCTGCTCCCGGTCGGCAAGCTGGCGGACCAGCTCCCGGTTGCGCTCATCGGCCTGCATCAGCCGCATGCGGGTCAGGGACAACTGATGCTGTGCCTGCGCCAGGCGCTCTTCCAGGGTCTCGTTCTCGGCCGTGGTGGACTCTACCAGTTCCGATGCCTGCTGCTCGGCGAGCATGGAGGCACGCAGCTCGGTGACGAGCTCCCAGTTCTTCAGGATCAACACCGTGCTCGCCAGCAGGAAGATCATCACGACCACGGTCATGATGTCGGTGAAGTAGGGCCAGAAACTGTCGTTTCCCGAACAGCCGTCGCTGTTGGCACGCAGATCGACGAAGCCCTGGTCCATGGGCTATTCCTCCGGATTCGGCAAGCGGAAGCCCTCGCGTAGATGCGTCTTGATCTGGCCGACGTCGCCCACCATGGACGACACCGCGTCCTTGAGCCCGGCCACCGCCTCCCGCAACTGGCCTCCAGCCAGGGCATAGTCGGCCTGGACGGCCTGCATGCCATGCAGGGCCTCACGCATGGCCCGCACCACGTCGGCGACCCGGTTGATCACCCCCTCCAGGTCGGTGGCATGGCGCGGCATCAGATAGATCGCCGTCACCTGCTCCACGGCGCTCAGCAGATGGGTCTGCGCATCGGTCAGCTTGAGGTAGAAATAGCCGAAAAAGAGATAACACACGATTGCGGTCATGGTAGTAGACAGCGCCGTGGCCATGCCGTGGACCACCAGGTCCATGTTCCCGGCCTGATCCATGGACTTGAGCAGATTGGAGGCCCCCAGCAGGGCGATCGACAGCGACACAATGGTCCCGAAGACACCGATGAGGATCAGGATGTTGTTGATGAACTTCGGAAAGCTCACCCGCGTACTCTCCCTGGCCACCAGGGTCGAGGCGAGGGCCCCATGGTTGATGGGCGCGTGCTGCTTACTGATCTTGAGTATGGCGGCATAGCGCTGGTAGATGATCGACTCGCGCGGGATCCCCTGCGTCGGCTTCAGACCACCGCCCTCGATGTGAGCCGCGAACTTGGCCAGCCAGGACTCCTCACGGGCGTAGCGGATCAGAGAATCCACGATCCTGCTCAGCCCCAGCAGGAACATGAGCACGATCAGGCTGTTGATGACGATCCCGACCCGGGTCGGCTGGTTGCGGACATAGATATCCAACAGGAAATCCCGGTTCAAATACAGTGCCGCCACTGCCAGCCCACCAAGGAGGACCAGCCTCCAGAGAACCCCGCGGCTGAAATTTGCTCTAAAATTCAACATAACCCTGACCTGAAGCGTTAGACTGCCGGAATTGTGTGCCAGACTTCGACAAAAAGCGAGATCGGCGGGGCCCTTTTGGCCGGATTCAACCGCGCCGAGGCGGCCATTGGGCGCGCCATCGGACGCATTCGTCGGCTCATGCGCCACCCGGCGCCCGGTTCGGGTGTTCCGGACGGACCCCATGGGTGAGCGACAGATCTCCAGACGATCCACCCGCAACGAGCTCGAGGCCTTTGTAAGCAAGGCCCGCTCGGCGGGGACCGGGGCCGGCCCCCAGGCCAGCGGAAGGCTGATCTTCGCCCTGGATGCGACCGCGAGCCGGGAGCCGACGTGGGACCGTGCCTGCGCAATCCAGGGACAGATGTTCGAGGAGACCTCGGCTCTCGGCGGGTTGGAGATCCAGCTGTGCTACTACCGCGGATATGACGAGTTCCGGGCCACCGGCTGGCTGAGCCGATCCCGGGACCTCCTCGCACTCATGCGTCAGGTCTCCTGCCTCGGCGGCTACACACAGCTCGGCAGGGTCCTGAGACATACCCTGACCGAGACCCGCCGCCAGAAAGTCGATGCGCTCGTGTTTGTCGGGGACTGCATGGAGGAGGACGTGGACCGATTGTGCAACATCTCCGGTCAATTGGGAATACACGGCGTCCCTGCATTTATGTTTCAAGAGGGGACCGACCGCGTGGCAGCCACGGCCTTTGAGCAGATCGCGCGGCTCAGCGGGGGCGCCTACTGCCACTTCAACGCCGCCAGCGCGGGCCAGTTGCGCGACCTGCTGGGCGCGGTGGCCGTATATGCCAGCGGGGGGCGCAAGGCCCTGGCCGACTATGCCCACGACAAAGCGACCCTGGTGAGACGCCTGAGCCACCAGATCCGGCGTTGAGCGCAGACGGATCCGGCCCATGCGCCTCCTGCTGTTCCTAGCCGCTGCCGTACTCGTCTACCTGTTGGCGCAGTGGCTGGCGCGCCAACCCGCTCGAATCCGATGGCAATATGGCGCCCTGGCCGTGGGTCTGCTCCTGGTCGGGCTGGCGGTGACCGGCAGACTGAGCTGGATCGCGGCCGCCGTCGGCGCCGCGCTCCCCTTCGCCCAACGTCTGTGGCGACTCGTGGCCTACCTGCCGACCCTGCAGCGGATCGCCGGCCACTTCAGTGGCAGTGGCGCCCAGGCCGGCGCACGGGACACCCGGCAGGATCAGACCTCGAGCGTGGAGACCGAATACCTGCGCATGGTCCTGGCCCACACCAGCGGCCAGATGGACGGCGAGATCCTCAAGGAGCCCCATCAGGGCACTCGACTCCATACCCTGCCACTGAAGGAACTCAGCGAGCTGCTCGAGCTCTATGAACAGCGCGACCCGGAATCGGCCCTCCTGCTCAGGACCTATCTGGAGAGGCGCTTTGGTGAGGGCTGGGAGGAGGATGCGGCGCGCTCGCACCAGGGCACCCAGGCGGACGGGGCGATGCCCGTCTCCGAGGCCCTGGCCATACTCGGACTGGAGGAGGGCGCCAGCCGGCAGGAGATCATCGACGCCCACAGACGGCTGATGCAGAGGCTCCATCCCGACCGCGGCGGCTCGACCTATTTCGCCATCAAGCTCAATGCGGCCAAGCAGGTGCTCCTGGGAGACTAGGAGTGTGTCGGATCACGCCAGGCCCACACGCCGGACCAGTCGCGACCACCGGGACCTGCGCTCCTTGAAGTGGTGCATCTCGCCGGCCCCGGTGATGTTGAGGCTCCCCTCCACCAGGGCCCCCTCGGCGATCGCGATCTTGGCGGCGGTGAGGCTCCCCGTCACCCGCGCCGTCGGCCCGAGTTCCAGCCGCGAACGGGCGACCACGTCGCCTTCCACGGTCCCGGCGATCACCACATCCACTGCCGTCAGGGTCCCGATCCAGCGTCCCCGCTCGGCCACGACCACGCCTCCGTTGAAATCGCTGTCCCCCTCGACGACCCCGTAGACCACCAGATGACCGCGCCCCTCCAGGTTGCCGCACACATGGGCCCCCTCGCCCACAAGGGTGGGGAGCTCGTCCGCCTGGTCCATCATGCGTCGCCGTTGCTGGCTGCTCATCTCGTGTCTCCGCCACTGTCTGACCGCCCCGCCCCTCGGGCATGAGCCGATTTGAGTCGAACCGGGCACCGGAATCAACACCTTCGGGCACCACCGGCGGCACGCGACAGACGACCTCGTCCCGGCAGGCAGGCCATCGGTCCCTGCGCCAGACCACCCGCGCCCGCGGGCTGGTATATTTCGGCGGGCACACGATGACAGGAAGATCCAATGGACAGGACCGAGACCCACTCAGGCCCCGAGAGGCGCAAGACCCAAAGAAGGCAGCAAGGCGACCGCCGCAAACTGATCCGCTTCGAGCCGGACAAGGACCCGCGCCGCTCGGGCAAGGATCGCAGAAGGGCAAACCAGGACATCTGGGAGGGTCACCAGAGCTGAGTGGATCTATGGCGGTGGCGGTCCGCACACCCCGTTCATGTATCCCCGGGCCCACTCGAGCACCCGTCTCAGCCGCTCGTTGAGCACCTGCCGGGCCGGCACATACGCCATCCAGCGAAACTCATGGTGCTCCGGCCTGCCCAGTTGAGGATCTATCGGCAGGCTCACCTGCCCCTGGTCCGAGCGCGCCAGATAGTAGCGCGCCACCTTGCCCCGCCCGTAGGGCGGCGTCTCCACATAGACCGGGCCCCACGGGAAACGCAGATCGGTGAGTCCGGTCTCCTCCCGCACCTCCCGGATCGCCGCCTCCAGCGAAGACTCCCCCGGCTCCACCTCTCCCTTGGGGAAGTCCCAGTAGCGGTACACCCTGAGGAGCAGAAACCTTGGCGTCTCGCCGAAACAGCGCACCACCACCGCGCCCGCGGACAGTATCCGGGCCTTGCCCCCCATGGCACACCTGCCGCCGCGGCTCAGTAGCGCCCGTGAGTCTTGGTGATGTAGTTGGCCATCTCGATGTACTGCATGTTCATGCGCCTCAGGGTCGAGTGGACCTTCCGCACGATGGTACGCATGACATGGTAGACGAGGTGCGGATGTGCCTCGATCAAGGCCTCGAAGGGACCCCGCTCCAGGGCCATCACCTCGGCCGGTCCCAGGGCCATCAGGGTCGCCGAGTGCGGCGTGCCGTCCACGAAACTCAACTCCCCCGCCAGGTCCCCCTTCTCGAGCACATGCAAGGTGGTGGCCTGTTCGCCGCCTCCCTTGGTCACCGCAAGCCGCCCTTGAGTGATCAGATACACCGTGTTGTCCACCGCCCCCTCGTCAAACAGCACCTCCCCGTCCTCGAGCCGCCGCAGCTTGACGATCCCCGCCAGCACCCGGCAGTCATCGACGGAGATGTCTTCACCCAGGGGCGAGTCGCCCACCACCTTGCACAGGTCAACCTCTAAACCAGCCATCGCTCTCTGCCCTCCAAGATTGTCTTGCCTTCAAGCCCCGGAGGCATCCAGCCGAGGCCCTGCTCAAGGCGCTAAGGATAGCCCGTCCCGGTAGAACACGCACCTGTTTCGGGGAAATGAGCCAGGACACGCGACGGGATCCACGATACGCTTTGATCTGAGTCAAACCGGCCCGAGCGCGACGGGCTAGAATTCATCGGATCTACGGCAATTCGCCCGTTCATCACAACCAGGAGGCACCATGAACCGGTCCGGAAACGAGCCTGCGGCGTTCGACGAATATGGCTTCCTCGTCGATCCCGACCAGTGGAACAGAGACTTGGCCCGGGAGCTGGCCCGCAAACTCGGAGTGGGTGAGCTCGAAGAGGACCACTGGCGGATCATCGACCGTATCCGCCAGCACTACATGAAGAGTCGCAGCCTGCTGTGGATGGAGCACACCTGCCGCGAGCTGGGGATGGAAAGGCACTGCGTGAAACGGCTGTTCAAGGGGCCCACCGAGGCCTGGAAGATCGCCGGCCTGCCGAATCCCGGAGAGGAGGTCCGCAACTATATGCTCAACGAGGAGTAGGGACACTGCGGCCCCTTCGCTAAGGAACTGTTCAAAAATAACTGGTACAGATTGCACCGGATTTTCATCCGCCCGCAAGACGCGGAAAGGGGCGCATAGTTGCGCTATGTAACCCTTTCCGCAACGCCGCGCGCGGGTGAAAAGACAAGCAG
>Ga0114931_10010989_pt1 | contig 10729 bp, 6 predicted proteins | sample 2SBtaG_FD_89579 | JGI IMG/M metagenome (GOLD analysis project Ga0114931, IMG submission 89579) | Deep subsurface microbial communities from Kolumbo volcano to uncover new lineages of life (NeLLi) - 2SBTROV14_V59a metaG | ecosystem: Environmental > Aquatic > Marine > Volcanic | place: Kolumbo...
AACCAAATAATCCACCACCGGAATCCGGTAAATTTTCTCCCGCACCAGGAAATGTTCCTCCGACCCCATCTCATCGTGCAAATTTTTCTTGTCCTGCGAGCAGTGATATTCTTCGTAGCGGCTTAGGTGAAAAAACAGGGTTTCAAAAAGGTCAAACCCAAAGACCCTGCCTTCAATAAATTTGCCCGGCGCTTTTTTTTGATTTTCAACGGAATACAAATCGAAATCTCCAAGCGAATACCGGTTGGCAAGCAAGGCTTCGGTATTCCATATTTTGGGACTGAAAATGAGCTGTTGGGATTTGATGAAAAAGGTATTTGGAGTCTTTTTCAACGCAAGTTCTTTTTTATAAACAATTGAAAAAGAAGTATTTAACTCCAATTCGTTTTGAATGGAATTTTGACAAATCAAGGCAACATCAGAAGGGCAAAGTGGGTGGGAGTTGAGAAACCCCAGGACGTATTCGATTTGATTGTGAAAATCGGGCATGTCATGTTGGACGAGAATTCGCATTTGCTCAAAGTCATTTTTCAACCAATAATTTCAACAGGTCAAAAAACCTGTTTTTGCCTTTGTAAATCTGGAAATAGGGCTTTTGCACCCCGCCAAATGACCTGAAAAAATTCTCAATTCCAGGAATTATGCTGCCTTCAAAATCAAAGGCTTGAACCGTACCGGACAAATCTTTGAGGGCTTCCCAAATTAGAAAGGAAACGGCGCCGCCTTCATCCAAGGCTTCATTTCTTCCGCTTGCGAGATAAAAAGTGGTCGTATTATCCAAAAGAAGGTAAATGGCGGCATGTACATTTTGAAATTCATCCTCCGCAAAGTAAATTCTTCGTTTGTCCCGCGCTTTCAAAGCATCGTCCACCTTCCTAAAAAACGCCTTCGAATAGGGCATCGGAAGTCCTTTATTCTTAAAGGCCAATTGGTTCAGTTTCCAAAATAATTCAAAATCATCTCCTGTCCGAAAAGTCAAATTTTTCTCTGCTTTTCTGATTTCCGTTCGGATATCGCCCTCAAAATTTTTAAAAACGGACTCCGAATTTGAAATATTTTCAATCACATAAGAATAAAAGGTCGTCTGCCGAAACCCCTGCCAATAAAACGGCAGCCAATTGGTCATTCCGTAATGAAAATTCTGGGTAAAATAAGCCACGCGGGGTAGTTGGCGAATCAACTCATTCAGTACGCGATGTTCAAAAGCATAACGACGAGAAGGCTTCTCCAACGTGGGCGGGTACTTCAACCAAGCCCCCAAAAAGGGCGTCAACAAAGGCATCCTGATGACTTGAAAGCCTCTGAAACGAGTCCGAAAAATAGGCAAAGCCCCTGTTATTTCCCCACCTTTATCAAAAGTCAAACAGACCTCCCAATTGACCCTTTCACAAACGACATCCAACCACCACGGCTGTAGGAAAACCGGAATATCCGCTTCGCTTTGACAAAGTTGTCGGTAGGCTTCCTTATTTTTACACATCTTAAATAGAAACTAGATGAAAGATGAAAGATGAAAGATGAAAACTTGACGTCTTTAATCTTTTATCTTTTGTCTAAGGTCTGGCCTAAATAAAAATCCATGTGCGGAATCTTTGGCATCATCCACCAAAATGATCAGAAAATTGGCAAAAAAGAATTGCAGGCTGCCATTCAACTCGCTGCGCACCGGGGTCCCGACGATTCGGGTTTTTGGTTTGGCGACAAACTCGCTTTTGCGCATCGCCGCCTCGCTATTCTCGACCTTTCGGAAAAGGGCCATCAGCCCATGCGCTTCAAAAAAAACGTCCTCACCTACAATGGAGAAATTTATAACTATTTGGAAATCAAAAACTTACTAAAAAAAAACGGCTACTCTTTTGAATCTAAAACCGACACTGAAGTCATCCTCGCGGCTTACGATTTTTGGGGACGGGATTGCGTGCAGCACTTCAATGGGATGTGGGCATTTGCCCTTTACGATGGCGAAAAAAACCGCGTTTTTTGCTCCCGCGACCGCTTCGGCATCAAGCCGTTTTACTACGCGAAAATCGGGGAAAAATTTTGTTTCGCCTCCGAAATTAAACAATTCTCCGCAATCGAAGCTTGGCGGCCGAAAATGAACCGGCTGCGGGCTTACGAATTCCTCGCAATCGGGTGGCACGACCACACTGCCGAGACTTTTTTCGAATGCGTCCACCAACTTCCGGCAGGCTGCCATTTGATTTACGACCTGAACGAGCATTCGTTTCAAATCGAAAAATACTACGCGCTCGAAGAAAAAATCAACCCCTCTCCTACCCTGCCCTTCGAGGGCGCCGCCGAAAAATTTCGCCAACTTTTTTACGATACCGTTCGGCTGCGATTGCGTTCAGACGTGAAGGTCGGCACGGCGCTTTCGGGGGGCTTGGATAGTTCTTCCATAGTCGGAACGATGTGCAACCTATTGAAAACCAATAATTTAAAAGAGCGGCAAGAAAGCGTGTCCGCCTGTTTCGACAATCCTCTTTTTGACGAAAGTCCTTTTATAGACACCCTTGTTTCTAAAACGAACATCCGGTCGCACAAAGTTTTTCCTACATTCGAACAGCTTTTTTTCGATTTGAAAACCATCACATGGCATCAAGATGAGCCAGTTGCTTCGGCAAGTGTGTTCGCGCAATACCGCGTTTTCAAGACTGCCAGGCAGCACAATTTGACGGTTCTTTTGGACGGGCAGGGGGCTGATGAAATCCTCTCAGGCTACGCGAAATTTTATGCTCCCTTTTTGAAAAACTTGTTGAAAACCAGTCCCTTGTGGGCATTTTACGAGTTGGTCTCCTATTTTCGCCTGCACAGCCAAACGGCTTTGGAAGTCATCGCTGCCGTTCGCAAAAGTTCTCATTTTCCGCCGACGGATTGGCTACAACCCGGTTTTGTTCCCAGTCCCGAAAAACGGTTCCCGCGTTCGGTTGATAGCGATGTTCCGGCTTGTTCATTGAATCTTTTGCAGGAGGTGGGTCTCCCCATTTTGCTGCATTACGAAGACCGAAATTCGATGGCACATTCCGTCGAATCGCGCTTGCCTTTTCTGGATTACCGACTTGTAGAATTTTGCCTGTCTTTGCCGGACAATTATAAAATCCGCCATGGGAAACGGAAATATTTGTTGCGAAAAGCCTTGCGCGAAGAACTCCCCAAAAAAGTGCGGCAACGATATGACAAGATGGGGTTTGCCACACCACAAGTCGTTTGGATGGAAGAAAACAGCGAACAATTTTTACAAAAAATTAAAGAAGTTGGAGCCCATTCTCCGGGCATTTTTGTCAGCGATTTTATTGCCTTTTCGGCCTCTGTTTTGAAAAAAAGACAGCGGTCTTCGTACCCCGTAATTTGGCGGGCAGTAGCTTTTGGGGAGTGGGTAAAAACATTTAGCGCTTCCAGCACTTAAAGCGCTGGAAGCGCCGACAAAAAAGAGCTGCCCGTCAAACAGGCAGCCCTTGCTAAAACTATGTTATGAAAATAAAAACACTAGCCATGTTGAAAATCAAGATGAAAGACGAAAGATGAAAGATGAAAGACATAAGACGCAACCTTTTCTTCTTTCATCTTATGTCTAAAATCAATAAATCTATTACCCCTCAATCCGCTTTAAAAATGCGCTTCCCGATTACTTTCGTTCCCTTTCCTTTGATTCTCAGGTAGTACATTCCGTTGGGAAGCTGCGCAAAATCGAGGGGTACTTTTTCAGTATTGGAAGGGACGTCCACACTTTTCATTATTTGGCCGAAGCCGTTGATTAGCTGAATCGAGATGGAGTTGTCTTGAGGTTTCAAAATTTCCAAAGTCGCCTCCATCGAAAATGGATTTGGGTAGAACTGAAAATTTGAAATGCCGGAGGGTTGCAGAAAAACGGTCTCCACTTCGGAATAGCCGTCCGTACCATCTGCCTGCCGGAATTTGATTCGGTAGTAGTTGTTCCCCAAAAATGGGTTCTCGTCCATAAACTGATAGCCGCCGTTTTGGTCAGCCTCTTTTGCAGCCTTGCCACCGATGGTTTGGAAAGTATTGCCATCTTCTGACCGTTGGACCAGGAAAAGCAATTCACTATCGTCCGTTTCGGCAGACCAACTCAATTCGACTGAATTTTCGACGAGGGTAGCTTGAAGCCGGCCCATGTTTATCAAGGGACTCAAGCAATTGACAATCGAAACGGTCGTAGAAGTGGAAAAGGAACAACCGAAACGCGTCACGGTCAATTGCACGGTTTTTTGGCCGCTTGTGTTCCAAATTACGGAGGAAACGACCCTCGTATTTGCCGTTTGGGGAACCGCATCATTTCCAAAATCCCAGGCATAGGTCGCCCCACCGCCAGCGATGCTGGCCTTAAACAAACCACTTTCTCCGGTGCATAATTGACTCGGTGCCACCTCGATATTGGTCAGAGGCAGTTCGACGACAACTTTGGAAATGATATTCGATTCGCCGATAAAATCGGTGCAAGGAGACCTTCTTGCACAACGGATATAGTAGGTCGTTTGAGTAATTGGCCCGGGGTCTAAATCGGGAGAATTGGAGTTGGGAATCATCGTCCAATTGGGGTCGCCGGGTCCGTTGAAAATGGGCACATTGCTTTGCAACCAAATAAATTCAAGGGTGCCAAAACCCCCTGATGCAGGATTTAGTTCGGTAATCGGCGCGGGGTCAGCCCCCAAACCACACAAATTTTCGTTGCCCTGAATGCTGCCGCCATCCGTAATATTGTCGCATTCCTGAAATACGCCCGCATCGATTGTAAGATTATCGGGCGTAAATGGAAGCACTTCAAAAACATCCGTGAAGCCGTTCAAAGGATTTGCGTCGCTGTCCACCTCATCGTCGCTGCCCTGATTTTTAGAAGTAAAAACAAAACCGGTCGGCAGGCTGGTTTTGGAAAATTCCACCACATAATTGCCCGGAAAGACATTCTTGAATTCGTAAAAGCCTATCAAATTGGTACTCGTCGTGGCAACAACGGACCCGGTGGGCATGGAAAGAAGTTTCACCTTAATTTCCTGAAGACCGCTTTCGATGGAATCCTGAATGCCGTTTCGATTAAAATCCAACCACACGAAATCGCCGATATTTATTTTATCATCCAGTTTTATCAAGCCCGCATCCACATCGCTGTTGAAAGTGCCAACGGCTAGCGGAATCGTATTCGTGAAGCCGCTAAAAGGATTGACGTCGCTGTCTTTTTCCTCCGTTCCGATGTCCATGTCTGTAAAGAAATAATTTGGCAACAAGCCAAAATGCAGTTTATAAAATCCGGGTTCCAAGCCGTCGAATTGATAGAAACCGTTGGCATCTGTTTGGGTGGTGTCTGCAAAGGGATTGCCACTGCCGGTCGTGCCGCTGAGGATAACGGTAATGCCGGGCAAACCGGGTTCTCCGGGGTTTTGCCAGCCGTTTTCATTGATATCATCCCAAACGAAGTCGCCTATTTTGGAGGGATTTTCTATAAAAATAGTCGTCGAACAAGTGCAGCCGTTGCTATCAGTGATGGTCAATCCGTAAGTTCCGGCGCTCAGATTGGAGGCAGCAGGCGTATTATCGCCATTACTCCATTGGAAAGTATAGGGTGGAATCCCTCCGGAAGCATTGGCAGTAACAGCCCCTTCATTGCCCCCAAAAGTAGTAATCGGTGCGCTGATACTCGCTTCGCATTGAAGCAAATCGGGCTGTTCGACCTGCACGGAATTTACAAAGGAACATCCATTGAAATCAGTGGTGGTCACAAAATAAAGGCCCGCGGTGAGGTTGGTCTGTATGGGATTGATGGAATTATTACTCCATCTATAAGAATATGGAGGAACGCCATCCACCCCCTTCACGATCGCCTCTCCATCATTTCCACCAAAACAAGAAACATTTTGCGCGCTAGCCGTGGCAGACAAATCGGAGGTGAAGTTAATCGCTGCGGAGGCTGTTTTTTGGCATCCATTCGCATCCGTTACCGTCAGATTGTAATTGCCGACGGGCAAATTGTTCAACACATTGGTCGTCGCATCGGCGGAATAATCCCATTCAAAAGCGAAGGAAGGCGTCCCACCAAGGACGGTGGTGTTTATGACCCCACTCGAATCATCGGGACAGGTTACATCCGCCGCGTTGAGGAACAAAAACAAGGGGCCGGGTTCGGCTATTGAAATACTACCCGTTTCGGTGCAACCGTTTGCATTCGTGACGGTCACATGATAGTTTCCCTGTGCCAATCCTGAAATAAAGTTGGTAGTAGAATTGGCGGGATTGTCCCATTGGTAGCTGAGGTTGGAAGTATCACCCAAAGCGGTCACCCAAGCCCGTCCGTTGGCATCGCCGAAGCAGAGAATATCTTCCGAAAAAACCTCGATTGAAAAGGCAGATTGAACGCCAATTTCCACGCTGTCAACCGCCTCACAGTCGTTGGCATCGGTGACGGTCACTTGATAAAGGCCTTGCCCCAAAAAGGAAATCGTTCCCGTCGTTTGAGAAAGCGGGTCGTCCCATTGAAAGTTGAAGCCCGGTGTGCCGCCCGTTGCGGAAACGGTCGCCGTTCCATCATTAGTCGTCGCGCAAGTTGCATTTGTTTTAACAAAGGATAATTGGATAGGCTGCGGAGAATTGACAAATGCGCTTCCCGTGGCCGTGCAGCCATTCGAATCTGTAACTGTAACTTTATAAATGCCTGATAACAAGTTATTTAGACTTTGAGTCGTGTGATGTTGGGGGTCGTTCCATTGAAAAGTATAAGCGCCCGACCCGCCCGAAGGAAGGGCCAAAACCGAACCGTCGCTTGTATCACTGCAGCTCGTATTCTCCACGGAAAAATCCACCACAAGGGGGCTTGGTTCCTCTATTACCACCGTGCCAATATCGGTGCAACCGTTTTGGGCAGTGATGGTAACGTGGTACGTTCCGGCAGGCAAGCCAAAGACAAAATCGTTGGAAGAATTGTTGGGGTCGTCCCATTGATAGGTAAAATCAATCGGATCGCCATTGGCAATCAGCACCAGTGCCGTTCCGTCGTTGTCGCCCGGACAGGTAACATTGGTGGAGGTAATGGAAAAATCGAGTTCCATCGGGGCAAAGATGGTAACCGCATTCTTGCCGGTGCATCCGTTGGTATCCGTGACAGTGACGTGGTAAGTTCCGGCTGCCAAATTTTGGGCAGTAGCGGTGGTTTGGTTGTCCGGGTCATCCCATTGATAAGAGTAGCCTCCTGCACCGCCCGTTACATTTACGGTCGCGCTGCCGTCTGCCTGACCGCCACACATTACGTCAGTGGAGGTTATGGTTGTCATAATAAGAGCAGGCTCATTTACTTCTGCATTAGCCTCTATTGTACAACCCGCAGCATCCGTCACAAGGACATGATAAACGCCTCCCGCCAAATTAACCGCCGTTTGAGTAGATTGCATTTCAGGGTCATCCCATTCAAAACTAAAAGGCGGCAATCCTCCAACGATTGAACCTACTGTTGCCGAACCATCTTGCAAACCAAAACAACTTACATCGGTGGCAGAAACTTGAATTCCAAAAAATGGAGCCTCTGCAACCACCACACTTTCTACAATGCTGCAATTATTGGCGTCGGAAACTGTCACAAAATAGGTTCCCGCTAGCAAGTCAGTCGCCGTGGCGGTAGTTTGCCCGGCAGGGTCACTCCAAAGCAAAGTGTAGCCGGGTGTGCCGCCGGAAATGACCGCCGTGGCAGTGCCATCGGCTGTTCCAAAGCAATTTTGATTGGAAGCCGAAAGGGTGGCAGTCAAAGGCAAAGGTTCGGGAAGGGTCACCGTTTTTGAAGTAGCACAACCATTGTTGCCGCTGACGGTAACCGAATAAACACCTGCCACCAAGCCCGTGGGGTCTTCCACATTGCCAAGCCCGTTATCCCATTGGATTTGATAGGGGGCATCGTTTCCCGAAATGGTCAAGTCTATTCCCCCGTTGGAATTGCCGTTGCATTGAATTTCCGAAAGGATGCCCAATTCTACCACCGGCGCTTCCAAAACTGTAATTTTCACGATATTGGACACGCCTTCAAAAAGTTCACAATCGGACCGGCGGACGGTGCGAATAAACCAGGTGGTTTGCGTCAAAGGGGAAGGGTCGAAAGCGGAAGTGTCACTGTTGGGCAAAGCGACCCAATCGGGGCTTCCCGGAAAATAGGGCGTGCCGAGGCTGCTTGAAAACCAGAGATATTCTAAAGTGCCACATCCGCCGGAGGGCAAGGTCACATTGGTAAGTTGGGCAGGGTCGAAAGCCGGACCGCAGCCAATTTGTTCACCGGCAATTTCGCCGCCATCCGTCACATTATCACAACATTGCGCCTTCTTCACTATAATATTGGATTCGCCCGCATATTCTAAGCAACCTGCCCGCCGGACACACCTTCGATAATAGGTCGTTACCGTAATGGGAGGAGGGTCGAATTCGGGGCTGTTGGAATTTAAAATGGGCTGCCACGCAGAAGGGGGCGCGCCAGGTACGTCGGTGGTAAAAATCCAAATATATTCAAGCGTTCCCGTCCCGCCATTCGGCAGGCTGACGTTGATTATCGGTGCGGGGTCAAAATCGGGGTTTGGGCAGTCGGTTTCATCGCCTGCAATCAATCCGCCGTCGAGGACATTGTCGCAACCCCCGTCCAAATCGTTCAATTCGCAAGCCTCCTCAAAGGTAGTTTCCTCCCCCGAAGGAGTATCGTCTGCCAAAGAGAGGGAAGCAAATGCCAACCAAATAATTGTCGGGAAAGCAATTTTGAGAATGGATTTTTTAAATAGATTGAAAGTGTATTCAAATGCCAGTGTTTCATGTAGCCGTCTCATAGTTGAAATTTTCAAAACATAGCGCAAGGACAAAAAGGCTGAATGCAGCAGACAACCTCTGAGTCGAAGCAAAGGATTATATTCATGGTTTCCCTGCCTCTTGATCTGTTGAATAGGTCTAGATTAATAATCCACACTTTTCTTCCAAGGGGTTTCAACCCCTTGTGTTCGACTGACAAGGGGTTGAAACCCCTTGGAATGTGTCAATTATATTCATCATCTATCTTGCAGGTGCGCAGGAAAATTTATCCGTTAAAAATTATGGAACAGGAGCAAAATTGGCGAGTTTTCTTTTCTGAAATGATTATTGAGACGTTCAAACACATGACAAAAACTATACCATTATAATTTTTTATACTTTATAAATATTTGATTTTCAACATTTTTTTAAATTAAAAAAAAATTACTTCTTTTTTATTGCTAATATATTTCGATGAATTTTCAATACCTGATTAATTAAGGGATGCTTTCCATCATTAAAAATCACAAAATCGGCTAATCGCATTTTTTCTTCCTCCGACATTTGTTTTTTCATTCGCCCTTCTACTGCTTCTCGCAAACTTCCATCTCTTTCCACGACACGGTGGATGCGCAATTCTTTCGGGGCAAAAACGGTGATGATTTTGTCCAGATTTTCAGAGCTTCCGCTTTCAAAAAGCAGGGCGGCTTCTTTCAAGGTATAAGGGACGCCTTTTTGAGAAAGATGCCATCTCTCGGCATCTTGAAAAACGGCGGGATGGACGAAGGCATTCAAGGCCTTCAATTTCGAGTTGTCCTGAAAAACAATCGAGGCGATGAGGCTTCGGTTCAAATGTCCGTTTTTTAAATAAGCGCTTTGCCCGAAAAGGTTTTTAACCTGTTCAACAATATTTAAATCACTCTCCATCAACGACTTAGCCCGTTCATCGGCGTAATAAACGGGGATGCCCAGCGTTTCGAAAATTTTGCAAACAGTGGTTTTGCCGCTGCCGATGCCGCCGGTGATTCCGATTTTCATCGCTTTTTGAAATAGTTGTTACACAAAGCTACACAAAGAACCACAAAGTCGCAGAAAGGAATGGTTAGGAATGGTGTTTTTCTTTGTGTGACTTTGTGTTTTCTTTGTGTAGCTTTGTGTAATAATAAATTCAGTGAAATAATAAATTCACTAAAACATCTCCACCCCTACGAAATGAAAATTTCCTTCGATAATCGCATTTTCATTCGAATCTGCCCCATGAACTGCATTTTTGCTGATGCTTGTGGCAAATAAAGCGCGGATGGTTCCTGCTTCTGCTTTTGAAGGGTCGGTAGCGCCGATTAATTTTCGAAAATCCTCCACGGCATTGTCTTTTTCCAAAATGGCGGCAACAATTGGTCCCGATGACATGAACGCTACCAATTCGCCATAAAAAGGTCGTTCCCGGTGGACGGCATAAAATTCGCCCGCTTTTTCCGCGGATAATTTGGTCAATTTCATGGCGACGATTCGAAATCCCGCCGCACAAATTTTCTCTAAAATAGACCCGCTATGCCCTGCTTTTACAGCATCGGGCTTAATCATCGTAAACGTTCTGTTTGTGGTCATTAATAATCAGGATTAAAAGTTTGACGTTAGTTTTGGAACGGTGAGCTAATAAAGTGTGCTATTTGAATGAATTTTATTTTCTGCTGAAAGTGTTTGAAAATTCAAGCATAACTTGTTCCGAGAATCGGAAGCAGGGCTACGGTTTAATTTTTTAGCGCTTTCAGCAGGAAATAGAATCAGTCAAATTGTGCAATTTATCATCTCACCCTTCCTTTGGATTCAAAAATTTGATAATCAAATAATTAGGAACGGTGAATAAATAAATTGAGGTTTTGGGGTTGATTATTTTGTTCTTAGTTTTTGCTTTGAAAACAAGAGTTATGTTGATATAATGACTGTTTTCAAAGTGAAAAATAAGGAC
>Ga0114931_10010990_pt1 | contig 10729 bp, 8 predicted proteins | sample 2SBtaG_FD_89579 | JGI IMG/M metagenome (GOLD analysis project Ga0114931, IMG submission 89579) | Deep subsurface microbial communities from Kolumbo volcano to uncover new lineages of life (NeLLi) - 2SBTROV14_V59a metaG | ecosystem: Environmental > Aquatic > Marine > Volcanic | place: Kolumbo...
CAGCGTTTACGAATGTGAAGATTTCTGCGGGAAGGATTACCAAACTGCAGTTGCCCGTTATTAAACAAATTAGTTAGTCTCGTATTTGGGTTAAAAACGACCTTATCTTTCGGCAAAGAAGCTGGCGAGTCTTGCGTTTGCTTCTTTTGCTCAGTCCGACTCGCATTCATTGTAATCCAGTCTGTCGGTCGTAATATTAAAGCCCGCCAAAAATGGGGAAACCATAAACTCAAAAGATTGAAAAAGCCGTAGGTCAGGTATGTCAGTGTCGTCACTCCTAAGGAAACTTACATTATAGGCTCCGCCGGAATTTCATGGAGCTAGTACGGAGGTAATGGTTCTGCCGTCTTCTATTGCTCTCGACAGATTCTTAAGATGACAACGATATTTATCGAAAGCATTCTTAAATATCCGTCTCGAAACCAAGATCGCCAAATGCTAATCGCATGCAGTTATATTCATAACCAAGCAAGTTGCAGAAACCCTTACCATCTTGAGAATACTGTCAGCTATTTTTTGAAACCACCGCGTACTTCCATCACTCTGCTAGAGACCATCGCCATCGGGATAAGCCAAACAGTTGGAACCATTCCCTTACTGCCTTTATTGTTAAACAGAGTATTGATAAGTTCGTTGTCGGTCTTTCTCACAAAACCGTAACTATTGTATGGAGACACGGTTTTTGTAATTTACCAACTTTTGTTGAAATCTCGGTCAGAGAGCTTTGAATTCAATTTCATTAAATCATTTTCCTACTTTTATTTGATTTTTTTCAAAACTTTCATATCATCCGAATTTCCTGCCAGTTTCAAGGTTCAGACACAGCTCCGCTGCATTTCTTTATAACGGTTCATCGTTCGTTTGTGGTTGTAAGCCATAGACTTCAGCACTACCCCTCCCTTTTTGTACTTTTGTTTTTCCGATATATCACGTCTGAATTATTCCGTAAACTCTTGATCGTCCCAAAAGTCCGTGTGGCTACAAAGCGTCTCGTCCGGAGATCAAACGGTTTCTGATATTTGGCGAATTAGACAACATCCACACGCATTGTATTTTTCCTCTCTCGTCATTTGGAAACATTTATCGATTTTGACGAGCTAATACGGCGGTCTTTCTTAAGAAAAACATTTTTTTCTCAGATCGGGGAATAATTATGACCCGATCACCCATCATACAACTGTAACAACGAAACAGTGCAAAAAAATAACTAATTTTACTGGAGATTTACCTTAGATATGAGAACAGGACGGAAGTTAACCGCTATCGCCTTTGCGTTTGCAATCGTTGCGGGTTCTTGGCTTTTCAAGGAAAATTCAAGCCAAAACGGTTAAGAAGAAACCGACCGACCGTTTCAGTCCTTATTGGTAAATCGAAAATTTTTCATATGGTCAAAAATTATTACCGTTCTTCGTACGTTAGTGCTTTTAACAAAGTGCTCTAATAGTTTTTTGTCGAAATAATGGTTCAGTTTCGACAAATAGGGAGAGTGTCAGGGGTTACATTTAACAAAAACACTCTCCCCTCCTTTTTTATCTACTAAGAAACGAGATGTGAAAAGTTACCCAACGAACTTGCACAGTTAAAATCCCAATCTAAGAACGACGTAAAAAAGAGGTTAAATTGCAAACTCTAACCTCTTTTTAAGCAAAGCACGGTTGCCCTGAAAACCGTGCTTTTTTCTTTACAAATTGAGCAATTACATAAAAGTCTCTCGTAAGCTTTATTTTTATCGAAATTTGGTCGATAATTAAATCGACTTATGCTCTCCGCAAACGACATTCTTAGAGATCGCTACAAAATTATTCGCTTGCTTGGACAAGGCGGGATGGGAGCGGTTTATGAAGCTCATGATAATGTTTTCGACACTTCGGTTGCTCTGAAAGAAATTATTGTAGATTTGTCTAGTGCCCAAAATACAAAGGCGCAGGAACTCCTGCATCTTGCTTTTGAGCGTGAAGCAAAGCTTCTTGCAAAGATCAGTCACGAAACGTTCCCTCATGTAAAGGATTATTTTTCGGACAATAATCGTCAATTTTTAGTCATGGAGCTCGTTGATGGCGAAGATTTGGCAACTCTACTAAAAGATCGCGGATGTGCGTTTCCGGCGTCGGATATTATTAATTGGACGGATCAATTACTCGATGGATTGGACTATTTGCACACTCAAAATCCGCCTATTATTCATCGCGACTTAAAACCGCAAAACTTAAAACTCACTACGCGCGGAAAAATGAAGCTTTTGGATTTTGGCATTGCGAAAGGTACGGATGCAGGATCAGCCAATACTGTTACAAACCAAACTTTCGTCGCTGCGACATTAAATTATTCTCCGATTGAACAAATGCTTCGCGTAATAGACCCTACTTTTCTAGCGGTCATTACACACAAATATGCAGGGCAGATCGATCCGATATTAGAGCAAAATGCCGATGTCACGAGCGATATTTATGCCCTTGGCGCAACACTTTACAATTTGTTGACTAATACGCCTCCGATTGAAGCAGTTAAGCGCGCGGTCGAGGTCTGGGATGGCAAGCCCGATCCTTTGCGAAGTCCAAGCGATATCAACCCGCAAGTTCCTAAAGAAGTATCAGATTTCATAATGAAATCCATGGAGATTAATCGCGATGATCGTTTTGCTTCGGCTTCTGAGATGAGAAATGGGTTGAAACAAATCAGCTCCTCAGGTTCTAAGCAATCCGATCAAAAAACCGCTGTGATGAATTTCGCTCCCGAGCAATTTACTTCACCGCAAAATGAAGCTACCCAACAATTCAATAGCGAATCCGATAGCGTGCGAACAATTGCAGCCCCTACACCTAGAGGGTTTACCGACCAGCCTGAACAAAGAAGCTTTACGGCGGCAAATGCGAGCACCAACACTGCTCAAGCGGAAAATAGCGGAAGCAATTTAAAATTGCTTTTGCTAATTCCCCTGTTTGGCGTGATTTTCCTTTTCTTGGGAGTTAGTGCCTTCGGAGTTTGGTGGATGTATGGGAGAGATTCAGGTGGCGTTACGAAAAAAATTACAAATACCAAAAGTAATAAACCTCTCGAAAATAATTCGAATATTAATGCCGACGTCGCGCCGACTCCAATGATATCTGATCTGCAAGGCGACGATTCAAATTCCAATACGAATACGTCGGTGACACCGACTCCTGTCGCAGAGGAATCGCCAATTGTTGCATCCAAAACGACAAAGTCAAAAAAACCTGCTAAGACGAAACGCCCGCCCGTGGTCGTAAAAAAACGTCGGGACAAGCCAGTTAAAACTAAAAGAAAGAAGCCACGTCCCGTCAAAAAGAAAAAAAATATGAAATGTATTTTCACAGACGATTGTTAGCAAAGCTGCTAATCGTTTGAGTAGGTAAGGGTAGTCGTTTTCCTAGATTAGAATTTTGGTGGCAAACTTTTGGTATAATATGTTGTCCAACATTTGGTATTTATCGAAAAGAAAGGAGCAAGAATAAAATAATGTACCAGAGATTTTTATCAAGTAAACTGACCGTTATCGCACTCGGTATCTCTCTGATTTTGATAACGATATCCGTTCAAAGAACTTATGCGCAGGAGAAACCGCTTACTCTAGCTCAGGTTTTGACGGGTCTTCAGGCAAAAACAGGTGATTTTACGCTTGCCGAAAAAAATCAATTTATTTCGCAGCAAATTCTTTCGCGAGGTGTGACTTTCAAACTTACTCCGGTTATCGAAAACGAGTTAAAACAGGTAGGTGCCAGCACGGCAGTTTTGAGAGCCATTCGACTGTAAGCCCCGAGAAGTACGCGTCCCCCGACTCCAAAACGCCCCCGTACCCAACTAGACAGAATATGGGTCGATCAAAATACGACTCAGCGAGGCGTTCGTGGAATTTTGGTTCATGCGAAATTTAATGTCTATAACCTAAAAGGAGTGAATTCCCAATTTCATTTGAGAATTCGAGATCAAAGTAACCAATACGTGCGTACCTCCAACAAGAAGTATGCTAATACCCTTGGTCATCTGGCGCTTTATCGAACAAAAATTAAGCCCCGATATTCAGCGACGGTTTTCAAGGATATAATGTGGTTTATTCCGTATAAAGAAATTAATCTTTCGCCCGGTACGCACTCTGTAAACCTAGTAGTCGGTATTAGATATAACACGGACAAATGGCGAGGACTTCGAATCGGAGGATATCGTTTTACTTTGAATCAGCCGATTAAACCATCGGCGCGTTTTAGCAAGCTTTGGGTGAAATACGGAAAGAAACAAAATGGAAAATTAGGTTTGATTGTTCATTTGAGATTTAATGTTAACAATCTCTTGAATTTTCCGGCGAAGATTGCTGTCGGATTTGCTCAACGAACCAGTCGTGATCCGTCAACCCGTCGCTTTAAATATACCGCTCTAAGGACGAGTGTTAACAAATACCGCAGCCCTAGCGGGCAGGTTACTCTATATCAGGTTATCAGACCGCAATACGTCAATGCCGTTTATAAAGATTTAAAGCTCTTTGTGCCTTACGAAGCATTCGGACTATCTTCAGGGAAACACGTATTGAAATTGCATGCGGATTTGATTTATCTGGACGGCTCCCTGCTGCAACATTTTGGTGAAAAATTGTTTAGTTATTCCAAGAGATAATTGTTTTTAAGTGGTAAGAGGCTATCTTGAGAGAGCGGTTAATGTTCTGCTAGCGTCATGATTTGTTTGCTCGTTTACTTCGGTCTCTTTTTCCACTAAATGAGAGACAATCGAACGGGCGGAAACCAGGGAGGCGAGGGAGAATGCGCGAAATAGACCTAAATGATATATGTTCTCGAAAGATTCAAACATGTCCTCTCTGCCGCAGATAGCTCGGATGACAGCGGCACGCTTCTTAGCAGGCGCGTTTCTGCCCGTTAAAAAAGGGAGATTTCCAAAATCTAGCCTAGCCGGGATTTCCGAATCGGAAAATAAAAATGAAAGTATTCGAACTTGAAAATCGTTACACTAGACAACAAAATCGCTCCTAGTTTGACCTAATAACTACCAGCAATAATATTTGATTTGATTCCGCTCGCTTCTTGAGCGATTTTTACGCCGACCGAAGCGCCAATTCGAGTCGCGCCCGCTTCAAACATTGCGCGTGCATCGTCAATTCCTTTAACACCGCCAGAGGCTTTTACCCCAAGTGCATTTCCAACTGTTCGACGCATTAGATGTACGTCGTCAACCGTCGCGCCGCCTTTGGCAAACCCCGTCGATGTTTTAACAAAATCCGCGCCTGCGTTTTTTGCCGCAAGACAAGCCCTTACTTTTTCCTCGTCTGTTAAAAGCGCTGTTTCAATAATTACTTTACACAACACATCATTTTCATGAGCTGCATTGGCAACAGCTTTTATATCGTCTTCCACGGCGCAATTGTCACCCGATTTTAGCGCACCGACATTGATTACCATATCGACTTCTCTTGCACCATTAAAAATCGACCGTCGTGCTTCAAATGCCTTTACATCCGGCAAAGTTGCGCCAAGCGGAAAACCGATGACCGTACAAACCGGAATGCCGCTTCCTTTTAAAACTTCGCTCGCCTTCTTAACCCAAACCGGATTTACACAAACCGACGCAAATCCAAATTCTGCCGCTTCCTCGCAAAGTTTTCGAATATCATTTTCCGATGCTTCAGGTTTTAGAAGTGTATGATCGATCAAACTAGCCCAGTCTCGCGCTGTTGAAGTCTCACCCAAAACGATTCCGATACGTGAAGCTCCAGCATCCACGATTCTCTCGACATCAGCGCGGCAAAAGGTAGGACAATAATCATCGTCAATCCGCGATAAAACTAAGTCTGTGATTTGTTCTACAAGTCTCTCGTAATTTCCGTTTGTTAAATCAGCCATTTATTCGTTATTGGTAATTCTCGCACATGTCCTTTCGATATTAATATGTCGATGGTTCGATTCCACCCTCCATAACTGTCGGGTTTCCGCCTACTAATCACTATTCTTATATTGTCTCTCAATCGCATCAATTTTTCCAACCCGCTTTTTGTGTCTCGGTTCGGTTATTTCATTAGTCAAAAAAGCGTGAACAATTTCTTTAACTTCCGCAAAAGAATTCTGTCCGCTGCCTAGCGTTAATACATTTGCCGCATTGTGCTCACGCGAATTTTTCGCAAGAGCAACATTATAACAAGCTGCCGGACGAACGCCCGGCACCTTACTCGCAGCCATTGCTGAACCTATTCCGGCGCCATCGATCACAATCCCAACATCGATATTGCCCTCAGAAACCGCTTGCGCAACCGCGTATGCAAAATCAGGGTAATCCACTGCATCTTTGGAATTTGTCCCAAAATCTCTGACCAACAAACCCATTTCAGAAAGAAAAACCTTTAACTTTTCCTTCATTTCGAATCCCCCGTGGTCACAACCGACCCCGACTGTTTTTACCTTAAGCGAATCCTTACGAGAGACTTTTGTAACGAGTGCTATTTTCTTTCCATTCACAATATCTTTCGCAAGTGGCGTCAACTTTGCATTTTCTGCTACACGAACTCTTGCGCCGATTTCAAGCCCGCGAAAATCATCTTCTGTTAAAAGAGACTTCGCCGATTCATCCCGATCAAATTCTTTCTCGTGATATTTCAAAATCGAGCTAACGCGAACATGTTTTGGCAGCTGCTCCTTCGTTTCTTGCTTATCGGGAACGCTATCGAGCACTTGCCTCACCAATTCTCTTACGCGATCCCGTGTCTCATTATTTTTCATCATAGATAAACCGGCAAAATAAAATATTCTTGTTACCCGTCACTTGTCACACATCACTATTTGAAATACTATTTCGAAATACCTTTTCAATCAAATATCGGAGACAAATTGTGGAAACAAAACCTGCGAAAAACCATACGGAATTTACTGATCCAAATCTAGAGACAATGTACACCGCCGACGAAATCAGCGAGCGGGTAAAAGCTCTTGGCGAACAAATCACAAAAGATTATGCTGACAAAGACCTTATATTAATTGGTGTTTTGAAGGGATCATGTGTTTTTATGGCGGATTTAATGCGTGAAATTGATCTAAATATCGAGATTGATTTTATGGCAGTGGCGAGTTATAAGGATGGAACGGTTTCGACAGGCGACGTCGAAATCATAAAAGATTTGATGAAACCGATTCGCGGAAAAGATATTATTATCGTCGAAGATATTATTGATACCGGGTTAACCCTCACACGGCTTTCCGAACTGCTCAAGACTCGTGGAACAAACTCGATAAAAATTGCGACACTCTTAGATAAACCTGAGCCGCGCATCAACAAAGATTTAAAGGTCGATTATTGCGGTTTTACTATTCCAAATGAATTTGTCGTAGGTTACGGTCTTGATGTTGCAGGAAGATATAGAAATTTACCTTTTATCGGCATCGTAAAAGACCCTGAAGCGATTTGATTGGATAAAACTTATCTTGTCTGGTTAAACAAGCGGTTGTCGGACCATTTCCCCTTTCGATTCAGTAACTTCGCAGTCTTAGCCCGGATATTGCACGAAGGGAATGGACTTTTTGAAAACCTCAATTTTCTCTTGTAACATGATGAAAAACGAAGTATTTATCGGAATTATTGTATCGCCTTCGTGCAATATTCAGGCTATACCGATTTAAAAAACCCAGTTTCTCACGGGATCGTATTCACATTCAAACATTGATATCCGGCTATCTTTTTCGAACGCTTAAAGGGCACATATGTCAGAATTGTATCTGACGCAAGCATTCTTCCTCTTGAATTAAAAATTCTATAATTCACTATCGCACCGCCGCTAAAAGACATCCGTTTTCCGCCTGTAAAAACATCAAATACCGCATTATTCTTATTGCGTTGATTGCTTCCGGCTTTTGTCACATGAACATCAAGCCAGTATTTTTGGCGTCGATCTTTTTTTGTCATAATTTCAAATGCAAGCTCCGCACGAACATAATCAATCAGGATTCCATTATTATAACTTTCGTCGTTTTCCTCGATTCTCTTCCCGTTCCTGTTTACCTCATTCCCAGGTTCCCGCGCCAAAAAAAACTGATTGATCACGCTATCATGAATTGAATTTAAAGCTTCAAGCCGTGCTGACATTTCTTGAGAAAGTCTGCCGCTTCCTGAATTAGGTGCTAAAGCTTTTTGCGATCGAATTCTGAGTTCTGCCAAATCATTGATTATTTGAAGCAATTTAGAAGAAGTTCTCGCGTCAAGAGGAATCATCTTTTCAGGATAATAAACCTCTACATTTAGCCCATTTAAAACCTTTCCGATAAATTCATCCTTGCCGATTAGAACTGCCTTACCCGTTATTTTTACATCAGTCTTAAATAAGGCAAGCATATCGACCGTAAGTGCCTTTATTTGGTTTGCGGGATTGATTACACTTGCCGCTCCGCGTATAGCCTTATCTCCATCCCCATCTCCAACTACCGTAACAGCATTTACCTTTGGTGTTTTCTCAATATTCCGAAAAACCTTGTCATACCTTGTCTTTAGCAACTCGAGTTGGTTCATCAAAACAGAATATTTCGCCATAGTATTAGCAAATTCAGGACTGTAAACCATTAAAACATCGATTTGACTGCCGAGCCTTCTTACGTTTTGACTTATTTCCGAGGCAGCACAGGATACGGCTTTGTAAGCTGAAATATCATTCTCAATCAAATCACCCGAAACAGTAGTTTTAGCTGCAAGCAAATTTAGTTCAGCCTGCCGATTCACAAGTTCGTCCTTTCGCGCCCTTGCTTCCGCACTTTTTGCCTGCGCCTCCGCAACTCTTGCCTGAGCTTCGGCTTTTCTTGCTTCAGCATCGGCTTTTCTTTTTTCAACCTCACTTGTTTGAGCAAATGCGGTATTTACCGAAACCATCGATAAGATACATAAAACAAAACCGATCGTTATTTTTTTTACCATTTTGGAAATCCTCTGGAATCAAAAACCTCTTAAACACATTACATTAAGCTCAGCCTATAATGCCTGAAACTAAAAATCCACTATCTGTCTAAAATCTTCCGCGAAATTTCAATTCCCTTAGCCTGGATGTTGCACGAAGGCAATACTTCCCCTTCAATACCGTGTTAAATTCAGCATCTAAGAAATACCCTGTTTCGATCATATCAGGAATATGTTGCTGCTTCATATAGGTCTCAAATTGCTCGACTAAGTCCGCTTGAACTTTTATATAAACTTCGTACACAATCATAATAAATTTTCGCAATGTAGTTCGACAACCGATCTTCTATGTCAGGAATCAAAATTATATGCTAAACCGAAAATTCGTCCTATTGTCACTTTTGATATTTTTGAGTCTTTTCACTGCCAATCTTTTTGCGCAGCCGAGAAAAGCTGCCAGCATAGTCCATCGTATCCACGAAATAAATTCAAAAGCCGTCAATGAAAAACGGACTATCTTAGTCAACCTTCCTGTGAGCTACGAGCGTTCTGACAAGAAATTCCCAGTAATATATATGCTCGATGGACATACGCCGCAGCCCGGAATGATGGGCGGTATCCTCGCTCAACAGGCATGGGCGCAGCAAATCCCGGAAATAATTCTCGTATCAATTCAAAACACAAATCGCTCCTATGACATGACTCCTACGGTTGACGCGAGGGGCGGAAAAGTCGGCGGCGCAAATAAATTTCTCGAGTTTATCGAAACCGAAGTAATTCCGCTTGTCGAAAAAAATTATCGCACACAGCCTTATAGAATTTTTGCCGGACACTCTCTCGGAGGGCTCGCAGTTGTTTACTCGTTTGTCTCGCGACCCAACCTTTTTAACGCCTATATTGCCGCAAGTCCGGTACTTCATTACGATAACAACTATGTAATTCGGGAGGCAGCAAAACTCTTTAAGCAAAAACGGGTTTGGAACAAAACGATGTTTCTCGGACTCGGTGATGAACCCCGGTATAAAAAAGGCTGGAATAAATTTCAAAAGCTGCTTAAAACCGCAAAGCCAAAAGGTTTTGAATATGAGTTCAAACAATTCCCGGAAGAAAATCACGCTTCTGTCGTTCTCCGAGCATATTATTGGGGATTGCGAAAAATTTACAAAGGTTGGATGCCAAAGCAAAATACAACTGTCGCGGCTTTAGAAAAACATTACAAAAACCTCACAAAAAAATATGGCTACACGATTCTTGTCCCCGAAGAAACTTTCAACCGCATCGGCTATCAATTCCTACGTTCCGGCAGAACATTAAACGCCATCAACGTTCTTAAGAAAAACATCAAAAATTACCCCAATTCACCAAATGCCTATGACAGTCTGGGTGAAGCCTACGAGAAAAGCGGTTCGATGAAGCTAGCAAAAGAAAACTACGAAAAAGCCTACAAAATGGCGACCGCGAAAGGAAACACAAGACTAGCTAAGATCTTTGAAGCAAATTTAAATCGAGTTTCGAAATAAGAAAAATTAGTCCGCGAAATGCGCGTTTAAACACGTTTAGAGTTCAAGCTTTAGCTTGCCTCTTCGTTTAGGAAGAAGCAAGCTAAAGCTTGAACTCTAAACGTGTTTTGCTAAACTTCTTCTAAGAAACTCACACCGTCCTCAATTTCAACACCAAAATTCTCAGCAATTGTTTGTCCGATATCGGAGAGACTTTGGCGAGTGCCAAGATCAACTCCTTGTTTTGCCGTTTTCCCGTAAGCCAATAACAAACAGTATTCGCGGGTGTGATCGGTGCCTTTATAGGTTGGATCGTTGCCGTGATCGGCGGTGATGATTAG
>Ga0114931_10010991_pt1 | contig 10728 bp, 7 predicted proteins | sample 2SBtaG_FD_89579 | JGI IMG/M metagenome (GOLD analysis project Ga0114931, IMG submission 89579) | Deep subsurface microbial communities from Kolumbo volcano to uncover new lineages of life (NeLLi) - 2SBTROV14_V59a metaG | ecosystem: Environmental > Aquatic > Marine > Volcanic | place: Kolumbo...
ATGGAGCAGCGTTGCGCTGATCTGGAATGGCAGTGTCGATCAACAGCAACAAATTCACTTCTGGTATTTAACCCCCCTCCTCAGTATGCTGTTGTGCTTTGCCCGTGTGCTTTTGTTGGCGGTGCTTACCCTGCTCATGCTGAACAGTGTTCGTAGATTTGCCACCTTGAAACAGGCCATGCCGGCATTGCTTTACCTGCTTTTTCTGCCGCTTTTTTCATTGCCGGTACAGAAAGCTGAGGCAGCATTTCCCAAGCAGGAAATACTGACTGAGTTATCTAACCGCTTATTGGCCGCACCGGAGTGTTTGCCTGCCTGTGCGCAAATTCCTGCCATGCATTTAACAATAGATGACCGGCAAATACACATAAAACTGCAAATTGATGCACTGCAGTCCGTAGCCGTGCCGCTACCGGGTCATGCCCGGCAATGGTTGCCTCAGCAGGTATTACTGGACGGGCAGCCGGCAACCGCCCTGTATCGTGGCAAGAGCGGCCATTTATGGATCAATTTGGACAAAGGCCAGCATCAAGTTACTTTGCGCGGCGCACTGCCCTTTCGAAATCGTTTTACTTTGCCGTTGCCCTTGCTGCCGCATTGGCTGGAGGTTAAGCAGAACGGCTGGTTGGTTGAAGGCCTGCATGAACAGGGCAAGGCGGATAAGCAGCTACAGTTCCAACGGCTTAGGGTGGAAGGACAGGCGGCTTCTCACAAGCCGCTGCTGGAAGCAGAAGCATTGCCGCCTTTTGTCAGTGTGCAGCGCACTTTAATACTAGGCCTGGACTGGCATGTTGCCACACGCATACTGAGGGTTTCTCCGGCTGCTTCGGCGATCGTGTTGTCTGTACCCTTGCTTGCCGGAGAATCGGTTACCACACCCGGCAGGCATGTAAAAGAGGGTAAAATGCTGGTCAATATTCCAGCCGGGCAAAAACAGTTTCAATGGGATTCGTTATTACAAAAAACGCCGAATATAAAATTAACCGCCGCAAAAACAGAACAGTGGGCGGAAGTCTGGCGTGTAGATGTCAGCCCAATATGGCATATGCAAACTACCGGAATTTCTGCGGTACATCAGCAGCGTAAGGAGCACTGGTTGCCGGAATGGCGACCCTGGCCCGGAGAGTCTGTCAATCTGGCTATCAGCCGTCCGCAACCGGCGTCAGGACAAACGTTGACGCTAGATAATACCCGGCTCAAAATAAAACCGGGAAAACGCCGGACCGATGCGACGCTGGAATTAAATATCAGAAGTTCAAAAGGGCTGTTACAAACCCTACAGTTACCGGAACAGGCGGTTTTACAATCGGTGATGATTGATGGCAGGCTCCAGCCGATCCGGCTCGAGGGGTCAAATTTGGCCTTACCGGTCAGACCAGGCAGTCAGAATATGGTAATAAACTGGCAACAAAATGATGCTTTGAGCGGGTATTTCATTTCGCCAGCCGTTGCCATGGGCTTGCCGAGTATTAATCATTCAATCACGATCCAATTGGGCAGTGATCGCTGGGTGTTATTTACCTGGGGACCAAGAATTGGTCCGGCTGTATTGTTTTGGGGGATGCTGATAGTGTTTACTCTGTTGGCCATCGGACTAGGAAAAATTCATGTAACGCCACTTAAAACCTGGCACTGGTTTTTATTGTTGATCGGACTCAGCCAGATTCCTATTGCTTCAGCACTTATTGTGGTTTTATGGTTATTGGTTTTAGGTATAAGAGCGCAACAACAGCCAGATAAAGCCGCTTATTTTAATTTGCTGCAAGTTGCACTGGCTTTGCTCACGGTCATTGCTATCGGCTTGTTATTTGTTGCCGTTCAACAAGGATTGCTAGGTCAACCGGAAATGCAGATTACCGGAAATAACTCAACCGCAGCCAATCTGAACTGGTATCAGGATAGGATTGGGTCGATACCGCCTGTAGCAACGGTCATTTCGGTGCCTCTGACAGTTTACCGGATATTGATGCTGGCATGGTCCTTATGGCTGGCCATAGCTTTGCTGGATTGGTTGAAATGGGGTTGGCAATGTTTTGCTGTAAACGGATTTTGGAAAAAAACCAAGTCAAAAAAACAGAAAAAACTGCAAGTGGAAATGCAGCAGGATGAAGTAAATTAATCAGGGTCTGATAGAGGTGTTGCTATCTTCATAAAACCTAAAAACTGTTACTAAAATCGAAATATAATAATATAAGATAGCAGGTTGGTGAGCATAGTACGCAGAAGGAGCAGGTTCCGAATTGAGAATACAATTAGTTAGCAATTCCGGACTTGATCCGCCATTGCTCGCGATGGCATATAAGCTGCAACGAACTGTCATTTCGACCAGCGGAGCGGGAAAAATATTTACTTTGTGCCCTGTGTCTAAGTTTAAGATTGCTCAATTCACTTGGAATGACAAAACTTACAGAATAGTTATCGTATATTTGGATGGGTCAGCGTTTGCTGGATTCGGGAATAACAGAGCGATTCTGGATTCTGTTTTTAAGAAAAGTAATCACGCTGCCAGCAGTCAATTTGAAAGTCGGTGAAATATCCAGACCGGCGCTTTGCAGTCCCATGGCTGTCCAGGTGTTGCAGGTATTGAATAGATGGTATTCACCGGTGCCGGTATAAAACTGGCTGTCGGCGTAAAGTCCTTGTTGTTGCATGATGATGTTGCCCGAAGGGTTTCGATGAAAACTTTGGCTGATGAAAGTTTGTAGTGCTGTCAATTCACTTTCAGACAGTGATACTGCATAAAGCTCAGCGCCACGATAAAAAATAACGGGATTATTCTGCACAGCGAGCACTTGCACAACAGAACGGGTAGGCAACAGTAAGGACTTCAAGGTTAAACCAATGGTGACTTCCTTAGCCTGATAAAAATTCTGATCTCCCCAGCCAAATTCATAATAAGGGACATCGTCAAAACGCTTATGCAGAAAAGGGAGCAGTGTTTTGAAACGGTAAGCTGGCAGAATTAAGCCAGTATGCCAGCCGTGATTGACAACGTAAACGGTCTGTTCAGGAGGCGGGTTGAATTCAGGCGTTGACTGGATGCTATCCGGTTTACTGGAGCAGGCGCTAAATGTTAGTAAACAAATAATTAATTCGCTTAAAAAGCTGATGCTGACCGTTGTCATGCGCCAGCTCAAATTTATGTTACGGGGCAACGGTTGCCTGCTCAAATGTCATGCCGTTTATTACTTGCTATTGGGCCGGACCAAAAGTTGGTAGCGTATAGAGGGATGATGTTGTCTCGGTAGCGGTGCAAATGATCCTTGCCCAGATTTTACAGGAACATTATTTGATAACCGCGCAACCAATCCGCGAGCCGGATCCGCCAATCGGTTGAGTATTGTAATCGTCTTTTTTGGCGTGGATAATTAGCGTTGAGCCATCTTTATCGAGCAGATTGGCGCGGCCTGAAGTCAGGGAAACCATCTGGGTGTACATTTCAACTTCGACATTGCCATCGGCAGCCACGACCAGATTAGGCAGATTACCTTCGTGTGGGCCGCCGGGATTGAGAAAACCGTGCGGTTTTTTCCTCGGGTTGACATGGCCTTTGGATAATTTGAAACCTTTGCCATAGTCGGAACAGTTACCGACTGCATGAAAGTGCATACCGTGATAGCCGGCTGGTAGATCTTGGGCCTTGATGTTGACTACGACGCCTTCGGTACCCTGGGTCAGTTTCACTTTGCCGATTTTATTGCCAGCATTGTTGATAATATCAGCGCTGACAATTTTGTTTTCAGCCTGGATGGCAAAGGGCAGGGTCAAAAATCCAATAAGTAGTGTTCTGTTTAACATAGCGTCTTCTCCAGAATGTATAAGACTTTAAAAGAAAAGGTATTGATTACGAGCGAATATAAAAGAAAATGGAGATTTAAGCAATAAGCAATAGACAGGGGGGGAGGTTGAATTGGATTTCTTTATGTGGTGTCTTTTCAAATTATTTAAAGCTGTCATAAAGTTTTAATCGCTTTAGGACATTACGAAATACTTCCTGATTACGAATAACCGGTGTTAATAACAAGGGTGTGCGGCCGAGCCAGGTCGCAAATTCTAGCGGGTGCATAATCAAGGCAAGGGCGCGGTGTCGGAAAGAATTACCCTATAAAGGGCTCTTACCCCTTTATGGGCCCCTGTTTACTCGCAAGCAATATTACTGATTGCCGCTGTGCAATTCTTCAACCATCGCATCGATCATCTGCATGACATCAACGCTGGCATCTTCTGAGCATTTCATATTTTGAAATATTTCATCCATTAATTCCGGGTTCTGCAGCCAATCCTGGCGGGAACTTGCATAGGCCTGTTGGGTGCCCTGATGTACCGCTTCGTGCGGTGCAGCCAGGCTGGCATAGGCGCTGGTTGTTCTGAAATGCTGATAACCCAGGCCCTCAAAATACCACTTGCCCAAACGGCATTGATGATTGTTGACATTGATGGCGTCCGCTTCCGTGCAGTCAGCAGAATTTTCAATGGCAACATAACCATTCTGTTTGTAAATAATATGATCCAATTTGGTTAATAAAGCGAACGACTTGTCTTTGGAATATGTGATATAGCTGATGGATGTTTTTGCTGATTCCGACAAACCGGAAAACTGCTGTTTAAAATCATCCACTTGTTCCATAATCTCCCGAGAAAGATGGGCTGAAGTTTCGGCTTCCTGGTGCATTTGCTCCACCCGCTTATTAAATGAATCCAACGTTTTGGTAACTTCCAGAGCGGCATTTTTGGTATGTTCAGAGAGGCTCTTTACTTCTTCGGCAACCACAGCAAAACCGCGCCCATGCTCACCGGCCCGTGCTGCTTCGATAGACGCATTCAAAGCCAGAAGGTTAGTTTGATCGGCGATGCCGGTTATCATGGATAAGGAATCCGTCACTTTTTTACTGTCCTTGATCAGTGCGGAAATGACCTCTGAAACGGAATGAATATTTTGATTGATATTAACCAGAGATGTGCTGATCGTATAGACAGTGGAAAGGCTGTTTTCGGCATTGTTTCCGGTGGCTTTGGCAATGTCCTCAACTTTTTGCATCTGCTCACTGATATTAATTAAATCATTCTGGTTGGCCTTCAGGTTATCCAGAAGATTGGCGGTATTAAGATTATGCAGTCCGGCCGCCAGCCGGTTTTTGGTGATGAGATATTCATTTTCCTCCATGTGTCTAAGCGCACTATTGATGGATTGAGCGGACGTTTTAAGTAAACCGGGAAAGCCATCTGCCAGTGCATAGCGATCATATTTACCTTTGGCGGCCTGTTCAAAACAGGTGGTAATTTCTTTAAAATAGGATTCCATAATATCCAGCATTTCATTCAGCTCCCAGGCGACTACTCCCAATTCTCCCATGCCTTTAGCGCCGATGATGCGGTGATAGAGTTCGCCATTATTGGTACGCAGCAGCACGCTTTGCATTTTGGTAATTAATTGCAGGCTGTTATGCGTTGTACGCCAGATATAAAAAGCAATACCCAGAAGGGGTGTGAGTAGGCAAATCATGACCAGCGAAAAACCCATTAGAAAAGTGTTGTACGCCAGCGCAGTTGCCGTTAATAGCATGATAGTGCCGACGGCAATATTGACTTTGCTTCGCAGGAAAGGAATATTGGCATTGGAGGTATTATCAAAACGGCTCATATTACACTCCGTTGGGCTTATAGAGATCCAGGATCAGTTTATTATAACTTTTGGATCCGGTCTGTTTAACAACATCATGCAGGTAATCAAGAGACAGGTCCGGAGCTTCACTGGTGGTGCTGCGTTTTTCGATAAGCCGCATTTCGTGATAGACAGGGATCAGGCTATCCAGGGCGGATTGCGGTGGCTTGCGCCGGACAGAATAATAACCGCTTAATTGTCCGTTTTTATCATAATCCGGGGTAATATTGGCAAAGACCCAATAATAACTGCCGTCAGCACAAAGGTTTTTGGCAAATCCAAAAAACTCTTCACCGGCTTTCAAGGTATTCCACATAAAACGAAAAACCCCGCGCGGCATATCCGGGTGCCGGATGATATTATGCTGCACGCCTAATAATTTCTCCTCAGAATAACCGGCGATATCCATGAAAATCCGGTTTGCATAGGTAATACGCCCGCTTTTATCAGTTTTAGAGACGATAAAATCATCATCGCCGAGCTTACGTTCATGATTATTCGGAACAATTGCCGGTTTCATCAGCTAAACCCTCAAATTTAGTTTTATTTTGAATTTTAGGACAAAATCCTATTTTTTGTGGGTTTATTTATCAGGCTGGATGAATACATATAGATAATATGACGGTCTGTTGCGGGCTTTTTTGGCTAAAGTGTAATGGAGTGCAGATCCAATGTCATTACGATGAAAGTAGCTTATTTATTTATGTGCTGAGGTACGAAGCGCACCACCGGCGATAGTTGGGGCTGCTTCGCCGGCATAGGCTGTAACGCTTTATTTTGAAGGGGTATTGGTGTTCATCATGATCGTTATGATAATTCCCTGATAACTTGCAATGGTGACTGATTAACGACTTTGCGCACGCCCCAGCAACCTGCCAAGCCGACAAATATCGCAGCACTGCCGGGTACAATAAACCACAATAGATAATCTACTGAAAAAGACATGTGTAATACATAACGATATAAAAAATAGAGGATTATTTCCGCCAGACTCATTGCTAAAAGTCCGGAAATCAGCCCCAGAACAGAAAATTCAATCCAATGCGCTTTACGCAACAAAGGCCGGCCGGCGCCCAGCGTCCGCATTAATGCACCTTCATGAATACGCGCATCCAGCGTTGAATGCAAGGCTGCAAATAACACGGTGAAACCGGCCAGCAAAGCAAAATACAGTAAATAATTAATCGCTTGTGTCAATTGTTTAAGTATGGTCTTGAATTGCTTAAGGATAGTATCAACCTCCAGGACCGTGATGTTCGGATAAGTTTTAACCAGCGTGTTCAGCAAATTTTTCTTGTTGCCGGGCAGAAAAAAACTGGTGATATAGGTTTTTGCAAAATTATCCAGCGTACCGGGCGAAAAAATCATATAAAAATTCGGTTTCATGGTATCCCAGTTTACTTTGCGGATGCTACTGATGGCCGCGGTCATTTGGTGGCTGCCTATAGTGAAGGTTAAGCGATCGCCCAGCTTTACCTTCAGACTTTCAGCCAGTTTTTGTTCAATGGAAAGCCGAGGTGATTTATTAGCGCTCCACCAATGTCCGGCGGTGAGTTTATTATCCTCCGGGATAATGCTGGACCAGGTTAGGCTTAAATCACGATGGGTTGCGCTTTCGCCCTGGGAATCTTTACTCACAATTTGTTGCACCGGCGTGCCATTAATTTCTACCAGACGGCCGCGTACGATCGGATAAAAGCGGCTGCCAGCGATCTGCTGGCGTTGCAGGTTCTGTTTAAAAGCGGCTAATTGATCCGGAAAAATATTTAATGCGAAATGATTCGGTGCATTTTCAGGCAATTGCTGGCGCCAGTTATCCAGTAAATCGCTGTGTACAGTAAAGCTTAAAATCATCGCGATTAAGGTTATACTGAAGGCCAGAATTTGACTGATGCTGGCCCGGCTTTGCCGGAACAAGCCTTGCAGACCAAAGCGCCAGGTAAGCGGCAGTTTTGGCAAAAGTTTACGGCAAAACAGCAGCAGCATATAGATTATCAAACTCTGCAGAACAAGTCCGATTGTTCCAACACCTAAAATGGTTGCGGTCATCGGCAGATCCTGAGTGTAGCGCCAGATCATCAGCGTCAGCAGCGACAGGGACAAGCCATAGACCAGCCATGCGCTGCTGGGCAAAGGTTCCAGCTCACGGCGCAATACCCGCAATGGCGGAACGCGCTTGAGACGCAATAAAGGCGGCAGCGCAAAGCCAATTAATATCAACAGTCCGGTAATGAAGCCAAAAACAGTGGCGAGAATTCCGGGACTGGCAATCTGCTGCGGCAGTAAATTGCGTAACAACTGCAATAAAGCTTCCTGGGCAAACCAGCCAAACAGGCATCCCGCCAGACTGGCGAGGGTGCCAAGCATCAGAAACTGATAGATATATAAACGCAATATTTCCTGCTGCTTACAGCCCAGGCAGCGCATAATAGCGGTGGCATCAAAATGTCTTTCCGTATAACGGCGGGCGGCCATGGCAATAGCGACGCCGGCGATCAGAATGACCACAATACTGGAGAGCCCCAGATAACGTTCCGCACGATCCAGAGCGGTACCGAGTTCCGGGCGGTCTTCGTGAATATCCATCAAACGCTGCGAAGGATTCAAATGTGGTTTAACCCAGCGCTTGAATGCCTGCAAGGGTTGTTTGGGGCCACTGAACTGGAAGAAATAATGCACATGGCTGCCAGGTTGCAATACCTTGGTGGCGGCAAGGTCTGAGGTATTGATCATGACTCTGGGTGACAAACTGTAGAGATCGCCGCGTTTGTCCGGTTCATATGTGATCAAACGCGTGACAGTAAGGTTTTTTTCACCCACCGTTAAGTTATCGCCAAGTTTCAATTTAAGCGCGGCAAGGATTCTTTTTTCGATCCAGGCATGGCCGGGTTCCGGACCCTGAAAAACTTTTTGCTCAGTCGTATAATCGGCCGCACGGGTTTTCAAATAGCCGCGTAAAGGGTAGTGACTGCTTACCGCCTTAATGCCCGCCAGCAACAGTTCATCATTTTCAATCAATACGCTGGAAAATTCTACCGTCTGCGCCTGCTTTAGCATTAATTGCCTTGCTTTGCTATGCCAGGCCGTGGACAGCCGGCTGGAACTGGCAATCACCAGGTCCGCGGCAAGAAATTCGGCAGCCTGGTTGCTCATGGTACGCTGCAGGCGGTCGGCAAACAGACTGATAGTGGTGGAACTGGTGACCGCAATCACGAGAGCTATCAGCAGAATAGCGAGTTCACCGGAGCGGGCATCGCGCAGCAATAAGCGCATTGCGAGCCTGAAATGTTTCATACTACGCTCCCGGCTTCCAGTTCAATGCTGCGTTCACAGCGTCTTGCCAGCGCCGCATCATGCGTGACCAGCACCAGGGTTGTACATTTTTCTTGATTTAATTCAAATAGCAGATCGATAATGTGTTCTCCGGTTCTACTGTCCAGATTACCGGTCGGTTCATCGGCAAATAAAATCGCCGGCCGGGTGACAAAGGCCCTGGCCAGTGCGACCCGCTGCTGTTCGCCGCCGGATAACTGCTGCGGAGTATGGCTGAGCCGATGCTCTAAGCCTACACGCTTGAGCAAGGCATAAGCGGCCTCTTGTGCATGGTCATCGCCACTTAATTCCAGTGGCAACATCACATTTTCCAACGCGGTTAAGGCGGGCAGCAGCTGGAATGACTGGAACACAAAACCGATAAATTGGTTGCGTATTTCCGCCCTGCCGTCTTCATCCATGCCGGTTAATATTTTTCCCTGCAGGGTAACAGAACCGGTGGTGGGTGAATCAAGTCCGGCCAGTAAACCGAGCAGCGTGGATTTACCCGAACCTGAAGCGCCCATAACAGCAATACTTTCGCCGGGATTGATAATTAGATCGACAGATGACAAGATAGTCAGAGAACCTTCAGAAGTCGTGACCGTTTTGCCCAGATTGGCCGCTTCGATGATAGGCTTTGTAATAGCATCAGTTTGAGTTTGCAACATGATAAAGTTTTTTTTTGCAGTATTGTTGACGAATATTTCGTTGGGTGTTTTTGCCGGATCAATAGTCGTTCTGGGTGACAGCATCAGCGCCGGTTATGGAATTGATGTAGACCGGGGTTGGGTAAGATTGTTGCAAAAAAAACTGAATCAGCAAAATCATTCCTATATCGTCTACAACGAAAGCATTAGTGGAGATACCAGTGCTGGCGGTCTGGCGCGTATAGACCGGGCGTTGCGGGACTATAAACCGGCGATTGTGCTGCTGGAACTGGGCGCCAATGATGGCCTGCGCGGCTTGTCGCCAAAGCGCATGAAGGCCAATCTGGCAGAAATTATCCGGCGCTGCAGACGAAATGACGCCCGGGTTTTATTATTGCCTATGCGCATTCCACCCAACTATGGCAAACGTTATGTGGATATGTTTTACCGGGTTTATCCGCAGTTGGCAGCAGAATTAAATATTCCCTTCGTGCCCTTTATTTTACAGGAAGTTGCTTTGCAAAAACCACTAATGCAAAAAGATGGCTTGCATCCCAATGAGCTGGCCCAGCCCATCATAGCCGAAAAAATTTGGAAATATTTGCAGCCTATGTTGAATTAATGGCGCTTAAGTTCCTATTGAGGCTGCATTAGTACTCTACTTATGGAAGGTTTTGGATAAGAGCCTAACTGACGATCATGAAGAACAACCAACACCTTAGAACTGACTCAAACATCGTCAATCAACTTGATCATATGGCAGGGTCACTGGGTAAACCAAGCTATTCATGAATACTTTGAAACTCACGCATGGCAAATCGAAAAAATCCACCCAAAAAAATAGGGAAAAAAATAGGGGACAGACCAGGATTTTTACTCGCATTTTTCCACAATCCAAATTAAACGTGGTTTGTTCCCTAATTTGGGGAGGAAAAGACGTGTGATCTGTCAATCAAGAAGTGATGGATATGAAAATTAATAGTTACCACGAACCTTATAATTGCCATTGGACTTCTGCTTTTTTCCCTTAACTTAATGACCGTGGATCAGAACCCATTTAAGGACGAGTTTTTGGTGAAATTACCCAAGAAAGCCTTAAAGGGG
>Ga0114931_10010992_pt1 | contig 10728 bp, 6 predicted proteins | sample 2SBtaG_FD_89579 | JGI IMG/M metagenome (GOLD analysis project Ga0114931, IMG submission 89579) | Deep subsurface microbial communities from Kolumbo volcano to uncover new lineages of life (NeLLi) - 2SBTROV14_V59a metaG | ecosystem: Environmental > Aquatic > Marine > Volcanic | place: Kolumbo...
ACTCAATGGTACGTATTCCCAACTTTTTATGCAGACTATCAACTACCAGGTTGCCCGATGATATCTGTATAGGGATATCATATAAAAAGGTTTCGCCCCAGCCATTCGGCCACCACAACCTAGGCTGCTTAATGCTGACATCCATAGCCACTTTGTTAAGCCCCTCTTTTAAAGTGATATTTTGTTGTTTATCCTTTACCTTAAGCACACACTTGGTGTTATCTTCTACCGCGTAAATGATGAGGAAAACAGTATAATCAGCCTGCTCATTGCCAATATTTTTAAGAACAAAATTAACATTGGCTATTCTGGCGATATCCCATAATTCAAGGTAAACCGACTGCCAGAGGCCCATGGTTACCAACCTTGGTGCGAAATCCCAGCCAAACTGGTAGGCGGCCTTGCGGGTAAACGGGCTAACCCAGGTACCGGTTTCGGCACCTGCCGGTAGTTTATATCCTAACTGCTTAACTTTATTCTTATTTTTTAGTATGGGTGGGGTAAAAACAATCCGTATTTCATTTTCACCTTCTTGCAGTAAGTCTTTACTATCAAGGCGCCATTGCCGGAACATATTATCAGTTTTAAGCACTGACTTGTTATTGAGAAAAACCTCGGCATAAGTATCTAATCCATCAAAAACGAGATCGATATTTTGATATTGCTGTTGAACATCCGTCAGGGTAAAGCGGGTTCTATATTCCCACTCTTCACCTTCAATCCATTGTACGGCCTCTTCGTTATTACCTTGCAAAGGATCTGAAATTAAACCATTTGCCTGTAAATCGGTTTGAACTACCCCAGGCACAACTGCCGGTAACCACGAAGCTGAATCTACTGCTTTAAACTGCCAGTTCGTATTAAGCTCAATCCTATCAGGGGCCTTTGTTGATTGGCACCCGCCCATAGTAAACAAGGTTACCAAAGTAAGGTAAAACCACCGATTTTTTAACATAAGCATACATCAAATATAACCTATGCAATACTTTAAACTAAATAATACTATCAGACCTACAATGGATTATTCCTTTAAGCCATATTTTTTCATGTAGCGCTCAAATAAGGCTTCCTGCTTATTATTCAGAATAATTTCTTTACCCTGAATGTAGGCATGGCTTAGATTATTAGTCCTGAAATCGAGGGCATCACCGTGTGAAACGAACAAAGTGGCTTCTTTGCCTTCTTTAAGGGAGCCGGTTTTATCCCCAACACCTAAAATCTCTGCCGGATTGATAGTGATCAGCTTAAGGGCTTCTTCTTTATCGAGGCCGTAGGCAGCGGCAGTACCGGCATAAAAAGGCAGGTTTCGGGCCAGGGCCAGCATACCTGTATGGCTTAGGGCTACTTTTACACCTGCTTTGGTGAGCTCTACCGGTAATCTGTATGGTAAGTCCACATCCATATCGGTCCTATCGGGCAGGCTATGCACACGCTGTATCACAACCGGAATATTATTATCGGCCAGAAACTCTTTTACCATGAGAGCTCCTGTTCCGGTAACAATGGCAATTTTTTTCACTCCTTTTTCCTGCGCTAACTTAACCGATTCTACAATCTCTTTGGGCCCATTGGTGTGAATCATTAAGACTTTTGAGCCATCAAAAAGACCTTGTAAGGACTCCATCTTCAAATTACGCTCCTTACCACTAAGTTTGCCATAAGAAATGGCATCGTCAAAAAAGGCGCTGATCGTGGCCACCTGCTTATGGTAATTTTTGTTGGGCTGGCGCTTCACGGTAAAGGTGGCGAAATCGAACCTCCTGGTGGTGCGGCCCGGCCAATTCATGTGGATGGCAACATCTTCGGTATTGGCGGCATCCTGCCAATTCCAGCCGTCCATATTCATTAGTGAAGAGGTTCCTGAGAAGGTACCACCAACCGGTGTTGATTCGGCCATAAGAATCCCCATGAACCTAAATGTAGGCGGTAGTTCACTATCGGTATTATAAGACACCAAGGCACGAACATTGGGATTCATGCCGCCAATTTCATGCGAATCACTCATCGCCCGCACAGAACTTACTTCTTCCAGTCCCACTTGTGAGTTGGGTAAGATAAAACCAGGATAAACATGTTGACCGGTAATATCGATTACTTTATAACCGGCAATATCAATTTTTGCCGCAGTGGCATCTGCAACCAGCGTTAACCTACCCTGGTCAAAGCCAATTAGTGAGTTTTTAATTACTTTACCATTGCCTAAATGTGCTATACCGCCTTGCAGTAAGATAGCTTCTGTATGTGGTGGGGCCGGTGTTGGCACCTGGCCAAAAGTGTAGCTTATTAAAGCACTTAAAATTAATGTGAGAATATATTTAGTTTTCATCTTCTTGCTAGTTTTTTATTTGAGTAATGAGTCGTTGATAATATCATCACAATGTAAGTCAAGCATCTGCCTGGAACCACCCCTTCTTGTTGGGCTGCCATTCTTTTTGGCATCTTTCATTTTCTGGATTAACCGGGCTCTTTCGGTTCTGATATATTCTCGATTCTGCTGGTCTTTTTCCAGGTCATAATATACCTTGCCATCCACAATAGTTTTTTCAGCCCTACTGTAAACAGATAATGGATGCCCTGACCATAGCACAAGATCGGCATCTTTACCCACTTTGATGCTGCCCATACGCTTGTCGAGATGAAGCAGTTTCGCTGGGTTAATAGTCACCATCTTTAGAGCTTCTTCTTCTGACATACCGCCATATTTAACTGATTTAGCCGCTTCCTGATTAAGCCGCCTCATCTGGTTAGCATCATCAGAGTTGATAGCTACAGTTAAGCCCACATCATGCATAATGGTAGCATTATAAGGTATCGCGTAACGTACCTCCCATTTGTATGCCCACCAGTCTGAGAAGGTAGAGGCTCCGGCTCCATGAGCCTTCATGCGGTCGGCCACCTTATAGCCTTCAAGAATATGCGTAAAGGTGTTTATCTTGAAATTAAATTTATCGGCTACATTCATGAGCATATTAATTTCTGATTGCACATAGGAATGGCAAGTAACAAACCGTTTGCCATTAATAATTTCGAGCATGGTTTCATCAGCCAAATCCCTGCGTGGAGGAATGGCATTGGCCTTCATTTTTTTAGGCAACTTATTATAAGCTTGCCATTTTTTCTCGTACTCCTTGGCACTAGAAAAGGCATCCATATAAACCTGTTCTACACCCATACGAGTTTGTGGATAGCGCACAGAACTTTGATTCCGGGAACGCTTAACATTTTCACCTAAGGCAAATTTTATATATGCATCCGCACCTTTGATTTTCATATTTTCCGGTGACTCTCCCCAGCGCAATTTAATTAAGGCCGATTGCCCACCAATAGGATTGGCCGAGCCATGCAATATTTGCAAAGCGGTAACTCCCCCTGATAGCGCCCGGTAAATATTAATTTGCTCCGGATCTATAACATCGCCTATGCGTACCATACTGGAATTAGTTGCTACATCATTTATCGAAGAAGCACCAATATGTGAATGTTCGTCTATGATACCCGGAGTGAGATGTTTGCCGGTGGCGTCAATTTCAATAGCTCCGGTTTCAGTCAAACCCTTACCTATTTTAGCGATTTTTCCATCTTTAATAAGAACATCCGTGCCCCTTAATATACCCTCCTTGTCGCTGGTCCAGACGGTAGCATTTTTAAACAAAATAGTTTCTTGTTGCGGAAGAGTAGTACGACCATAGGCTACAAACGGATAAATAATATCACCTTTCTTGTCTTGAATCTTAGTGTTATTGCCTCCTTTTTTCTTGTTTTTGCCGGTACCGGCATCTCCGGTGCGAGTCATAGTCCATTTTACCCAGGTGCCATCTACAAGCTGGCCATTCCCTTTCCAACCATTATCTACTTTCCATCCCGACAGCCTTATCAACCCTTTTTCTTCGTCAGGTTTAAAAGAAGCAGTTAGTAATTCGGGGCTGAATTTGGCAGAAACTGTAGTCTTGGTACTGTCGTTAACAATAATTTTAGCATGCTGTTTACCCGGTTCACCGGTAATCTCAATATTATATTGGGTGCCGCCTACTGCTAAGGAATATTTGCCACTGTTATCAGTAACATTTAGAGGCTTAATCATAAAACGGTTTCCTTGCACCCAATTTTCGTGGATGATATTTTTTTCACTAAAAAGATCATCCGAAGTAATAATAAAATTAGCGATTTTGCCTTTTGCCAAAGTGCCCACCATAGTTTCTTCATGCACCAATTTAGCCGGTGTATAGGTAAGAGCCTTTAAGGCTTCTTGCTCCGTTAAGCCATTTTCGATGGCTTTGCGTAAGTTAGTCCAAAAACTAGATGGCTTGGTACCAGCAGCAGTGATGGCAAAGTTCACACCACCTTTACTTAGGGCAGCAAGGTTGGTGGGTGCTAATTCCCAGTTTTTCATATCAGCAAGGGACACATCCAGGGCCGTAATCGGGTCTTCAACATCATAAGCGTCCGGAAAATTAACGGGTACAATGAGGCTCGCATGTGTAGCTTTAATCTCAGGCAAGCGCTTATACTCATCACCACCTCCTTTAATGATATACTGCTTACCAAACTCATCACCTACTTTATCCGCCCGGAGTACCTCAAGCCAATTTTTGGTATCGAATATTTGTGGTAGCTGCTGTGATAATATCCAATGTTCTAAAGCCTGGTCTTTAAACGGACGTGGGTTTTGTTTACTATACCAATTGGCATCTAAATAAGTTTGGCGTAACAAAGCGATATAACCCATAGAAGAAACAGGGTACGATTGTGTTGAGGAGCCCTTATTAAAAGCATAATGGGCAGCTGCATGTTCATTAAGCAGCACATCATTATCCGAATCCTCTCCAAGGGTTACAAAAGCGGAAGTACCACGAGCAATACCATCGGCTCTAAAAGTATTTACGGCTCCAAAACCCAGGCCTCTGAGTTCGGCAGCCTTCTTAGTGTCGATAGTGAAATTTTCAGCTGCGCTATAATCTGATTTTATAGCCTGGTTAGCATTATAGGCCCCTTTGGTTTTGGAGGCAATTTGTTCAGGGCCACTAAATCGATTGCCTTTAGGTCTTTCAGGCTTTGGTACACCATAGTTAGAATAAATATCAATTAATGATGGATAAACTCGCTTATCAGTAAGATCTATTACTGTATAACCAGCAGGAATCTCTTTGTTATTACCAACATATTCTATCTTACCTTTCCTAATAAGCATCATACCATCTTTGATAGTGGTTTGGTAATCGGCAATGATAGTGGCATTTTTAAAAGCGTAGGCTTTTTCACGCAGATCCTTTACATCGTTGCGTGGAAAAGTTTCCTGGGCCCAGGCAGATGTTGAAAATATTATCAACATCCAAATCAGAATTGATTTCCTCATATTATTAAGATTTATCGTTAATATAAGCTGAAATGTAAGCATTATTTTATCGTTTTGTGAATTCATTAATCTCAAATTACATGAGTGGTTAATAACAAAAAAATTACTTTTAAGATAGAACCTTCAGGCAAAACCAAAAAACCTCTTACAAAAGTTTACAAATAACGCAGATGATGGAACATATAAAAGTTAGGGAATAAAGCTATCGAAAGAAAAGAGATTTGTTTTCAATGCCCGGGTAAATCAACACAAATCATTAGTAAACATTGAATTAATTGGTCCCACTAAGAAAATTCTCAAATACTAACAAGAAGTTTGGGTTAAATGCATAATTTCGGCCTGTTAAATAATTAATAGAGCATTGCGTAAAACCCTTATTTGGTTTGTGATTTCAGCAGCCTTTATTGGTCCCGGTACGGTAACTACTGCCACAAATGCCGGGGCACAGTATGGACTTACTTTACTTTGGACTATTATGTTCGCCATTCTCGCTTGTATTATTTTGCAAGAGGGAGCTGCCAGAATCAGTATTGCTGCCAATCTAAGTCTTGGTCAAGCCATTATAAAACAATTTAATAGTCAGCAGAAAACGATGTCGCTAGCCATGGCATTAACTATTGCCGTAGTATTGGGATGTGCAGCCTATGAAGCGGGTAACATTTTAGGAGCCGTTTCCGGCATTGCACTAACAACAAACATTAATACCCCTATCACATCAGCCGGTATTGTACTTATTGCTGGTATCCTCCTTTATACCAATCGTTTTAGTCTGATTACCAATTTTCTAGCCATCATAATTGGAATTATGGGCTTGAGCCTGCTAGGGGTAGCTCTCATGCTCGATATTGGTTCTGTTGATTTAATCAGCGGCATGGCTATTCCCAAAATCCCTACCGGGGCAGAATTGCTTACCCTGGGCTTAATTGGCACCACAGTTGTGCCCTATAACCTGTTTTTAGGCTCCAGATTGGCAAAATCGCAAGAAATGAAGAGAATGCGCCAAGGGCTAAGTTTGTCGGTAATTCTCGGTGGGCTTATCACTATTTCCCTGATTTTAATCGGCAGCAAGGTAAATGGGCCATTTAGTTTCGCCAATGTGGCCCAAGCATTGAGTACAGTTACAGGACCCTGGGCAACTTACTTTTTTGCTTTCGGCTTATTTGCGGCTGGTTTAACCTCAGCTATCACTGCCCCCTGGGCCGCTTCTATCACCTTAACCTCTACGCTAAATGTGAAATCTTCTAACAAATCATTTCGCCTAACCTGGATATTGGTTTTACTTACCGGATTGGTTTTTGGAGTAAGCCAGGTAAAACCGATTCCCATTATTATTCTGGCACAGGCGGTGAATGGCATTTTATTACCTTTCCTGGCGATAGCCATTTTTTTAGTACTTAATAATAAAGAAATTATGCAGGCTTATGTAAATAAATGGTTAGGCAATGTTGTATTGCTGTTTATTGTGTGGATTACCGGCATCCTGGGCTTATTAAATGTGGTTAAAGCAACCTATAGCACTTTGGATATTGAGCAAACTATTTCTAATTCCATGCTACTTACACTCGCCCTGGTTTCCCTGTTAATTACGGTTGGATTAGGCTATAGAACCATAAGGCAAACCGACTAAAAATTGGTACTAACCACTACATTAAATAACCTGCCGGTTAAATAGTTTGGTACGGCACATTGTTGGTTGTTTACGTCTTTTATCCAAGTATATGACACCGCATTCCTGGTACCAAATAGGTTATTAATCTCTACCCCAAGGCGCAAATGCTTGAAAAACTTGTCATTAAAGTCGAAAATCTTAGAAAAGCCAATATCTACCCGGTTATAATCATCCCCAGCGAAAGAATTTCTTTGGGTGATGTCATCAGGAGGGCTAACCGGCAAGCCACTGCCATATTGAAATCCAAGGTTTACCCGCTAGCTGGGGTCACCGGGAATATGATCTTCAAATACGATAGCCAGTTTAAAACGTTGGTCTGTAGGCCGTCTGATAAAATCTTTATCAATACCGGGGATTTTCTCTTGCGCTGACATCAGACTAAAACTAAACCACGACTCGGTACCCGGAATAAACTCCCCCCCCAGGCGAGCTTCATAACCAAGCGATTTTGCTATCGCAGTATAATCGGGGAAATATTGCTGACGAACATTATCGATAATAAAAGGAACCTGATTCCATAAATACTTGTAGTACACCTCACTGGTAAATAAGAATGGTCTGCCCCACCAAGTTAAATCATATTCTACTCCCAGGTTTACATGCACTGAAGACTGACCTTTAACATTCGTGTTCACCGAGCCATCTATTTTTCTAAATTCTTTATAAAATGGTTGCTGCTGATAAATACCTACGCCAAAATTTATATTCAATCTTTGGTTGGCAACAGGATGATAGCCCACCAATACACGCGGACTCACCAGGGTGTTTTTATTTAAGGTATTATAATTCACCCTGATACCATACACCCACGACCACTGAGGTAAGTTAATATTATGTTGAAAAAAGCCCTTGATTAAATTAGCATCGGTGGAATTTTCTGCCAAAACACTGCTTTGAATATTGATAAAGCCGGCAGAGTCGATCAACTCATACTCATTCAAGTGGTCATTGAAAAGCTGTTTAGCATACGCTACCCCACCGGTAATAGATTGCGAAGTACCAATATCGTATTTTACGCTAGTTTCTGTATCAATCAGAGCAGCATCCAGGCGATTACGCGAATAATTATACAAGGTACCAATCCCACGTAGGGTAATACATTCATCAAATGTATCTGATCCCAGGTTTTTATCTACATCACAAAGACGATACCCCCCTTCAAGGTCAATATTTTCTCCCTCAAAATAGTTGGCAACAGAAACCATAGTAATCCAGTTAAGCCTTTTGCCAAGGGTATGGTTAATTTTCAAGGCACCCTGATAGGTACGATATTGCATTTGTTGTTGCCCATCAAAAGCAACGTTAAGACGTAATTCCGAGTTAAAAGTGCCAAAACTGGTGGTTGAAGCAGTGGGGACGACCCGGTAATTATTATTTGCCAAAGCCAGGAGCAATTGCACTGAAGTTTTATCCGAAATCTTGTAATGCCAAAAAGTTTGAAAATCGGTAAAAGTAGGTTTATATTCCCCCTCTACGTTTAGGGTATTTAGTAAATACCCCGATCGTTTATGCCTTACCCCCGCTAAATAGGAAACATTATCACCTATCAGCCCTTCAATATGGGCTTTAAGGCCCAACAAACTTATCATCGCTGAACCGGCCAGTTTATGGGGAGTTTTATATTGAGCGGCTAATACGGAGGCCATCTTATCGTCATACTCTACAGGCCAACCACCGGCAGAGAAATCTACAGTTGAAACTAGATCGGTATTAATAAAACTGAGGCCTTCCTGTTGCCCCGAGCGCACCAAAAAAGGCCTGACAACAGGAATACCATTTACCAATACCAGGTTTTCATCATAACTACCTCCTCTTACCGAGTAAGCCGATGACAGTTCGTTATTACTGGTTACTGATGGCAAGGTAGAAAGGATGTTACTTATGTCTTGAAAGGGCACCGGAGAAAGTTGTAAATTGCCGGTATTAAGTCGTACTTTATTAACCGCCAATACCGAAGGCTCATCACCTACTACCTGTAATTCTTCTAGCATTTCCTGCTTTTCGGCTAATGAAACATAAATCGCCTCATTTCTGTTAAGATTAACCTTAAGATGAACAATTTTGCCAAGGTATTGAACATGGGTAATACTTAGTGTATAGTTCCCGGTGGATTTAAACTCAAGTGCAAAATTACCCTGGCTGTTGGTAACAACGCCAGAGGAATCCTGCAGTACCAGAATGCTTGCCCCCGAAATAGGCTTCCCCATCTCATCTTTAAGCGTACCGGTAATTTTAATCTGAGCATAGCCATAATTAATCGATAAAAGAAGTAGAAGAAAGCCGGCAATCCGCATTAACAAATAATTATACTGACTTTAGATTCGCAATGGTTGCTTCAGGATTCTCTGATCGGAACACAAAGCTACCCGCCACCAGGGCATCGGCTCCAGCATCCAGCAATGGCCTGGCATTATCAGCATTTACGCCACCATCAACCTCAATTATTGTTGAGGCATCGGCTGCTCCTATCATGGCTCTAAGCTTTCGAATCTTACTATAGGTCTGTTCTATAAATTTTTGCCCGCCAAACCCTGGATTTACCGACATGATCAATACTAAATCGATATCTTTAATGGTATCTTCCAGAACATTAATGTTGGTATGAGGGTTAAGCGACACACCTGCTTTGCAACCAAGGGCTTTTATTTGTTGCAGATTTCGATGCAAGTGCGGGCATGCCTCATAATGGATGGTGATAATTTCCGCACCTGCATTGACAAAATCTTCAACATACCTTTCCGGTTTAATAATCATTAAATGCACATCCAGCGGCTTTTTAGCATATCTATGAATAGCCTTGGTTACCGGAACACCAAAAGAAATATTAGGCACAAATACGCCATCCATCACATCTACATGAATCCAGTCGGCCTCACTCCTATTAAGCATCTCAACCTCGGCTTGAATATTGGCAAAATCTGCGGCAAGTATTGAAGGGGCAATTATCGGTGACGAGCTACTCATAATTTTAGAATTTTAATCTGCGAAAAATTACTGTCAGACTGCAAGTTTAGTATATAAATGCCACGTGGCAAGGTGGTGGTCTCAAGAAAATATGCATTATCCTGCCAGGTAATTTTTAAATTGTCATCAGTTAATGGTTTACCTAAAGCGTCAAACATCTTAAACCTAACATTATTGTCTGCTACTGGATCAAATATTTTAATCTGCAAAAAATTGGTATTCATTACCGGGTTAGGAAAAGCTGCAAACCAGGTAGCGGAGGCCTCTGCCTGCAGAAAATTATTCAATGCTTGATAAGAAGGGATGCCATATCCCATCTCATTATCGGGTGACGATGCGTTTGAAGACGACTCCCGCATGGCCGTTAGCAATTAGTTTGAGGTTATATCAGGGTGTGCTTGCCAGATGCCCGCTACCAACCCGGCTACAAGTGGTGTGCTAAAGGAAGTACCACTGCCTGTTACAATGTTACCTAATTTATTAATGAGATAAGTACCGGATCCTAATGCCATCACATCTGGTTTTATACGGCCATCGGAAGTTGGGCCTCGCGGGCTAAAGCTAGACGGGGTAGAAACGTTAATCACACTGCCAACTGTGATGCCATCAATAACATCTCCCGGAAACAATACGTTTTCCCATGGATCACTTGAGCCGGTATTGCCACCTGAAGTAACAACTAATATGCCCTTGTGGGAAGCTTTATCAGCCGCTTTAGTGATTATTGCAGTATTCCCATCGA
>Ga0114931_10010993_pt1 | contig 10728 bp, 8 predicted proteins | sample 2SBtaG_FD_89579 | JGI IMG/M metagenome (GOLD analysis project Ga0114931, IMG submission 89579) | Deep subsurface microbial communities from Kolumbo volcano to uncover new lineages of life (NeLLi) - 2SBTROV14_V59a metaG | ecosystem: Environmental > Aquatic > Marine > Volcanic | place: Kolumbo...
CGGGAATTGCCGGAAGGACTCTACTAAGCTTATCGGCACCCGCGGCGCTTTCTTTGGCTCAAGGGGGCGTTGAATTAAGCGGCCGGAAAGTGCGATTGGTAGGATAAGGATAAGGCATTTACAGGCGTAGCCCCAGCTTACGGCGCAGCCTGTCTTTGTGTATAATGCCAGCCCCTCAAGTTTGGCAGTCGATTCATAGTTTTATGTCAGTTATCGCAGAGCAGGCGGCCCGTCGCCGCACCTTCGCCATTATTTCTCACCCCGATGCCGGTAAGACCACGCTTACCGAGAAGCTGCTGTTGTATGGCGGCGCCATTCAGTTGGCGGGGGCGGTGAAGGGGCGCAAGGCCGCCCGTCATGCCACCTCGGACTGGATGGAACTGGAAAAGCGCCGCGGGATTTCCGTGACCACTTCCGTCATGCAGTTCCCTTACAAGGAACTGGTGATCAATCTTCTGGACACGCCCGGGCATGAAGATTTTTCCGAGGATACCTACCGTACCTTGACGGCGGTGGATTCGGCCTTGATGGTCATCGACAGCGCCAAGGGCGTGGAAGAACGCACCATCAAGTTGATGGAGGTGTGCCGTTTGCGGGATACGCCCATCATCACCTTCATCAACAAGCTGGACCGCGAAGGGCGTGAGCCCATCGACCTGCTGGACGAGATCGAATCCATTCTGCACATCCAGTGCGCGCCCATTACCTGGCCCATCGGCATGGGCAAACAGTTTCGCGGCGTATTCAATCTTTATACGGACAGCGTCCATGTATTCAGCTCGACCCATAGCGGCAAGATTCAGGAAGGTGAAGTGATCGCCGGTTTGAACAACCCCCGCTTGGATGCGCTGTTCGGCGGTCAGGCGGCGGAGCTGCGCGAGCAAGTGGAATTGGTGAAGGGGGCCAGCCACCACTTCGACATCGAGGCCTATCTCGCCGGACGAATGACCCCGGTGTTCTTCGGTTCGGCGGTCAATAATTTCGGCGTCGCGGACCTGCTTAATGCCATGGCGAGCTACGCGCCGTCGCCGCGGCCCCGCCAGACCACCACCCGCCAGGTCGAGGCGGAGGAGGAAAAATTCAGCGGTTTCGTGTTTAAGATCCAGGCCAACATGGACCCGGCCCATCGCGATCGCGTCGCCTTTATGCGGGTGTGTTCCGGGAGCTTCAGCAACGGCATGAAGGTTCATCACGTTCGTCTGGGGCGGGACGTCAAGATCGCCAACGCCATCACCTTCATGGCGCGCGACCGCGAGCACGTGGAAGACGCCTACTCCGGCGATATCATCGGCCTCCATAATCACGGCACCATTCAGATCGGCGACACCTTCACCGAAGGCGAAGAACTGAAATTTACCGGTATTCCCAATTTCGCGCCGGAGCTGTTCCGCCGGGCCCGCCTGCGCGACCCCATGCGGATGAAGGCGCTGAACAAGGGGCTGGAGCAGTTATGCGAGGAGGGCGCGACTCAGTTATTCCGTCCCCTCAACAGTAACGACCTTATCCTGGGGGCGGTGGGTGTCCTGCAATTCGACGTGGTGGCGCAGCGCCTGCAGGACGAGTATGGCGTCGAGTGCATCTTCGAGCCGGTCACGGTCACCACCGCCCGCTGGGTGAGCTGCGACGATGCCAAGCGTTTCGAAGAGTTCCGGCGCAAGGCCCAGGATAACCTGGCGGTGGATGGCGGCGGCGACCTGGCCTATCTGGCGCCGACCCGCGTCAATCTCGACCTCACCGTGGAACGTTGGCCGGAGGTTCATTTCTTCGCCACCCGCGAGCATTAAAAGCCTTTAGCCACAGAGGGCAATTCGTTATCTTATTGTCCCGCCTGTTTGAACAGGCCAGGTTCCAGGTGATGGCGGCGCAGCAGTTTGTAGAACTCGGTGCGGTTACGTTTGGCGAGGCGTGCCGCCTGGGTTACGTTGCCTTGGGAAATCTGCAGCATCTGCACCAGGTAATCGCGCTCGAAGCTGGTGCGGGCATCGACGAAGGACAATATCTCCCCGGGTTCGGCGCGCAGCGCCTTTTGCACCAAGGCCGTGGAGATGATGGGCGTGGTGGACAGCGCCACGCTCTGTTCCACCACATTCAACAGTTGCCGCACGTTGCCCGGCCAGGATGCGCTGATGAGTAATTCCATGGCCTCGGGAGAGAAGCCCTCCACCTTGCGATTGCTGCGCGTCGAGAGCTTGGCGAGGAAGTGTGAGGCCAGCAGCGGGATATCCTCGCGCCGCTGCGCCAGGGAAGGGATTTCCAGCGCGACCACGTTGAGGCGATAGTAGAGGTCTTCGCGGAAATTGCCGCTTACCATTTCCTGTTCCAGCTTGTGGTGCGTCGCAGAGATGACCCGGACATCCACCGTGACCGATGCCGTGGCCCCGATGGGGCGCACCTCTTTATCCTGCAGTACCCGGAGCAGCTTGGCCTGCAGGCTCAGCGGCATGTCGCCGATTTCGTCCAGGAACAAGGTGCCCTGGTGGGCAGCCTGGAAGAGGCCTTTGTGATCGCGGCTTGCCCCGGTAAACGCGCCTTTGCTGTGGCCGAACAACTCCGATTCCAGCAGGGGCTCGGGGATAGCGCTGCAGTTGATGGCCACGAAGGGATGGTCGCAGCGAGGACTGGCCTTGTGGATGGCGCGGGCCAGCAGGTCCTTGCCGGTGCCGCTTTCGCCGTGGATGAAGACGCTGATGTCGCTCTCCGCCACCAGCCGCGCCTGATTCAGGACATCCTCCATGACCGGGTTGCGGGTGATGATGTCACTTCGCCAGTTCATGTCTTCCGCGCTGCTGCTCATGGCCTCGTTGTGCATCCCGCTGGCGGTCAGGGCCTTTTCGACCTGCTCCAGCAGTGCCTTGCTGTCGAACGGCTTGGTCAGGAAACCGAATACGCCGCGTTTAGTGGCGGCGACGGCATCCGGTATGGTGCCGTGGGCGGTCAGGATAATGACCGGCAAGGTGGGGTTGCGTTGATGGATGGCGTCGAATACCGCCATGCCGTCCATGCCGCTCATGCGCAGGTCGGTGACCACGATATGGGGGCGATGCAGGGAGAGGTGCGCTAATGCCCTCTCACCGCTGCTCTCGGGTACGACGTCATAACCCGCCGCATTGAGCCTGATTGAGATTAGACGCAGCAATCCCGGGTCGTCATCGATCAGCAATATTTTGGCTTTGGCGCTGTTCAAGGCTTTGGCGCTGTTCATGGCTTGGGTGTAACCTCCGTTTTATTGCGTTCATAAAGAGTATCTTCAATGGCCTTGAGGGCATCGAGCTGTTCTTGCAACTTTTTATTGGCCGATTGCGACTCGACGAGCTGCTCCGCGAGGCCGTTCGATTTCCTGCTGATATGATGTTGCTCATTCAGCAGGGAATGCATCAAGAAAGCGGCGTTGCCCAGCACGGGGTCCCGCTCGAACTTGTCGTTGGTCAAGTCCTTGAAAAGGCTTGAGGAGCGTTCCGTATCATGGAAGGCCGTGCCGGGAATGCTGAGCAGTATCGCCAGCCGCCATTGATTTTTTTCGGTCTGTTTTTCCGAAAACTCTTTTTTGGTCCTTTGGTATTCTTCGGTCAATACCTTTGCAGATGCGGAGCTGGCGTAACGGTAATAGCGGAGCAGCCAGTCGATGTTCATCTTCCTGGTTTTCGCCGGTTGCTCGATCGGGGTGTCCACGGTCTTCGTGGTGTTCATGGAGTCCACGGTGCCGCCTGTGGCGGCGCTGGCGGTGGAGCCGTCTTGCAGTTGCTTGATTACCGTACAACCGCCGAACAGCAATGCCGTCAGGAGGGCGAAGATAAGTTTGTTACGCTGTAACGGCATGGGATACCTGTTTCTGTGGGAGTACTACTTGTAAATGGGCGCCTATGGAATCAAAGAGCGGTTTAATCGCGCCATGATGGGCAAGTACATGTTCCCGGGCAATCGACAGTCCCAAACCCGATCCCTTAATGTGGCCTTCGGCGGGGGGGCCGCCCTGGTAAAAAGTATCGAAAATTTTACTGCCTTCATCCGGGTGGATGCCGGGCCCGAAATCGAATACGTCCAGGATGGCCTGGGACTGAGTCTCGCGCAGTTTGATGGTGATTTTTCCGCCCTGTGGTGAATATTTGATGGCATTGGAGAGCAGATTGTCGACGATGACCCGCAATTTTTCGTCGTCGCCTTCGACGATGCAGGGTGTCAACTTGGTATCGATATGAATGTTCTTGGCGACGATGGTTAATTTATGGTCATCGACGACACGATGAATGACTTTGTCCAGGCGGACGCGGTTCACCATGTGCAGCACCGGCTGAGAGGCCGCGGAGTTGAAATTGAGCAGGTCTTCTATGAGGCTCTGTAATCGTATGCCGTTTTGGCGAAGAATCTGCACCACCTCCCTTTGCTCCTCTTTCAGTCCGCCAACGACCTCATCCGCCAGCAATTCCGTTCCCTCTCTAAGCGCGGTCAAGGGCGTTTTAAGCTCGTGGGAAACGTGGCGGATAAATTTTATCTTTTGATTTTCCACGTCCAGCAATCTCCCACGCAACCAATCTAGGCTTTGTCCCAGATATTCGAGGTTGTGGGGGCCCGTCACCGAGACCGGGGAGGAGAATTTACCGTCACCCAGCAGGCGAATGGCGTGATCTATTTGTTTGATGGGGCGATTGAGCAATACGGTGAACATCCCGGAAAAGATGATGGCGGTCGGGATCATGGCGAAGGACAGCCACAATAGCATCGTCAAGGTGCGTTCGCTGGACTGGCGCATTGCGTCGACTTCGCGGTCTATCACTTTGTTACTGTCGGCCAGGATAGTTTGGGCCAGATCGGCGAGGGTTGCAAATTCGGCGATCGCCGAATCGGCCTTTGTTGAGCGTGGCGATGTGGCGTTGATGGTGTCGAATTGGGCCATCTCTCTGACGGATAGTGATCGCAGTTGCGACGTGATGAGGGGGTCGTGCAATGATTCCAGGAGTATTCCCAGCGTATGTTGAAATGTTTGATGCTTCTCCTCATAGGATTGCAGAATGGTCCTGTCGCTTAACACATGGTATTGGCGTGCTGCGCGCTCCATGGAAGTGAGTTGTTCAAGGAGTATGCGAGTGTTTTGCGTGGCCTTGACGGCCCTGTAAACCGTGGTCTGACTTTTATCTGCGAGTCGCTCGACTTGATAGGCGCTGTAAATCATGGCGGAGATCAGCGGCAGGGCGACGAAACCAAAGCCGATTAAGATGAGGGTTAGGAACGACTTGGGTCCGTATATATAGACGGACTTGGGGGGATTGCGAAGTGTTCCAGCCATTCTCTGTAGAAATCCATGTTAGGCGCATTACCTGGTGACACGAGAAACCTGCCTTGACTGCGATTGCTGTTCGTCGAAGTCAGGATTTGAGATGCATAATGACGGAAGAATAATACTCCACCCATTTTGTATTATATATAGAAAATGGCAATGCATTTACGAAATCTGTGGTTTTTCGCCGGATGGGGGGCAAGATTCGGAAGCGGCCGGGTCAGGGTAAAGGTGGGGCCGAACAGGGGCGTCTCCGATTTGAGACAAGAAAGTTGCAATATAATTAATATATTACAATAATAATCCAATACTCATCTCCCCTGTGTCTCAAATCGGTAACGGCATGAGGGGTTGATTTTGCGGTCTATATTCACGCATAAAAAACCAGGGCACTTGCCGGGATGGCGCAATAACCACCCTGGTCCAGGGCTCAGCGAGGTGTGCTTGAGCCGTTACGCCGCCTGACGGATTATTTAGAGTCCCCTGCATCCTGGGATGCGGCGGTGTAATTAAAGCTCGCTTCTCCCACGGTGTTGCCTGCACCGTCGATGATCGAAACCCGCCATTCGCCCGTCCACTGGGGGAGCAATGTCTTGCTCGACCAAACCCGCCAGCGGGGGCCGCCCACATTGAATTTTACTTCGCCCATGTTCCTGCCTTGATATTCCCAGCGATGTGTCACGACTTGCCCGCCCAGTCCACGCAGGTCGCTGAAGAAGTAAATTTTATTTTTATCGTTGCTGAGGCTGGTAATGGTGTCGGTGGGTTCCCGCCCTTGGACATCGGAAGTAAACACTGCGCGGGCAACCTGTTCGCCAGCGGCCGGGGCGGTGGCGGTGATGGCGGCGTCGGTTTCCTGTGCCGTCACATCATAAGAAAGCAGGCTGATCGAAAAGAGTGCGATAGCGCTGAGTAGTAGTTTGGCCTTTTTCATGGGCGTCTCCCTGGGCATGGTTGTGGGACACCGGTGGCGGTGCAATCTCTCAATGTAAAATCATAGCTTACCCATCCTGCCGTTAATATGACATCCATCAGAATTTTATAGCGTCGCCGTGGGGAACGGGCGAGCCGGGAAAAGGGGCGGGGATATCCCGGAAGATATCAAGGCGGCGGAGCGGTTATATTAATATTCTGTTTTTTCTGGCTTATTCCGTAGCCAAGCCCTTACATCGCGGCGATGCGGGCGGATTGCTCCTGCAATTTCGTCAAGGCGGAATGCATTTCATCGAGCCGCTGACGTTCCTTGGCCACTACCTGGGTGGGTGCCCTTTCCACGAAGCTCGGGTTTTGTAATTTTTGTTCGCAGCGTGTGGCCTCCGCCTTCAGTTTTTCGATCTCCTTGGCGAGGCGCGTCAATTCAGCCTGTTTGTCGATGAGGCCCGCCATGGGAATCAATACCTTCATTTCTCCCACCAGCGCGGTGGCGGCCTCGGGTGCGATCTCATCCGTTTCCAGAAAGGCGATGGATTCCAGGGAACTCAAGAAGCTTGTATAGGCACGCGTGGCTTCGACGCGGGTGCGATCCTGAGGCGAATGATTCTGCAGCAGCACCGGCAGGGGTTTGCGCGGCGGGATGTTCATCTCGCCGCGGATCTTGCGCACGCCCAGGATGAATTCCATCAGCCAGCTCATCTCGGCCACGGCTTCATTATCAATGAGCGAGGAATCGGCGACGGGGTAGGCCTGCAGCATGATGGTATCGCCGTTCTTGCCGGCCAGGGGAGCGACCCGCTGCCAGATCTCTTCGGTGATGAAGGGCATAAGGGGATGGAGCAGGCGCAGGGCGGTCTCCAGAGTGTCCACTAACGTGGACAGTTGCGAGTTTCGGGTTTCGGGTTTCGAGTTGTCCGCGCCGGATAGGGTGGGTTTGGTCAGTTCAAGGTACCAGTCACAGAACTCGTTCCAGATGAATTCATAGATGACCTGGGACATGAGGTTGAAGCGGTAGGCCTCGCAGTGTTCACGGGCCTGTTGGATCACCATCTGGAGGCGAGACAGTATCCAACGGTCGGGCAAAGACAGTATCGAGTTACGGGTTTTGTCGATTGCTTTTGAACTCGAAACTTGCATTAATACATAACGCGAGGCGTTCCAAATCTTGTTGCAGAAGTTGCGGAAGCCTTCGATGCGTCCCAGGTCGAAGCGGATGTCGCGGCCGGTGGAGGCCAGGGAGGCGAAGGTAAAGCGCAGGGCGTCGGTGCCGTGGGCAGGGATGCCCTGGGAAAACTCCTTGCGGGTGGCCTTTTCGATGCTTTTGGCCATTTCCGGCTGCATCAGGCCCGTGGTGCGCTTTGTGACCAGGGTTTCCAGATCGATGCCGTCGATGAGGTCGATGGGGTCGAGGATGTTGCCCTTGGACTTGGACATCTTCTGGCCGTGGGCGTCGCGCACCAGGCCGTGGATGTAGACCTCGCGGAAGGGCACCTCGCCGGTGAACTTCAGTCCCATCATGATCATGCGTGCCACCCAGAAGAAGATGATGTCGAAGCCGGTGACCAGCACGCTGGTGGGATAGAAGGTTTTCAGTTCTTCGGTCTGCCGCGGCCAGCCCAAGGTGGAGAAGGGCCACAACGCCGAACTGAACCAGGTATCCAGCACGTCCTCGTCCTGCTTGAGCCGGATGTCTGGTCCCAAGCGGTGTTTCTCGCGGATCTCCGCCTCGGAGCGGCCGACATAGACGTCGCCCTTGTCGTCGTACCAGGCCGGGATACGGTGACCCCACCAAATCTGCCGCGAGATGCACCAGTCCTCGATATTGCGCATCCACTCGAAATAGGTGTTCTTCCAGTTGTCGGGGACGAATTTGATGGCGCCGCTTTCCACCGCTTCGATAGCCGGTTTCGCCAGGGGGCCGACCTTCACGTACCACTGGTCGGTGAGCAAGGGCTCGATCACCGCGCCGCTGCGGTCGCCGCGCGGCACCATGAGTTTGTGGGGTTCGATCTTGTCCATCAGTCCGGCGGCCTCGAGATCGGCGACGATCCGTTTGCGTACCGCGAAGCGGTCCAGTCCGTGATATTGCTTCGGTATCAAGTCGGCGACCGCGGTCCCGGCCAGGCCGTCTTCATCGGCGGGGGTTGCGCCTTGTTCATCCGGGGCCTTGTGTCCCCACGAGAAGTCATCCAGGGAAGTGTCCTTGATGCGGGCGTCGACGGTGAAGATATTGATCAGGCCGTTGTGCGGCAGTGCCTGCAGGGCCGCGGTGTCGCGATGGCGCTGCCAGACGCCGTAGTCGTTGAAGTCATGGGCCGGGGTGATTTTCACGCAGCCGGTGCCGAAGTCGGGGTCCACGTAGTCGTCGGCGACGATGGGGATGCGGCGGCCGGTGAGGGGCAGGTCCACCAGCTGCCCGATGAGGTGTTTGTAGCGCTCGTCGTCGGGATGCACTGCCACGGCGGCGTCGCCCAGCATGGTCTCGGGGCGGGTGGTGGCCACTACCAGATGGCCGGAGTCGTCGGCCAGAGGGTAGCGCATGTGCCACAGGCGGCCGTTCTCTTCCTCGGAGATGACCTCCAGGTCGGATACCGCGGTGTGCAGCACCGGATCCCAGTTCACCAGGCGTTTGCCGCGATAGATCAGCCCCTCTTCGTGCAAGCGCACGAACACCTCGCGCACCGCATCGGATAGGCCCTCGTCCATGGTGAAGCGTTCCCGCGACCAGTCGGGTGAGGCTCCGAGGCGGCGCAACTGGCGGGTGATGGCGCCGCCGGATTCGCCCTTCCATTGCCATACCGCGTCGAGGAAGGCATTGCGGCCGAGGTCGTGACGGCTCTTTCTTTGCGCCGCCAGTTGCCGTTCCACCACCATCTGGGTGGCGATGCCGGCGTGATCGGTTCCCACCTGCCACAGGGTGTTTTCGCCGTTCATGCGATGGTAGCGGGTCAGGGCGTCCATGATGGTGTCCTGAAAGGCGTGGCCCATGTGCAGGCTGCCCGTGACATTGGGCGGCGGTATCATGATGCAATAGGCGGGACCTTTGCCTTGCGGTGCGAAGTAGCCGCGTTGTTCCCAGAGTTGATACCAGCGCTGTTCGATGGCGTGGGGATTGTAGGTTTTTTCCATTTGCGGGGTCGAAAACTGAAAGGTGGAAGCTTATAGCTTTTGGCGGCCGGCTTGAAGTCTTAGTTTTCTTTGCGCAGAGTCTGCTCGATCAGTTCCGGCAGTTTCTGTTCCAGCTGGGCGTGCAGCTGCGCCTTGACGCTGGCCGCTACTTCCTCCATGGCGGTTTGCAGCCGCTCGTAAACGGCGCCGTCGATGGCGTAGTCCAGTTCCCGGTTGAGGGTGAGTTGCAGGGTATCCGTGAGTTCCGCAAGGTGCTCCGCGCTCAGGCCGTTGCCGGGCGGCGCATTGTCGGTGGCGGTCACCGCGTCGCCGGGATCGAGGGTCGGGATGGCTGAAGTTTCATCCGCCCTGACGATTTCCCGCAACACCGGGATGCCGTCGTCCGGCGCGAGCCCCGGATTGTCGTGCTCTTCATGCATCGTCCGTCTGCGTAGTCATGGTATGGGTTTGCAAAGCATAGCCTCGATCGCGGTAAAAGCGAAACCGCTGTCGCCCCGCGTCTTTGACGGTCGGGTCCTGGTTCACCACCTCGGCCATGCGGTCGAAGCGGCTGAAGAAATTGGGGACCGCCGCGTCGAGGTTGATTAATACCTCATGCCCGCTGTCGGGTACCTCGTCGTGGCCGATCAGCACCGGGATGTCCTCAACCTTATCGGAGGGATGGAGGTCGTGAGGGACGAAGCTCCCTGCCTGAAAGGTCCACAACAGTTTGTCCAGGGTCCGGGCCTGGTCCTGAGACTGGGCATGGATATAGACCCGCTGGCCCCGCCGGTAGGCGATGTCCGCCAGCCGGCAGGCGAAGCGCTCGCGGTCCGCCGCGCCGGCGTCGGGCAGCACGTAGAAATCGATGCGGGTCATGAGCCCTCTTCCGTTGCGGAACTCTGCTGTTCCGCTACGCGATCCATAAGATATTGGGTGAGCAGGGGCACCGGGCGGCCGGTGGCGCCCTTTTTAAGACCGCTAAGCCAGGCGGTGCCGGCGATGTCCAGGTGCGCCCAATGGAATTTCTTGGTGAAGCGCGCCAGGAAGCAAGCCGCGGTAATGGTGCCCGCCTCGCGCCCGCCCACGTTGGCCATATCGGCGAAATTGCTCTTGATCTGCTCCTGGTAGTCGTCCCACAGCGGCAATTCCCAGGCGCGGTCGCCGCTGCTCTTAGCGGCGTTGAGCAGGTCGTGGGCCAGCGGGCTGTGATTGCTCAGCAGTCCTGAGGCATGTTTCCCCAGGGCGATGACGCAGGCGCCGGTGAGGGTGGCGATGTCGATGACCGCGGCGGGGTTGAAGCGTTCACTGTAGGTCAGTGCATCGCACAGGATCAGGCGGCCTTCCGCGTCGGTATTGAGGATTTCGATGGTCTGACCCGACAGGCTTTTCACGATGTCGCCGGGTTTGACGGC
>Ga0114931_10010994_pt1 | contig 10727 bp, 9 predicted proteins | sample 2SBtaG_FD_89579 | JGI IMG/M metagenome (GOLD analysis project Ga0114931, IMG submission 89579) | Deep subsurface microbial communities from Kolumbo volcano to uncover new lineages of life (NeLLi) - 2SBTROV14_V59a metaG | ecosystem: Environmental > Aquatic > Marine > Volcanic | place: Kolumbo...
CCGGGTCGTTGAAAAGTTCGGCCGGATCGGACGCCAGTTTCGAGACGCCATGCATGGCGTCTCGAAACTGGCGTCCGATCCGGCCGAACTTTTCAACGACCCGGACATCGACATCATCGACATCTGCACGCCCAACATGTACCACGCGCCCCTGGCCGTCGCGGCCTTGGAGGCGGGCAAACACGTCATCTGTGAGAAGCCGCTGGCCCCGACCCCTGCCGACGTGCGCAAGATGATTGCGGCGCGGGACGCATCGGGCAAAATGCTGATGACGGCGCAGCACTTCCGCTTCAAGGGCAGTTCCCAGGCCATGAAGGCCGAGATCGAGACGGGCAGCCTGGGCGACATCTACCATGCGCGCAGTTGGATGTTGCGCCGGGGGTGGATCCCGGCCCGGCCCGGCTTCCTCTACAAGAAGAACAGCGGCGGCGGGCCGACCATCGACATCGGTGTGCATATTTTGGATTTGACCCTGTGGTTGATGGGCAACCCCAAGCCGGTGGCCGTGTCCGGTGTGGCCAAGTCGCCCCTGGCCCACCATGCGGGCGCGTTCAGCCAGTGGGGCTGGTTCCTGTGCCCCAGGACATGGATGTAGAAGACTTTGCCGCCGCCTTTGTGCGCTTCGAAAACGGCGCCACGCTGATACTGGAGGTGAGTTGGCTGCTGCATCACGACACGCCCGGCGAGGATATGCAGATGTGGCTGTACGGGACGGAAGGGGGCTGCCAGTGGCCGGAGTGTAAAGTGTTGAGCAGCAACTACGCCACCAGACAGTTGTATAACCGGACCCTGCAACTCAAGGCGGACGCGATGGAACCCCATGCATTGGAATGTGTGGAATATGCCAAAGCCGTGGCCGCGGGCGCGCCGTCGCCTGTGCCCGCCGAGCAATCCTTGCAGGTGATGGCAATTCTGGATGGCATTTACCGCAGCCAGGAACAGGGAGGTGAAGTGGCGCTGGACCTCTAGCAGTTGACAGATCGTGGCCTGCCACGTACAATCCCGTGGCAGGTGCATATTCGGGTCGGTGGCGGAATGGCAGACGCAGCGGACTTATGGACATGAGCACTGGAGACGGAAACGATCCACGTGAATTCGGTCAAATTCGGGGAACTCTTCGTTGTCACACAACATGACAATCCCGAGCCAAGAATCTTGCTGGTGGCGACTGCCCTAATTGTCACGCACAGACTGGCAATTATCGAGGCAGCAAGAAGAAGGTGTAGAGACTTGACGGCCGAGACCTACGGTGGGCAGCTAGGGTCAAGAGAAAGTCCAGACCACAAACTCTTTACGAGGTGGCGAAAGCCATAGTGGTACGAAAATCCGCCGGGGCAACCCGTGTGGGTTCGAATCCCACCCGACCTACCAAAAGCAGCAGTCGTGGCGCCATCCGGGCCGCAAAGAGGAAACAGGAGGGCCGATCTCACGAGGAGTCGATCGGCCCTCCTGTATGCGGAGGAAAACAGGAGAAGTATGTGGACCTAAAGAAGCGCACTGTTGAGGAAGTCGCTGCGCTCCCCAAAGGGAAAAGTCTCGTGTAAGGCAATATCGGGCATTTCGACGCTGTCCGTCACCTGAACATTGTGACGATGCAGAAGGTTTTGGATGTCCAGCAACGAAATTCCCTTGACCACCATCAGAATTCGTCGCACACCGTGTGCATGGCCGAAAGTCCCGTAACTGATCAGTTCACCCCCCAGAACCGAGATACTTTCGATCAGTTCAAAGGGGAGCCCCTTGTCCTCGGGCAACTCCAGGGTCAAGCGCACACTGCCCTCTTGCCCGTCCAGCATATCGACAAAAACCCGGAAGATGTCTGTCTCGGTGATCATTCCAATCACCCGGTCATGGGCATCGACCACCGGCAGACCGCCGATCTTATTGGCGATCATCAGGCTGGCGGCATGTTCCACCGGTGTGTCCGGCGTAGTAATGATAATGGCGCGTGTCATCACCTGTTGGACAGTCAGGCGAGAGAGCAGGTAGTTGTGTTCCCATACCGACATGGAACTGACGGGAGATGGCGCCGCGTGCAGCAGGTCTCGCTCGGAAATAATCCCGGCCAGGCGCTCGTTCTTGTCCACAACGGGCAACCGTCGAAAATTGTGATCCTTCATCGTCTGCAGGGCCGTCTGGAACAGCGTGTCTGGCGTGATGGTCACCGCTGGTGAACTCATGCAATCTCGGACGAACATTACCCCGTCTCCATTACCCGGTGCGCCGCTTCAGGGCCATTTCTCACGGCGTAGAGACCATCGTCTGGTCCACAGGAACGTCCGGGTTCTTTGCTGGAGCCTCGTGCGCCCGCAACAACAGGACCGGACATTCCGCCAAACGTACGACTTTTTCAGCCACGCTTCCAAAAACCCAACGGCTGAGGCCAGACCGCCCATGGGTACACATGATGATCAGGTCCATGCCATTATCCGCGACCACATCGGAAATTGCACTGGCCGCGTGACCAGTAGTTACGACGATCTGCGTAGGGATTCCCTCGTTGGCCAAGGTTTCGGCGACCTGTTCGAGATATTCCTGGGCCGCGGCCTCTTGCTCCTCGGTGGAAATAAGCGCAGGCAAGGTATGCATTCCTGCGTATTCCTCGCCCCAGTATTCGGGAAACTCGACCGACTGCAAGAGCCAGATTTCACTGCCATTGGCTTTGGCCAGGTCAATGGCTTGGGGCAACGCCTTCTCGGCCAGCCGCGAGCCGTCCAGTGGAACAAGAATGCGGCGCAGAGATGAGGGAGGCGCCTGACCTTCCTGCGGACGCACCAGAAAAATAGGTTGGTTGGCAGAGCGTATGACCCGGTCAGCCACACTGCCCAGAACCCACTTTTCAATCCCAGAACGCCCGTGGGTTGTCATCGCAATCAGGTCTACATCCTGGGCGTCGGCCATATCACAGATCGTAGAGGCCACATCGCCTTCCACCCGCATGGGTATGACATGACATCCCTCGGCCTCTAGTTTGTCGGTGATGCGTTGCAGGTATTTTTCTGCCTCTTCCCGCCACTGGGTAATATCGACCGTGGTCATGGCATCAGGCGCGAGGACAGCATAATACTGGAGAGGCTGCGTCACATGCATGAGAAGCAGATCGCATTCATGCGGTTTTGCCACCTCTTGGACAAAAGTCAAAACTCGCTCAGCAAAAGCCGAGCCATCCAGGGGGATCAGAACCTTTCGTTTCACGGATTGCCTCCTTACATAGTCAGGAGAACGGGGGCTGCCTGGACTCGATTGAGCGGGTGACATCTACACCTTAGAGCAGAGGAGAAAAAAGCAAACTTTCCTTTTGACCGGTCTTATCACTGGTCAGATGACCGGTTTCCCCCCAATCAGCGTCCACAGCCATGCAAGGATTAGTCGAGTCTTCCCCAAACCTGTACAATGGACCCATCGCATTGGCTAAATACGTATATTTTGCAAAGGAGTCCGGCTTGCGTGTCGATCATGGCGGTATGGTTCTGACCCTCCTGGAGTCTGCCCCAATCGCCGTCGTTGTCGTTGACACCGGCGGCGTCATCACCCTTGTCAACGCCAAAACCGAGGAACTTTTCGGATATGATCGCAGCGAATTGATTGGACAATCGCTGGAACTTTTGGTGCCCCAACGTTTCATCAGGCGTCACCAAGAGCATCGCGAGACCTACTTTGCCGTGCCCAAGATGAGAGCCATGGGCAGCGGAATGAATTTGACCGCGCAGCGCAAGGATGGGACAGAATTTCCTGTCGAAGTAGGTCTGAGCCATGTGGAAGTGGATGGCCAACGGCTGGTGATGAGTTTTATCACCGACATCACGGTGCGCGTCGAGGCGGCTGAGTCTCTGCGCCGCTATGCCCAAGAACTGGAAAGCCGGGTCATAGCCCGCACCCAGGAGATCGAACGGCGCAGCCGGGTGGCCGAAGGGCTGCACGATGTACTCACGGTTCTGAACACGGCGCGCCCGCTGGAAGAAATTCTGGACCTGATCGTGGAGCAGGCCAGCCACCTGTTGGCAACCGACGCCATCGCCATCTATCGCCAGGATGAGGGAGAGGACAGACCGCGCATCCAGGCGGCGCGCTATCTGAACATCAGCGAGCCAGAAGAGCGGTCGCCGGGCAGGCTGTACCCGGCGGAGCCGCCCCCCACCGGCAGCATATCGGGCATGACCCAGGCCGGGCGCTACCGTTCTGTCTTGGCGGTGCCGCTGAACGTCAAAGGCGAAATCTATGGCAGCATCTGCCTCTACTACCGGGCGGCCCGTTCTTTTACCAAAGAGGAGAAGGAGTTGGCGATTGCATTTGCCGATCAGGCTGCTCTCGCCATCGAGAACGCCCGTCTACGCGAGCAGGTGAGCCGCAGTGCAGTGGCCGCCGAACGCACCCGATTGGCGCGGGACCTGCACGACGCGGTGACACAGATTCTCTTTTCCACCAGTTTGATTGCAGAGGTGTTGCCCAAAATTTGGGAACGCAATCCGGAGGAAGGGAAAAAGCGGGCCGAAGAGTTGCGGGAGCTGACCCGGGGCGCGCTGGCCGAAATGCGCACGCTGTTGCTCGAACTACGCCCGACGGCGCTGATAGAGGCGGCCTTGGGCGACCTGCTCCGCCAATTGGCCGACGCCATCACGGGGCGGGCGCGCATTCCTATCGCTGTCAACATCGAAAGCGAGGGAAAATTGCCGCCCGATGTGCAGATTGCCTTCTATCGCATTGCCCAGGAAGCGTTGAACAATGTCGCCAAACATTCCAGAGCCAGCCGCGCCCAGGTCAAGATGCGCCAGAAACCGGACAGCGTTACCCTGGAAATCGAAGACGATGGCCGCGGATTTGATCCGGCCGCGGTGCCGGTCACCCACCTGGGGTTGAATATCATGCGCGAACGGGCCGAAGGGATCGGGGCAAAACTGGAGATTGTCAGCGCGCAGGGCCAGCCGACCCGCATCATCGCGAGCTGGAACCGCTGAGGGACGATGGAAATCCAACCGTCAAGATGGCTCCCCCTGCGCAGATGTGCGCCACAGGGGATGAAAGAACGGACGAAAGACGAAGAACTGTGAATCGAGGGACAACGAGCGAGAACGCCTGATCGGCGGCGGTCCGTCGTCGGTGTCGGTGGTCTTTTTTTCAGGGCAGCCAAATCGAAAAAGAAATAAGTGGCGCCTCTTTTTCCTGTGTGATCTGGATGGTTATGCCGACGCCGCTTCGGCGCGACTGACCTCACGGGCATCGATGACGTGGTCGCCCAATTTCTCCAGTGTGTCGACCAGGTGGCCCTTGGTCAAGCCCTGCACCTTGATCAGCAGCCGTCGATGGGTTGGCTCGTCGCTGTCATAGACGCCCACCCCCATGATGTTGCCGCCCAATTCGGCAATCGTCGTGGTCAGTTCTCCCAATATGCCCATCCGTTCGGGCACATCCAGGGTCAGGCGCACACCGTTCTTGTGCATGGCCATCATCTCGACCAGAGCCTTGAAGATGTCTGTTTCGGTAATGACGCCCAGAATGTAGTTGTTTTCGTCCACCACAGGCATCCCGCCAATCTTGCGTGTCGCCAGGATTTCAGCAGCATCTTCGATCGGCGTATCGACAGTGGTGGTGATCACATGCTTTGTCATAATCTCCCGCACCTGGAGTTGGGAGAGCAGATAGTTCAACTCCCACACAGAGAGGGAACTGGCCGGTGACGGCGTCGCATAGAGCAGGTCGCGCTCAGAGACGATGCCCACCAATTCACCGCTGCGGTTCACCACAGGCAGACGCCGAAAGCCCTTTTCACGCATCAGTTTCAACGCATCCTGGAAAGGGACATCGGGAGTGATGGTGACGGCGGGCGCACTCATTCGATCGCTGACAAGCATGATGTTTTTCTCCTTTGTCTTGGGCTGACCGGTCCGTTTCTATGCAAATGAGGTGGATAAAGCTCCAGCACACGCACAGTGCTTAAAAGTTCACACCAAGTCCGATAAGGCAGTATATCGAATCCCTGCGCGCAATGGACCGGTCAGACGGTGAGTTTTCTGTTTCGACAACGGATCGGGGCTGCTCCTGGTCAAGTGACGGGGCGGCCTGGCCGCGCCAGCAGACCATTGGCCGTTTGGTCTGGTTCGGGAAGATGAGTAGAATGGGAGGGGAGAGTGGAAGATGATGCGCAAAAACTGTCATTTCGGCGGCCGGTGAAAGGAGGGACGATGAGCAATAGCGATCCAATTCGTGTGATGCTCGTGGATGATCATGCTGTGGTCCGCAGCGGCCTGAAAGCGTTTCTGATGGCTTATGACGATATGAACCTGGTGGGCGAGGCCAGCAGCGGTTTCGAGGCGCTGGCCCTGTTGGACAAAGTGCGGCCCGATGTGATCCTGATGGACCTGATGATGCCGGACATGGACGGCGCCGCGACCACCAAGGCCATCCGCGAACGCAACCCGGACATCCAGGTGGTGGTGCTGACCAGCTTCCCTGAAGAGGACCTTGTCACCCAGGCGTTGCAGGCTGGCGCCATCAGCTACCTGCTCAAAAACGTGTCTGCCAACGAACTCAGCGAGGCCATCCGCAAAGCCCATGTGGGGCGATCGACCCTGGCCCCAGAAGCAGCCCAGGCCCTGATCCACACCACCACCCAGGCGCCCAAGCTGGGCCATGACTTAACCGTGCGCGAGCGGGAAGTATTGGAGTTGATGAGCAAGGGGCAGAACAATGTGGAAATCGCCGACGCGCTGGTCGTCAGCCGCTCAACGGTCAAATTTCACGTGAGCAACATCCTGTCCAAACTGCAATCGACCAGCCGCACGGAAGCCGTCGCTCTGGCTATCGAGAACAATCTGGTCAAACGCTCGAACTGATCCGCTGTCCTGCGCCCGGTCTCCTCGCCGCATTCATGTTGAAAATAGATGGACAACCTGGTTTACAAATCGACAAAGTGTGCTATAATCGGTGACATTACTACGCGAATCTCAGCCTTCGATGTAGAAACCTGTCATTCGCTGAACTGGTCGTTATTTCACCCATACCCCATGACGAGGTGTTCTTATGCATCCCATTTCGTCTCCCCCCATGTCATCGAAGGTTGTATCTCCCACACAACCTTCCCCGCCCCAGTCTTCGACGCCGCACAGAGGGTGGGTTGCCAACACGGCCTTGCGTCTCAGCCTTGTGTTGGCGCTCGTGCTGGCATTCGCATCTGTGGGGCCTGCCGCCCACGCCGAAGAGGGCGTGCATGTCGTCCACCAAGGCGATTCTCTGGCCGCGATCGCCCAGGCTTACAGCGTTTCTATCGCTGAACTGGCCCAGGACAACGGGATCGCCGATCCCAACATCATCTACGTTGGGCAGCGGTTGGTCATCCCCGGCGCCATCGTCGCCGCCGAACGAGCCGCCGCCGACCCCAATCGATTGCCCGCAAGCAACGGTTACTATACGGTGCAGCGGGGCGACGCCCTGGCCGCGATCGCCAAGAAATATGGCATGGGTGTCAACGATGTGCTGCGTCTAAACGGCCTGACCAATGCCAACCTGATCTGGGTAGGCCAGAAACTGCGCGTCAGCGCGCGCGTGAACGCCATTCAGCCAGAGAAACAGGACAAACCCGCTGTCGCCGACGCCATCTACATCGTACAGGCCGGCGAGACGTTGGAACAGATCGCGCTGGACCACAAGATCAGTGTGCATGATCTGATGATTGCCAATGGATTGCCCAATCGGGGCTTTGTTTGGGCGGGGCAGAAGTTGCGCATGACGGCGCCCCCGACGCCAGAGTCGTTGGCGCGCACCGCTCCGGCAGACGGCGTACGCTGGATCGAGGTGAACCTCTCCAATCAGACTCTCACCGCCTGGCAGGGTGATGTCCCTATTCTGCATACAGCCGTCAGTACGGGGACCTACCTCTATCCGACCGTGACTGGGCGCTTTGCCATCAACACAAAACTGTCAAGCCAGCGTATGATCGGGCCGGGCTATGATCTGCCCGGCGTGCCCTGGGTGATGTACTTCTATAGGGACTATGCCATTCACGGCACCTATTGGCACAACAACTTTGGCACACCCATGAGCCACGGCTGCGTGAACATGCGCACAAGCGACGCCCAGATGCTCTACGCCTGGGCCGACTATGGCACGGAAGTGTACGTACACTACTAAACCGGCGCGGGTGACTCACAGCTCGTCCCCCGGCCCCCAATCCTGGGGGAGTAGAGCGGTGTCCCCCCAGGATTGGGGGCCGGGGGACAGTAGTTACACCTTCGGTCCTGTCTGCTCGTTCCCAGGGCCTGCCCAATTGGCAGGCCCTTTCTCTTTACCGGCAACACACCAAACCGGCGCCACCCCAAAACAGGAGGAACACCCGTCATGCGTTTGCAAGGAAAAGTAGCTCTGATCACCGGATCCGGCAGTGGGATTGGTCGAGAGTCGGCCCTGCTCTTTGCCCAGGAAGGCGCCGCTGTGGTGGTTGTGGATGTCAACGTGGCGGGCGGGGAAGAAACCGTGGCCCAGGTGCAGGATCAGGGCGGCCAGGCGATCTTTGTGCGGGCGGATGTATCGCAAGATGCAGACTGCCGGGCGATGGTGGCGAGCGCAGAGGCAGCATTTGGCGGACTGCATGTGTTGTTCAACAACGCCGGTATTATGCACGCGGCCGACGACGACGCCGTGAACACCGACGAAGCCATCTGGGACCTGACGATGAACATCAACTTGAAGGGGGTCTTTCTGGGCTGTAAACATGGCATTCCCGCCCTGCGGCGCAGCGGAGGCGGCTCGATCATCAACGTGGCCTCGTTTGTGGCCCTGTTGGGGGCGGCCACTCCCCAGTTGGCCTACACGGCCAGCAAAGGCGGTGTGCTGTCCATGACGCGTGAGCTGGCCATCATCCACGCGCGGGAAAATATCCGGGCCAATGCCATCTGTCCGGGTCCCCTGCGCACGGAGTTGCTGATGAAGGTGTTGAACACGGAGGAGAAGCGCCAACGCCGGCTGGTCCACATCCCGGTGGGACGTTTTGGTGAAGCGGCCGAGATTGCTCGGGCTGCGCTCTTTCTGGCCTCGGATGAATCGTCCTTTGTCACCGGCTCGACCTTTACCGTGGATGGGGGCATTACCGCGGCCTATGTCACGCCGGAGTAGGCCGCGCCACCTCGTTGAATCTGTGGTTGCCGATGGCAACCGATGCGCTGTTGGCAATCGTGCGAATGACAACCAGGTCGTTTTCATCGAAGGGGCGTGCATCTCCCCGCGCCACGAGCAGCAACACACCGTTGGCTGTCTCCTGCGGCCCAAAAATGGGAACCAACACGGCGTGGCCGTTTTCCCGGTAGTAGAGGACGTCCGGGCTTTGAATGGCAGCCTGGGGATCGACGAAGAGTGGTTGCTCAGCTTCCATGACCCACGAAAGCAGCCGCGCCAGATCGGGCGAGCGCACAAATTGTTCTTCCTGCTTGCATAGATGTGGGCCTGAATAGTGACAGAGAGGGAGATGCGGGCTGCGCGTCGTTGGCGCAGATTGCAAGAAAAGGTGGACGGCGACTGCGCCAAACAAGTCGCTCGATTCCGCGCACAGCACATCCAGCATGCTCTCGACGCTGTCGACGCCGGTCATCGTGCGCGTCAATAGCTGTAGGCTGACCAGTTGGCGCTCCCAGCGCTGGGCCTGCTCGCGGATACGGGTCTCATGTAGTGCACGCGACAGATAGTTCACCAACGTGTAAAGAAAACGCTGCTGACACCCATCCCGGAAGGCGTCTTTGCGCCCACTGTGCAGAATCGCGGCCCCAATGGTTCGGTCTTGCCCGCGCAGGGGAATCACGAGCAGCGCTCCCTGGCCGGGCAACCAGGGAAACTCTTCGGGCAAGGGCCTGCCCGCTGCCTGTATGTCATCGACGATCAGGCAATCCAGATCGCCCGCTTCAGGCCGGTGAACCAGGGCATGGGCCAGGGTTCCCCACAAGGGCAACGGGCATTCCTGGCCGACAATAGCAATGGGGTTATCGATGCCGCGTATCCCCATGTAGTGGAAGGGGCCGAGTTCGTCCTCTCCCAAAACAATGGCGACCGAATCGACGAACTGTAACTGCCAAAGCGTCTCGATTGTATAGTCGATCCCTTCGTTGAGGCTCATTTTGCCATTGAACTGTTGCGCGAAATCGCAAAGAAAGCGCATCTGGTCACAATGGCGCTCAAGCTCAACACGAACCGCGGCGGACTCGACGGACAAAGTTTCGATCTGTGCGAACCAATGTCTGCGTTGGCGTACGCACCAGAGGACGCCCAGCCCCACACCGATCAGTGAAATCGCCAACAAACTAAGTGTCCAGAGTTCCAAAATCTGCTCGTCTCTGCTAACGTATAATAGTCAACCATCGCACTGCCGTTGTGCGCAACGACAGTCACCTGCTATCTTTCATAAGGATTGACCCGTATGAGCCATTCGCACGAAGCGCCGTGCATTCTGCTGGTTGACGATGAACCATCCACGCTGCATCTGATCCGGAAAGTCCTGCAGGCCGACGGCTATCGAATCATCGAGGCCCTCGACGGCCTGGATGCGCTGGAGCGCGTGGCCGCATATAAGCCAGACCTGATCCTGCTCGATGTGGTGATGCCCAATATGGACGGCATGGCCGTATTGCGCAAGCTGCGCGAGACCGACAAGGTGACCGGCGTGATTATGGCCAGCGCTCTGTCGTCGGAAAATCTGGTCGTCCAGGCCATGTTGGATGGCGCCGATGATTTTGTGAGCAAGCCCTTTA
>Ga0114931_10010995_pt1 | contig 10727 bp, 9 predicted proteins | sample 2SBtaG_FD_89579 | JGI IMG/M metagenome (GOLD analysis project Ga0114931, IMG submission 89579) | Deep subsurface microbial communities from Kolumbo volcano to uncover new lineages of life (NeLLi) - 2SBTROV14_V59a metaG | ecosystem: Environmental > Aquatic > Marine > Volcanic | place: Kolumbo...
TCGCGGTTGGCGGCTTGCTGAGACCTCAGCATGTTCTCAGTTCGATCCGTCCGCTCCTGGGGATCCTGATCCTCGTCGAGTTGGCCTCCGGGCCGACCTCGAAGGCGGTTCTGCCGGCGGCGGTGATCGCATGTCTTAGTGATCTTGCGGACGGAGCTACCGCCCGCCGACGCTCCGAATCCTCTCGCTCCGGGAGGTACGTGGACAACGTGTGCGACGCGGCTTTCCTTGCAGCCTCGTTCGCGGCCTTTGCTTTGGCCGCAACTTGGAGCCACCCTTTGGTGGGATCGGCTGTGCGCTACTCAGCCTACGCCAATTGGCTGCCGCTTCCGGCCTTGCTCGCGTCGTTCGGAACCTATGCGTTGCGCTGGCCGCTGGAAGCATCCGGACCGCTCCTCCCGGCTTCCGGCCAAGGGCACAGCGCCGGTATTGCCAACTACGGCTTGGTGTTGCTGGGCGGCGTTGCTGTGTGGCCGGGAGTGTTTCTGTCTCCCTGGATTCTGGAGCCGAGTTTCGTCACCGTCGCGCTTTTGAACTTGTCGGCGGCCGCGGAAAACCTTCGCCTGTGGGCACGGCTCCGTGCGGCTCAGCGCACGTAGGCGGAGAGTCTGTTCTGGCTATTGCGACGCTCCCGTGAATCAATGCCGAGAGGGAAGCCACGAGTTCATGCAAAGATCGTACACTTGGACTCTCGCTATCGCCGCGGCCGCTTTGCAGACGGCTGTATGCGGGTGTCAACCGGTCTCGAAACAACTCGAGATTCACACGTCCGAGTTGAGCTGCGAAGAAGCCAACCGCTACGTGTACGATGCGCTTCTCGGGATGAAGATGACGGTGACAGGATTTCGTGTTGCCAAGCCGGGAAAGCCGGGCTACGTGCGCGCGGAGAGTCAAGACGGTGCCGGCGGAGCGATGAGTGGTACCGTGAACATTGTGTGCAACGGCGACGGCGTACGTATCCACACCGACGAGGAAGGTTTTGCCTCCGACAAGCGCATGACTCGTGGGGTGTATTTGTCCGTGACCGGTCGAGCCGGCTTGCACAAGCCTGAACCCACTGCGGCTCAGGGGCATGCCGCGGGGCACGAGAGGACGGCGCCGAGTCGTACGGCGGGCGGCGAGAGCGGTCGAGCGGGGAACCGTAGTCGCGACGCGGCCGCACCGGCGCCGGGCGCTTCATCGAAGTCTTCTTCCGGTGGTTCCCCGGGTGGTCTCGTCCGGGACAGCATCCGAGAGAAACGCGAGTCGGGGGTGTCGGTCAAGCTCGTGCCCGTGAACGGCTTTGCATCGGTCCTCGATTTTGATGCCGATTTGAGCCGTGCAGCGATTTTGCCGGTGAAAGTCACCATCCGAAACGGCACTCGCCGCACGTTCGAGTTCGACCCGGCCGACATCGTTTTGCGCAAAGCCGGCACGCGGATGCGGAGCAACCCGCTGGGCCCTTCGGGGGCGATTGCGCGTTTGCGGGACGCCAATCGCAGAGAGTTGACGAAAGAACAGGGGAAACCTCCCACTGACGCGATGGCCGCCAGCCAACTCGGGGACGTGAGTACCGCCGCGCGAAAGATCGAACGCGCTCGTTTGCAGCCGGCACGCCTGCGACCGAAAGACGAAATTTCCGGGTTCCTCTACTATCCCCTCGACACCTACGATCGCGCACGCATAATCATGATCGATGTTGCGACGGGTGAGACCGAAGGGTTCCTAGTCGAGTTCTGAGCTGCTTCGCCCGGCCCCGTTGCTTCGGCGAGCTGGTTGCTCAGGTTCCGACTTGCGCACGAAGATCGGAGATGAGCTTTTCGATGCCGCGTTCCGCTTCGCTTTTCTCACCGTTGCCTCTGTGTTTACGCATGTCGGCGAGTAGATACTGGTAGATACGAAGAGCCGTTTTGCGCGCTCGCTTGGCGGCCTCGGGGTTTCCTGCTTCGTCACGCTTGGCGGCTTCTTTGAGGAATACCACGCCGAGCTTGCGCAATGCGTCGGAGTGGTAGCCGCCGGCGTTGCTCGTGGAGAGGAGTTTCTCGAGTTCGGATCCGGCGCTGTCGAGGTCGCCGAGTCTACGGTACGCGACGATGCGCAAAGCGGAGACCTCGGCGAAGAGATCCTGTTGATTGGGGAAGCGGGCCTCGAAGCCTTTGAGCCGTCGCAGGCGTTCGCGCATGCCGTTTTCGACGTGCGTACAAATGCCCGCAGCCATGGTTACCGCTTTGGCGATCAACGGCACGGCCAGTCCTTCGGTGGCTTTGCCGGCGGTTTTTTCGTCACGAAATTTGCCGGTTTCATCGACAAAACGGTCGAGCGCGGTAAGAGCCATCTTTACAAGATTCTCCTTCGGCGTTCCGCCATGCTTCGCCTGCTGGAGAACAGCTTCAAAATATGATTGCGCTGACTGGAAAGAGGCTTTCAGATGGACCACGGGGTCGCCCCGAACTTTGCCGAAGGCCGTGGCGGCATCGACCCACTGGTGTTTGTCGCGGTACCATTCGCCAAGTCGAAACCATGCCTCGTAAGCATAGGCGTGCTGCGGTGCGCGCTTCAGGAAGTCTTTCATGAACGCGACGTAGCGTTGCGCAGCCACCTCGTTGCCGCGGTTTTCGTCTTTGAGGTAGAGACTTTCGGCGGCTTTGAAACGCAGGTAGGCGGCTTGGCCTACGAACCCGGTGGCCTTGGCCGTGCCGTCGAGGTACAGCGTCAAGTCGCGGATAGCGTCCTGATAGCTCCCGTCGTAAAACTCGCAGAAGCCGATTCCGTAGTGGGATTCGGCAACGTAGCGATTTTGCTCGAGGAGAGCCGAGTACATCGCTTTTGCATCACTGCAGTTACCGCGTTTACGGAGCGAACTCGCGATGAGGAATTTGACGAAAGGGGAACTCGTGGCGGTCGCCCATTCGAGCGGATCTTCGATACCCGCGTCGATCAGTTGCACCACTTTTCCCCGCCAGTAGGAGCTTGCGCCGTAGAGGCGCTCCAGTACCGTTGCTGCTTCGGAACGAAACTGTCCTCGCCTCGAATCGTTGTAGGACTTCTTGTACCTACCGACGGCGAGCAACAGGGTTTTGGCGCGAAGGAAACGTACCTGGTTATGCAGCGCCCCCGAACGCATCTTGTCGAGGCGCGCGGTTTCCGTCAGGGCATTACCGATTCTTCCTTGCGTAACGTAGATTTCGGCAAGGGAAAGCCGCAGCTTGACCGCCGTTTCGGGGTCGGGATTCTTCGATAGAGCGCTTTGGAAATCGCGAATCGCGGTGTCGTATTGTTTCAGCGTTTTACTTGCCAAGCCGTGACCGAGCAGAGAGTCGATCGTGAGTTCGCGGTTGCCGGCTGAAAGGAATTCAGCGAAGCCGTCACGCGCGCTCCTGAGGAGGGTAAGGCGCTTGGCAGCGCTGTGCTCATAACGGCTGGCGATTTCGTATCGCACCCAGTTGAGCCGGTACAATAGGCGCGCGGCTAGCAGCTCGCGTTGTTTCCATGGTTTGCTGTCCTGTACGGCTTCCAAATCGCCATCCTGACGAATCACCTCGGCCTGCATGCTTTCGAGCTTCGCCGTGTAGCGGCGGCGAGTGGTTTCGATCAAAACCATCAACGAATTCGCGGTCTGCGGGATACGCGCGCCCGAGGAGGCGAGTTCGTTGAAATGGTCGGCAATGCGGTCGATCCGATCGACGAGGCGGGTTTCGGCTGCGACGTTCCAAGGCTTTCGCGCTAAGGCTTCGGAAGTTTTTCGTGCGCCTCGTATTTCCGCACGGAGTTCGCCGCTCCCGCTCGCCGAAGCCGGCGACACCGAGGCGGACTCGGTCATCAAAAGCGCCAAACCGGCGCCCAGTGCGGCGAGCGCAACGCGGGGTTTTCGTTTCACAGCCTTGGTGCCGTTGTGGAGGCTGAACTCATGGGGAACACGACGTGCCGGATTTTGCGGCGCAGACACTGATTGTAAAGGCGGATGACATGGTCGTAGGCTACGTTGGCTCCTGCGTCGATGACCACGAGCGTGTCGGACGGTGTCGCTCTGAGACGATCGGAAACCACGGAAAAATCGCTCACGGGAATATCGTCGAGGAAGTACTGCGAAGCACGCCCGGTCTGTACGACGCGTATGATCAACCGTTTCTCGTCCTGCTGAAGATCCTGTTTGGATTGCTGGACATCGCTTCCGAGCGCCAATTTCGAGGGCAGTAGCCCCTCGATGGTGGAGAGCGAGATGGTAAAGAGAAAATAGGTTAGCAGAAGAAAAATAATATCGATCAAGGGCGCAACCTGGAGATCGGCGTTGCCTTTTCCACTACGGGCCCGGTGAGAAGTGCGCATCCTATTCGGCCTCGTCGTTTCTTTGCAACGCGGCAAGACTCATGTCGTTGACTCCGGCTTCGACACTTAACCGCATGATGCGTTGGATGGCGCTGAACTGGCTCTTTCGATCACCGCGTACGACGAGTTCGATCTTGCGTGTGCTCTCGTCTTTACGGGCCTGGAGATATTTGAACAGATCGCCGCCCGACAGTTGTTTGCTTCCGATCAGATAAATACCGTCTTTGGTCACGTTGACGGTGATCAACTCGGTGCGTTGGTCGGTAGCGGCCTTGGCTTGATCGGCGTTGGGAAGTTTGACTTGCTCTTCTCCGGCTTGCCCGAAGCGGATCGACATGATGAAGAACGTTATGAGAAGAAACGCCATGTCGATCATCGCGGTCGCTCGAAACGAGATCGACCGTGGTCTGTGCGAGCGTGCCGGTCTCACGCGGCGCGATTCCGGTGGTTTTTCAGAGGCTCTACGATGTCGGCGGCTTTCGCGGAGGCATCGGCGACGATGGCGTCGACGCGATTTCGGAATATCCCGAATGCATACAGAGATGGGATCGCTACGATCAAGCCCATGACGGTGGTCATCAGGGCTTGAAAAATTCCCCCTGCCAAGCGCCGCGGGTCGACTCCCCCCACGGCCACCGATATCTGGTTGAATGAATTCACCATACCGATCACCGTCCCGAGCAGACCGAGCATGGGCGCTATGTTGGCGATGATGTTGAGATGTTCGATCTTGCGGAGGAGAAACCCGGTCTCTTCGTCGGCTGTGTCCTCCATCGCCTTTACGACGGCGTCGTAACCTCGATCTCTTTCTTTGACACCGCCGGCGACGACTTTGCACACGAACGACGCTTCGTCTTTACCGGCGTTCGCCGCGATTCGGTCGTAGTGGCCGGTTGCGACGGCTTCGCGAAGTTCGCTCAGTTCTTCGGCCGGGGCGAGCCTCTGAGAACGGATCGACAGGGCGTACTCGAACACCAGTGCGACGGCCACGACCGACATGAAAATGATGATGTAGCCAACCAACCCACCGAACTTGATCAAGTCGATGAGGCTGTAGTTCAGCGCCGTCGATTTCTCGGCTGCTGTCTGAGCGAGCGCGCTGACCGGGACGGCGGCAAGAAGCAGTAAGGAGGCGGCGGTTGTGAGACGGGATCGGGTCATCTTCGGGTTCTCCTTCGAAGGGGCCTAGTGTTTAGAGGTGTAGCGGGCGACTTCCTTCTTCCATTTGGAGCCGAACGCAAAGTACAGGATCTGTTGGGTCAGTTCCTGGTCGCTTCCGAGCGACGCAAGCTCTCCGCCCCCGCTGTCGGCGATGGCACGGAAGGCGTCGCGCACCTTTAGGTAGAACGGCGGTAGAGGTGTGTAATGATCAGGCGGTTTGCCGAAACGCTGCATACTGTATTTGTACTCGTACTCTTCGTGCATGCGCTTGGTCAGGTCGATCGCGCTGATGACACCGCCGGTATCGTGGAACTCCTTGGCGAGCGCGAGGATCGCCGGCATGTCTTTCTTATGCGGTGGCGAACTCCCTACGAGTATGATCACGCGTTTGGATCTCTTGCGCCAGCTCAGGTCATCCATAGCGGCTTCGAGGCCCTGGCGAACGCCTTCTTCATAGTCGCCGCCGCCGTCGGCTTGGAGGTTGCGGATGAAACCCTGGGTCTTGGAGGAATGAAAGCTGAGATCGCTCCATTTCACCGAGAAAGCCTCTCCCTTGTCACGAAAAGCAACCACGCCGATGCGGGCGACGGGAACCAGTTTGCGGATGTCGGTGACCAAAGCCGTCGCACGGGCTTTGATGTCGTCGATGACGTCTTGCATACTCGCCGTCGCGTCGACGACGATGGCGACGTCGATGCCGTTTCTGCGCAAGCCTAGAATAAAGCTTCCAAATTTACCCTGCAGTCCACTGCTGCTTGCCGTCGGCGAATATCGCGTGTCGACATTGGTGAGCTTCACCCGAGTTGCGCGCGGCGCGGAAAAGCTCGGGAGTTGCGGAAGAGACACGCGGCGGGTTTGCATCTTGTCGACTTTGACGGGCTGGAGGTCGGGATCCTGGATCAAGTCTTCGAGTTTCGCGTCGTCGACGGCCGGCTTCTCGATCGTTACCGAGACCTTTGCGCCTCTGGGGCGCAAACCGAAACCGAAGGTATCCCCGCCGGTCGAGATCGTGATGGTTGCCAGGACGAGCAGTAGGAGGATGTGAAAAAGGGCCGAGACGGTGTAGCCCTCGAGATGCTCTTTGATGCGTTCCTTATGCCGCAGAGCAGCGAGAATCTTCTTAAGTTTCAAGACCTTGGAAATGTACAGCGGACGTCGAGGACAGACAAGGGCGTTTTTTTTGGCCTCGCAATGCTTTGCGTCCGAGGATGCGGTGCTGATACTCTCAAACGGATATGGCCACCGTCATCACCGAGGAATGCATCAATTGCGGCGCCTGTGAGCCCGAGTGTCCGAACACAGCAATCTATCAAAGCGGCGTGGAGTATGAGTCCGGGGGAGCGGCTCACGCGGCGCTGTCGAGCGATTTTTTCTATATCGTCCCGGAGAAGTGCACCGAATGTGTCGGTTTCTTCGACCATGAGGCCTGCGCGGCGGTATGTCCGGTCGATTGTTGCGTGCCCGATCCCGAACGTGTGGAAAGCGAGGAAGTTCACCGGCGTCCGCGCAAGCAGCGGCCGCCCAATCGAATGACCCCAAGGCGACGGCTTTGACGCGCGCTACGCCGGCATCGACGCCTGCCCAATCGACGCCCGCCGTGGGGCCTGCGCCCAAGGACGTGGCGGCGCCGGCGGCCTCGGAGCCGGAGACCATCGAAGACACCGAGGTGCCGATCCCCTGCAATAGCTGCGGCACGGTGTACGCGGTTGCCTATCGATACTTGAAGCCCGGCACCGTTTTACGATGCCCCGTATGCCAGACGTCCTTCAGCCCGACACAACGGCTGTTCCTTGCGGTCGGAGATCGCCTGCAAGCGTTCGGCGATGCTACCAACGCGGAGATCGACCGCCACGAAGATTTGCTTGCGACGGAGCAGCGGCGTTTCCAGACGAATACGCAGAGGCTGCGTGACGAGGTCGAGAACGATCTCTTCGCGCTTACCGCCGAACTCACCCAGCCGAGGAAACGCTCTCTGCTCGGATAGCACCGTGGTGCGTCACATCGTGTAGGTGCTGCAGGAAGCCGGCGGCGGGGATGTGAGAGCCCGCATCTCGATGGTTTGAAAGAGGCCGTATACAACTACCTTGCGGATCGCTCCGACGGGGCCGACGAATCGGAACTCGTAGGGATTTTGTTTCCCGAAGGCGCGGAGGCCAATGAGTTCAGCCGAATCTTTTTGCGGCGCCTGTTGGCCGGCGATCCGCGTGTCGAGTTGCACGACGACCGATGGCGACCTGCGATCCACCATTTGTTTTCCATCCCCATCAGCGAAGTGCCGTTCGTCGTCGTCGACCTGGAGGCGACCGGGGACAACGACTTCGGGTCTTCGAATATCGGCATCACCGAAGTCGGCGCGGTTCGCTTCCAGCGAGGTGTCGAAATCGATCGTTTCGAACGTCTCGTCAATCCCCACGCGCGCATTCCCCCGTACGTAGAAAAACTTACTGGGATCACTAACGAGATGGTCAAGGATGCGCCGTCGATCGAGGATGTCATAGGCCCTTTTTATGAATTCGCCCGAGGTTCGGTTTTAGTTGCGCACAACGCCGCATTTGACTACGCGGTTCTCAATCGAGCCGTTTGGAGTGTGCTTCGCCGGCCTTTGGAGTGTCCGTCGTTGTGCACAATCGAGTTGGTCCGTTATGCCTTCCCGGAGTTGCAGCGGTCTTCGCTCGAGTGGCTAGCGGAGCATTTCGAAATCGAACGATCGACGCGTCATCGAGCCGTAGCGGATGCAGAACTGACGGGAGACGTGCTTTACCGGTGTTTGGACGTACTTGCCGGGCGCGGGGTCCACGCATTGGGCGACCTAGCCGTTACGGAGGGCGGCCCTCTGGCCTCCGCCCGCTTACGAGTACGCGTGCCGCAACAATGCGTGGAAAAGCTGCCGGCGGGTCCGGGAGTGTTCCGTTTGCTCGACGCCGAGGGCATTACGTTGTTCGTCGGCCGTGCCGACGATGTTCGCGAACGCGTGGTGCAGCTTTATCTCAACGCCGATCGTCTCGGTTCTCGACAGTTGGAAATGATGACAAGAACCTGCGACGTAGCGGCGCAGCCAACTACGTCGCAATTGGAAGCGTTGTTGGAAGAGGCAGCGCAGATACGTCTATGCGACCCCGTGTTCAACCGGGGAGCCAAGCACGTCCCAAAGCTCTTCTTTGTCAAACTGGCTGTCGACGGTGCCCGTTCGCGTGTGATGGCGGCCTCCCGCATCGCGGATGACGGCGCCGTATACGTCGGGCCCGTCCGTAGTCGCGAATTTGCCGAACGTGCTGCTGCGGCGCTTGCGCGGGTTTTCGGCGTCGCTCTCGGTGCCCCCGCCGTTGGTGCCCGTGCGTATGCTACGGGAACCAGAGAACAAGAGGGAAGCCTCACGTGCGTGTCGGGGGCGGCTGCGACGGAACTCGCCGACCTTCTGGCGGAGGGCCCCGAGGCCTTGCTGAAGGAGGTACACGCAAGATGCGGAGAGGACGACGTCGGAAGGCGGGATGCGCGCGTTCTACGCCGCCTGGGGAAGATCGATCAGCGCTGCGACTGGCTGGTTGACAGGCATGACTACATCGCGATGCTGCCTGCGGCCGGACCCGTAGCGGCGGTCGCGGTCGTCGTGATCGGGGGCTGTTTTCGCGCTATGCGCCGGCTGCGCGGGCCGGACGAACTAACGATGATCGGTGCTCTATTGGCCGACACCGGTTTTGCCCCCCTGTCGCGCAGGAGCCGCGCCGCGCGTGCCGATGCCGCCAGTATCCTGGTCGGGTGGCTGCGATCACGCCATCGCGACGAGGATGGCCGCGTCTTTCGGCTGCGTGATCGCGGAACCGTGGCTCCCCCCGACCGCGTGCTTCGCGAAGCGGCTGCCACGCTCGGCGATTGAGCCCGCCGCCCGCCACGGCCGGGCGCTTTCGAGGGCTTCCTATTTGGCGGCTTCCTGTTGAATAGTGGGCGCACCCCGATAAGATTCACGCGGAGCGAAATGTTCGCGTGACGGCAGAACCAAGCGATACCCTCGGGGTTGATGACGAAAACTCTGCCGAATCCGGCTGGCGAAGGGCGCTGGCCGAGAGCAATGGATTCCTCCTCGCCGCGGCGATTCTGATCGGGGCGGTCACGGCGCTGGCAAACGTGGCCTTCCACTGGGCCATCGATTCCACCCATCATTTGTTCTGGAGCAACCTTGCGGGCCGTTTCGGCGTCGGCGTACGCTGGATCAGCACCGATGTTTTCACAGACGGCTTCGCCGCCGTGCCCGCGCATTGGTGGTACATACCGTGCATCCCCATGCTCGGTATGCTCGCGATCGTGATCCTCGATCGGTGGTTTCCCGGCCAGATGAAAGGCTACGGACTCCCGACTTTCCTGGAGATCGTGAACTTTCGCGGCGGCTATCTTCGTCGCCGTTGGATCACCTTGAAGACACTTTCGGCCGCGATCACCCTCGGTTCCGGAATGAGCGCCGGCATCGAGGGCCCGATCGCCCAGATCGGCGGTTCGATAGGATCGACGGTGGGACGAGTCCTACGACCGTCGTTCGATCGCTTGCGGGTACTGATCGCCTGCGGTTCGGGAGCCGCGATTTCGGCGACGTTCTCCAGCCCGATCGCCGGTGTGTTTTTCGCCGAAGAGATTGTCTTGGTCGGCGAATTCAATACCGGGTCCATGACGTTGATCGTGCTCGCTTCGGGCACCTCCGCCGTCGTTTCCCAGTATTTGAAAGCCGACAAGCAGATACTGACGGCTCCGGCGTTCAACTTTCCGATCAACCACGAGATTCTGTTTTACCTTCTTATGGGCTTGATCTGTGGTCTGCTGTCGGTCCTGTTCATCCGCATCTTTTACGGTATTCGCTCCTACTTTGCTCGGTCTCGTATTCCTTCGGCTCTGCACCCGCTCGTCGGCGGCCTGCTGGTAGGGATCATCCTCATCTTTTTTCCTCAGGTGAGTTCGAGCGGCTATCACACCATGAACGAGGTGTTCTTGGGCCACATGCCGGCGGCCCTCTTGCTTGCGTTGGTTCTGGCCAAAATGGCGGCGACCTCTATAACCCTGGGTGCCGGCGGTTCGGGCGGCGTGTTCGCTCCGGCGATGTTCATCGGAACGGTTCTCGGCGGCGGCTACGCTGCGTTGTTGAATACCTTGATTCCGGGGGTGATCAGCAATCCGGGGGGCTTCGCGATGATCGGCATGGGGGCCTTTCTCGCCGCTTCGACGCACGCTCCTTTGACATCGATCTTTCTGTTGATCGAACTGACCAGGGATTACAA
>Ga0114931_10010996_pt1 | contig 10726 bp, 8 predicted proteins | sample 2SBtaG_FD_89579 | JGI IMG/M metagenome (GOLD analysis project Ga0114931, IMG submission 89579) | Deep subsurface microbial communities from Kolumbo volcano to uncover new lineages of life (NeLLi) - 2SBTROV14_V59a metaG | ecosystem: Environmental > Aquatic > Marine > Volcanic | place: Kolumbo...
GACATTGGTATCGTTACTGATGACCCAGGGCATACCCAGTTTTAAGGAAGCAATGCGTAACAATCGTCTGACCACCTTTAACAACGATCTGGTTACAGCACTCAACCTGGCGCGCAGCGAAGCAGTCAAACGCAATCTTTCCGTCAGCGTCAGAAAGTCAGGCGCCAATTGGGAAGATGGCTGGGACGTTTTCACCGACCTCGACAGCGATGGCGTCTTCGATGACGATGGTGACGGCACGTTGTGTGAAAGCGGCGAAGACTGCGTACTGCGTGTTTTTGAGGCGCTTCCCGGGTCCTTTATCCTGCGCGGCAACACCAATTTTACCAATTTCATCCGCTATGCCCCTACTGGCCTGAGCAACAACATGGGCAGCTTCGTCATATGTGAAAACAGCGATGGCAATAACGTCCCGGAAGCCGGAACGGCAAGAATGATCATTGTTAATGCCGTGGGCAGAACCATGATCGCCGGTGATGCCAATAATAATGGCATCCCCGAAGAAGGCGGTACAGAAATCGATTCCTGCGTTCCCCCCTTTAATTGACAGGTGATGTCCATGAAAAACACCAAAGGATTCACCCTGGTCGAAGTACTGGTCACCATGGTCATCATGGCCATCGGCCTGCTGGGCCTTGCGGGTTTGCAAGGCGCTTCGTTAAAAAACAACCAAAGCGCCTATTATCGCAGTCAGGCCACGCAGTTGGCCTATGATCTCGCCGACCGCATGCGCGCCAATGTCGCCGAGGCGAGCAAGGGCAGCACCAGCACCTATATCACCAAAACGCCCTCGACAGCAGTAACCAAGACTGGCTGTACCGCCGTCTCCGGAACCTGCACACCAGCGCAAATGGCGGAAAATGACCTCGCGGAATGGTATTCAGACCTGGACAACATATTTCCCGGCAACCTTATAAGCATCGGCTTCGCAGCCCCCATCTTCACCATCAGTATCAACTGGGACGACAACCGCGACAGCAATATTGACAATAACGATCCCAATTTTCAAATGAGCTTTCAATTATGAACAGCATGGATAGTCACAGCAGACAAACCGGCCTGAGTATGCTGGAAATCATGATAGCCATGGTCCTGGGTGCATTCCTGCTGGGTGGCGTATTGCAGATATTTTCCAGCAGCAAGCAGACCTACCGGGTTCAGGAAGGCATGTCCCGGCTGCAGGAAAATGGCCGTTTTGCCATGGATTTCATTACCAAGGACATCCGTATGGCCGACTTCTGGGGCTGCCTGAAAAATGGCCTGGTCAATATCACCAACAACCTCGATCCAGGCGGCACGGGATACGACGCCTATGCGCATGCCTTTGTGCAGGGAGTAGACGGTACCAACAATACCGGCCTGAACACATCTGACACCATTACTATACGTGGTGCATTCAATAGTGGTATTACAGTACAACAGCCCTATGGTCCACAGGAATCCTCCAACCTGCAAATCTCCACCAACAATGGTCTGGCACAGGGCGATGTGGTATTGGTCAGCGACTGCGTCCAGGGGGATATCTTTCAAATCAGCAATGCCAACCCGGATACCGGAGGCGTGGCAGTTCATAACACCGGTTCGGTTACTCAGCCTGGTAATTTCAATGCCACCAACCCGGGGTGCGCTGGAGCCAATGCCCACTGTCTATCGAAAGTCTATGAAGGCGATGCCAGCATTTTTAAAATCGGCACCATCAGCTATTCGATTCAAACCGGTAGCAGCGGACAGCCGGCGCTGTTCCGGCAAATCGACAACAACGCCGCCACGGAACTGGTGGAAGGCATAGAAAATCTCCAGATTCTCTATGGGGAAGACAGCGATGCCGACGGCACCCCGGATTACTATGTTTCCGCCGGCACTGCCGGTCTGGATATGGACCAGGTGGTCAGCATCCGGGTCACTCTGCTGGCGCGTAGTATCGAAGACAACCTGGCGGGCCAGCCTGTGACATACACTTACAATGGCACCACCACAACACCCGCCGACCGCCGGCTGCGACGGGTCTTCACCTCCACCATCGCCGTGCGCAACCGGCTACTATGATTCGGATCATGACCATGAACAAATCTCTAAAAGAACAATCCGGAACCGTACTGGCGATCAGCCTGATCATGCTGGTGCTGTTGACCCTGATCGGCATCACCGGCACCCGGGTCACCAGTCTGGAGGAAAAAATGGCCGGCAACAGCAGAGATCAGAATCTGGCCTTTCAGGCCGCCGAAGCGGCACTGCGCAGCGGTGAAGACAAGATAGAAAACGGCATTGTCTCCCTGTCCGCTTTTTCCGGTGCGCCCTATTACGGAGAAGATGATGCCCTGCCCGATCATCTCGCCACTACATCATGGAGTTCCACAAATTCACTGGCCTATACAGGTTCCATCCCGTTGGTCAGTACACAACCCCGTTTCTATATAAAATATCTTGGAACTGACGACACCAACAGCAATGCCAGCATCAATATTGGCGGTTATGGAGAAAATTCAGCGGGAACCACCGTATCCAGATTCAGTGTCATTGCCAGGGGTACAGGTGGTCAGGATGCATCACAGGTGTTTTTACAATCCTATTATGCAAAAAAATTCTGAGTTTTTTCCTTTTATGCATTTTTCTCTGCCAACAACATTGGCAACAACGCAAATCATCACTCTCATTTATCGAGGGGAATATTATGAAACGCCAGCCATTTAACACCAATATTATACGCACAAGCCTGTTTGTTCTGACTTTTAACTGGTTGGTGCCTGCACATTCCGCTCCAGGCACATTGGCGGACTCGCCCTTGTTTACAGCCAACAATGTACCGCCCAATGTTTTCGTCGAACTGGATGACTCCGGATCCATGGACTGGGAGATCCTGACCAAAAAATACTGGCATGTTTGTGCTTACAATAATTCCGACACCTGTGGATGGCTGGTCGACAACGGCCTGTTCAGAATGTATACCGGCAGCAGCTGGCAATATTTTGAATATCTCTATGACAACAATGATGACGCCTACGGTAATTCTTGCAATAACGACCGCCAAACCCTGGATCTGTGCACTACCGCGGTTCAGGAGGCCGACTGGCGCATCCGCAATTCCGCGGTCAATGTGATGTATTATGACCCGGCGGTGAAATACATCCCCTGGAACAACGGAACTGCTACAGCCATGCCGGATGCCAGTTTTACGGCCGCCAGAAGCAACCCGCAGCCGGGAACAGCCGGCTATAGTGAGACCAAAGACCTGTCTGGTTTCATCTATCATGTCTGGGACGATACCCACGGCTATTCCGGTGCACGTCCCACCGGCGGCACCATCAACAAGACAACAGGGGCAAATGGTGAAGTGGACTGGTGGGACGAACATGACAAATTCACCGTCAATGCCAGCAGTATTACTGTCGAACGAATTACTTATTCGGGCAAGACCGAAACTGTTTCCAGCACGACAACCCTGACAGGAACCGGAACTCACAGTGAATTGGGTGGCATGACCATCGCTGAAGTACAGAAAAATATTGCCAACTGGTATCAATACGGGCTCCGCCGCGCCTTTGCCGCAAAAGCGGCAATCGGCCGTATCGTGACAGAAAACCCCGATTATCGTTGGGGTATAAGTGTGATCAATGAATATTCGACGCTGTTTACCGAGATCCCCATCGGACTAACTGGCTTTGGCACGCATAATGCAACACTATTGGATAATTTGTTCGATTTTACCTGGCAGGCCCACGGCACACCTCTCAGGCGCGGTCTGGAAAGAGCCGGCAAATATTACGACAACAATCTTTCTGGAAAAGCGGATCCCATTCTCGACAGCTGCCAGCAAAACTTCACCATCCTGGCGACCGATGGCTACTGGAATGGCAGTAATCCAGCCAGTGCCATAGGCAACGCCGATGGTGATGGCCACAGCATATCGGTTGCCGATGTCGCTAAATATTATTACGACAAGGACCTGAGCCCACTGGCTAACGATGTTGTGGTCAACATATCCGATCCCGCCACTTGGCAGCACATGGTGACCTATACAGTCGCCTTTGGCGTCACCGGATTATTGACCGATACCGATGCCGACGGCTGGCCGGGGAATGCCCCCGGCCTGAGTGCCAGTGACGATTGGGGAGATCCGATGCCAAGTGCCAATGAGCCGGAAAAAATTGATGACCTTTGGCATGCCGCATACAACAGCAAAGGTACTTTCGTTTCCGCGGCAACACCGGGAAAAGTATCCGATGCGCTTACTGCGGCACTGGGCAATATTGCCGACCGGGTTGGCAGCGCCAGTTCGGTCGCCTTCAATACCACCACCCTGACCGGCAGCAGTGCAGTCTATCTAGCCCAGTTCAACAGTTCCAACAACAAATGGAGCGGCGATCTTCTGTCTTTTCCACTGGATGCATTGACCGGAGATGTCGCTTCCACACCATCCTGGAAAGCGGCGGATATTCTGGATGCCAAATCCAATCCGGTTGCCAACCGGACCATTCTCACCTATGACAAGACAACGGGGACGGGAAAGAAATTCAGATGGGATCAACTGACTACCGACCAACAGGATGATCTCAGAACCAATCCAGATGGCACCCTCGCCACTGGAACGGCGGGTGATGACCTCGCCAAGGCCCGGCTTGATTTTATCCGTGGCGAGCGGAGCAATGAACAGTCCAACAATGGCACTTACACATTCAGAAATCGAAGCAAACTGCTGGGAGACATCGTCCATTCCGACCCGATCTTTATTGGCAAACCCGCCTTGAACTGGCCTGCTGTCGCTCCTTTTCCCACCGGTACCGACAGCTACAGGGATTTTACTAATGGCACGGCAAAAACCCGTACAGAACTGGTCTATGTAGGTACCAATGACGGCATGCTGCATGGTTTTTCAGCTGCAGATGGCGACGAGAAAATTGCCTATATCCCAAGCAACATGTTCGTTAAAAACGTTGCCGATCAAGGCCTGCATTATCTGACTGACCCCACCTATACACATCGCTATTATGTCGATCTGCCAACGGCTGTTTCCGATGTCTATATCGACACTACCGGCTCTGGAACAGGTGATGCCTGGCATACGATACTAACCGGTGGTAACCGTGCCGGAGGCAAAGGCATCTTTGCTCTGGACATCACTGATCCAAGCCAATTCAGCGAAAGTAACGCCGCAAACCTGGTGTTATGGTAATTTGATTCCAGTGACGATGCCGACATGGGCTTTTCCTACAGCAAACCGGCAATTGTCATGTTGAACAATGACCGCTGGGCGGCAATTTTTGGCAATGGATACAACAATAACGGCGATGGCACAGCCAAACTTTTCATTCTGTTTCTGGATGGCGGACTGGATGGCACATGGACGCTGAATACAGATTACATTGAAATTCCCACCAAATCCGGCGCAAATGTCATCGGTGATTGCAGTGATTGCAATGGCTTGTCCACGCCTCAAGCGGTAGATATGGATGGTGATAAGGTCGTCGACCGGATTTATGCCGGGGATCTGTTCGGCAACTTGTGGGCTTTCGATCTCTCGGCTTCCAATCCCAATCAATGGGATGTCGCCTATAAACAGGGCTCCACGCCGAAACCCCTGTTTACCGCCAGCTATTCCGGAACAGCCCAACCAATTACCAGCAAACCCATTCTGATCAAACATCCCGACCATAGTGGAGCCGCCCCGGATGTCCTGGTTTTCTTTGGCACAGGCCAGTATCTGACTTCCAGTGATATCCTGAATACCGATGTACAATCCTTTTATGGCGTCTGGGACCACGGCACACATTCCCTGACCCCCTCCGATTTGCAGGAACAAACATTTATTAGCGGCAGTTTTTTCAACAATTCTGTCGAAATTACCAATGACATAAGGGTTCTCACCAAGAACCCGGTCGACTATACCAGCAAGCATGGCTGGAAAATCAACCTGACCCTTGCCGCGGGCGAGCGCGTTGTCGTCGACCCGGATGTTCGTGGAGATGTGGTTTTCTTTAACACCTGGATTCCCGACAATGTCGTCTGCAACTCAGGAGGAAAAGGATTTCTGATGTCGGTATCGCAACTAGGTGGTGGAAGAACGGATGATCCGGTGTTCGATGTCAATGGCGTTGATGGCGTGGATTCAGCCGATCTGGTGGAAGATAGCTCAAATGTCATTTTTGCAGCGAGTGGCCAACGTTTTACCCTGGGTTTGCCTGCGTCTTCAAATTTTCTTAGTAACAAACAATACACACCTGGCACCGATGGTGGTTCAGAAATCGGCACCAGGGATCTGGAAGATTTAGGCGGCATAGAGACTGGCCGACTATCCTGGCAGGAATTGCGTTAAAAAGATAAGGAGAATGAAAGTGAAGCGTTTATTGATATTACTGTTTTTTATATTGACCAGTCCTTTACAGGCAGAAGAGTTTCACTCCTCAGGCAGGATCAGCAAAGTAAACCTGGAAGAGAGAACGGTTTTCATTGATGGAGTTCCTTATAAAATCAATGACAAGACTAAATTTGTCTTGAAAAAATTACCGATTGACCCTGACAGGCTGAATCCTGGAACCTTAGTCACTTTTGAGCGGCAAAATGGTTTAATCACCAAGATAAAAGTTGAATCGGCCATTGAATTCAATGAATAGGTTTCCGCAGGCTCGATTAATCCAGATCCTTTCATAGAACTCCAACAGCACTAGCTTCTGCTGACCTGTCGGGCAAGTTTCTCTTTACCCAAAATCAACATCTGATGATTAAAATTAATGGTTAAAAATATGAACAGACAACAGGGATTCACTCTCATCGAACTGATGATCACCGTGGCAATCATCGGCGTACTGGCGGCTGTCGCCTATCCCAGCTATCAAAACAGTGTGCAGAAATCCCGACGGGCCGATGCCCAGGCGGCACTGGTGGAACTGGCGGGCTTCATGGAACGTTTTTTTACTGAAAATAATCGCTATGATCAGGATGTTGGCGGAACCGCCGTCTCGCTTCCTTTTACTGCTTCACCAAAATCTGGCGGAGCTTTCTATAATTTATCCCTTTCAGCATCCGGTTTAACCACATTCACCCTGCAGGCCGTTCCTGTGGCAGGTGGCCCCCAGGCAGATGATGATTGCGGTACGATGACGCTGAATCAGGCCGGAGCAAAAACCACTACGGGTACTGCCGGATGCTGGTAGTAGGGCAATTTGGAAGTCGCGGCTGAAGCCGCTCCTACGTCAGCTGCGCTGTCAACTGCCTATTCCGCCCTCGGTCAAATTCGCCGGGTCTAGTAATTTCTGCAATTCTTCACGGCTGAGATCGGTCATTTCCATGGCAACATCGATAACAGGCCTGCCTTGCCGGTATGCCGCTTTGGCAATTTCCGCCGCTTTGGCATAACCGATGACAGGATTCAGTGCGGTGACCAGAATCGGATTTCTGGTCAAAGCGCTGGCAATATTTTCTACCTTGACCGTGAAACCGGCGATCGCCTTGTCCGCCAGAGCGTTGCAGGCATTACCAGTGATCTCGATGCTCTGCAGGATATTATAGGCAATCACCGGCAGCATCACATTGAGCTGAAATACGCCTGATTGCCCCGCCATGGTAATCGCTGTATCGTTGCCGATTACCTGGCCCGCAACCATGGTCACGGCTTCCGGTATCACAGGATTGACCTTTCCTGGCATGATGCTGCTGCCTGGTTGCAGCGCAGGCAGAGCGATTTCCCCTAGCCCAGCCATGGGACCACTATTCATCCAGCGCAAATCATTGGCAATTTTCATCAGGCTGACAGCAATGGTTTTCAATTGCCCCGACAATTCAACAATGGTATCCTGACAGCTGAGACTGGCAAAAAATGACTCGGCAGGGAGGAACTCAATTCCACATTCCTCACTGATCGCAAGCGCAAAGCGTGCCGCAAATTCCGCATGGGCATTGATACCGGTACCCACTGCAGTACCACCCTGGGCCAGCATCCGCAGGCGGGGCAGGGTCGCATTCAGCCTGTCCATTCCGCTGTAAATCTGCACTGCCCAGGCTCCCAGTTCCTGGCTCATGCGAATCGGCATGGCATCCATCAGATGCGTGCGCCCGGTTTTTGTCACTGAATCCAGTTTTTCCGCTTTATCCTCGATAATTCCGCCAAGATGTTCCAGAGCCGGCAGCAGATGTCGCTGAATCTGCAGGGCCGCACTGATGTGCATCGCTGTGGGAATAACATCATTGCTGCTCTGCCCCATATTGACATGGTCATTTGCATCGACAGGCACTCCAGCACTTGAAGAGGCCAGCTTGGCCAGCACTTCATTGATATTCATGTTGCTGCTGGTTCCGGAACCCGTCTGAAAAACATCAACCGGGAACTGGTCAGCATGTTGACCAGCCTCAATTTGTCTGGCGGCAAGCACTATTGCCCGCCCCCGCCGTTCATCGAGCAGACCCAGGTGCATATTCACCCCAGCTGCGGTTTTCTTGATCAGCGCCAACGTCTGAACAAACACTTTCGGCAGTCTCAAACTGCTGATGGAAAAATTATCGATGGCCCGCTGTGTCTGGGCGCCATACAAGGCATTGGCCGGCACGGCCACTTTACCCATGCTGTCCTTTTCGACCCTGCATAGCGCTATCCCGGCAATGAATTGTCGTACATCCTGCTCGCTGAAGGGCCAGTCCAGTTCACTGCCGGAATCTTCATGACAAAGAACCGGTATACGCAATCCATAACGCTCCTGCCACTCCTCCTGTTCGGTGATATCGACAATATCGACCAGCATTGCTCCCAACCGTGCATCGCTCTGGCACTTCGCCAAAACAGCTTCCGCCTCCTCGCACAAGTGGCACCCCTGTGTGCCGAATAGAATCAAACGTATACTCATAAGTGTACCGGTATATTCAGAAACATAGGCCATTCCCAGTTCCCCGAGCAGGGTCGACAATGCTCCTGCAGTAGAAGCCGTAGTCAGGAATGGGTACAACATAATTAGTTAATTAGTTCCCGTCTATAAATGACGGGAACTAATTATACTTTGACAGATTATTTTATGTAGGTTACGCATCGCGTACCAGACAGCATGATTTTACAATTTGATGTTTGCAATGGTACGCGATGCGTACCCTACCAAGATGTTTTTATCAAATGTTACTGAATAATCCTTGTCATCCTGTCTTTTTTTCTGGACAGGATTCACATGATGGTGCAGAATCATCGGGTAATTTGTATTTTCTGAACTTCCTTTTAACTGTTACGCTTTTGCCAAAATTGATTAACAGCCCAGTATCCATGCCTGTTGCCGCCAAGTAATTGACCAACTGAACTTCGTGTTGTCGGGTGATATGTTCCACTGCTTTCAGCTCACAGATTATACGGTTTTCCACAAGTAAATCAGCATAGTATTCTCCAACCACACATTCTCGATAGCAAACATTCAGCTTTGCCTGTTGTTGGCAATTTAAAGCCAATTCTTTAAGTTCTATCGCCAGCGCGTTTCCATAAACTTTTTCCAGAAACCCAGCACCCAATATATTGTGTACCGTATAAGCACCACCAATGATTTTCTAGGTAACCATTACATCAATCAATGCCATTGCCGATCAATCCTGCCAATCCTGAATAATCCTTGTCATCCTGTCTCCCTTTCCTGGACTAGGATCAATGATGCAAATGGGCTGCCAGCCAGCGCTCCGCGACTTCCTGCGCCATTCCCTTGCGCCGGGCATAATCTTGCAGTTGATCGCGGTTTATTTTTCCGACATTGAAATATTGCGCATCTGGATGGGCGAAATACCAGCCGCTCACGGCGGCAGTCGGATACATGGCATAGCTTTCCGTCAACTCGATACTGGTATTGGCCTGAACATTCAGCAGCTTGAACAACTTGCTTTTTTCCGTGTGGTCGGGGCAGGCAGGATAGCCCGGAGCAGGCCTGATACCCTGGTATTTTTCATGGATCAATTGTTCATTGGAGAGGGTTTCGTCTTTTGCATAACCCCAATATTCAGTCCTGACAGCCCGATGCAGGTATTCGGCAAAAGCCTCGGCCAGGCGATCCGCAAGGGCTTTCAACATAATGGCACTGTAATCGTCATGATCCTGCTCGAATTCCATCAGTTTCTTCTCTATGCCGATGCCTGCGGTCACCGCGAAAGCGCCAATATAATCGGCCTTGCCGCTTTCAACCGGGGCAATAAAATCAGCAAGACAAAAATTAGGCCTTCCAGGCGCTTTTATATTTTGTTGCCGCAAGTGATGTAAAACTTCCAGCACCTCGGTTCTGGAATCATCGGTATAAAGAATAATATCATCGCCATCGCTGTTGGCTGGAAAAAAACCGATAACGGCCCGCGCCTTCAGCCATTCCTCCTCGACAATCTTCTTCAACATTTCCTGGGCATCGTCAAACAGCACCCGGGCCTGCTCGCCAACCACTCTGTCGTCGAGAATCTCAGGATAACGGCCTGCCAGCTCCCAGGTCTGGAAAAATGGCGACCAGTCGATATACCAGACCAGAGTCTCCAGAGGAAAATGGTCGATGACCTCGATACCCTGTATCTTCGGTTTGAGCGGCTGATAATCGCTCCAGATAAATTTGTTTTCCCTGGCGGCTGCCAATGGATGCTGCTTGGTCTTTGCCCGGCGTCCTTTATGGCGCTCACGCACCTGTGCATATTCCTGACGGATCTTATCGACGAAGGCCTCTCGCTGATCTTCGCTGATCAGGCTGCCGGCAACGCCGACGCTGCGCGATGCATCGGTGACATAGAGGGTAGGCCC
>Ga0114931_10010997_pt1 | contig 10726 bp, 8 predicted proteins | sample 2SBtaG_FD_89579 | JGI IMG/M metagenome (GOLD analysis project Ga0114931, IMG submission 89579) | Deep subsurface microbial communities from Kolumbo volcano to uncover new lineages of life (NeLLi) - 2SBTROV14_V59a metaG | ecosystem: Environmental > Aquatic > Marine > Volcanic | place: Kolumbo...
CGTTGCACGCCCGGAGCGGTCCAGCAAAACCGCGGCACCCGACAACGGTAGCGGTGTCACGCGAGGGATGGATGTGTGGTGGCTGTGAACCCCTCACAAAGTGGTGTATTTGACCTTCCAATTCGTTGGCTCCAGATTTATGGCTTTGGGGTGTCGAGGCACCCGCCTGGCAAGGCGCAGGGACGCAAGAATATAAATATCTTGCAAGTTCTTGTAACGCGGCCAGGCGGCATGGATCGGCGCCCCAAAACAGGGAGGCATGGTTGCGCGAGCCCTTAGGCCAGCTTGGGCTGGACCAGGCCGTAGACGATCGAGACCAGGCCCAGCAATATCAGAAACAAGGTGATTCCGCGGCTGTGTCTGTGCCCACCCAGGGTATAGGCATAGATCGCCTTGAGCAGGTTGTTACTGCCGGCGGCCACCAGGATGGCGCCCACCAGCTGCTGGCTGCCCATGCTGAGGTAGTGGCCACTGAGGATCGAGAGCACGAAGGGATCGATGTCGGTGAACCCCACACCCAGCGAGAGTATATTCAGGCCACTGCCGCCAAAGTGGCTGATCACCTGCTGGGTGATGACCATCATGACCACGAACAGCAGGGCGAACAAGAGGGCGATGCCGAGTTCCAGGGGGTTTGAACGGCCCAGATCCGAAGGTGGATGCTCGGCCCTGACGCCCCGACGATCGATCGCCAGGGCGAAGCCGAGCGAGATCAGGCCCAGCAGGCCCAACGGCAGGGCGGCCAGTGGCAGCAGCTGCAGGTTCATGATAGCGGTCAATCCCAGCAGGCGCAGGTACATCATCCCCGATGCCGCGGCGATGCCGGCGCTCAGGGATGGATCGGCACTGGCCAGCTCACGGCTCTTGCGCGCCAGTACCACGGTGGCGGCGGTACTGGAGTAGAGCCCTCCCAGAAGGCCGGTAAACAGATAACCCTGCCGTTTCAAGAGGTACTTTTTGAGGATATAACCGGTGTATGAGATGGCGGAAATGGCCACCACGGCCAGCCATATATTGAAGGGCGTGGCAGGTACATAGGGTGAGATGGCCCGGTCTGGCAGGAGTGGCAGTATGACCCCCGAGAGCAGCAGGAACTTGGCCAGGGTGGGGATCTCCTGGGGCTCCAGGTGTTCGATGAAGCGGTGTGACAGCTGCCGGGCGCCGAGGGTGAAGACCACCGCCACGAACAACAGAAACAGGAACCAGGGAGGCTGCAGGGATACGAGCGGGCCATAGGTATAGACGATGAGTCCAACCAGGGGTTGCAGCAGGCCCGACTGTCCGCCCTTGAGTTTTTGTTGGTAGAACAGGCCAAAGAAGATCAGCAGGCCGAGCATGCCGGCCAGGTAGAGCCGATAGCCAGGATCGAGGATGTACAGCGTGTAGCCGAGGATGGCGATGAAGGTGAAAGTACGGCTGGTCCCCAGCCTGAAGGCGGGGGTATCCGGGCGTTCCCGGCTGCGCAACAGGATGTACTCCCTGAATTCCAGGCCGGTGAGGAACCCGAACAGGGCGACCAGGATGAAACGCAGCCAGAGCTGGGTGAGCAGTTCCGGGAGCAGGGTCATGTCAGGCATGCGCGCTCCTCTGCAAAGGATTCTGAAGGAAATAGGCCTCGAGCTGATCGTAGACCCTCGGGCATTCCTGATGCAATACTTCCGGGGCGGTGAAGAAGTACTCGCAGATCACCGCGAAGAACTCCGCCGGGTTGGTGGCCGCATAGGCATTGATGGGGCCTGGATGGTGGTGTCTGACACGCTGCAGCAGCTCCTCATAGGCCTGGCTCAAAGCCTGGGTCCAAGCCTCGATGGGCATCTCGGGGTGCAGTGGTGGCATGCCATTGGCGCGTCCGTTGAGCATGTCCAGCTTGTGGGCGAACTCGTGGATCACCACATTGTATCCCGGGCGGGGTGAATAGCTGTCGCGGAGCACCTCTTCCCAGGAGAGGATCACCGGTCCCTGTCCCCAGGACTCGCCACTGAGGACATGGTCGTCCGTGCTGACCAGCCCCGCCTCGTCCATATGCTCCCGCCTGACCCGGAAGGCGCCCGGATAGATGACGATTTCCGTCCAGCCGGCATAGGCGTCCAGACCCAGCCTCAGGATCTCCAGGCAGGCCTGGGCGGCCACCAGGATCTGCACCTCCAGGGTGATCTCCATGCCCTGCACACCCGTGAAGCGCTTGGCATGGATAAACAGGGTCGCCAACTCTCGTAGTTCCGCCTTCTCGCCGGCTGAGAGACGCTGCAGCAGGGTCAGGCGGTCGCTGATCTGGCGCCACTGGGCATCGGGCAGGGGGTGCTGACGCAAGATGCGCAGTCTCTGATAGCGTTTAAAGGCCCTCATGCTGGCGGTGCGGGGCGCCGCACCAGGCGCCGTTGACTGAACAGCAGCTCGGCCAGGATCACCCCCAGATAGGCCAGCAGGATCCAGTAGAGACTGGCGCGGGAAGCGTGCCAGAGATAGACCATCAGGGTCAGCCAGGAGGCCAGGGAGAGCAGGAGCCCGGTCAGGGGGGCGGCCGGGCTCTCCTCGAGACGCCCGCGCAGACGCCAGGCCGAGAGGTTGATGGCGGCGAAGATCAGCAGGAAGGTGGAGCTGGCAAAGGCGGAGATGATGTTCAGATCCGCCAGATTGGTGAAGGCCAGGGTGGCGGCGGTAACGATCACCAGACTGACCCAGGGGATGTTGTTCTGCTTGCGCCGGAAGCCGAACACCGGTGGCAGGGCATGTTCGGTGGCCATCACCATGCCGAGACGGGCAGTCCCGAACAGGGTGGCATTGATGGCGGAAGCGGTGGAAAAGAGGGCGGCCACACCGATCAACAGGAAGCCCGCCTGACCGAGGAACGGCTTGGCCGCCTGGGCCAGGGCATACTCCCCGTAGCGTTTGATCTCATCGGGCAGTAGATTGCCCACCGCGACCAGGGAGACCAGTACATAGATGCCGATAGTGATGCCGATGGACCAGAGGATGCCTGGCTTCAGGTTGTGCTGGGGATCCGCCATCTCGTTGACCGCGTTGGGTATCAGCTCGAAGCCCTCGTAGGCGACGAAGATCAGGGCGGCGCCCATCAGCACCCCCAGACCGCCCTGGTTGAACAGGGGCAGCAGATGATCGGTCTTGACGTAGAACAATCCGATGATGGCGAACAGCCCGAGGATCAGCACCTTGACAATGACGATCAGCAGCTCGCTGGCGCCGCTTGCCTTGACCCCATAGAGATTGACCCCGAGGAAGGCCAGCAGGATCAGGGACTCCAGCAAGTGGTGCATGGGCGGGCCGGCACTGCCACTGCCGCCCAGCATGGCGACCCCATAGACCCCGAAGGTATAGGCATAGAGGGCCATGGTGCCGACATAGTCCACCAGCAGCAGCCAGCCGCCGATGCCGGCGATATTGCGGCTGCTGAAGGCGTGCTCCAGGTAGGTGAAACTGCCCCCGTCGGATTGAAAATGCAGACCCAGGCGGGCGTAGGAGAGGCCGGTCAGCAGGGCGATGATGCCACCCAGGGCGAAGGCGATGAGGGCGGCATGGCCCGACTCGGCGATGGCCAGCCCCAGGACCGAGAAGATACCACCGCCCACCATGCCGCCCACCCCCATGGCGATCACCTCTTTGAGAGTGAGACGTTCTTCGCTGTCACTGGTCGTCATAGCTGCTCCGTAATAGATGCAAGGGCCTGAGGACCCTGAGGATTCAAGGCTGGATCGATTGCTCTGGTATGATGGCGCCGTCCATCTTCCTGCTGAGTAACTACCCGCCCCCGACGCCCCTTGCCATCCGTAGGCTGGGTAGGGCGCAGCGAAACCCGGCATGGCCGAAGATGCTGGGTTTTGTTCCTTAACCCAGCCTGAGGGGGAAGGGCAGTGCAAGACAGGAGATGAGCAGTGACCCTGCTGGATGATCCCCCCAAACGGAGGAGTTGACTATCACATCGCTGACACAGTGGCTGATCGACGAACAACATCTGGGAGCCCTGGGCCTGGTGTTGTTGCTGATGCTGGAGTCACTGCCGGTGATCGGCCTGTTCATCCCGGGTGTCTTCGTCATGGTGGCGCTGGGCTCTGCCTCGGGCGCCGGTTATATCCCCTTCTGGGACTGTGTCTTCTTCTCCAGCACCGGGGCACTGCTGGGCGACTCGGCCGGCTACTGGCTGGGTCTGTTCGGTGGCGCCAACCGCCTCTGGGGCGCCTCCCTGAGCCGGACCAGCAAGAGCCGCCGGCAGGCGCAAGAGTTGATCAAGAAACGGGGCCGGCTGGCGGTCTTCCTGGGGCGCTTCGTCTGGTTCTTTCACCCCGCCGTCCCGGTGATCGCGGGTATCTCGGGGATCAGGCCTGGCTGGTTCTATGCCGCCGACATCCCCGCCGTCCTGCTCTGGGTACTGGTCTACGCCGGCCTCGGTCATCTCGCCACCGGTGCGCTGCTGCAGGAGACACTGCTGTTCTTCGGCCTGTTGGGGGTCCTCCTGGGGGTCTTTCTGCTGCTCCTGCTGAGCCGCTACTATCGCTACCGCCACCGGCCGTGAGCCCCCAGCCCACAGAGTCATCCATCAGTCGGCCGTCTTGCCAAGGACCTCCTTGACCTGATCGCCGGAGATGACCTCCTTCTCCTCCAGCAGGGTTGCCAGCTTGTCGAGCAGCTCGCGACCCTTGCCGATGATCTCGCGGGCCCGCGCATGGCCCTCTTCCACCAGGGAGCGGACCTCCTGGTCGATCATCTGGGCGGTATCCTCACTGTAGTTGCGCTCCTCCTGCTCCTGGACCCCGAGGAACTGCAGCTCGCGCCGCTTGCCCCAGGTGAGGGGGCCGAGTTTCTCACTCATGCCGAGCTGAGTCACCATGGCCCGGGCGATCTCGGAGGCCCGCTCCAGGTCGTTGGAGGCGCCGCTGGAGATATCGCCGAAGACGATCTCCTCCGCCACCCGGCCCCCCAGCAGGATGGCGATCTGGTCCTTCAGCTCCTGTTCGGTGGAGAGGAACTTCTCGTCCACCGGCAGCTGCAGGGTGTAGCCTAGGGCCGCCACCCCACGGGGGATAATCGAGACCTTGTGCACCGGTTCGCCGGTGGGTACCGTCTCCGCCACCAGGGTATGCCCCGATTCATGGAAGGCTACCCGGTGTTTCTCCTGTGGATTGAGGCCGCGGTGTTTCTTCTCCGGCCCGGCAATGACCCGGTCGATGGCCGCCTCGAAGTCCTTCATGGTGACGCTCTGATGGTGCTCACGTACCGCGCGGATCGCCGCCTCGTTGCAGATGTTCTCCAGGTCGGCGCCGACGAAGCCCGGGGTGCGCTGGGCCACCACCTTCAGGTCCACATCGGGGGCCAGGGTCAGCTTGCGGGCATGCAGCCGGAGGATCTCTTCGCGGGCGATCAGGTCCGGCTTGTCCACCAGGATCTGGCGGTCGAAACGGCCGGCCCGCAACAGTGCCTTGTCGAGGATCTCCGGACGGTTGGTGGCGGCCATCACCACCACCCCGGAGGAGGGGTCGAAGCCATCCATCTCGGTCAGCAGCTGATTGAGGGTCTGCTCCCGCTCGTCATGACCCACCATCACCGGCCCCGCGCCACGGGCCCGCCCGATGGCGTCCAGCTCATCAATGAAGATGATGCAGGGGGCCTTGTCCCGGGCCTGCTCGAACATCTCGCGCACCCTCGCGGCGCCCACCCCGACGAACATCTCGATGAACTCGGAGCCGCTGATATTGAAGAAAGGCACCCCCGCCTCGCCGGCAACCGCCCGGGCCATCAGGGTCTTGCCGGTGCCGGGTGGCCCCACCAGCAACACACCCTTAGGCATGCGCCCGCCCAGGCTCTGAATGCGGCTTGGATCCTTGAGGAAGTCGATGGTCTCCTTCAGCTCCTGTTTCGCCTCCTCGTTGCCGGCCACGTCATCGAAGGTCACCTTGGGCAGGGAGTCGGGGTGGATATGCACCTTGTCGCCGATATTGAGAAAGCCCTTGCTCATACCCCCCATGCGCTTGGCCATCCAGCCCCACAGCAGGAACAGCAACCCGAAGGGAAGGACCCAGTTGAACAGGAAGTTGCTCAGCCAGTTGCTGCTGTGGCGCACCTTGTACTTGACCCCCTGCTTCTCCAGGGTGGTGGCCAGCTCATTGTTCCACAAGGGGATGGTGAGGAAGCGTTTGGGCTTGTGGGTCCGTTCGTCCGTCTCCTTGAGGGTGCCGGTGATCAGCTTGTCGGTGACTACGGCCTCGGCAATCTCTTTCTTTTCGACGTGCTGGAGGAACTCGCTATAGGGGATCTCCTCCTGCTTGGTCTCCTTGTAGCCCTGCCAGAACTGGAAGGAGAAGAAGATGAACAGCAGATAGAGGATGATTGTGAAATTCGGATTCTGCCAAAACTGGGGGCGGCTGGTCTTGTTGATCTCGATATCCGGCTTCTTGTTGCCGGTAGAGAAGTCGTTCTTGGCCATGGAATTGTTCTGCCTCTTCTTGACTGGCGTCCTGGTCTGGCTACGCCTGGGTTGAAAGGATGTATTCCACACAAAACTCCAGCCGTATGGCGGTGCGGAATAATCCTAGATTCCTGTTGCGGCATAATATACCGCAATACCGTACGGGAACAGATGGACCAAGGCCACTGGGATTTTGAGAAAACGACAAACGCCTCAGACCGCTCCTGACTCTACTTGTGGCTGTCGAGAACCCACCTTGGGTAGGGCGAGGGAGAGCAACGCCGCCCCCAGCACGAAGGCAGCTGACCACCATAGGCACCCTGTCAACCCGGCGGTCTGGTAGATCCAGCCCGAGAGCACCGTGCCGGTGAGACGACCGCCGGCGTTGGCCATGTAGTAGAAACCCACGTTCATGGCCACCCGGTCGCGGTCGGAGTAGGCGAGAATCAGATAGGAGTGGACCGCCGAGTTGATGGCGAAGACCACACCGAACAGAATCAGGCCGATCACCAGTACCCAGTCGGCGGGCCAGCCCTGAGTCAGGCCGATGGCGATGCCGGCGGGAAAGATCACCAGTACGAAGGCCCAGAAGCGCGCGCTGCCCCCATCGGGGCCGGCGCCGTGATGACTCTGGCGCAACAGCTTGGGGGCCCCGACCTGGACGAAGCCATAGCCGATCACCCACAGGGCGAGAAAGCCACCCACCTGCATGAACTCCCACTTCAGTACGTCATAGAGAAACACCGGCAGACCCACCACGAACCAGACATCCCGGGAGCCGAATAGAAAGAAGCGTGCGGCGGAGAGCCAGTTGATGGCCGCCACCTTGGAGAAGACCTGACTGAATTTCGGCTTGGATTTCATGCGCCCGACCCCGGAGGGCAACAGCCAGGCGGTGAAGATCAGCACCAGCAGCAACATCCCGGAGAGCACCAGCAGGGCGCCGCGAAAGCCGATCCACTCCATCAGGGCGGCGCCGATGAAGAAGCCACCCCCCTTCAGGGCGTTCTTGGAACCGGTCAGGATCGCCACCCATTTGAACAGGCGGGAGTCGGAGCCGCCGGCCACCAGGGTCTTCAGCGAGGCCTTGGCGGACATCTTGTTGAGGTCCTTGGCGATACCCGACAGGGCCTGGGCGAACATCACGTAAGGTACCGAAAGCCAGGCATCCGGGACGGTCAGCAGCAGCAGCGCCAGTACCTGCAGGCCCATGCCGATGTGCATGGTCAGGTTGAGGCCGATGCGCGCCCCCAGCCAGCCCCCCACCAGGTTGGTGACGACGCCGAAGAATTCGTAGAAGAGAAACAGCATCGCCACCTGGAAGGGAGAGTAGCCGAGCAGGTGGAAGTAGAGCACCACCAGCATGCGGATGGCCCCATCGGTGATCGTGAAGGCCCAGTAGCCGCCGGTGACCGTGAGGTAGTTGCGGATATTGCTCTCCATCAGGCCGGCTCCATGGTACGGGCGATCAGGGCCGCCAGCTCCATCATGCGGTTCACATACCCCCACTCGTTGTCATACCAGGCCAGCACCTTCACTTGGGTGCCGTCTATGACTAGGGTGGAGGGGGCATCGACGATAGAGGAGCGGGGGTCGTTGGTGTAGTCCACCGAGACCAGGGGACGCTCCTCATAGCCCAGGACACCGGCCAGGGGACCCTGCGCCGCTGCCTGGAACAGGGCGTTGACCTCTTCGATCGTGGTCTCGCGCGCCGCCTCAAAGACGAAGTCGGTGAGCGAGGCGTTGAGCAGTGGCACCCGTACCGCCAGGCCATTGAGCTTGCCGGTCAGTTCCGGAAAGATCCTGGTGATCGCCTTGGCAGATCCGGTGCTTGTTGGGATCAGTGACTGGCCGCAGGCCCGGGCCCGGCGCAGGTCCTTGTGGCCCTTGTCGACGATGGTCTGGGTGTTGGTGATGTCGTGGATGGTGGTCATGCAGCCGTGGCGGATACCTATGCCTTCGTGCATCACCTTGACCACCGGCGCCAGGCAATTGGTGGTACAGGAGGCGGCGGTGACGATCTCGTGGGTGCGCGGGTCGTAGCGGTCATGGTTGACCCCATAGACAATATTGAGGGCCGGTTCGGGCGCCGGGGCGGATACCAGCACCTTCTTGATCCCCTGATCGAAGTAGGGCTGCAGGGCTGCCTGACTCTTGAACCGGCCGGAACACTCGAGCAGCAGGTCGATCCCCTTGGCGCCCCAGTCCACGGCCTCGGGTGTGGCCTGGCCGCTGAAACCGATCGCCTGGTCGTCGATCAACAGGGCGCCATCCCGGGCGCCGATCTCATGGGACCAGCGGCCATGGACCGAATCGAACTCCAGCAGGTGGGCATGGCAGGCCGCGTCACCCTGGATCTCGTTGATATGGGTGATCCGCAGCTCCGGCTTGCCCCAACCCGCCCGCAGACCCAGTTTACCCATGCGGCCGAAGCCGTTGATGCCCACTCTGATGCTCATGGATTCTTCCCCCTTCCGTTAAGTATCGTGAATAATATATAGAGTATACCGAATATATGAGGATAGCATGACAGCGTGATGAAGATTCTGGAACTCAGGTGCTACAAGCGCTGGTGGGCGAGTTGCCGAGCGAGGCGAGGCGCTTCTGATCGTCGATATAGGGCTTCTTGCCCCGGCAGCCGTCGTGCACGGCCTCCAGGAGACGGGTCGCCCAGAGCGGCAGGTCGGGGTGGATCCGGTAGTAGATCCACAGACCCTCGCGCCGGTCGAGTGCGACCCCGGCCTCACGCAGGAGGGCCAGATGGCGCGAGACCTTGGGCTGGACGACATCCATGGCGCCGGTCAGCTCACAGACACAGAGCTCCTCATGGGTCATGAGCAGATTGACGATCCACAGGCGGGTGGTGTCAGAGAGGGCACGCATGATGGCTTCCGGCTGTACCATCCGAATAACATATCCATATTCTGCTATATGTGCAAGTAGACGAGAATCCCCGTGCCGACCCGGATGGGTATGCGTAGTGCATTGGGCAATCTCGGCCGAGCCATGCCACCGAGCGGATCTGCCGGGTTTGCTGCTTAGTGTTGAAATACATCAGGGGTTTCCCTGACCGTGGCTTTCGAAAGGGTTTGGTGGGGTCTTTGGGTGAGTGTATGCAGCAGGGATGCTGCATCCAAGCCTACAGGGAGGTATTCACGGCGTCTCACCCAAAGGCCCCGGCAAACCCTTGACCAATGAGGATATGGCGCACCAACGTACGGATTCAGGTTTTCCATGATCTGGGGCGTGTACGGCCCCAGTCTCATGGGTGTTAGCCAGTACTACTGACCAACGGCCTCGACTTGAGGGTCAAGGATAGTGTCTCGTGAATAATTTTCAGCATGAAGCTCAGAAAAGGTGCGGAATCACCCGAATGGGTGCTTTGATTGAGTGCCTCGTAATAGTCCTGCTGATGCACAAAGATTATGCTTTCAATGGGCAAATACTCAAATACCGGACTCCATCGATACAACAATAGCGACAGCCAAAAACGCCCCATCCTGCCATTGCCATCCTCAAAAGGATGTATAAACTCGAACTCGTAATGGAAAATAGAACTGGCGACCAGCGGGTGTAAGTCTGTTTCCTGTAACCACCGAAAAAGATTTTCCATCAATCGAGGCACCCGGTTAGCCGGTGGCGCCATATGTACGATTTCATTTTCACCGATCACGCCCACACCGCCACTGCGGTACGCCCCGGCTGAATCCAGCAAACCTTTCATGAGCAGAGTATGCGCAGCAAGCAGATTTCATCTTATAGCAGGCTGGGCCCGTCACGCAGGGGCGGGTGACGCCACCAAGGACCACTGCAGGCCATGACCGCGCTATCTCCCACGCGACCGGCCGCCGGGCAATGCCGTCGCCTGCCTGACATCGTGATCACGATCAGCTTTGCTGATCTTCGGCACACCCGCTTTCATGCATCCACCTCATGGACTTTCAGATCGCGAATCACCTGGCGGGAGAAGAACCGGAACAGGGCCGGCAATACATAGAGCGTCAGCAAGGTGGATGAAACCAGGCCACCGATGACCACCGTGGCCAGCGGCCGTTGTACCTCCGAGCCCACGCCGTTGGACAGCAGCATCGGGATCAGCCCCAGGGCGGCGATGGATGCGGTCATCAGCACCGGCCGCAGGCGCGATAGCGCTCCGTCGAATACCGCACGCTTGACATCCGCATGCTCCGACAGGCGCTGGTTGATGGCGTTGACCATCACCACGCCGTTCAATACCGCGACGCCGAACAGGGCAATGAATCCTATCGATCCGGGTACCGACAGGTACTGACCCGAGACATACAGGGC
>Ga0114931_10010998_pt1 | contig 10725 bp, 9 predicted proteins | sample 2SBtaG_FD_89579 | JGI IMG/M metagenome (GOLD analysis project Ga0114931, IMG submission 89579) | Deep subsurface microbial communities from Kolumbo volcano to uncover new lineages of life (NeLLi) - 2SBTROV14_V59a metaG | ecosystem: Environmental > Aquatic > Marine > Volcanic | place: Kolumbo...
CCTCGTAGGCCTTCACCGCCGCCTCGGATGAATAGTGCTCGCTGACCAGCGCCGCGCCTCGATCGCCGATTTCCTCCCGCAGAGCGGGTTCGGCTACCAGGCTCCGAAGTCGTCCCGCCAAGGCCTCCGAATCCGGTTCCAGAAAACCGAGACCGCGGTATTGCAGCAGACCGTCCGGATCCGCCGCCACCGAACAGACGGGTAGCCGGTGGCGCCAGGCCTCCAGGAAGGTGTTGCTGAACCCCTCGAACTCCGAGGTGTTGAGCAGCGCTCCGGCACCGCGGTAGAGCTCCCCCATGGCGGACCACGGCCGGGGTCCAAGGTAATCGATATTAGGGGTCGCCTCCATACGCGCGACCCAGTCCCTGGCGTAACGGCCGGGACCCGGACGACCCACCGCCACGAAACGCAGGTCCGGGGCCCGCTCGGCAAGGGCGACGAGCAGCTCGGGTCGCTTGACCGGGTACACCGTACCGACCCACAGGACATACCGACCGGCCGGGCGCTCCTCTGCGGGAACGGGAGCCTCGATGGCGCTCGGGATCACGATCGCCTCCCGACCCGTCTTGGCCTTGTGGAGGCGACGTTGATGTTCGGTTTGCGCGACGACCGCCGCGGCCCGGCTCAGACCGTAGTGGTAGAGGAGGCGATCGCGCACGTTGTGCCGCGCCTCGAAGGTGCCGTCCAGGTCGGCATCCGAGGCCACCGCGTGGACGAACGGAACCCGACGGCGGACGGCATAGGCGGCCGCCTGTCCGGTCAGGGCTCCCGCCACCCGCTGGACAATGACTTCTCCGCCCGCCCGCCCCAGGGCCCGACACAAGCCGCTGAAGCGGGGGTGGAGGAAGCGCAGGCCGGGAATCCCGGCGACGGCTCCGTAGGCCGGAATGACCCGGACGCCGTCGCGCTCCATGGGCTTGTTCTTCCCCGGGTCCAGAGTCACCAGAGTCACCCGGTGACCCCGTCCGGCGAGGCCCCTGGCCAAGCGAACGGTCTGGAGTTCCGCGCCTCCGAACACTCCGGGCTCGTCCATCAGAACGGGGTAGGCCGTCAGGGACGCGATGGTGATGCTAAGCGGGTTCGAAATCACAGATTGTTGAGCTTAGGGTTCCGTTCCCGGGGGCGTCAAGCGAGAGTGCATCTTCGAGCTTCGTCGCCGATAGCGATACACCCGAATCCCATCATGATCGTAGACCCGATCGAACGGTTCTCCCGGGGATTCGACCGCCGCCGGTACCCCGGAGCTGCGATCCCGGTCCCGCACCACGACATACACATCGCCGTCGAGGGTATCCAACGCCTCGAGACCGGCGATCCTTCCGCCGCCCCCCACCCCGAGGAGCCTCTTTACGAGTTCCCGCCGGCGTGCCATCTCCTCCTTGGGATACCCCCACTGTTCGGCGTAGGCCTCGCGACCGAAATACAGCCTCCTCGGACCTCGAACGAGAAGATCGAGGCGCTCCGGCGTGTCGATGAAGATCGCGGAGGAAGGGGTGTTTTTTCCGCTCCACGCCTCGAACGCCACCTCCGACGGCGTCGGTGCCGGGATCGGATCCTCCACCGCAAAGGCCGCCAGGAGCATGGCGTTTTCCGGAACCAGATAGATCACCAGGAAGGCCGCGAAGAGCTTCCGTCGGGTTCCAGCCCACCGTCGCCATAGGCCGGGCACGCCCGCTCCGGCCAGGAGGGCGAGAGGGACAAAGGCGACGATCGTCGTCTTGTCATACTGGTTGGCGCCGGGAAGACGCCCAAGGATGCCGTATCCCACCGACGCGGCTCCCCAGGCAAGGAAAAGGCCGGCGGGACCCCGACGTCGGGACCAGAGTCGCCGGATTCCAGGAAGGGCGAGCGCCGTCGCACCGGCCAATGAAAACGGAAGCGAGAACCACTGAAGTAGGTTGATGCCGACCGGAATCAGCGATTCCGTTTCCTTGCCTCGCGTCACCGACGCCAGGTAGGGAAGCACCGCCACCACCGCTGCGACAAGCAGAACAAGCGCGGTCAAGGTGCGAACGCGTGGGGTCCATCTCGTCAATGCGGTCCACGCAACGGCCAGAAGCAAGGCGGCCAGAGTTGCGCCTCCGAGTAGCGAATGGAATGTAAAGGCGGCACATCCGGTCACCACGAGAAGAACCCCGCCCTTCCACGTCGCTTTCGAGCCGACGAAGTGAAGCGTTTGGGCGAGGACCAGGAGATCTAGAAGAAGGGCCTGCGAGGCGGCCGTTCCGACGAGGAACTTCTTCAGCATGAAATCCTGACTCTGGAGAATCGTCAGGAAGCGGTAGGCGTTTTCGGTCGTGTAGGGATGGAGGTGAACCAGGTCGCCCCAAGCCGCCGCCCCGCGGACTTCCCCGAGAAAGAGGGTCGCGAACTTGACCGGAAAAAAGAGAACGATCAGTCCTCCCATCCCCAGGAGAAAGATCACGCCCGCCCAGGTTCGCGACACACGATCGAAGCCCAGACGTTGCATGATCATCGATGCCGCGGGAACGATCAGCGCAACGCTCAAGAGATTGAGAAGCGCCATCGCGCCGCCGGGATCGAGACCCGTGGGCCCCGCAAGAGAGACTAGAACGGCGTGGTAGAACCAGAAGTATTGAAGGGTCAGACCCGCAAAATACGGATCCTGGGGAGGAATGCCGGCCCGCTCCACTTCTCGAGCAACGGCGGTGTGGAACCAGGCGTCGGAGCCGAGGCGCCAGGCGTCCCGAGGCAGGAGAATGGCGGCCGCGACGGCAAGGAAACAGCATGCCGCGATCCAGTCCCCGCGGGTCGGACCCTCGTCCCCCTCGTGGGCGGGGCGACGGAGGAATCCCTCGACCGCCAGGAAGAATCCGCTCCCGATAAGCAGTACCCGTACCCAGGGGTCGGGAACGCCGGCGAATCGGAAGCCCCCAATGCCCGCCAGACCGACCAGGAACGGAGAGAGCGCCGGCCCCCAGAGAAGATCCCTCAGAGAGGATCGGCGAAACCCGATCGCGGCGAGGAGAGCGGCCCCCGGAAAGAGAATCTCCGCCGCCGTCCCGAACACCGGGCGAAGGAGCGGGATCGCGAGGGAGAGCAAATAGCCGGCCAGGGCGAGCGGGATGACGGCTCTCATGGTTCTCTCCGGGCGATCCGCGCTGCTCCCCAGAAATCAGAACTGCGTGAGGAAGCGCAGGTCATTCTCGTAGAACATCCGGATATCCGGGACACCGTGGCGCAACATGGCAATGCGCTCGATTCCGAGTCCGGCAGCGTAGCCGGAAACCTCGTCGGGATCGTAACCCACGTGGCGAAACACCGAGGGGTGCACCATGCCCGCCCCCAGGATCTCGATCCAGCCTGAGTTGCCGCAGAGACGGCAACCTTTCCCACGACATTGGAAGCACGAGATATCCACCTCCGCTCCCGGCTCCACGAAGGGGAAGTAGGAGGGCCGGAACCGCACGCGCGTCTCGGAACCGAAGACCTGGCGAGCGAAATAGCCGAGGGCGCCCTTCAAGTCGCGCATGGTGACGCCGCGATCCACATAGAGCAGTTCCAACTGGTGGAATTCCGAAGAGTGGGTGGCGTCCGGAGTCTCCCGCCGGTACACGCGGCCGGGAAACACCTTCCGGATGGGGGGCGGCGCGGATTCCATGACCCGGATCTGGACAGGCGAGGTATGGGTGCGAAGCAGGGTCCGAGGCGCGAGGAAAAACGTGTCCTGCATGTCGCGGGCGGGATGGTCTTCCGGCATGTTGAGGGCTTCGAAATTATGGTAATCGTCCTCCACATCCGGTCCGCGGGCCACCGAAAACCCCATCCCCCGGAACACGTCGATGAGATGATCCAGGGTGGCGGCGATGAGGTGGCGATGTCCCCGCGGCGGCCGGATTCCGGGAAGGGTGGGATCGTCGCCGGAAACTCGGCCGACGCGGTCGAAGGTGACGGCCTTCGCGCGGATCGCCTCCTCGATCCCACTCTTGGCCAGATTCCCCGCCTTGCCCACGGCCCCGCGCGCCTCCGGTGATAGATCCTTAAGGCCGCGAAGAATGGAGGTCAACTCGGACTTCCGGCCCAGGAAACGTACGCGAACCGCCTCCAGGGATTTGCTCCCATCGGCCGCCGCCACCGCCTTCTCGGCGTCTTCCTGGAGCCCGGTCAGCCGCCGGAGAAGATCGTCGGTCTCACTTGCCATCCCGCTCTCCTTGCAAAAAGGCCGGGCCGGTCCGTGGACCGCCCGGCCTGGGGACCTGGAACATCCGAGGTCTAGGCGCCCTGGGCCTGCCTGGCCACCTGGGCCAGTTCCCGGAACGCGAGGCTGTCGGTGGCGGCCAGCTCCGCCAGGAGCTTCCGGTTGATTTCGACGTGGGCCTGCTTGAGCCCATTCATGAACCGGCTGTAGGAGAGCCCGTTCTCCCGCGCCGCGGCGTTGATGCGGGTGATCCACAGCTTCCGGAAATCCCGTTTCTTGGTGCGGCGATGGGCATAGGCGTAGTTCAGGGACCGGAGGTAGGTCTCGTTGGCGCTCTTGTACAGCCGGGAGCGTCCTCCGAAGTTTCCCTTGGATTCGGCCAGGACCTTCTTTCGCCGGGCGCGTCCCGGTACGACTCCGCGTGCTCTAGGCATCCTTGCATCCTCCTTCCACGGGCGGAGCGGCGAGGGGGTGGCTCGCCTCCGAAACCCGCGTCAAGTTCCTACTTGTTGGGCAGCATGCCCGAAACGCGGCCGCTGTCGGCCGAACTGACCAGGGTTCCCCGGCGCAGATTTCGTTTCCGCTTGGTGGACTTCTTGGTCAGGATGTGGGTGTGATAGGCCTTCCGTCTCCTGACCCGGCCGGTCCCGGTCTTTTTGAAACGCTTGGCAGCCCCACGATTGGTCTTGAGCTTCGGCATCCTCGTCTCCTCGGTTTTCCGTGCGCCTCGTCCGCGGGGAACGACGCTACTTGTTGTCCTTGCGCGGAGCCATGAACATGATCATGGTCCGTCCTTCCATCCTGGGCATGCTCTCCACCTGGGCGATGTCCTGCAGGAGACCGGCCGCCCGTTCCAGGATGTCCTTTCCGAGCTCCGAGTGGGCCACTTCACGGCCACGAAACATGACCGTGAACTTTACCTTGTTGTTGGCCTCCAGGAACTCGCGGGCATGCTGGACCTTGAAATTGAAATCGTGCTCGTCGATCTTGGGCCGAAACTTGACTTCTTTCACCGTGATCCGGTGCTGACTCTTGCGCGCCTTGGCCGCCCGCTTGCTCTGCTCGTACTTGTACTTCCCGAAGTCCATGATCCGGCACACCGGAGGCTTCGCGGTGGGCGAAACCTCCACCAGGTCCAAGCCCTGCTCCCGAGCCATCCGGAGTGCGTCGTCGGAGGACACGACCCCGATCTGTTCCCCGTCCGCTCCCACGACGCGAACCGTGGGAATGCGAATCCGTTCGTTGATTCGAGGCTGGTTACTCTGCCTGGGCGGTCTCTGGTTGGGACGTATCAGGGCACCTCCTGGTCAAGAAGCCCCACGGGGCTCCACCGCGAACAAAAAACCCGACGGACGCAAAAAAACAAACCCTCCCGGGTCTGAGGCATCGGGAATTCCCCGAGCCCGGCGCCGAGCGGGTCTGCTTCACTTCGATCCAAAGCTCTTTTCGGTCGAAGCGTCCCCCGATCCGCGAGGAACCCGGCCGGCCGTCGAGGGTCGAACCCTCCGCCGCCGGGTGAGAAGCAGGCCTTCCGCTTGACGCAAGCCATGGATTGTATTGGGGAAAAAAGAGCCTGACAAGGCCTTTTCCCCGAACCCGGCCACGGCGCCGGCCGCGAAGTGGTGGGCGATAGTGGACTTGAACCACTGACCCCTTGCATGTCAAGCAAGTACTCTAACCAGCTGAGCTAATCGCCCGGAATTCGCGGCCCGGAATCATAGCAGAGGCCGGTCGCCTGTCAAGAACAGGCTACCAGAGGTCTTTTCCACCCCCCCAGGCATCCTCGAACATGTCCGCATCGCTCCCCTCCTCCTCTTCCACCAGAAAAACCTCGTCGCTGCCGCATTCCGGGCAGTAGCGAACGGTCTCCTCGGATTCGGGATCGTATTCCTCTTCGAAGGAGTCGCCGTTCTCGTCGCTGAAGCCGCAGTTCTGACACGTCCACATGGTGACCTCCGCGCTGGGTTCCCCGGTTCAAAGCCTCCGGCGGTCCATTCTTTACCCCTAGGGAGACGGCATTTCAAGTGATTTTGTTCGGGAGGGGCCCGGATCCACTCCGGCCGTTTCGGACCGGAAGGGAGGGAAGGGATTCCGGGTGGGAGGTGGTGCCCCCGGGGCGACTCGAACACCCGACACGCGGTTTAGGAAACCACTGCTCTATCCACCTGAGCTACGGGGGCATCGTTCAGGAGCACAAGAGCTTACATGCTGACGGGGAGAACCGGCAATGAGGATGCGCCCGCAAACCGGCGCCTGTCCCCACTGCTCAGGGCCGGCAAGAACCCAGGCCCCATCGAACGATCGCCCCGACACGGTACGAGCTTCGAGGCGAGGGCAGCCCGGCCCCTCCCTCCTTCCACTCCCGAGCCCGCGTGGGCTAAGGTTGAGCCCCGGTTGTGGCGACAACCCCCGTAACCTTCGTGGAGACTCGACTATGCAGCCACCGCGCTCGGCGCGCCCCGTCCAGAGTTTCGGTCACCGGTGATGGCCGGCCTCCCGTTCGTCCTCACTCTGGGAACCGTCTGGATCGTCCCGGGGATGCGACTCACCCGGGGTCTCGGAATCTCTCCGGGCCGGGCGGATCCGCTCCTGGACCTCGCCTTGGCCTACCTCTTCGGGATTGCCGCCTCCGTCCTCCCGGCCTGGCTCGGCTGCCTGGTCGGCCTTCCGCCGACGGTGCTGGGGTGGGTTCTTCTGGCCGGTGCCGGGCTATCCCTGGTGCGCTTCAGCGGTCCCACCCCACCCGACACCCTCTCCGTGAGCCAGGTCTCCCGGCGGGGGCAGTGGGTCGGTCTGACGCTCGTCGGCGTTTTGGTCCTCCTGGGAGCGGTCCTTGGGGGAACCTTCCACTTCTACAGCGATGCTCCGGACCACGTAGGAACGATCCGGGAGATCCTGGCATCGGGCCGTTACTTCCCCACCGAGGCGTTTCACGCCGGCATCGGCAGCCTGGGTGCCGACGCCCGCAAAGGGTTATTGCATCCGGTCCTCGCCGCCCTCTGCGCGGTGACCGGAGTGGATCCGCTGGATGCCTGGCTTCGACTGCCCGCCCTCACGGCTCCCCTTCCCTTCCTGGCCTCCTATGGGTTCCTACGCCTCGCGGGACTGCGCCCCTCCCACGCCCTGGCCGGGGGCGTCCTGACTCTCGTTTCCTGGGCCGGCGGTCTCGGGCGGGAGCAGATCGGGATCTCCAACTACCCAAACCAGATAGGCGTCTGCCTGTTCTGGCTCACCACCGGACTCTCCCTCGCCGCCGCCTCCACCGGCAAGAGGGGCGCGATCGGAGCCGCCCTGGCCGCCTTCGGGGCCGTCGCCGTGCATCCGATGATCCTGGTCTTTCTGGCCATCTTCTATGGCATCCTCGGTCTGCATCTCCTTCTCCACGGCGACCCCCGAGCCCGCCGGTCCTTGGGGATCCAGGTCGCTCTCGGGGGGCTCCTCCTCGCCCCCTACCTCTTGTACCGCTTCCTCGACTATGCTCCGGCCAACCCGATCCATACCGAGCTTCAAGGAATGCTCCTGTTCGGGAGCCGGTGGTTTATCGCCGATCCGCTTCGACTCCTCTCGAACACCGGCCTCGGAGCCCTGGTCGCCTACCCCGCCCTCGTGATCCTCTTCGCCCGGCGGCCCAAGAAAGACGGGTTCACCTTCTACGCCTTCTGGATCTCGATCCTCCTGGCGAATCTCACCCTCAATCCGTTTCTCGTTCCCGCCGTGCAGAAAAAGGTCACCTACCTCGTGTTCCGGAGCTTCTGGATGTTTCCCCCGGCTTTGGCCGTGGGGATGAGCCTTCCGGTCCTCCTGGAGCCGCCGCTTCGTGGGCGAACGCTCCGCCCGGCCGTGCTCGCCCTCCTGGCCTTCGCCTTTCTACCCGGGGCGGTTGCCCTCACCCGTCTCGGCCACGGTTCCCGGGACGGGAGCGCCCTCCGCTGGCGAGCGGCTTTTGAGACGATCGCGGAGAGCTTGCCGCCGCGCGCGGTTGTGGCCGGCGACCCCATTACCTCTTACAACCTGCCCGCCTTCACCGACCTGAAGGTCGTTTGCACCTTCGACCAACATTCTCCTCCCAACGACGCCCGCGGTCCGGAGAGAATCCTCGCCGCCCGGGACATCCTCAGCCCCGTGGTCGACGACGCCACCGCCTGGGCCCTGGCGCGGCGCGAACACGCCGAGTACGTCCTCATCCAGGAGTCCTTCGGCCAACCGTTCCCAAGTATCTACTGGGTTTTCTCGAAACCCGCGGCCCGGCTTCGTGCGGCTCAACTCGACCGGTCCCCCTACTTTCGTCGCATGAACGCTCCCGCGGGGTTCGCCCTCTTCGCGGTGCGCGACTCCCTCCCCGACCCCCCTCCCCCGCCTCTCGAGGTGCTGCGGGAGTTGCCGCTCGCGGCGATCCCTCCCGGGCCTCCGATCCTCGAGCGCGACGGGGTCGCTCTCTTCGGGGCACGGGTCTCTCCGGAGGTCGGAGCCCCCGGGACGCGCTTCACGGTGGTTCTACGTTGGGGCAGAGCGGGACCGGTGATTCCGCCCGAGGGGCGCACCGTCGCGGTACGTTTCGACGCCCTGGATCAACCGGGTCGGGGGCGTGCTCTCGACAAGATCCGACGCAAGCTTCGTCAGATCCGAAACGGTGTCGTGTATCGGTTCCGCAACGACGGGATCCCCGGCGGCGGACTGGCCCCGCCGGACCTCTGGCCGGATCAGCTGACCGTGGTCGATACTCTGGTCGTCCGCGCTCCGCGGAATGCCGCGCCGGGGTCGTACGAAGTATCGGTGGCGCTCCTCCAACTGCCTGAGATGCCGAACCACCGCCCCCGGGACTACCTCAGCGATCGGGACCTCTACGCCGGAACCGTCGTGGACACGGTCCGCGTCACCGCAAGGTGAACCGGAGGCTATTCGGACTCGTAGTCGACGAGGGAGACCACCCGGCGGCCCTCCAGGCGCCGTCGCCCGCCGAGGAAGGAGAGCTCGATCACGAACGCCAGCCCGACCACCGTTCCCCCGATGCGCTCGACGAGTTCCGCGGAGGCGGCCGCGGTCCCCCCCGTGGCCAGGAGATCGTCCACCACGAGGACCCGGTCTCCCGCGCCCAGGGCGTCCGCGTGGATTTCAAGTGAGTCCTCGCCGTACTCCAGGGTGTAGCTCACCGAAACCGTAGCGGCGGGGAGTTTTCCCGCCTTGCGGACGGGAATGAAAGCCACCCCGAGGAGCCGGGCCAGAGCGGTCGCGAAGATGAAGCCGCGGCTTTCGGTCCCCGCCACCGCATCGATGGGAGCGTCGGCGAAGGCTTCCACGAAACCGTCCTCCACCGCGGCCATCGCCTCGGGGCTGGCGAGCAGGGGGGTGATGTCGCGGAACACGATGCCCGGCTTCGGAAAGTCGGGAACGTTTCGGATGAAATCCTTCAGGTTCACCATGGGGCTCTCAATTCTCCTCCCGGGCCTCGGTCATCTCGACAAATCGCTTGAGCTTCTCGAGGGCCCGTTTCTCGATCTGCCGGATTCGTTCGCGGCTCACGCCCAAATGCTGTCCGGTCGCCGAAAGGGAGCGGCGCTCCCCGTCGTCAAACCCGTGACGCAGACGCAGGACGGTTTCCTCGCGGGTGGAGAGGCGCCCCAGGAGGCGGTTCAGGCGCTCGTGCTCCAGAAGCCTGTCGATTTGCTCCTCGAAGTCCACGGGCCGGCCCAGCATCTCGGTCTCGGCCAGGGACCCCATCGCCTCCCAGGAACTCTCGTAGTCCAGGTTCTTGATGCTGGTGATCAGGTGGCGGATTTTCAGGATGCGTTTGACCGGCTCGTGCATCGCCTCGGCCACGGTCTCCAGGGCCGGGAGGCCCTCCGCACCGTGGCGCAGGCGCGACTCGGTCGCAAGGTAACGGTTGATCATCTGGACGACGTGGAAGGGAATGCGCACGGTCCGGGCCTGGTTGGCAATGCCCCGGACGACCGCCTGCCTGATCCACCAGGATCCGTAGGTGGAGAACCGAAAGCCCCGCTTGTAGTCGAAACGATCCACGGCGGCGATCAGGCCGAGATTCCCTTCCTCGATGAGGTCCTGGAAGGGAACCCCCCGGTTCACGTAGCGGTGGGCCATCTTCACGACCAACCGGAGGTTGGCCTGGATCATTCGCCGCCGGGCGCTCTCCCGCCGGTGCGGAGTGGTCCCCTCGCGCATCGTTCGCCCCAGGCTCTGCTCCTCGTCCGGGGTGAGCAGGGGGTAGCGACCGATGTCCCGGAGGTAGAGACGAAGAGAGTCGATCTCGGGGGCCGGTCCGGCTGCTTCGCTCGTCGCGTCGTCGCGGATCTCGATGCCGAGTTCCCGGGTGAGATCGAGGAAGGTGTCGAAGGCCGCCCCGTCGAACGCATCGTGGGCAAGGAGGCGATCAAGATCGGCTTGGGAAAGGTGCCCGCGGGTACGGCCCTGTTTCAGGAGTCTCTTGAGGACGTCTCCGAATGCCGGTGGAGAGGCCATGCGGGGCTCCCGGCGAGATTCACGCCGACCGAGGGGAGTACGCTGACAAAGTGGTCGGGGCGAGAGGATTTGAACCTCCGACCCCCTCGTCC
>Ga0114931_10010999_pt1 | contig 10725 bp, 7 predicted proteins | sample 2SBtaG_FD_89579 | JGI IMG/M metagenome (GOLD analysis project Ga0114931, IMG submission 89579) | Deep subsurface microbial communities from Kolumbo volcano to uncover new lineages of life (NeLLi) - 2SBTROV14_V59a metaG | ecosystem: Environmental > Aquatic > Marine > Volcanic | place: Kolumbo...
AACGTCGAACCATCCCCTTGGGGAAGGAGGCCGCCCAGCGCATCGGGATCATCAGCATCGAAGATGGTTACCTGGTTGGTGAGGAAGATGTAGTTGTAGATGGAGTTGCCGTCTAGGACGATGAAGTTGTCCGCCAGGGCGTCGGGTTGCAGGATATAGGCGCGGGCGATTTGCTTTTTGGGAATGAACCCGATCTCGATCTCCAGCACGATTTCCGTGCCGTCGGAGTCGATGAGGCGTCCAGTGAGCAGGAAGCTGGCGTCCTGGAGGCTGTCAGCGGTGGTTGTCAGGTTGGCGAGAATCTCGTCGCTGGTTAGTCCCTGAGACAGGGCATACCCCGCGAGCAAAAGGAGTAGGGCAAGGAAAAGGCGGCTTTTCATGTGATCCCTCGCCCCAAAGTATCTTCCGGGCCTCTGAAAGTCCCATGAGAGGAGAGGGAAGATCGCTTCAGTCCTGCTCCTCATTCGTACCCACGCCTCTCAGGATCCCCTCGGTTTCCGGGAGGGGTTCGAGGTCCATTTCCTCCTTCAGGTGCCGGCGGAACTCCTCCAGGCGAAGGTGGCTTTCGTGACGCCTGCCACGTCTCAGGAGCCGTCTTAGCAGCTGCTGCAATGCCTCCTCGTGGAGTGGATCGAGTTCCAGCAGCCGCTCCAGGTAGGCCTCGGCTTTTTTTGGGGTTGCCGCCGACGCGCCTTGCAGCAACTCGACGATCCGGTCGATCAGTGCCCGTCTGGCTTCGGAGACTATCGATAGATCCACTTCGGGGGCGAAGGATCCGCGGTAGAGGCTCAGCACCTGATCGGCATCCCCGATTTCCAGGGCGCTCTCGAGTTGCCATAGGTCGGCTCGAGTTCGCCTCAGGCCCTCCTCGAAGAGGTAGGTCGAGACTCCCCAGGGCTCTATCGTCTTGCGGAGCAGGTTGAGCTGGACGTTGAGGTTGTTGCGAACCTTGGCAGTACTGGTCTCCGGCCACAGGGCCTCACCTATGACCTCTCGCCGCTGGCGCAGGAGTAGAAGCGCGAGGATCTCCCGCTGTCGAGAGGTCAACTCCACCCGCCGGCCCAGAACCCTCGCTTCGAAGTCTCCCAGGACAGAGAGTTCGAGGGGAGGGATTTCGGAGTGCCGGGCGCTGATGGCTTCCTTCCAGCCGGACGCCAGGACCTCCTCGAGCGGGTAGGCGGCTGCCAGCTCCGGCCGGTCTCTGGGCAGCTCGACAAGGGAAATCAAGCCCGGTAGGATGCGGTGGCGCACCAGTGTGAGGCCGAGAAGCTCGTCCAGATCGTCAGCCTTACGGGAGAGGCGGTAGCGGGTGGCGACCAGCATCAGCTTTGGTTCCCGAGGCAGTTCGGGTGGTGTGGGGTCTTCCAGAGGCTCCCAGGGACTTCCCTCTTGGGCTCGAGCCAGGGCGCGCTCGCAGCGCACGTACACCCCATCACCGGTAGCCAGTACCTGGAGGGCTCCCCGAATGTCGCCGCTATCGCGCAGGGTTCTTCCCCACAGGGCCCGTACCCGGTCGCTGGCGGAAGGATCCTGCCAGGCCTCGACGCGGTTTACCAGATCGGCAAAGCCATCGGCATCCTTGGATAACGCGGCCTTTTCGGCCTGAGCTATCAGCGCAAAAAGCCGATTGTGTCTGGCCCAGAGCTGCGCCTCCTCGAAGTGGCGGACGGCTTCGTCCCGTTGTCCTAATAGTAGCCGGTAGAAGCCCTGGATACGGTGGTTTTCCGGGACATTGTAGGGAGTGTAGCGCTCCTTGACGGGAAGCGTCGCGGCGATGGTGCTCAGGTAGCTTTCCAGGTCACCCTCCCGCTCCCAGCGTATCTCGGCCAGGTTGGTTTCGATCACGGCCGCCGTCGGATCATCCTTGGGGATGGCTCTTAGCGCCCTCTCGAAGAGCTCACGGGCTCTGCTCCACTCCTGGGCGTGAAAGTAGTAGAGGCCGGCGTTGCTTAGAAAGGAGGCGACCCTATCGGCGCGTGCCGCTCCCACCCACCTCTCTCCTTCGGTCAGTATCCGTTTGGCCTCCTGGTGCTCTTCACTGTCCAGGCAGGTCAGGGCCCAGCCGCAGGCCGTCACCTTATGGTCGGGGGTGGCCTGCGGGTGCTCGAGCACCCGCAGGAACATCTGGACAGCCTCCTCCCGGCGACTGTGGAGATCGAGCGACCAGCCTACGCTCAGCATGCGCACCGGGCCCGGTGCGCCGGGCAGCTGAGCGTGCCAGTCGAGTACCGCTTCCGGTGCCTCGCGAGTGAGGTATAATTCGCTTTCCAGCAGCGCGACGAGAGCCTTTTCGAGGCCGACCCTGCGGAACGCTTCCCCGCGCAGGAAGAGCGACAATCGTTCTTGAGACGCCATTACCGTTTCCTGCACTTCCCGCTTGAAGTTCTGCAGTACCGTCTCGGCCAACAGCGCGTGGAGGCGGCAGCCTGTTTCCAGCTCCTGGACGAAGCCGGCGTTCACCAGTGTCCGGGTGTCCTCGATAGCGCTCTCCCAGGGAAGGTAGGGTAGGGCGGCCAGCAGTAGCAGCTCACGCCAGGCGGCGTCATCGAGGCTTTCCTGCAACCCTTCGAGCAGAGCCTCCCGTTCTGGCTCTTCCCCGGTAAGGGCGGCGAAGTGAAGGGGTAAGGGCCAACCCTGGGCGCGCTTCCAGGCGAGCGGCGCCTGGGGACGGCCGGCGAAGAGGGTGTCGGCTTCTTCTCTGGTGAAAGCCAGCATCTTGGCGTTCAGGTGCACCAGCCGCCCGGTGGTCTTGAGGCGCAACAACTCCGGATAGGGGAGCTTGCGGCGGCTGGCGAGCAGCACCAACCCCTCGACCCGTTTCAACAGTGGTGAGAGGGATTCACCGCCCGCGAGGTCCTCCAGCACCAGCAGGGTGGGCTCTTCCCAGAGCATCTCCAGCAGCAGACCCCAGGGAGCTTGTTCGGGAAGCTCGAGCTGCTGGGCCAGGGACCTCTTGGGGTCCTGACCCTGGAGAGACAACCAGCTGGTGCGCCAACCCCGCTTCTCTAGCCGCTCAGCCCACTGGGTTGCCAGCACACTCTTGCCGTAGCCGTAAGGCGCCTCCAGCCAGGTGACGTACCCGGGGATGTCCGGTAGGAGCTTCAGCAGGTGATCGCGTTGGAGGTAGTGCTTGCTGGCGCTGGGGCGAAGACCGATCATCGGTGATACCGCTTACAGTTTACTGTGCGGGAGTCGTCAGCTAAGGTGATTGTTCAGACAGGGGCGTCGTGCCGTCGCATCACTGCCCGCCAAGGATCATGAACTTTATCTGAACCCCGATTGAATGAAGGACTCTTAAAGATGTCCACACCTGCTGGGTCGGAAGCATGCTACGCTCCAGAGGAGGAAAGGAGGAGGGTCATGAAAAAGCTTTTTGCAGTGATACTCCTGTTCGCTCCCTTCGCCATGGCGCAGAGCATCGTAGTGAGCCCCAGGGGGATAGTAGTCAACCCCTTGCCGACCTTCGAAGTGGAGACGTTCCTGGACAAGGATCCCTCCGGGGAAGGTTCTCCCAGCTATCAGATAGGCGAGTCGGTGCGGATCGGCGTGCGAGTTTCGGAAGACAGCTTCATTTACCTCTATGACGTCAAATCCAACGGTCAGATCACCCAGATCCTGCCCAACCGCTTCGATGCCTTCGGCCAGAACAACTTCCTGCGGGCGGGCGAGACCAAGTTCTTTCCCCCCGCGGGCGCCCGCTATACCTTCACCATAGATCCCCCGCGGGGCCTCTCGAAGGTAATCGCCGTCGCCAGCAAAGAGCGTCTTAATACCGATCCTATAGCCAGCTTCGGCAGCGATACCAACTTCGCTCGCAGCAACATCGGGGAGGATGGTTTCGCCGACGCCTTCGGGATAGTGGTGCAACCCGTTCCGCAACAGGATTGGGTTACCGATACCGCGCTGTATTTCGTCGGCAACTCCCCGGTCTTCCCCTTCGGCACTCTCAGCATCAGCTCGAGACCCAGCGGCGCCAGGGCCTTCGTCGACAATCAGTTCGTCGGCTTCACCCCCGTTGCCCGCTTCGGCACTCGGCCGGGTAACCACACAGTTAGGCTCGAGCTCGACGGCTATGAGACCTTTACCGCCACCGTGAACCTGCCGCCGGGCGAGACGGTACCGGTCAACGCTGTTTTGAGGCAGGTCCGGCGAACCGGCACCGCCTCCTTTACCAGCCAACCCAGCAACGTCCAGGTGTTCGTAGACGGCCGTTCGGTGGGGACCACCCCGACCGGAGTCATAACCTTCGAGGAAGGCAACCATCAGGCCCGTTTTTCTCTCGCCGGCTTCCAGGATCTGCTCGTCAACTTCACGGTGGCATCGGGGAGCAATCAGACTATCAACGGCGTACTACGGCGGGCGCTGGGTACCCTGACCATCCAGGCGAATGTAGGTGGTGCCCAGGTCTTCATCGACGGAAGTGCGGCGGGAACCATTCCCAATGGCAGTGGTCGCTTGGTGATAAACAACCTTTCTACCGGGAAACACGAGCTGGTGGTGATTGCGCCACAGTTCAGCACCTTCGTCAGCGAGTTCCGTATCCGCGCGGGTGAAACCACCGAGGTGCGCGTGCGGCAGAGTCGGCGCTAAGCACCTCCCACCCAAATTCGAGGCAAGATGCCTCGAATTTGGGGCGAGCAGAGCGAATAATCGCGGACGGCCGTGATCCCAGGCAAAACATGACTTGGACGTGTTTAGTGCATGACCACCAGGGTGATGCGGTAATGACTTCCGGTTGTTGAGTACACAAGCAGCTGACGAGTCGGTGGGCTTTTCACACCGCTGGAATTCAGATGACTGGGTCTGCGCGAGGCACGCCTCGCGCAGACCTCGCTATGAACTGCCGCCCTGAACTGCTGTTTCGAACTACCGCGGTGGGCTAGCGGTATAAACTACAGGCATCATGGTAGTCGAGGAACGGGCACTGATTGCCGTCGTTCTGGCGGGTGGTGACGGTAGTGACCTGCTGGCGCGTCATGCCGAGGTGACCAGTAAGGTTATGGTGCCCTATCAGGGAAAGCCCTTGGGGAGGTACGTACTCGAGGCGCTGCAGGACAGCTGTTGCGTGTCGCATGTGGTGTACGTCGGTTCCGGCAGCCGGCACTTCGAGGGCTTGTTCGACCTCTCGGTACCCTCGGGACAGCGCTTTGTCGATTCGATAGCCTTGGGTCTCGGTGCCGCCCTGGCCTTGGGTGGTTCCAGCAGGTTGCTGCTGGTCAGCGCCGACCTTCCCTGGCTCACCGCCGCCGTGACCGACCGCTTCATCGAGGGGGCGCCCCCGGCGGACCTGGTCTATCCGATCATTCCGCAGGCGGCTTCCTTGGCCCAATTCCCCAAGCATAAGCGCACCTACGCGCGTTTGCGCTCGGGTCGTTTCACCGGCGGCAATCTGGTGCTGCTGCGTGCGGCCATCATTCCCAGGTTGTTGCCTTTTCTCGATCGCCTCTACCGAGCGCGCAAAAACCCCCTGGCGTTGAGCGGCATTCTGGGTTTTGATGTCGTGTTGGCGCTGCTGTTCGGTCGGGCGGAGCTAAGCGGGCTCGAGCGGCGTGGGGGGAGCCTCCTGGGGGCCAGGATACGAGCGTTCGTGACCGAGGACGCCGCTCTAGGTGCAGATGTGGATAAGCTGGAGCACCTACTGGAGATTTCCTAAACCGCCCGGTAGTCTTGGTCGTGCCGAGACTACCCGAGCGGAAGCGTCAAGAAAATGCATCAGGACAGCGCGACAAGTTCACTGAAACGCGGTTTAGGAGGCACCCGCACCCTTGATCGTTGCCAGGGGAAGGTAGGGAGAGGCATCGATGCCGAGGTGATCGGGTGCCGAGCGGCCACCCCAGAGTCCGGCGGCCAGAGCGATCATGGCGCCATTATCGGTGGTGAGTTCAGCGGGAGGGAAGTGGACGCGCAACCCCGACAGTTGAAAGCGCCGTCGCAGGACCCGATTGGCGGCTACCCCACCACCCACCACCAGGTCGGTTAGTCCGGTGGCGGCTGCTGCACGCACCGTGACCGTCACCAGACTTTCCGCCACCACTCGCTCGAAGCTGGCGGCGACGTCGGCCGGCCGTATGTCCGGTTGTTGGCGTAGCAGCAGCGCTACGGCCGTCTTCAGGCCGCTGAAGGAAAAATCGAAGCCCGACTGCTTGCGCAGGGGGATGGGGAGGGGGTGGGCGGCGTCATCTCCGCCTTCGGCGAGCACACTCAGAGCGGGGCCACCCGGGTAATCGAGTCCCAGCAAGCGAGCGACCTTGTCGAACGCCTCGCCGGCGGCGTCATCTCGAGTCCTCCCAAGTTCTCGGTAGTCCCACCAACCCTTTACTTCGAAGAGGCTGGTGTGGCCCCCCGAGGCGATCAAGCACAGAAACGGCGGAAAAACCTCACCGGCGGCGACGCTGGCAGCGATATGACCTTCCAGGTGATGAACCGCGAAGAAGGGCAGATTGCGGGCCCAGGCCAAGGCCTTGCCGTAGCTCAAGCCGATCAGCAACGTCCCCACCAGGCCCGGCCCGTAGGTTGCCGCCACCGCCTCCAGCTTCTCCAGGGGAAGCTGCGCTTCCTCCAAGGCCTGCTCGAGCAGGGTGTCGATCACCATCAGATGTTCGCGACTGGCTTGCTCGGGCACTACCCCTCCGAAGGGAGCGTGTATGGCCGCCTGCGACGACACCACGTTGGCCAGGACCCGCCTACCGTCCACGATGCCGATCCCGGTGTCGTCGCAGGAGGTATCGATACCCAGGATCACCATGGCCCTCAGCCTATCACCGTCTCGTGGGGTAGGCTGCCTCTGGGTGATGACCTCCTGTTGAGTGGTAGTGGTGGCCTATGTGCCGGAGGTCGCGGTCGGACTGGACCCCGGGTTACGCTGATCGTGCGCCGCCGGAACGGCACGCTGCTACAAGCTGCTCGGAACAGCGTTGCTTGCGAATGAACGGTTTGCCGTTGAAGATCGGGCGGGTGCAGAGATCGTTATGGATGATCTGGCAGAGTATCATCATCGGGAGCCGTTGCGGTTGCCGACGGGAGAGCGCGTCTTTACCAAGTCGGGGGTGCGGGGTTATCCTGGGTGGCCTCCGGGAATCACGCTGCTCTTGAACCGGGTGCCCTTCGATGGTCACTGTCTGCTTGACGTCACCGCCAGTGCCGGGATGGTGGCGCGGCGGGCGCTGGGTAGAGCCCGTGGAATCCGGGTGCTCGAGCCTTCTCGAGCGGCGTTGCGTTGCGCTGGGAGGACGCTCGAGGGAACGTCGGCACTGGTTGTCGCCGGGGTTCCTTGGGAGGCGCCGGCCGGCCGGGCCGATCTGGTGTGCCTGGCGCCGCCGGCGGAGCGGGGAAGTGTCCGCGTCAATGCCGAAGTAGTGGGCGCTTGGCGGGCCCTCCGCCCCGGGGGAATGGCCTATCTGCTCCTCCACAAGGATCGTGGGGCGAAGCGTTACGAGCGCGAGGTGGCGTCGCGTTTCGGTCGCCTCGAGGTGGTGGCGCGCAGCGGCGGCTGGCGTTTATCCAGGATCTCGAAGCAGGTGGGCGAGAGAGGCGATCCGCAGGTCGAACCCCTCTTCTTTACCGCGGGGAAGTGGGAACTGCTCGCTTTCCCGGGGGTGTTCGCCGCCGGTAAGCTCGATCCGGGAACGGAGGCGTTGCTGCACTACCTCCCTCGACTGGAACTGTCCGGCCGTCGAGTGCTGGATCTTGGTTGTGGTTATGGGGTGCTGGCGCTGTGGGCTGCCCGGGCGGGGGCACAGGTCGTCGCCCTGGATGACGACTGGGCGGCGGTGCGAAGTGCCGCCTGGAACGCGGGTAATCACGGTTTGCGCTTGGAGGTGCGTCATAGCGATGTCGATAGCGCTCTGCGGCCCGACGAGCGCTTCGAGGTGGTGCTCATGAACCCGCCTTTCCACGTAGGCAAGCAGGTACGCTTCGAGGTTTCCCGAGCCTTCGTGGCCGCAGCCTACCGTCATCTGGTGCCGGGTGGAAGCCTTTTGATGGTGGCCAACCAGGCACTGCCCTACGAGCCGCTCTTCCGCGGTTGGAGAGCCCTAGACCTCCTGCTTCCCGGTCCGCCCTTCAAGGTTCTGCAGGTCGTGAAGTGAGGTGGCGTGTTGTCCGCTACCGGTGGTATATAGCTGATGTGTTATATAAATTGTTCCCTAGAGCCTGGACGCCGGAGTCTCGCTCTGGCGTCGCTCGAGCCGATAGCCCTCACCGGCGGCCAGCTCGAGTACACGCCCATCCTGGGAGGCGTAGCGTTCGAGAAGATGGCGACAGCGCTCCAGGTGCTCCTGGTCGGTTATCACCGCCAGCGTGGGACCGGCTCCGGAGAGGAAGGCAGCGTAGGCCCCATCCTCGAGGAGAGCTTGGCGGCACTCTGCCAGGCCTGGGATAAGCGCTTTCCGGTAGGGTTCATGTAGGGCATCTTGCGAAGCCACCGGCAAGAGTTCGGGTCGGTTCCGGGCGACGGCTAGGCTCCACAGGGCCGTGCGGCTGGTGTTGAAGATGACCTCACTGCGACGATAGCGGGTCGGCAACACGGCTCGAGCTTCCTGGGTAGGCAACTCGAAAGCGGGGGTGGCAAAGAGCAGTTTCCAAGAGACCGGTAGCGGCAGGGATTGGGTTAAGTAGCTGCCCTCGGTGGTGAGGGCCGAGATGGTGAATCCTCCATAGACAGCCGGAGCGACATTGTCCGGGTGCCCCTCCAGGCGGGCGGTGAGTTGGAACACGCCTTCGCGGCCGAGGGAATTGTCGAGCAGGGCATCGGCCAGGGCCGCTCCCGCTACCAGGGCGGCGGAGGACGAGCCGAGGCCGCGCGCCAGAGGGATGGGGTTGGTGACCTCGAAGGCTATCGGGGGGGCGGTCTTGCCCAATGCCGTATGGGCTTCCTGGAAACCCCGGTGGATCAGGTTGTCCGCCGAGTCCTCGAGATGGCCCTCCCCGCGGTAGATGAAGCGGTTCTTTTCACTATGGTGGGCCAGGACCTCGAGGTAGAGATCCACTGCCAGGCCTAGACAATCGAATCCCGGACCCAGGTTGGCGCTGGTTGCCGGCACGCGAATTGCTATCATGGCGAGCAGCGTATCACGCCAAGGTAGCCAGAGCTGCCGGCAGGGCAGCGATGAGATCGCTGGCGAGCAATCCGAGGCCCTGCCGTTCGGCCGCGATCTCTCCGGCCAGCCCGTGCAGGAAGACGGCTGCTGCCGTGCGCTCGAAGAGGTTGGTGGCGCCCGTCGACCAGCTTCCCAAGAGGCCGGCCAGCACGTCTCCAACACCACCCGTTGCCATGCCGGGGTGCCCTCGGGTGCTGACCGCTACCGACCCTTCGGGGGAGGCGATGACGGTAGTTGCGCCCTTCAGCACGGTGATGGCTTTCCAGCTCCCGGCGAGGGTCCGCGCTGCTGTCAAGGGATCATCCAGGATGACGGTGGTGGGAAGCTCGAGAAGGCGGGCGGCCTCACCGATATGGGGGGTGAGAATACAGTGGCCGTGCCAGCGGACGGCGTCCCGCAGCTTGTTGTCGGCCTTTAGAGCGCCGGCATCGAGAATGGCGGGGGCTCCATTTCGCTGAATCAGCTCCGGCAGGAAGGGGTTGGCCCGCTCATCGAGACCGGGACCGATAACGCGTGCTTGCGCTCGCTTCGGCTCGATGCGGTCTAGTACCTCCCAGGGATTTTTCTCCCAGGAGAGGTATTCGAAGACGATTTCGGGCCAGCTTCCCGGGAGTCGTGCCTCGGCGGCCAGGGTTACCAGCCCGGCACCGGCGCGATAGGCGGCCCGGCAGGCCAGCTCCGCCGCTCCCAGGTATCGCGGTGATCCCGCCACCACCAGCACGGTACCGGCGCTGTACTTGTGGGCTTGCGGAGCGCGCGGAGGAAGTTGCCTGGAGGCTCTCTCCCGGGTCACCAGGTCGACGTTGGATGAGCTCTCGAGGATCGGGGGGGGGATGCCGATGTCGGCTACCTCCCAGCTGCCGAAGGCCGACCTGGCGGGGTAGAGGGCGCTGGCCAGCTTGGCGCCGGCCAGTTGCAGGGTGTGGGTCGCTTCGACGTGCGGTCCCTGGATCCGGACGTTATCCGAGAAGATACCGCTGGGCACATCGATACTCAGAACCGGCCGGTGGTGGCGGTTGACGAGCTGTATGACGCTGCTCAGAGAGCCTTCGATCGGCCGACTCAAGCCGCTTCCGAAGATGGCATCGATGATCAGGTCGCTGCCGGCCAGCCTCGGCTGCAGCTGCTCGATGGTCAGAGATGCCAGGGGGAGCTCTTGGGCCAGGTAGGCGGCTCTAGCCGCTCGAGCGTCCTCGGAGGTGAGGTTGCCCTGGCTGCTGGCCAGCTCCAGTACCGTGACCCCGACCCCTGCCAGGTGTAGGTGGCGGGCAGCGGTATAACCGTCCCCGCCATTGTTGCCGCGGCCACAGAGGATGAGGACGTGTCTCAACTCCGGCCACCGCCGGCGAGCGACTGCGGCAACCGCCTGCCCGGCTGCCTCCATGAGGAGTTGCGAGGTGACACCGGCGCGAACGGCCGCCTGATCGGCGTTACGCATCTGCTCGGCCGTGAAGAGTTTCATGTTGCTAGTCTACTCCGCTGCTCTGCTCCGCCAATCTACTATCGTCCGGCTACGGTCTTCACGGGGCGAACATGCGCTTCCCGGCCGCCCCCTGCTTGCTGATCGCCGGGCTCCCTGGGAGGGCGTGGGGGTGGAGCTTGCCCACCGCCTGGGAGGAGTATCTTC
>Ga0114931_10011000_pt1 | contig 10725 bp, 8 predicted proteins | sample 2SBtaG_FD_89579 | JGI IMG/M metagenome (GOLD analysis project Ga0114931, IMG submission 89579) | Deep subsurface microbial communities from Kolumbo volcano to uncover new lineages of life (NeLLi) - 2SBTROV14_V59a metaG | ecosystem: Environmental > Aquatic > Marine > Volcanic | place: Kolumbo...
TCATGACACGTCTGACAACGGGAACCCTTGGCCGGCATTGCCGGACGCCACTTGTGCGCCCGCCGCCCTCCGCCGGTCTTTCGTCGCACAAGCGCATCGATGTACGCTTGTTTGAGGACTAGTAGGGACACGGCCTCCCGGCGATTGGGCTATAGTGCGCTCCCATGCTGCGCAGCTTACGCGAACGATTCAAACGAGCCGGCGCCGTGGCCGAAGGTGCCGCCTTCGCCACCACCGTCCTGAACCGCACCGGGTTTCTCGGCGCGCTCAGCCCCGCAGGGATCTACCGGTTCACTCAGGCCGCGCGCGGCATGAAGCCGGGGCCCCACCTGGGCCTGCTGCTACACGCCATCAACAAACCGGAGAAGGTCGCGCTGATCGAAGGCGGCCGGCGGATTCGATTCGGCGACCTGAACGCAGAGATCAATCAGCTGGCCCACGCCCTGGTGGGCGTCGGCGTCAAGCCCGGCGATCGCGTCGCCTTGATGTTGCCCAACTGCGCCGAGCATGTGATCGCGCAGCAGACCATGCTGCGTCTGGGCACCACCGCGGTCCAGGTCGGCTACCGACTCAAGGCGGCAGAGATCGCCTACATCCTGCAAAACGCCAAACCCTCCGCGGTGATCGTCCACCGCAACTATCTGGACGAGATGGACAAGGCGCGTGCCACCGCCGGCGGGCCCGAGAGCTCGCGGGTGATCGTCTGCCGGGCCAGAGCGGGCGAGCACCTATCCAGCGGCGAACGCTACGAGGATCTGGTCCGCGCGTTCGACGGCGCGCGCATGCCCGAGGACGCCGACGCCGATCATGCGGGCGTCATCGTCTACACGTCCGGCACCACCGGCAAACCCAAGGGCGCCAACCGCTCGCTCAAGTCCACGGGCCTCGAGTCGGTGGCCGACTTCGTGGCCAAGACCGGGATGAGCCACGACGACGTGCACCTGGCGGTATGCCCGCTCTACCACAGCGCGGCGCCGGCGTTCGTGTCGATGATGTATTCGCTGGGTGCCACGGTGGTGGTGCTCGACCACTTCAAAGAAGAGAAGGTGCTGGAGCTGATCGACCGCCACCGCATCACCTCGGCGTTCATGGTGCCCACCATGCTGCGGCGGTTGGCCACCCTGGATGAAGATGTGCGCCGCAAATACGATACGTCGTCGCTACGCTGGATCATGAGCGGCGCCGCGCCGCTTCCCACCGAAACGGCCAAATTGTTCCAGCAAGCCTACGGCCGGCTGCTTTACAACTTTTACGGCTCCACCGAGACCGGCATGGTCACCCTGGCAGAGCCCGAAGACCACGATGCTCGACCAGGCACCGTGGGCAGACTGCTGCGCGGCAACGACGTGCGCCTGTTCGACGAGGACGGCAACGAAGTGGCGGTCGGCGAGGTGGGGGAGCTGTACTGTCGCAACCGCATGTTGATCGCCGGCTACCACGGCAATCGCGACGCGACCGAAAAATCCATGCGCGATGGCTTCTTCTCCGTGGGCGATCTGGCGCGCTGTGATGCGGACGGCTACTACTACATGGAGTCGCGCAAACACGACATGGTCATCTCGGGCGGCGTCAACATCTACCCGCGAGAAATCGAAGACCACCTGCACACACACCCGGACATCGCCGAAGTGGCGGTCATCGGCGTGCCGGACGACGAGTGGGGCGAATCGCTCAAAGCGTTCATCGTGTGTCGTGACGGCGCCAGTCTGAGCTTCGACCAGGTGGCGGCGTTTTGCCGCGAGGGACTTGCCAACTACAAGCAGCCGCGTCATGTAGAGTTCATGAAAGAGCTGCCGCGCAACCCCACGGGCAAGGTCCTCAAACGCGAGCTGCGACAGCGCACCCAGTGAAACGGGCTGCGCTGTTTGTCGCGCTGATCGCGGCGCTCGTCTCCGCACGGCCACCCCGGGCCGGGGCCGGCGTCGAACATCACCTCGGCCGCTGGCTCGACGGCGACCCGGCCCTGGCCGTTCGGCTGGAGCCACGGGTGCTTGCCGCTGCCGCCCGCCTGTACCGCAAGCTCGGACCACAAGCGGCCCGGCAACTGCTGTTCGCCACCGCCGCGGGGACCGGCGTGCTCGGCTTCAACCCGCTCGAGCAGGCCGGCTGGACCAGGGCGGGTTTCGCCGGCAACGCACCGATTTTGGTGTCGCTGCGCGCCCTCGACACCAAAGCCGCCCGCCGCGTGGTCAACGCCAGGGGCGCCACGAAACCGCCGTTTTGGCGCACGCGGGCCGCCCTGCTGGTTTCGAACCCGGCCGCGGCGGATGCGACCGTCGCGCGCATCGCCAAATACGTGCCCGGGTTTCACGCTGTAACCCCCGCCGAAGCGCGCGCCGTCGCCGCGGTGGTCGGAGCCAAGCCCGCCGCCGGGAGCGCCGTGATTCGACTGTTGCGGCGCGCCGGCGTCCGCGTCATCGGCAAGGTCGAGAACACCGTCTTGTTGTTTCACCGCCACGCCGATGTGCTGGTGGTCGACCTGGTGCAGCCTTTCCACAGCGACATCCGTTGGCGCCGCGATCGAGCCGCCCTCGCCCGCGCCTTGCGCCGGCCGGCCGCCGCGGCCAGCCTGGCCAAACGCATGAGCAGCAGCGCCGCGACCCAACTGACGCGCGCCGGCGCAGCGCTGTGGTTGAACCCACGCCAGCTCATCGGCCAGGGCGCGCTCAATGTTGCCCAGCCGTCTCTGTCCCGCTGGCGGCGCTCGTCCCTCAGTCGGGCCTGCACCAGGCGGTTCGGCGACATCGCCGGCAAAGGCGCTTTCACCGACGCGGCCGTGCATCTGGCCATCGGTGCTCGCGCGGCAAACCTGAGCGTGAGCTGGGCCCTGAACAAAACCACCCCAACAGCCCTTGGCTGGCGGCGGGCCGACGATCGCGTGGTTGCCCCCGATGCGCTGCTCTCGACCGGAAAAGGCACACCTGCCGTCGCCAGCGGCGCGCTGTTCGTGTCCAACCTCGACGCGTTGCGCAGCCTGTCGGCGCCGACCGCGTTCGCACATTTCGACATCGGGGTGCTCGACAAGGCGCTGGCTTGCGGCAGGGAGGTGCAGCTGGCCGTCACGCTGTTCGGCTGGCCGCACCTCCTCGGCGCCTTGGCGCGCGACGTCGGAGCAGTCGTGCCGCGGGCACGCACCGCTATCGCCAACCTGCGTAACGTGGGGTTTCGCGCCGAGCGACTCACCGCAGACCGCAATCAGCTACGCGGCGCGTTCGCCGTGTCCATGGCCGCGCCTGCGGCCCCCATCGTATTCGACATGCTCGACGCGGTGTTTGGCAACAAGCGGCGCAAAGGCACGTTGACGCGGTGGAGCCGCGGGCCGCTGCAGCCGTTCGCATTTCGCCAGGGCCGCTTCGTCGTCGCTGGCGCGGGTTTTGCCCACACAGCCCGCTTCGCCAATCATGCCGGCGACAGCCTGGTCCGCGCGGCGCCGACCAGGCCGGCCAAAGCGGCGGGTGAGCTCGGCCTTCTCAAGGTCGACCTGCCCGTGTTGCTCACACAGCTGGGCGCGGCGAACCCCGGCTTGCGGTCGTTTTTTCAGCGGATCGGCGGCATTGTCGGGGAATTGCGCGGGCGGCTGGTGGCCAAGGGTCGCCACCTCGACCTACGATTCGACGTCTCGCTCAAGTAGCCCCCGATCATGCACACTCAGCCCATCGTGCTCGGCACCGCCGGGCACATCGACCACGGCAAGACAGCCCTGGTGCGCGCGCTCACCGGCATCGACACCGACCGGCTCAAGGTGGAAAAAGAGCGCGGCATCACCACCGAGCTCGGCTTCGCCTATCTGGACCTGGACGGCCGGCGCTACGGCGTCGTCGATGTCCCCGGACACGAGCGCTTCATCAAGGCGATGGTCGCCGGCGCCGGCGGCCTCGATCTGGTCTGCCTGGTGATCGCCGCAGACGAAGGCATCATGCCACAGACCCGCGAGCACCTGGACATCTGCCAGCTACTCGGTGTTCGCCGGGGCGTCGTCGCGCTGACCAAGTCCGATCTGGTCGACGACGAGTGGCTGGAGCTGGTTGCCGAGGAAATTCGGGGCGAGCTCGCGTCCACGTTTCTGGCCGAAGCCAACATCGTGCCCGTATCGTCCCGGACCGGGGCGGGCCTGGACGAGTTGCGCGCGGAGCTGACCCGCCTCGCGGCGGACTTGCCCGCACGCACCGCCGAGGGGGCGTTTCGCATGCCGCTGGATCGCGTGTTCACGATCCGCGGCTTCGGCACCGTGGTTACGGGCACGATCATCGGCGGCTCGGTCAAGGCGGGGGACGCGGTCGTTGCCCAGCCCAGCGGGGTCTCCGGCAAGGTACGCGGCATCCAGGTGCACGGCAGCGAGGCCGACACCGCGCAGGCTGGCATGCGTTGCGCGATCAACCTCACCGGACCGGGCCGAGACGAGCTCGCCCGGGGCGATACGTTGATTCACCCGGACGCGGTGGAAACCTCGCACTTGCTGGACGTGCGCTTTCGCTACCTGCGTACTTCCAAGGGGCCCCTGCCCCGGCGCAGCCGCGTGCTGGTTCACCACGGCACCAGCCAGCTGATGGCCACGCTGGTGTTGGTGGGCGCCGACAAGCTCGACCCCGGCGCCCAAGCGCTGGCGCAGTTGCGCCTGGATGCCACCACGCCGCTGTGCGCCCTGCCCGGCGACCGCTTCATCGCCCGCAGCTTCGTGGTTCAGGAACACTACGGCACCACCATCGGCGGCGGTGAGATCCTGCGCGTGAGCGCGCCCAAAGTGCGCCGCTCGTCCAAACAGGCCGTGCAGGCCGTGCGTGACGTGGCCGATGCGGCGGGCGACGAACGGGTTGCCCTCGAGGTCAAGACCTCATCGTTTGCGGGGGTTTCGGTGGACGACTTGACCCGGCGGCTGGATCGCTCCGGCACGTCGCTGCGCGCCGCTCTGCAACGCCTGGAACAACAGCGCGAGGTCATTCACACCGGTCGTGGCGCCGCCGCGGTGTACTGCCACGCCGAGCCGTTCTCGCGCCTGGAAAAGCGCGCGCTCGACACCCTGGACGCGTTCTACGAGGCCAATCCCCACGAACAGGGCATGTCGCGCCAGGAGCTGCGCGCGCGCTTGCCCCAATCGGTGCCGGCGCGGTTGTTCGAGGCGTTGCTCGAAGCGTTGAGTCAGCGCGGCGCGATCGTGGCGGAACGCGATCTGGTCGCGCGCAAGCGCAGATTGTCCGCGGCCGGCGACGAGCTGTCCGAGGTGGAAGCCAGCGTTGCCGAACAATTCGAGCAATGGGGCATCGAAGCGCCCAAACCCAAGAACGTGGCCAGCGAGCTCGGCGGCGACGCCAGGGCGATCCGCGCCGCGATGGATCGGTTGCTCAAGCTCGAGGTGTTGGTGCGGGTTAAGTCCGACTACTACGCCCACCACACGGCGGTCGATGCGTTGCGCGACAAGCTGGTGGCCCACCTGGACGCCAGGGGTGAGATCACGCCGCCGGAGTGGAAGGCCCTCACCGGGGTCACCCGCAAGTACGCCATCCCGCTGGCCGAGTATTTCGACGCCGAAAAGCTCACACTGCGCGTCGGCGACATCCGCAAACGCCGTGGCTGAGCAGCATACGCCTAGCGTTTGACTGGGAACTTGGCCAGCTTGTACTGCAGCGTGCGCCGGTGCATGCCCAGCACGCGGGCGGCCTTGGAGATGTTGCCGTTGCACTCGCGCAGCACACGCTCGATGTGCTCGCGCTCGACCCGGGCCAACGATGGCGTCTCGAATTCCAGGTCCTCGCTGGTCGGGCGTGGCTCGGCGTCGAACGCGGCCAAAATGCGGTCGGCATTGCTCGGCTTGGTCAGGTAGTCGTGGGCGCCCAGGCGGATGGCTTCGACAGCGGTGGCGATGCTGCCGTAGCCAGTCAACACGATGATCTCGCAGTCCGGTCGCAGCTCGATCAGCTCCTTGATCACGACCAACCCATTCTGGCCAGGCATGCGCAGATCGACGATGGCGCGGTCGATGGCGTACTCGCCGGCAATCGCCATGGCCTCGCCGTGATTGGCCGCGGTCAGCAAGTGATAGCCGCGCTCGGCGATCGCCTTGCCCAGGCGGTCGCGATGGCGCTCGTCGTCGTCCACCAAGAGCAGAGTCAGCGGTTGGTTGCTCGGTTGCTGTTCGGTCATGCGTTGCTCCCCGCCGGTTCGGTGCCGGGCAAGCGCACCGTAGCGCGCGTGCCCTCACCCGGAGTCGACTCGATGCACAGGGTGCCACCGCGACTCTCGACGACGGACCGCGCCAGATACACCCCCAGACCCAGCCCTTTGCCGGGATCCTTGGTGGTGAAGAACGGCTCGCCGACCTTGTCCAGAATCGTTTCCGGAATCCCCGGGCCGCGATCGGCGACCTCGATGTGAACCTCGCCGTCGGCGCCCGAGACCTGAACCACGACCGTGTCGTCCGCGCTGCTGGCATCGAGCGCGTTGCGGATCAGCGCCACCACCGACTGGGCAACCTGAAGCGACGGCAGCGCGATCCCCGGCGCCGCGTCGTCACCGCGAACGTCGACGCGCTGGCTCTCGTGCTCACCGAGGTGATCCGAGATCAACGCCACGAGCTCGGGCACCGTGACCAACTTTCCGGCGTGATCGCGGTCTGCCGCATGCGCCGCCATGCGATGCAGGATTTCCTGACAGCGATCGACCTCGGCTTCGATCAGGCGAAGATCGTCGACGACACTGGCCGCCCCTGGCAGGGCCTCGCTGTGACGCGCCGCTTCGTGCGCGGCGACGGCGATGGTGCCCAGCGGCGTATTGAGCTCGTGCGCCGCGCCGGCGGCAAGGGTCGTGAGCGCGGCCAGGCGCGCATTGCGGGCGCTGACCTCACGCAAACGGGCGATCTGCTCGCGCTGGGCGGCCAGCCAGCGGCTGAGCCAGCTGACGAACACGGCGGTGAGCACGGTCGCCAGCACGAACGCGGTCCACATGCCCTGCAGGTGCGAGCCGAAGGTGCTGTGATGCATGGGCGCCGCCGGGGTCAACACAAACAGGCTGGCGAACCCGGCAACCGCGAGCACCGCGATGGCCGCCGTCCAGGCCGCGCTCAACACCACGGCAGACAGGGTGATGTGCACCAGGTAGAGCACGGAAAACGGATTCGACGCGCCGCCCGACGCCGCCAGAAACACCGTCAACAACACCGTGTCGAGCACGAGCACCATGCCCATGACCCGGGCCGGCGCCGCCGTCACGGGCCGGTGCGCGGTGCGCCACAACAGCACGTTCGACCCCGCGTAGGCCACGAGCACGGTTGCCAGGGGCAGCCACGCCAAAATCCGCGAGTACCCCGCAACGGCGATACCGACGACGACCAGCAGGCCGGCGAGAAAGCACCAGCGAAGACGCACCAGCCAACGCAGCGGAACGGCAGGTGATGGTTCGGTGGTCATCGCCTCGCTACAACCGTAGCACAGCGACTAGGAGGGTGTTGTGGATAGACGTCGTCGCGAGGATGGTGAGATGCGAGGCGAGGTCGGCCGCACGCCCGGAGCGGTCAAGGGCGTGTATTGAAATGCATAACCGCAGGCCGCGAGGACGTACGGCCGAGATCGACCGCAGTTTGCCACCGCAGCAGATGGCTATTCGCAACACCCTCCTAGGAGACTGGTGTCCAACAGCGATTTCGCCCCGAAGAACGCTATTCCGTTGGTCAAAACACTCAGCGCGCACGCACGATTTGATCGAGGAAGCGACTTGCTCGACGTTCAATCTTGCGCAATTCGAAAGACACCAGTCACCTAGGCCTAGGGTGCGGCGTCGCTCACGCCCGCGTCGGCGGAGCTGCCAGCATCCGCCGTGACCGAGGCGTCCCCGGGGCCGGCGTCGGCAGGATTGTTGATTCTCACGACCTCACACGCCACCCATTCGCCGAGCTGCTGGCGTTCCTCCAGGGTGGGTTTGTCGCCGTTCGGCGGCATGAACTCGTTGACCGCATCGGGCCGGCCGCCGCCCATTCGTCCACGTGGTCGGCGACCACGACCACGCCCAGCAAACTGTCGAAGTCGTGGTACAGGGGCGCGCCCTTGCGATCCGCACCGTGCAGCGTGCTCGCGTGGCAGCGCGTGCAGTAGCGCTCCATGAACGGTTTGCCAAAGCCATCGTAGGTGAGCGTCGAATCGGACGGACAAACCCAACCGGTCGGTGTCGGAACGCTCGGCGAATCCGAGCACGCCGCCATGCTCAGGCACGCAAAGGCGGCAGCAAGTGCCGTGGCACGATGCCCCACTAGCCACCCGTTTCGGTGAAGTAGTCCGTGCAAGCGGCGTCGCGCGAGTCGGGATAGCCGCCATTGTCGGTGACCCAATCGACGCACGACTGCTGGTCGGGAAAGTCTGGGTGCAGGTCGGGGAAGTCGACCAGACAATGCGCGATGGCGTGCGCCTCGGTCAACATCGGATGGTCGTTCACGCAATCGACCAGATTGTCGAAGTGCTCGCCAGGGTCGCTGGAGCAACCGGCGAGACCAACGGCGATGAACAGAGCCGCGGAAAGCCCGAAAGCAAACATACGGTGCATGTGGTTGGTCCTCGTCAAGTCGCGCTCATCGTAGCGCTGACCGACGCCGAATCAGGTGCTTCACAGTGCGGTAATTTTGCGCACCCCGTTTTGTTATCAACGGTTAGGACCCCGCGGGCACGCTTCACATCCACGCCCTAGACCTAGACCTAGAAGAAATAGCCCGCTGACATGCCGAAGTACGGAATTGTGCGGATACCGATCTCGATGTTGATCGCGACTTGTTCGATCGGATTGAACTGAAGGCCGACCATGGCGTTGATCACGGGCAACACCGGCGGCACGCCTTTCTCTTCGTCGCGCAGGTGCTCCGCGTTCGGCTTTTGGAAGCACGACCCGGGATCGGAAGTGGTGCACACATAGTCGGTGCGCAGGATTTTGCCGAACGGAATGCCGATGCCGATGCCGGCGCCGTAACGCAGGGCCAGCTGCTTGGTGAACTGGTTGCGCCAGGCGAAGGTAAAGTCGATGGTGAACCAGCCGAAGCCATCGAACTCGACCAGATCCGGCTCGTCCTGGGGAATCATGTCGCCCTTGTCGATCCAGATGCAGCCCGCGGTGTCGGACTGACACTCGCTGAGGGTGCCGCCGTCGGGGATGAGCTTTTCGTACTCGAGGCCGAGGATCAGCTCCATGTTGCCCTTGCGCCGCACGCCCTCGATGCCAAAACCGGTGCTGCTAACTCCGGCGGGCGCACGGTCTACGAACAACTCGAGCAAGCCCTTGGGAATGCGCACGTTGCGCAGACGAAAGCCCACGCCCCACTCGACTTTGGCCGGCGACGCCACCGTTGGGGTCGCGGTGTCGTCGTCATCGTCCGTGTCGGCCCGCGCCACCGCGGGAAACGCCCCGAGAACGAGTAGAACGAGCACCGAAAGGATAACGGTGATTACCGGTTTATTGGTGGTATCCCTGCGCATGAGCTTGGTTTCTCCCTCTCTCCGGACCAGAGTATACGTATATACTGACGGCGATCGAGCGAACAACGCCGCGGGTGTAGGTTGTGTCACAGTCGACAAAGAATGAGCACGGGATTGGTGCGCGCGTGTCATGGCGCGCAACGCCACTGCTCTGTGTCGCGGTGATAACCATCGTTGGCTGTGGCTCCGAGCGTTTGGGCCCCGGCAATGTGTGCAACGCCGCCTCCGACTGCCGCGACGGGCTGCAGTGTCTCAACAATGTCTGCGCCCCGCAATGCTCCGATCACCTCGAATGCGGCGACGGCTTTCTCTGTGACAACGGCAGCTGCACCCAGGTGGTGTCGCAGGTCGGCCAGAGGTGCAGTCGCGAGCTGGACTGCGGCCCGGGACAAACCTGCGAGCCGGACATGTTCGACACCGACGGCGACGGCTACCTCGCCGCGACCTGCCAGCTCGGTCAAGTCGGTGCCGTCACCGGCAGCGAGTGCAGCAAAGACGACGACTGTCGCAACGGCGTGTGCGCCATCGGCCGCTGCACCGAAGTGTGCTCGGTGTCCGACGACTGCCCGCTGAGTCTGGCGTGTGTCGACATCCCGCGACTTCTGCCCAACAGCGCGCCGAGCTTCCGCGGTTGTTTCCAGGCGTCCGGAAACCTGGTGGTCGACGTGCCGATGATCGGCCCTGCCGACACCCTGCGCGTGCCGGTGCCGAGCAACGCCAAGTCATTCGCGTTGATCGCGCAGACGGACGACGAAACTCAGTTGGTCGGCGCCGACGAGGTCATCTCACCGTCGGGGCGGCGGCTGTACAAAACGCCCAACAGTCCGTCGGACTTTTACTCGAACGACCTGCGCTACGAGCCGGCGCTGCGCGTGTCCACCCTCCTGGTACCCAACGTGGCCGACGTCAGAGATACGAGCATCGACGACCTCAAGCTCGAGCAGGGCGTGTACACCATCAAGGTGCAATCGTTCCGCACCGCGTCCACCATCGGCTCGGTGATTCCGAAGGTCACCCTGGTGTACAAGCTCGACACCGCGGGCACGTTGGACTTGAACTTTTACTTCCTCGACGCCAACGATCACCCCTGCTACGTGATCGACTCCAACACGGCACAGCACTCCAACGACTTTCAGGTGCAGTACCTCGATCGGCTGCGCTCGATCTTCTCCGGCGTGCTCGCCATCGGCGACATCACCTACCGGGATGTATCCCGGCCGGATCTGGACAGCATCGACGCAACCACGCTGCCGAAGCTGATCGAGCTGAGCACGACCGA
>Ga0114931_10011001_pt1 | contig 10725 bp, 11 predicted proteins | sample 2SBtaG_FD_89579 | JGI IMG/M metagenome (GOLD analysis project Ga0114931, IMG submission 89579) | Deep subsurface microbial communities from Kolumbo volcano to uncover new lineages of life (NeLLi) - 2SBTROV14_V59a metaG | ecosystem: Environmental > Aquatic > Marine > Volcanic | place: Kolumbo...
ATCGGGGAGGAATGCAAGAGTGGCTTTCACTCGGCATGAGCACGAAAACGGGCCGTCGCTGAAAGCCCCCTTGTGAACTTTTCAGCCCTCGTACAACGACACAAACGCCCATCTTTATATAATGAAAGCGGGTCACTTGATCCCAGGATTACCCTCAATGTCCCCTGTCACGCCACTGCTCCCCCGTGATGCGGTTTCCCGGGTTGAACTTCGCCTGAAATAAACTCTCAAATACCGTCAGCCGGCAGGATATAATCATGGGTTCTTACATCCAAGCCGGATCCTGGTGATCATTCCATTCCCTGATTCATGAAACAAGCATTGCATCGTCAAAACCCCGTCTCCCTGCTCCATCCCATTATTCCCAATGACACTGCTCAAGCAATTCAGTGGCAAGGTCTGGCGGGAAGTGCTTTTCCCCTCGCCCTGACAAGCGCCATCAGGGAACGACAAAAACACCTCTTCGTCGTAGTCACGCCAGACAGTCACAGTGCCCAGCAACTGGAACAGGATCTTGGTTTCTTCCTGGGAGATCCCACCCCGGTACTCCATTATCCGGATTGGGAAACCCTCGCCTACGACGTATTCTCCCCGCTCCCCGAAATCATTTCGGCCAGACTCAAAGCGCTGGTCCGGTTACCCAAGACCCAAAGTGGCATCCTCATCACCCCCATCGCTACTTTGATGCAACGCCTGGCCCCCCGCACCCATATCCTGGCTCAGAGCCTGGCCCTGAGAGTGGGCGAGCGGATGGACCTTGACGCCACCCGAAATCAATTGGAACAGTCGGGTTATCAATATGTCTCCCAGGTGAATCAACACGGGGAATTCACTGTCAGAGGCGCCATTCTCGATCTGTTCCCGATGGCCTGTGAATTACCGATCAGGATCGAATTGTTCGACGATGAAATCGAGTCCATCCGCACTTTCGATCCCGAGAGCCAGCGTTCCATCGCCAAGACAGACACCATCGAGCTATACCCGGCGCGTGAATTCCCCACCGATGCAGAGGCCATCAAACGCTTTCGGCGGGCCTTCCGAGCCGCATTCCCCGACCTTCCTGCATCCAATCCGCTCTATCAGGACGTCAGTAGCGGTTTTCTTCCCGGAGGGATCGAATACTATTTCCCGCTGTTCCTCGACAAAACGGAAACCCTTTTCGACTATCTACCGGATCACATCATTCTGGTCCTTCTGGCCCCACCCCAGGCAGGTATGGAATTCTACGCCGAGGTGGAGCAGCGGCAGCAGCTTCGCTGCGGGGATATCGACCGCCCCCCTCTCCCCCCCGAACAGCTGTTTCTGCGTCCGGAAGAATTGCATCAGCGGATCGAATCCTTTACCCGCATCGAGCTTTTCCCAACCTCCCAGGCCCCGGTCAAGATCCACTTCGCCACCCGCCCACTGCCTGACATCAGCCTCCAACCACAGAAAAAACGACCCACTGAAGCCCTGGAAAACTTTCTTGGGAATCTCAGCAGCCCAGTGCTTTTCACAGCCGAAAGTCCCGGTCGCCGGGAGGCACTGGGAGAAGTATTGACGGGGATTGGACTGGCGCCCACCCCCATCGCTGATTGGCGTGAGTTTATCGACAAGCAGCCAGTCATTGGCCTGACCATTGCGCCTCTCGAACACGGGCTGCTCAGTGACACTCCCCCCCTCACTCTGGTCCCGGAAGGGCTCCTCCACGGAGAAAAGGCCCGCCAGCGGCGCCGCCTGGGGGCCGCCAGGGAAATCGAAAACCTGATCGCCGATCTGAGCGAACTGACCTCGGGGCCCCGGTGGTACATCGGGATCACGGTGTAGGCCGCTATATGGGGATGCAGAAACTGGAGGTGGGAGACGTTGAGACGGAGTTCCTCACTCTAGAATACGCCGCAGGCGACAAGCTCTATGTTCCAGTTTCCTCGCTCCACCTGATCAGCCGCTATAGTGGTGCCGACATTGAACATGCACCGTTGCATCGCCTGGGAGGCGAGCAATGGAAAAAGGCCAAACGCAAAGCCCAGGAGAAAGTCCGTGACGTCGCTGCCGAGCTGCTGGAAATCCATGCCAGGCGGGCCGCCAAACAGGGCGTCGCCCATTCCCTCGAAGAGGCGGCTTATCAAGCCTTCGCCAGTGATTTTCCCTTCGAAGAAACGCCTGACCAAGCCACCGCGATCGAAGCCGTCCTGGCCGATCTGCAGGCCCCCCGGCCCATGGACCGGGTCGTCTGCGGGGACGTTGGTTTCGGCAAGACCGAAGTGGCTATGCGGGCGGCTTGCGTGGCGGTCAACAACGGCAAACAGGTGGCAATCCTGGTCCCCACCACCCTGCTGGCCCAACAGCACTACCAGAATTTCTGTGACCGCTTTGCCGACTGGCCGGTGCGGGTGGAGGTACTGTCACGTTTCGTCGCGGCGAAAAAACAAAAACAAATCCTGGAAGACACCGCCGCCGGCAAGGTGGATATTCTGATCGGCACCCACAAGTTGATCCAGAAAGGAGTCGCTTACAAGGATCTGGGGTTGGTGATCGTGGACGAGGAACAACGTTTTGGGGTGCGCCAGAAAGAGCATTTCAAAAAGCTCCGCAGCGAGGTGGATCTGCTGACCCTGACAGCCACCCCGATCCCGCGGACCCTCAACATGTCCCTCACGGGCCTCCGGGACATCTCGATCATCGCCAGCCCCCCGGAAGGACGCCACCCAATTTAGACTTTCGTCAGCGAATGGGTCGACTCGCTGGTCCAGGAAGCCATTTTGCGTGAGATCCGCCGCGGTGGCCAGGTCTTTTTCGTCCACAACAAGATCGAGACCATGGAACGCATGGCCGAGGAAATCCAGCGCCTGGTGCCCGAAGCTCGGGTCCGCATCGCCCATGGGCAGATGGCCGAGCGCGAACTGGAACAGATCATGCTGGATTTTTACCACCAGCGCTTCAACGTCCTTCTTTGCACCACCATCATCGAGAGCGGGATCGACATTCCCTCGGCGAATACCATCGTCATTCACCGCGCCGACTTGTTCGGCCTGGCCCAATTGCATCAGTTAAGGGGGCGGGTGGGACGCTCTCATCACCGCGCCTATGCCTACCTGATCGTGCCCCCGAAAAAGCTGATGACGAAAGATGCCATCAAACGTCTCGAGGCCATAGAAGCCTCGGGCGAACTGGGTGCCGGGTTCCTGATTTCCTCCCATGACCTGGAGATCCGTGGCGCCGGTGAGCTGCTCGGGGACGAACAAAGCGGCCAGATCCAGGAAATCGGTTTCAACCTCTACGCAGAACTTCTGGAGAAAGCGGTGGCGGCCCTCAAGGAAGGCAAGGAACTGGATTTCGAGGCCAGTGAGGAAGGGATTGAAATCGACTTGAAGATCCCCGCCCTGATTCCGGAGGATTACCTTCCCGACGTTCACACCCGGCTGGTACTCTACAAGCGCATCGCCAACGCCAATGACCAGCAGATGCTGGACGACCTCCAGGTGGAAATGATCGACCGCTTTGGTTTACTGCCCCCCGCCACCAAGAACCTGTTCACCCTGGCCGAAATGAAGCTCAGAGCCGAAGCCCTGGGGATCGAACGAATCGATGCCCATCAGCAGGGTGGGCGCCTGCAATTCACCCAGGAGCCCTCCATCGATGTGGAATCCCTGCTCAAGCTGGTCCAGACTCAGCCCCAGACCTACCGCCTGGACGGGCCCCAGATACTTCGCTTCCAGACGTCACTGGAAGAGAATGACGAACGCCTGAATTTCGTTACTCAGCTCCTGGAGACCCTAACGCCGTGACCTGGCGACATTGAACCTGTTAATATAAAACAATATTCACCCATCCAAAGGATTCATTCACTATGAGCGACCAGCAAGTCGGTATGACCCCCGACAATCTGTACCGAGAAGAGATCTATACCGATCTCCAGGCCGGTACCATCAAACGCATGATCCCTGTCACCCCGGAAGGCCAGACCGATTCTTCGCGCAAGGAAATCTATATGGGCCAGGCCACCGTGTTGACGCCGGTAGGAAGCCTGCCCTTGAGTTTCGAAATCGCCGCCGAGTCCCTGCGTGAAGCAGTAGAAAAATACGGCGAGGCCGCGGAAAAAGGACTCAAGGAAACCATGGAGGAACTGCGCCGGATGCAACAGGAACAGGCCAGCTCCCTGGTGATTCCCAAAGGGGGGATGCCAGGTGGTGAAGTCCCGGGAGGCGGTGGTTTTCCGGGGGCGGGCGGTGGTATGCCCGGAGGCGGAATCAAGCTACCCTGATTTTTTCCATGTCCCTGCTTACATATTTGCGTTGGCTCTTCCTTCTCCTGGCCGAGGGAATGAGCCTGGGCATCGATGCGGCCTCCACCCCGCTCAGCAACTGGTATCAGGTGGCCGTAGTGGTGTTCAGTCAACCCATCGAAACCGAAGAGGACCTGACCAATCAGCCCGAGCTGCCCTGGCCGGAAAAGTGGGTCGATCCCGAACCTCTTCCCCCTGAGCAATCGGGCTTATCCCTGGCCTATGACAGATTGCGGCTGTCACAAGCGTATCATCCCGTCCTGCATATGGCATGGACCCAACCGGCCCGTCCCAACCGTATCAATGAAGCCTACCATGTGGGCAACGCCGACAGTCCCGTTGAAGGCTTCGTCAGACTCCAACGGGGCCAATACCTGCATGTCATCGTGGACATGGAATATCGTGCCCCTGACGGCCTCATCCATCGCTTGAGGGAAAAACGGCGGGTCAAGTTCGATGAAATCCATTATCTCGATCATCCGGCTTTCGGCGTCCTCATCCGGGTTTCGCCGGCTGAACCACCTGCGGAGAGCGATTCTCCGCGACCTTAGGGCGTCTCCAGTAGTTTACTCCTGCGGAAGGAAATCGGGCTGCCTTGCCAGGCATTGCAACAAAGGCTTCACCTTGCCCATCCCGGTCTGCAAGTGAGCTTCGATTTCATCCATCGATACCAGACCTTCAGCTTTCCCGGCAGCCCAGTTGACAACCACCGCCAGACAGGCATATTCCATCTCCAGCTCTCGGGCAAGAACAGTTTCAGGCATCCCCGTCATCCCTACCAGGTCACAACCGTCCTGTTCCATCCTGCGAATTTCTGCCGCAGTCTCCAGGCGGGGCCCCTGGGTACAGCCATAGCATCCACCATCGATGAGCGGACTATTGATGCGGGCTCCTGCCTCGAGCAAACGCTCGCGTAACCACTGGCTATAGGGTTGGGTAAAGTCCACATGGGTCACTGCGGAGCCACCACCCTCAGAAAAAGTATGGGCCCGGCCATAGGTATAATCGATGAGCTGGTCCGGCACCACCAGTTGTTGTGGCGCCATCCTGGAGGTGATGCCCCCCACAGCCGCCACGGCAATGATATGGGTGACATCGCTGCGTCTCAGGGTGGCCATGTTGGCCCGGTAGTTGATGCAGTGGGGAGGGAGGGTATGATTTTCTCCATGCCGGGCCAGAAAAACCACTTCCAGTCCCGCCAGCCTTCCAAACAACAATGGCGCGGAGGGCTGTCCATAAGGCGTATTGATCATTTGACTCTGGATATCGTCCAGAATGTCGAGACGGCTCAATCCGGACCCACCGATGATCGCCAGTTTCATTCATCTATCCCTGCAAGCATAGATACCTGCCAAATTACGCAAATATCCATGGTAGTCCATCCCAGATCCGAATACATAGCGGTTGACGCAACTCAAACCGACATAATCGGCCTCACACGGTTTTTTTTCCGGCAATCGCTTGTCAAGCAGTACCGCGATTCGGACCTCAAATGCTCCCTTCGCAAGGCAATACTCTCGGATGGCTGCGAGGGTGAGTCCCTCATCGAGGATATCGTCCACCAGTAAAACCGTCCTCCCCTCCAGATCTGTCCCTGGTTCATGCAACCAGCGCAGTTCCCTGCCGCGAACGGCACCTCCATAACGCGTGGCATGGACGCTGTCCAGTTGCAGCGGAAAAGGCAGTCTGGTCAGCAGTTTTCCGGTGATCACGATGCCGCCGTTGAGAACACACAACACCACCGGATTGGCTTTGCAAAGGTCCCGTCCGATCCCGAGCGCCATCCGTTCGATCGCCTGCTCGACCTCTGCCTCCGGATACAGGAGCTGCGCCTCTTCCCTGACCCGCTCGATTTCCTCCAGATCAACCATCGGCTTCCCTGTCAGTTCCTGGCGGCACACCAGCTTTTTCCAGGACCATCAGACGCTGTTCCAGCTTTTCGATCAGGCGGACCAGATTACCTATGAGAATGCCCGTCCAGACACCGATGGCCAGAAAACCATATTCTTCCAGAATAAGGTCACTCAGATGGGCAAAGTAATCCATGATGGTGAAAGCCACAATCTGCACACCAAAGACCACCCCAATGATTTTGGCCTTCTGGGCAAAAGTGGTCCGGGGAAAGGTAAACATCGCCAGTGCGACGCCCACCCAGGTGCCGGTATACAGAAACAGGGTGATCTTTTCGAATTTGAATGCCCCGAAGAAAATGATCAGGACGATCTGGGCAACAAAAGTGAATAGCAAAATCTTTTGGGTGGTGGTCATCGGAAACTCCGTTCTTTATTCCGGGGTAAAATTTAGGATCAAACGTCTGGTCCATTCGATTTCTTCCGGGCCAATGGCCAGGTCCGGGGCGAGCAGGCGGCTCAAGCGGCGGCGGCGATCCGTTTCCAGTGTCCAGAAAACCCGATCCAGAAGACGCACGCTTTCCTGAGCACAATTGCAGGCTAGCAGCATATCACACCCGGCCTTCAGCGCCGCTTCCGCCCGGTCCTGAATCCCTCCCACACAGGCAGCGCCTTCCATGGCGAGATCATCGCTGAAAATGGCGCCCTCGAAACCCATTCCGTCGCGCAAAATCTGCTTCAACCAATTGGATGAAAAACCCGCCGGCAAGCGGTCGACGGCAGGATAGACCACATGGGCACACATCACCGCTTCCAGGCCTTCCCCAAACAGCCGCCGGAAGGGCCCCAGATCACGCTTTTCCAAGACATCGAGGGGGCGGGGATCCTCCGGCAAAGTCAGATGGGAATCGGCCGCCACCCCCCCGTGCCCGGGAAAGTGCTTTCCCACGGCGGCCATACCGGCACGCCGCATCCCGCGGGCAAAGGCAGTGGCCAGGGCTGCAACCACTTCGGGCTGATTGGAAAATGCCCGGTCGCCAATGACTTCGCTGATTCCACTGTCCACATCCAGCACCGGGGCGAAGCTCAAATCCACCCCCACCTGGCGGAGCTCGGCCGCCATGAGAAAACCCGCACTTTCCGCCAGCTTCAAAGCCGCTTCCGGGTCACTTTGATACTTCGCTCCGAAGGCGGCCGCAGGAGGAAGGCGGGTGAATCCTTCCCGAAAACGTTGAACCCGTCCCCCTTCCTGATCCACCGCTATCAACAAAGGTCTGTCCGCAGCCTTGCGAACGTCCTCGATCAACTGTCTCACCTGGAGGGGCTCGACATAGTTGCGGCTGAACAGAATGATTCCTCCCACTCCGGGATGCGCCAACCACTCCCGCTCCTCGGACGTCAGTTCAGGCCCCTGAAGATCCAGCATAAAGGGAGCCTCTACCCATTCCTGGTTCATCGCAACCGTCCTCACAAGGCAAAGAAATGGAATTATCCTAGGAAACAGGCTGTTATTCAACGCCAGTTTGACCACAAGCCACACGCACAACCCTGCTCATCCAGGCTGATTTGCCACCTGATCGAGCACGCTCGATCCTCAGCGACGCGGTTGCGTTGCTGGCCGCCACAGCCTGACCGTCGCCAGTGCCGCCAACAGATGCTTGAGGCTGTGGCCACTGACCAGGCCGGTCCAGGCCAGGATTTCCCCATCGAGCCATTCGCCCAGTTTGGCGGCCACGTACCAGCCCAATGCCCAGATCAAGGCGGGCAGCGGTATTTCCCCCTGCGGATGGCGAATCAGGATCACCACCATCAGGGCCATGGGTAGAAACTGGACCAGTCCATAGAGGCGTAGATCGCCGCTCAACACCCACACTCCGATACTCGCAAGCCCCACTCCCACCAGTGCCGGCAGGATCCAGGGTTTGAAATGCATTCGGTCAAGGAGAACGGCGGCGAACAGCCCCATGAACGCCACGGTCATCGGCAAACGATCCCACACCAGCCGGGCATCATCCGGCGCCCAGTGATACCAGGCCGATCCCAGCGCCACCAGCAATACCCCCCACCAGAACACTTTCAAGGCCGGGCGCAGGGTCCCGGACCAGCCATTCAGCCGTGTCAGTCCCAGCACGCCGACAACCAGAAAAGCCAGATTGCTGAGGACATTGAGGCAATTGGGCAGCAGCCCGCAGGCCCGGCTATCGGCAAACTGATGATAGGCAGGATCCTGTGGCACAGGGCCGATCCACCAAGCAATCCCGGCGGCCAACACCAATAATATTCCCAGAGGGTATGACTCTCTTGCCATCATCTTGATCCCTCCCGCCGGTAAACGTAAGCTGTACCCATGAAACCACCTTACAAGGGACGCGGCGCCGTTGCCAACCCCGACGGCCGCTACAATGCCTTCCAACATGAATCGGTGGATGATGGCTGGGACTACGGGGAAGAGGACGGGGCACCACGTACCGAGATCAGCCAGGAACATCCGCGCACCATCATTGCCCGCAACCAGTCGCCGGACGTGCCCTTCGACCTTTCCATCAATGCCTATCGCGGCTGCGAGCACGGCTGTATCTACTGTTATGCCCGCCCCACCCATGCGTATCTGGGGCTGTCTCCGGGTCTGGACTTCGAAACCCGGCTCAGCACCAAACCCGATGCCGCCCGGCTGCTGAGACGTGAACTCCAGACTCCCGGCTACCGTCCCTCCCCCATCGCCCTGGGCGCCAACACCGATCCTTATCAACCCATCGAACGGCGCTACCGGATCACCCGCCAGATCCTGGAGGTCTTGAGCGAATTCAATCATCCCTGCACCATCACCACCAAATCGGCCCTGGTGGAAAGGGATGTGGACATCCTTGCTCCGCTGGCGGAACGCAGACTGGTATGGGTACATCTCTCGGTCACCACCTTGAGGCCGGAGATCGCCCGCAGAATGGAACCCCGCGCCAGCACCCCACAGCGGCGTCTCCAGGCAGTGAGGCGCTTGCGTGAGGCCGGCATCCCGGTTTCGGTCATGGTGGCACCGGTCATCCCCGTCCTCACCGATCCGGAGCTGGAAAGGATTCTCGAGGCAGCCGCCGATGCCGGTGCCCTCTCGGCCAACTACATGCTGGTGCGGCTGCCCCTGGAGGTTGCGGATCTGTTCGAGGACTGGCTGCGGGCCCACTTTCCCGACATGGCCGACCACGTGCTCAACCGCATCCGCGACAGCCGTGGCGGCCGCAACAACGACCCGCGCTTCGGTCACCGAATGCGGGGGGAAGGCGTGTTCGCCGACCTGATCGCCCAACGCTTCCGCCTCGCCACCCGCAAGTTGAGTCTCGACCGTTCGCTGCCTCCCCTGGATTGCCAGCGGTTTCGTGGCCAGCCGCAACAATTGAGCCTGTGGTGAGCAATGTCAGCCGGACTCTTCCGGCGGATGAGACTCGGCCTCCAGTTCCTCGCGGAACACTTCGGCATATCTGCCTATCAGGGCCAGCAAGATCAAAGAGTAGAGAAAGGTGGACATCAACACCATCCCGATGACCACGGCCTTGAACATGTCCAGAAAAGGAAAGTCATCCGGAATCATGGACAACATGACGATGGACAACCCTCCCTTGATCCCGGCGAATGTCAGCACCCCCCACCAGCGGAAATTGACACCGGCCATCCTGCGCACATGCCGGATCAGGAATGCGAACTTCGCCATCATCAGGGCCCGGATCACCGTGGTGGCCAGGAACATGACCAAGATCTCGTGCCAGTAACGGGCCAGCAATTCCAGGTGGATGATTTCCGCCATGGCGACAAACAGAATCGTGTTTCCCACCACCCCCAGCAACTGGATGTCCTCTTTGTTACGCAGATGGCGCGCCCTTTCATCCACTGTAACCCGGATCACATCCAACGCCGTATCGACAAGCCTTCTGGAGGCGATACCTTCGGTGGACTCCTCGACCAGGGCCTGTTGTTCCGCATCAATCCGCTTCTCTTCATGCTTCACCTCCCGGCACATCCAGTGATTCACCGTCACCGTGGCGACGATGCAGGCAAGAATCCCGGAAAGGTGCAGATGGCTGTGTGCCCCCAATACATCCAGCAGGGTGTAGAAATGATCGGCGAGGGTAAATGCGGCATAGCCCGTCACGATCAGAATCATCATTTCGGCAATGCGGTTCTCAGTGGTCTTGAGCAACCCCAACCCCACCAATCCTGTCACCAGTCCCAGCAGAATAGATCCCAACCCTACCACCAGACTGATTTCGGTGACGTAACCCCAGCTCAATTTCCCACCCTCGAGCAGATGCAGTACGATGTAGACGAAAACAATCAGCGCTGTGGCATCGTTGAACAGGCTCTCGCCCTCCGCCAGAATCTTCAACCGATGGGGAATTTCGAAACGGGAAAAGATACTCACGACCGAAACCGGGTCGGTGGCCAGCACCATGGCAAACAACAGAATCGTCGCAGCCATGCCCAAGTGATATTCACCAAACAGAAAATCCTTCAGGAACAGTGCCGTCACCACCGACAGGATCACCGTCACCACCGCCAGATAAAACAAACTCCAGGCATGGGCCTTGAGTTCAGTCACGCTCAGTTCCAACGAATCGGAAATCA
>Ga0114931_10011002_pt1 | contig 10725 bp, 8 predicted proteins | sample 2SBtaG_FD_89579 | JGI IMG/M metagenome (GOLD analysis project Ga0114931, IMG submission 89579) | Deep subsurface microbial communities from Kolumbo volcano to uncover new lineages of life (NeLLi) - 2SBTROV14_V59a metaG | ecosystem: Environmental > Aquatic > Marine > Volcanic | place: Kolumbo...
ATCGCTCGCGGCTCAGGGCGAACGGATCGCTCGCGGCTCAGGGCGAACGGATCGCTCGCGGCTCAGGGCGGACGGAGGTTACTTTTTGCCGTCGGCGCGGGCGTACTCTTCGAGCTTGCGGTAGAGGGTCTTGCGGTCCAGGCCCAGCCGCTGGGCGGCGCGGGTCTTGTTGCCGCCTTCGTCCTCGAGCACTCGCTCGATGTATTCGCGCTCCAGCTCGCCCAGGGTCATCTTGCGGGCGACGGCGGCGGCGAGGAAGTCGGACGTCTTGCGCTCGCGCACGTGGTTGGGCAGATCCTCGACGTGGATCTCCTCGCCGCGGGCCAGCGCTACGCCGCGCTCGACGCAGTTCTGCAGCTCGCGGACGTTGCCCGGCCAGGGATAGGCCAGCAGCACCCGCTGGGCCTCCGGCGACAGGTGGAAGGTGCGCCCATCGTCGACCTTCTTGCCCGCGGTCTCGAGGAAGTGATGGACCAGCGGCAGGATGTCGTCGGGGCGCCGGCGCAGCGGCGGCAGGTCGATGCCGATGACGTTGAGCCGGTAGTACAGATCCTCGCGGAAGCTGTTGTCCTGCATCATGTCCTCGAGATCGCGGTTGGTCGCGGCGATCACGCGGACGTCGATCTTCTGCGTGGTGGTCGATCCCAGCGGGCGGACCTCGTGCTCTTGCAGGACGCGCAGCAGCTTGGCCTGCAGCGGCGCGGCCAGCTCGCCGATCTCGTCGAGGAAGATGCTGCCGCCGTCGGCCTCGGCGAACAGGCCGATGCGGTCGGCGCGGGCGTCGGTGAAGGCGCCCTTGACGTGGCCGAACAGCTCGCTCTCGATGAGCGTCTCCGGCACGGCGGCCAGGTTGACGGCGACGAACGGCTTGTCGGCGCGCGGCGAGTTGTAGTGGATGGCCCGGGCGATCAGCTCCTTGCCGGTGCCGGACTCGCCGGTGATCAGCACCGAGGCGGCCGAGGCGGCGATGCGGGTGACCAGGCCCAGCACCTCCTGCATGCCGTCGGAGCGGGCGACGATGTTGTCGAACTTGTACTGGCCTTCGACCTCTCGCTGCAGGCGGGCGACCTGGCGGCGCAGGACGCGCTCGCCCAGCGCCTTGTCGGTGACCAGGATCAGCTCCTCGATCTCGAACGGCTTGGTGATGTAGTCGTAGGCGCCCAGCTTGACCGCCTTGATCGCGGTCTCGATCGAGCCGAAGGCGGTGATCATCACGATGTGCGGCGACTCCGGCGTGGCCTTGATGTCGCGGATCAGGTCGAAGCCGTCGAGGTCGGGCATGCGCAGGTCGGTGATGACCAGGTCGACCGGGTGGGTCTTGACCATCTCGATGCCGAAGCGGCCACCCGGCGCGGCCAGCACGCGATAGCCGGCGTCCGACAGCTCTTCGATGAGGAGGTCGCGCATCGCCTCGTCGTCTTCGACGACCAGGATGGTGGCGTGACCGCGCATCATTCGCGCGTGGGTTTCGTCGTCTTGCATCAGCTCATGCCCTGGCGGTTTCCTCGGCGACCGGAAGAAATACGTGGAAGATCGTTCCCGGGCCCCGGTCGGGGTCGTCGATGTCGATCCAGCCATCGTGCTCTTTGACGATGCCATGGCATACGGCGAGACCCAGTCCGGTGCCACCTTCTCCGTCGCGAGAAGTGTAGAAAGGCTCGAAGATCTTGTCCCGTTTCTCGGCCGGGATGCCCACGCCGGTGTCGGCGACCTCGACCACGACGTATTTCTGCCGCGGCGCCCGCTCCAGGCCGGGGCGGCGGCGCGAGACCTCCGAGGTGGTGACCCGCAGCCGGCCGCCCTGGGGCATCGCCTGAATGGCGTTGAGCAGCAGGTTGAGCAGCACCTGCTGCAGTCGGTCGGCCTCGCCGCGCACCGGTGGTAGCCCTTCGGCCCGGTCGAGGGTGGTCTTGATGCCGGCGCCGGCGAACTTGTTCTCGAGGAAGTCCATCGTCGTCAGGGCCACCTCGTTGATGTTGACGTCGGTGACTTCGGTGGTGCCGATGGTCCGCCGGGTGAAGTCGAGCAGCCGCTGGATGATGCGGGTGATCCGGTCGGTCTGCTCGGCGATGATGTGGGCGTTCTTCTCGATCGCCACGGTGTCGCCGGCCTTCTTGCCCAGGGCGCGGGCGCGGCCGGCGATGACGTTGAGCGGAGTACCGACCTCGTGGGCGATCTCGGCCGCGATCTGGCCAATGGTGGCCAGCTTCTCGGTCTGCGACAGTCGCTGCTCCAGCCCCAGGCGGGCGCGGTTCTGCTGCTCGGTCTCGGCCCGTGACTCGCGCAGCGAGCCGGTCATTTCGGTGAAGCGGGCGGCCAGGGTACCGATCTCGTCGTCGCGCTCGGCCAGCACCACGTGCGACAGGTCGCCCTTGGCCACGTCGTCGATACCGGCGATCAGCTTGGTGATTGGCCGGCTGATGACCGTGCGGGTGAGCAGCGCGATGGCCAGCACGGTGAAGCCGATGATGACCGCCAGCAGCAGCAGGGTCCGGCGAATGTCCGCGGCCTGGGCGCGGTCGACCGGCCGGGTCGACCGGCGCACCTCGATGGCGCCGGCGACCGCCACGCCGTCGGGCGCCGACAGCGACGCCCGGGTCACCGGCAGCATGTAGACGAAGGAGTCGTCGTCGTGGCCCTCGACCGCGGCCAGTCGCAGCTCGACGATGTTGCGCAGGCGCTCGTGGCGGGCGCGCTCCGCCGCCGTCGGCGGGCTGGCCAGCAGGGCTTTGGGCAGCAGCGTCACGGTCGACGAGCCAGCCGCCCGGGTCAGCTCGGCCGACATCTCGGACGCGCCCTTCATCACCGCCTCGACGTCGCGAGTCTCCAGCGACGCGCGCAAGGTGCGGGCCAGCTCGACCGTGCTCTGCTCCAGCGCGTCACGCCTTTCGGTGGCGGACGTGCGCAGGTCGATCAGGACGTAGACGCCGAGCGTCAGTGCCAGGAGCACAGACGTCGCGGCGGTGATGCGAGCTCCGACCCTCATCGGGGTTGGGTCAGAGTACCCGAGGTACGGTCACAGCGCCGAGCGGCTTGGCCGACCAAGCCGGTCGCCGCTCTAGAGCGGCGATCGGTTTGCGGCGCGAAGCGAAATCGCGTAGATGCGAGCAGGGCAAGGAGCGAAGAAGGAGTTGGGTGGGTCCCAGCGACCGATGAGCGACGCCGCCATGCGACGCAGATATGCGATTTGGCGAGCGTTCGTAAACCGGTCGCCGCTCTAGGACTCCTAGACGTCTGGCCACTCGACGGCGCAGCGGACCACGCGGTCGAGCTCGCGCGCCGGCAAGCGGCTGCCCATCGCCTCGCCGACGATCTCTCCCCCGCGCAGCACCAGCACGGTGGGACCGGCGTGGATGGCGCGGCGGTGGGGCTGTGGCACGTCGCCCGGGCAGACGACCTCCAGCCGGACCAGATCGCCGTAATGAGCCGCGATCGACTCGAGTCGCCCGCGTAGCTCCCCTGTTTCGTCCCCGGGTGCGCACACGAACAACAGCGTGATCGGGTCGCGGTCCCCGAGCCTGGTGGTCGCGGCGTTCTCGGCGTTGGCTACCAGCGCCATGTGAACCTCCCTCCCCAGTAGTGACGCTAGGTTGCACTACGTGACGCTATGTCGCAAGTTATTGGAATTCCGTTGCCCCGCTGACGCGAGAGCAACGGCGATCCGCTAGTGCGTGGTCGGCTTGGCTTCGGCGGTCAGCGAGTGACTGCGGCCATTGCCGCTGCCGTTGCCATTGGCGCGGCCGTTGCCGCTGCCGTTGCCGTTGCCGTTGCTGCGCGCAGCGGGCTCGTCGCCCTTCTTGTTCTTGCGGGCGAGCTTGGCCATCTTGCGCGCGGCGCGGTTGGCCTTGTCGGCGGCCTTCTCGGCCTTCTCGGCGGCGGCTTCGATCTTGGCGGCGACCTCTTCTTCGCTCTTCTTGGCCGCGCCGTTGCCGCTGTCCTTGGACTCGCCCTTGCGCGCGGCCTCTTCGGCCTCGCGCTCTTCGCGCCGCTTCTGCCGCAGGCGCTTGAGGCCGCCGGTCATGACCTCGGCGATCAGCTCGTCGTAGGTCATCCCCGCGGCCTTGGAGATCAGGATCAGGTCCGAGTAGTCCGGCGTCAGCCCCGGCAGCGGGTTGACCTCGAGCACGTAGACCTGGCCGTCGGCGCCCATGCGCAGATCGACGCGGGCGACGTCGCGGCAGTCGAGCGCCCAGAAGGTGGCCCGCGCGATCTTCTCGATCGCCTTGAGTGCCGCCGGCGCCAGCTTGGCCGGGCACTCGTAGCGGACGTGCTTCTCCCACTCCTGCTTGACCTTGTAGTCGTAGACCGGCCGCTCGATGTCCTTGTCGACCCAGAGGATCTCCATCGGCGGCAGGACGCGCGGTCGCTTGTCGCCGAGCAGGCCGACGGTGAACTCGCGGCCGGAGATGTACTCCTCGATCAGCGCCGGCTGGCGATAGGTCTCGATGAGCAGCTTGACCGCGACCCGCAGCTCTTCCTCGTTGTCGACCACGTTGGCCGAGCCGATGCCCTTGGACGAGCCCTCGGCGTTGGGCTTGACGATCAGCGGGAACTCGAGGTCCGTGCTCAGCCGCTCGCGCCCGGTCTCCATCACCTGGAACTTGGGCGTGAGGATGTCGTGCTGCATCAAGACCTTCTTGCACAGGGCCTTGTCCAGCGCGATCGCCAGGGTCGCCGAGTCCGATCCGGTGTAGGGGATGCCGAGCAGCTCGCACAGCGCCGGCACCTGGGCCTCGCGGTTGCGGCCCTCGACGCCCTCGGCGATGTTGAAGATGAGGTCGACCTCGGCCTCGGCCAGCACCCGGGGCAGGTCCGGGGTGGCCTCGAGGCGGACGACGATGTGACCCTGCCGCGCGAGCGCGTTGGAGATGGCGATGATCGTCTCGGGCGGATCCCACTCGGCGTGTTGATCGCTGTCCGGCTCGACCACCTCTTCGCGCTTGACGTTGTAGGTGAAGCCGACGCGGATCGGCTGGGTGCGCGCGCGGCGGCGCAGCCCCAGCTCGCGCGCGGTGGCGACGTTGGCGCGGATGGCCGCGGCGTTGAGAATGGAGTTGATGGTCGCCTTGAAGGTCAGGCCCAGCTGCGAGGTGGAGACGAAGATCGACGAGCTGGATGACAGCGCGGGCAGGGCGTTGGCCTCGAGCAGGTAGATGCGCCCATCCTCGGCCACGCGGAAGTCGAGGCGGGCCAGGTCGCGCAGGCCCAGGGTGCGGATGACTTCGTGGGAGATGGCGCGCAGCCGGGCGGCCACGTCGCGGGGAATCTGCGCCGGGCAGCGCATCTGCACGGAGCCGGTGTCGACGTTCTTGAGCCGGAAGTCGTAGACGTGGAACTGGTGGCTGCGCACGCTCGGGTCGACCATGGGCTCGACCGGCATGAGCAGGCCGTTGTCGTGACCGATGCCGTTGACGTAGCCGACGGTCACGTCCGTGCCCTCGACGTACTCCTCGACCAACACGCCGTCGGGATAAGCCCGGGTGGCGGTCTTCAGCACCTGCACCAGGTCCTTGGCGTCCTTGACCACCGAGTCCTCGGCGATGCCCTTGGACGAGCCCTCGTAGTTGGGCTTGACGATGACCGGGAAGGCCAGGCCGGGACCGCGCTCACCGATCTCCTGCAGGTCGTCGGCACGCACCAGTCGCGCCCGCGGCGTGTCGATGCCGTTGCGCATCACGACCAGCTTGGTCAGCCACTTGTCGAGCGTGACCGCCATCGTGTACGCGTCGCTGCCGGTGTAGGGAAGGTCGAGCTCCTCGAACAGCGCCGGGTAGAAGGCTTCGCGCATGCGGCCCCCTCGTCCCTCGGCGGTGTTGAAGATGATGTCGGGATCGATGGATTCGAGCCGTTCGAGCAAGTTGCTCGCCGGGCCAGAGACCTCGACCTTCTCGACTTCATGACCGGCGGACTCGATCGCTGCGGTGATAGCGGCGACCGTCTCGGCGCTGTCGAATTCCGCTTCTTCTTCGGAGTCTGACAAGCGCAGGTTGTGCGTGAACGCGACCTTCATGCGTGCCTTATTCTTAGCAAAGCGGTGTGACACCCTTTAAGTCAAGCAAAACGAACATGAAGATCTCCCACGCGACCGCGCGCGCCGCGCGTCTCGCACCTGTCAGTGCGTCGTGGTAGACCCGAGTCGGCATGGCTCGCACGCAGGTCTTCGACGTCAAGACGACCACTCGCAACGAGATGATCGACATCACCCGGCTGGTGCGTGACGCGATTCGCGCCAGCGGCGTGGCCGACGGAATCGTGTGCGTCTACTGCCCGCACACCACGGCCGGCATCACGCTGCAGGAGAACACCAACCCGAGCGTGAAGCGCGACCTGATGACCCATCTCGGGGTGATGGTCCCGAAGGACGGTGGCTACTCGCACTCGGAGGACAACACCGACGCGCACATCAAGAGCAGCGTCGTCGGCGCCTCGATCACCCTCATCGTCGAAGGGGGGCGGCCGCTCTTCGGCCACTGGCAGGCGATGTTCTTGTGCGAGTTCGACGGGCCGCGCAGTCGCCACGTGCACGTCCGCGCGGTTCCCGGCTAGGCAACAACGTCGCGGAATGATTGCCGGCGCGGAGAGCAAACCCGACGCCCGCCCCGGGCGTCTATATAGAGGTATGCGCCGCACATTGTTCTGCGCCGGTCTCGTCGCGCTGACCCTGGCCTCCTGTGCGCCGGCCAACCGCCCGCCGCCCGCGCACCCCGCAGCGCCGGCCGCGCCCCGAGCTGCGACCGCGTCGACACACGAGAAGCCACCCGAGATCGACCTCGAGCCGCTGCGCATCCGGGTGGTCACCGGCCCCGAGGGCGAGCAGACTCTGGAGCACTACGACGCGCGCATGCTGCTCGACCGGGGCAACGAGGCCCTGGCCGAGGGCCGGTGGGACGACGCGCTGCGGATCTACGACCAGCTGGTTGCCGAGTTCCCCCACGCCTCGGTCCTCCCGCTGGCCCACTTCAACGCCGCCCAGGCGCTGGAGGGAAAGCGGCAGTGGGACAAGGCGATCGCCCGCTACCGGAAGGTCATCAGCAGCGGCGCCGAGCCGCGCGACGCCACCGACGCCGCGGTGCGCATCGGCGTCATCGACAGCGAGCTCGAGCGCTGGGGCGACGCCGCGGCACAGTTCGAGGCGCTGCTCGCGCGCACCGACCTCGAGCCGGGTGACCGGATCGAGGCGATGGCCCGGCTCGGCTACGTGTTGGTCGAGCAGAAGGCGTACGTCCGCGCCGAGAAGGTGCTGTCGGAGGCGGTCTCCTACTACTCCCGGGTGGCGCAGACGCGCGAGCTCGAGACCAACTACTACGTGGCGATGGCCTACTACTACCTGGCCAACATCCCCCACCGGCAGGCCCGCGAGGTGCCGCTGCGGGTGACCTCGACCAAGGACGAGCAGCTGCACCAGGATCTCGAGGCCAAGCGCAAGCTGCTGATGCTGGCGTACGACCGCTACGTGGTGGCGCTGCAGCGGCGCAACCCGTACTGGGCGACCGCGGCCGGCTATCAGATGTCGCAGATGTTCAAAGACTTCTGGGACGACGTCGTGACCGCGCCGCTGCCCGCCAACCTGTCGGCGCGCGAGGCCGGCTTCTACAAGCGAGCGCTGCACGACTACGTGCGCGACTACCTGCAGAAGGCGATGTTCGGCCACACCAAGAACGTCGAGCTGGCCCAGGCCTACCGGACGTCGACGGAGTGGAGCCGGGCGTCGGAGATTCGCGCCAAACAGATCGCCGAGATCCTGTCGCGCGAGGGGCGCGGCGAGCTGGTCGTGCCCGACGCACCCGAGCCGCCGCGCGAGCCGGCCCGCGACGCCGCGCGGCCGGCGGCGTCCGACTACGTCCCGGCGCGCGCCGAGCTCTAGGGTTGCGGCGCGAAGCGAAATCGCGTAGATGCGAGCAGGGCAAGGAGCGAAGAAGCAGTTGGGTGGGGCCCAGCGACTCCTAGGCCTGACCGCGGGCGGCGAGACCGGCGAGTAACAGGTCGGCGGCGCGGGCGACCTGGTCGACGACGGCGGCCTGGCTGTGCAGGCCGGCGGCCCAGCCGACCAGGGCGGCGAACCACAGCTGCTGGAGCAGGACCGACAGGGTCAGCTCTCGCTCGGTTGGCGGGGCGTCGGAGGTCGCGCCGCGCATGGCGCCGATGAGCAGCCGGTTGATGCGCCCCTGGTAGGCGACCACGTGGCGCGCGACCTCGGGCTGGCCGGAGGCCATCGCGCGGATTACGGCGCGGGCGTAGTTGGGGCGGCGACACAGGCCGCGGGTGACGGTCTCGAAGAAGCAGCCCAGCCGCTCCGCGATCGTGTCGCCGCGCGGCGGGCTCTTCTCCAGCCGGACCTCCAGCCTGGCGGCCTCGCGGGACATGGCCGCCGACAGGATGTCCTCCTTGCTACGGAAGTGCTTGTATAGGGTGCCCAGCGCGACGTTGGCGCGAGCGGCGACATCGCGCTGGCGGACGTTGTCGTAGCCGCCCTCCTCGGCGAGCTCGATGGCCACGTCGGTGATGCGCTCGGCGATGTCCTTCTCCGACCTCGTCACCCCTTCTATATAAGGTAAAGGGGCGACGGGAGTGGGGCCGCGCGGCGCCCGAGCTGCGCCCGGCGTGTAACCCCCCGAGATCGGACTGAATGACGCGCTGCGGCTAGTATTAACGGCGACGAAATCTCCACGAAACATTCGGCTGTTACCTGTTGGGTACATGGACGACCCGAAGCTCCTGATCAACACCCTCTGGGTTCTCGTCGCAGCCGCGCTCGTCTTCTTCATGAACGCCGGATTCGCCATGCTCGAGTCCGGCCTCTGCCGCTCCAAGAACGCGGTCAACATCCTGGCCAAGAACTTCATCGTCTTCGGCCTGGCGATGATCGGCTTCTGGTCGATCGGCTACGCGCTGATGTTCGGCGCGGGCAACGACTTCATCGGCCACACCGGCTGGTTCCTCCACGGCCTCGACCCGTTGAGCGCGGGTCTGCCGATGCTGGCCTTCTTCATGTTCCAGCTCACGTTTGCAGCCACCGCGGCGACCATCGTCTCGGGCGCGGTCGCCGAGCGGATCAAGATCGGCTCGTTCATGGTCTTCTCGGTGGCGCTGACCGCGGTCATCTACCCGATCGTCGGCCACTGGATCTGGGGCGGAGGCTGGCTGGGCGAGGCGGGATTCCACGACTTTGCCGGCTCGACGGTGGTCCACTCGGCCGGTGGCTGGGCGGCGCTGGCCGGCGCCTACCTGCTCGGCCCGCGCATCGGCAAGTACGACAAGAACGGCAAGCCGCGGCCGATTCCCGGCCACAGCGTCGCCCTGGTCACCCTCGGCGGCTTCATCCTGTGGCTGGGCTGGTTCGGGTTCAACGGCGGCTCCGAGCTGGCCGTGGACGACGCCCTACCGCGGATCATCACCACCACCTCGCTGGCGGCCGCCTTCGGCTGCGTGGTCGCGACCGTCTACGCCTGGGTCCGGGTGGGCAAGCCGGACCTGACCCTGATCGTCAACGGCATGCTGGCCGGGCTGGTCGGGATCACCGCCGGTTGCGCGGTGGTGCCGATCTGGGCGTCGGCGGTCATCGGCACCGTCGCCGGCGTCCTGGTCATCGAGGCGGTCATGTTCTTCGACCGGGTCAAGATCGACGACCCGGTCGGCGCCACCTCGGTCCACCTGGTCTGCGGCATCTTCGGCACTCTGGCAGTCGGCCTGTTCGGCAAGGCCGACTTCGGCCTGGCCCACGACGGCCTGTTCATGGGTGGCGGCGCCGCCCAGCTGCTGATCCAGCTCGAGGGCGTGGACGCGGTCGGCGCCTTCGTCTTCGCCGGCTCGATGGCGGTCTGGTTCGTGCTCAAGAGCACCCTGGGCATCCGCGTCCCCGAGGAGGACGAGATGGTCGGCCTCGACATCTCCGAGATGGGGCTCGAGGCGTACCCGAGCGCTCCGGAGCGGGAGGGCCTCATGGCCTCGTCGGCAGCGAGCCCGGGGATGGCGGTCGGCGGTCTGGAGCCGCAGAAGGGCTAACCCCGGAAGGGCCGATCCGGGCCCTTCCGGGCGCCTGCGAGCGCTCGGTCAGGTGCCGGGCGCTCGGTCGTTTCGGCGTCGATCCGGGTTGACTACGGCGATCGCGGAAGCTATATCGCTTCGTGTTTTCGCTGGCGTAGCTCAACCGGTAGAGCATCTGATTTGTAATCAGAAGGTCGCGGGTTCGAGTCCCACCGCCAGCTCCAAGTTCCGGCGACACGAGGTTTCATCACCACGATTTAGTGCCGATACGTATCAGCTCCGGAGGGGTTCCCGAGCGGCCAAAGGGAGCAGACTGTAAATCTGCCGTCAATCGACTACGAAGGTTCGAATCCTTCCCCCTCCACCGTCTGCGGTCGGCGGGTGTAGCTCAGCTGGTAGAGCTCCAGCCTTCCAAGCTGGACGTCGCGGGTTCGAGTCCCGTCGCCCGCTCCAAGAGTTCCGTTAGAAAACTGAATCTGCCCATGTGGCTCAGTGGTAGAGCACCTCCTTGGTAAGGAGGGGGGCGCCAGTTCAATTCTGGCCATGGGCTCCACGTAATCGAGTCGAATCGAACCAACCAAAAGCCGGTGGCGAGGCGCCACCCCGAGGGACCGGACAATGGCCAAGGAGAAATACGTCCGCAACAAGCCGCACGTGAACATCGGCACGATTGGTCACGTGGATCACGGCAAGACGACCCTGACTGCCGCAATCACCAAGGTGCAGGCGTCGAAGGGGATG